>SCPO01000331.1_pt1 | contig 29351 bp, 36 predicted proteins | sample 6106821 | NCBI WGS metagenome assembly SCPO01 (sample SAMN10720448, study PRJNA508395) | human gut metagenome | isolation source: Participant 2 stool, 0 month | host: Homo sapiens | collected 2017 | reverse complement strand
GTATGACGGGTTAAATGTATAAGCTGCTGCCAATGTTGCATCGCTTGGCTTTTCAATAGTGAACGGCAAGTTAATAACAGCAATTGTTCTGAAATAATTGAGTGTTCCAATTTTAACAGCTGCAACAACATTTACCTTAGCTGTAAACTCACCACCATTTTCAATGATTTTGGCTAATTGACTACCGTAATTTGTGTTGAAGTTAACTTTGATACCTGCTATTTGGGCTGCTTCAGTTGTTGTTTTACCTTCAGAGTCAACAGTAGCGATATTCTTAACAAGATCGGTTAGATTTTCAGTTTCTATCTTGCCTGTTTCAGCATTTTCATATACCCATTCTACTTGGGGTTCAAGTACCATTTCTTGATATTCAGCATTCCAAACGACACGTTTGTCTGCACCCATGGCATCGAAGTAGGGCTTTAAGTCAGAGATAAATGCTTGTTCAGCAGTTTCAGTCACTTCTGTTACAACATGCTTCTTGCTTACGATAGAAGTAATTTCTTCTGCATCAGGAGTTTTTTCATTAAAGTTCAAGGTTACATTGTCAGATTTAACCTTACCGAAAACATTCATATAATGAACTGTAAAGTAAACATTTCCTGCAGCCTTGTCATTAAGATTGATAGTCATACCATCGAATGATACGCCATAACGGATAGAGTCTGCTTTTGCTTGAGCATTATCAGCCATTGTGATGTATGAATCGAATAGTTGACCTGCCCATTTTTTTTCAGGGACAATTGTTACAGATTCACCTGGCTTAGCATCCACGTATGATGTGAGATAAGTATCACCTTGCTCATTAATCTGGTATTTACCGAATGGAATATTAACATCTTGGGCATCCACCAAACTAAAATTAAAATCACCATTGAATGGAGAGTAAACATTTTCGTTAACAACCAATGACGCTACAGCATTGCTATTGCCGTATGATTCAACTATTTCATCATTAACAGTAATACCTTCTACAGGAATTTCATACAATCCGGTTGTAGAAGCTGCTCTGCTGCTGCTTAATACTCCACTAAAAGGAACTACTTTTCCTAATTTGATAGGCAGTTCTTCACCTTTAGAGTTTACAGCCTTAACGGTTTTTCCTGATTAATCGTAAGAAACCGGGGATATCTGAACTATAATAGAACTGGTAGATTGTCCTACCATATATTCACCTTTGGCAGGTTTTTCTTTAGAACCACCTTCCCATTTCGGCCATGCTGTTCCTTCTTTAGCAATGCTATAAGCAATATTGAAATTGTTTTCCAATACAGTAATCTGAGCCAATCCTTCGTTCAAGGGCAGACGAACAGATTTTTCATTCTTACCGTCTTTGTCACAAACAACCATGATAACGTAGTTGTTAGGATCAGTAGGATCAGCGTAGTAGTAAGGAACATTTGTTGCAGGAGTAGCGCCGGCAAATTCTTCAAATTCTGTACCGTTCCACAAATACCACTTGCCGTTTTCCTTTTTCACTTCAGGTTGAGCATCCTTGCCCGGTTCACCCTGTGCGCCGTCCTGGCCTACAGCTTTAACGGTAGTCTTCTCACCGTTGCATACCCAAAAACCATCTTCCGAGATAGTCCATTCTGTACCTGCAGCACCTGCTTCACCGTCCTTACCGTTGGTAATGGTGTAGCTGCTACCGTCATTGAAAGCAACAGTGAAACCGCCTGTGGCAGGAGTTACAGAAGTAATCCAGTTGGCAGCATTGATTTTTGCTTCCAGGTCTTTGATTTGACCTTCAACGCCATCCACGCGCGAAGTCAGCTCGTCAATGTCATCATCGTAGTCTTTACAAGACACAAATGTTCCTGTTGACGAAACCATTAAGGCTCCGAACAGGATTGCACTTAAAAACTTTTTGTTCATAATAGAAAAACTTTAAATTTATAAATTTAAAAACTAAAATTGGTTATACATACCATTTATTATAAAAGGGCTTAATTGTTTTCCTCCTGTTTCAGCGGATTCCTCTCGTGTGCCACATACTGCCGGGGCGTCATGCCCGTCACTTTTCCGAACGCCACATAGAAAGGGCTTTTCGAACCGAAGCCGCTGCGTACGGGAACTTCCTCTATGGGGCATCGTCCGCTGCGGAGCAGCTCTTTGGCGTATTCCACTCGGTAAGTGTTTACTAGTTCTTTCAGGTTACAGCCGAAATAGCGGTTCACCACATTACTTAAATAAGTCTGGTTTGTCTCCAGCATCGCACTCAGTGTCTTCAGCGAAAGAGAGGAATCGAGGAATACTTGACGCACTTCCATCAGGTATAATATACCTTTATATATAAGAGCATCTATCCGGCGGACGTCCGTCCGCAACGCAAACTCCTTCTCCCATCGGCGAGAGGCGGCACGATAGAGCAAAGTCTTTTGGCGCACCGAAGTGTAGCGGGTCTTTTTACGTCGCAGAAACAGGTATTCCATTCAATTCTTTTTTCGTTTTTATTTGCGATTTTGTCGATCTCTTAGTAAGAGATCGACAAAATAGATGTAATATGCATAAAATCAAATAATTAAATCAGTGAGAAGTGGGCTGTTGAGAGAAAGATTAAATAAGAAAAAAGGCTTTTTTTTGCTTTAGATCGTATTTTTTTAATGAAAAGTGTATTAGTTATCAAAACTTTCCTTATTTTTGCACGAGAATTATATATCTCTTACTAAGAGATATATAAAAACCTATCTTGTATTTTGTAGCCTAAACAGGTAAAAATCAATTATTTATCTCTTCGTTTTATTATATACTTGGGCGCAGAATGTAACTCATGTGTCAGAAATGAGTACCGCTTTGTACTTTATTATATGGCGTATGATTTTTTCTATCGGCATCCAGAATTCATGGAGAAGTTGGAATAATGCTGGACGGAATGAAGATGAATGTGTCAAAACTAAAATGACAGCTCCGAAAAGTTACAGATAGTAATTATAACACGTAAAAGGGTCGTATCAAACTCTGTATTGAGTAATGATACGATCCTTTCTTTAGTCTTTTAGGATGCTCAAATTTCAGATTATAAATTCATGTTTTCAAAAACAAAGTTTTGACACCGCGGAGTGAATTTCAGTTTCGGGAAACAGAACATTGAACGGTGGTGATGGAATGAGCATATATTACTTTCGGGAAACGCTTTACCTCTCTTTGATAATACTTACACAGCCGGCACCGATAATCAGGAACACTCCAGCCAATATCAGCATGTTTACTTCCGGAGCGACACTACCCGGACTGGTAAACATCTTCAGTACGATACCTCCTAAAGAAGCTGCGACAATCTGTGGAACACAAATAGTTCCATTGAATAATCCCAGATAGGTTCCCATATGTCCTCCTGTTAATGCATTGGTCAGAATGGTAAAGGGAAGGGCCAGCATGGCTGCCCATGCACAACCTATCAGGATGAAGGATACAAATAAAGCATATTGATTATGGATAAAGAAAATGGAGATGAATCCAATGCCTCCCAATACCAGACTGAGTACGTAGGCAAGTTTGCGGTTCTGAATCATCGGGATGATCGTTGCCCAAATAACGGAACCAATGGCTTGGACAGCAAATAAGATCCCGACCCAATCTCCCGCTGTCTGGTATTGTGCGGATTGTGTATCCAGTACCACTCTGGAAACACCGTTTGTCATGGTTGTTATGACCGGTGTGTCGAACACATTCAAAGCAACTGTTCCATTGGTGTAAGTCCACATGAACATGAAGGCTGCCCAGCAGAAAAATTGTACCACTCCTACTGTCCAAAAGGCTTTGGGAGCCTTGACCAGCAATTTGAACATATTTGTCTTTTCTTTTTTGCTTTCATGGGTGATGCCATGATATGCTGCACATTCTTCGGGAGGAAATTCCTTTACTTTGGCCGAAGTATAGATCACGCATAGAATCAGTATCAATGCGCCGATGTAGAAAGAATAGATGACAGAGTCGGGAATAACACCTTTGGGAGCAATATTACTGATGCCGATGGCGGCAAAATAAACGGGAAAAGATATCCTGCCAGACTGCCGGCATTACAGAGAAAACTCTGAATGGAGTAAGCCAGTCCTTTTTGTTTTTTATTCACCATATCGCCCACCATCATCTTGAAGGGCTGCATGGCCATATTGATAGAGGTATCAAGGAACATCAGTGATATCAGACCGAATACCATAGCTGCACTGACTGTCATTCCGAAACTACCTGCATTGGGGAGCAGGCACATGACGCAGACAGCAACCAGAGCTCCTGCAAACAGATAGGGGATACGCCGTCCGAAACGCGTCCAAGTGCGGTCACTCAGTGCGCCTATGATGGGTTGGACGATGATTCCTGCCAGCGGAGGTAATATCCAAAAATATTGCTGTCCGGTAAAACTTTTTCAAACAAAATAAATTAGGGCTGACACTTCTCACGAGGTATCAGCCCTTTGGTTATCTTTGTTTTGCGAAAAATATATAACCATGAGCAAAGATAGTCATTTTACCGGACAGCCGGTCTATAGTCAAGTGTTAAAGTTACTCGACAAAGAGAAGATTCTTCAAATAAGTCGCGAAACGAAAGGAAGCGAGGCTTACGTGAAGCGTTTTGACGGCTACCAACATCTTGTGGTAATGCTGTTCGGCATACTCAAACACTTTGATTCTCTTCGCGAACTTGAGATAGGCATGAAGGCGGAGGCTCACAAGCTCGGACACCTCGGAATGAACTATCTGGTTCGTCGCAGCACGCTTGCGGAGGCCAATATACGCCGTCCTCAGGAGTTCTTTGCAAGTGTTTATGCGTATCTTTGGAGAAGTATGCCAAATTTTTAGCGGACAGCCGCCCTCCAAGTGCTATAAGGGGCAGACTCACGAGCCTAAAGACTGGGAGAAGTTGCTTTACATGATGGATTCCACCACAATAACGCTCTTTGACAACATACTCAAAGGTGTCGGGCGGCACCCGAAATCAGGCAAGAAAAAAGGCGGCATGAAAGTACATACAGTAATGAAGTATCATGTCGGCGTACCGATGGTGGTGCAGCTCACATCCGCCGCAAAACACGATCATTACCTGCTGAAGGAGGTGCATTTGCCAAAAGACTCCACTTTGGCGATGGATCGTGGTTACGTCGACATCGCACAATTCCAACGTCTTACCGAAGAAGGCGTGCTACGTGACCAAAATGAAGAAAACCTTAAGTACGAGGAACTTGAATCCATTACTTATGTCAACCCGCAGGGACTGGTGACGCACATAGACAAGAAAGTGCTTTTTACAAGAGGGGAACTCACCCATGAGGCACGTAGGGTGGAGATATTTTACGAGACAAAGAAGCCGGTTGTGCTGTTGACCAACAACTTTGAGTTCACGTTTGAGGACATTTCTGAAATTTATCGCCTCAGATGGGCCATCGAGTCGCTATACAAACAGCTAAAACAAAATTTTCCGCTTCATTTCTTCTATGGGGACAGCGTCAACGCCATACAAATACAGACATGGGTAGTCTTGATTGCAAATCTGCTGATAACAGTTCTGTCAAGAAGCATCAAGAGGCACTGTGCATTCTCGCAGGTTGTTACCATGGTACGACTTATGCTCATGTACTACGTCGATTTTATCGCATTCATGGAAAATCCCGAGAAAACCTGGAATGATTTCCTTGCAAATGAGATGCAAAAGCACCACCAGAACCAAGTCTTTTCTGATTAAGGGGCTTACTTTTGAAAAATAAAACCCGAAGTCCTATTTTACGGGCTTCGAGGAGGATTTTTATGCTCTTTTGTGTTTTACCGGACAGCAATAATCCAAAAATAGCTTAAACTGTGTGGGTCTGCTCCCAAAGTGGAAAAGATACGGCTGATATTCGCGCTTTGCAAAGCGTAGGCTATCTGCACGCCAAAGAATCCGAAACTAATATTCCATAGTTTCCAGAAACCTAAATCGGGAATTTTTTTCATGGTATGTGTGTTATTGATTATCGTTGGGGTAGGGAGTCACCACAGACAGCCTGGGGCTGTCTGTGGTGGATGGTTAGAATCTGCCGGTGGTGTCAATCATCTCTACCAGCTTTTCATTGAACTTCTTGTTCTTTATCAGTTCTTCTAAAGTGAGATGCATACGATATTTCCAGTAATGTCTTGGATTGGCAGGTACGTTGATACGTTCCGTGTTCACATCGGGATAGCGGATTTCTTCGTCTATTGACAGCCAGTCCTGAAAGGACAGGATGCACAGCAATGACGGACATTCCAGATGGTGGCGTACTATTTCCTCGCAAACCCATCCCGGGGCTGAAACCGGAACTTCTCCCCAGTGTCCCATTACATGGTTGTAGTAGCGGCAGGTCTGTTCATAATCTTCTTCCCACCATCCCCGCAGAGTAGACATGTCATGAGTGGAAATAGTACAGACCGAGCGGTACGGATATTCCCACACGTGACCGAACTCGTGTTTGGGATTCTTGGGCATACGTTGGATTTCCAGGCTGAGTATTTGCAACTGGTCCATTACCCAAGGCACACAGTCGGGAACCATTCCTAAATCATTCCGCACACCAGCATAGAAGTGGCTTGTGTCAGGATAGGCAGCTTTTTCATCGCTTCCTGATACCAGAACTGGTTATGGCGTTGGTAATAATAATGATTATACAGACGGTTGAAAGCGTCTTTCTCCTTCCAGTCGAGGCGCCCGAAGATGAAATCATTCTGAACGGCAATTCTTGGATGATACATGGAGGGGTGCTTGCGGTCGGGAACAAATAATACATTGCTTATCAAGGCATATACTCCCTCGCGTATATGGATACTTTCTTCATCTTTCTTATCGGAGAAATAAGCCTCCACTTTGCGTTGGGTATCATATTCCGGGCGCATTTCATAAATGTCATCGTGAGCATGTTGTACGAATGTTTCTTTTACAAAGGCAGCTTTGTCACCAAACATCTTGTTTAGCATCTCTTCGTTGATGAACGGTTTGGTCATGAAGTCCTTTTGGAACGGCAGCCCGTAACTTTGAATTTCGTCCACACTCATAGGCAATGCCGGTACAAACTGTCCCAGCAAACCATGTACCGAATGAGATGGGATTTCCCAGATACGGAAGAAACCAAGAATATGGTCTATGCGGTAAGCTGTGAAATACTCTGCCATTTTGCGGAAACGCTTCTGCCACCATTGGTAGTTGTCTTGTTCCATTACCTCCCAATTATAGGTGGGAAAGCCCCAGTTCTGTCCGTTCACGGAGAATGCGTCGGGTGGTGCGCCTGCCTGACCGTTCATGTTGAAATAATACGGCTCAATCCATGCCTCCACACTGTTGCGGCTGATGCCGATAGGGATATCACCTTTAAAGATAATACCTTTTTCGCGGGCATAGTTTCCTGCATCAAGTAATTGGATATGTAAATGGTACTGTGTGTAGTAGTAAAAGGCGATTTCTTCATAGCAAGAGCTGTCCGGTGCGCATAAGGCTGCTATTTCTTCTGCCTTGTACTCTGTATGCTCAGGCCATTGGCTGAAATCCGGAGTGCCATACAGATCTCTTAGATAGCTGAATGCGGCGTATGGCAGCAGCCAATGTTCATTTTCTTCAAAGAATTTTTTGAATTCGGCCGAAGCCAGCACTTTCCTTCCGGTTTGTTGGAACATCACTTTCAAATAGGAACGTTTGGCATTGTTCACCGCTTCATAATCTATTTGGGGAAGAGCGTTCAATTCTTGCCGGCGGGCTTCAAAAACAGCCAGCGCTTCTTTATCCTTCATCTTACCCAGCTGGTTCAGGTCAATATACATCGGGTGGAATGCATAAATGGAAATGCTGTTGTAGGGATAAGAATCCATCCAGGTATGGGTAATGGTCGTATCGTTGATAGGGAGGATTTGTACAGCTTGCTGGTGGGTCTTTGCCGCCCAGTCTATCAGTTTCTTCAAATCTCCGAAATCTCCTACTCCAAAACTTTTCTCACTGCGGAGAGAAAATACAGGGATAGCTGTTCCCGCCACCTTACGGGCCGATGAAGTGAAATGAACTTCAGTTTCCGGTGTCAGGTAAATTTCTCCTTTTTTTAATTCCGGATTATTAAGCATCCGGTTGTCGTGGTTCTCCCATTCCTCTACCTGCTTGCTGTCGGCGTTGCAGGCTACGAACTTATAACTTAGCGGAAACTCCAAAGTAGAAACATTCAGTGTGATGGTCCACTCGTTCGGTTGTATTTCTTCCATCAGGACCGTCTTTTTGAATATCCCAATTGCCTAAAGCCGGGCAATCTCCGCTGATAGCCAGCACTTGACGCTTATGATGCAGACAAGGGCATAAGGCCCGGAAAGTAATGCTTCCATCGGCGCTTGCTGTGACTTTATAGTTGTCTCAGACTGATAATCACCACTGAAGGCGGAACTGTATAAGTAAGATTCAGCCGGAAGGTCTTTCCAGAAATCATTTAATATGTAGTGGCAGTTTTTCTTTTCGGGGCAAAACAAATGAGCCATGGTTCCGCTTTCACGGCGGATGCACTGTCCGTCACGATATACTCCATAGCGGTAGGAAACAGGCACGCATGCAGGGAGGTCCGGCATTTCAGCTTCACCTTCCCAATGTTCCCCGTTTGGAGTGCGAAGGATGATAGGTTCACTATTGTTTCCGTCCAGTATCACCCCAGTTCTTCTCCCAGGCTGTACGGTATTCAATTCGAAATGTGAGTTTCATGTTATTATTCGAGTTAAATGGTTTAATGTCCCAAAATTAAGACTTTCTGGCAGAATATCGTCTTTCATCCAATTAATTTATAAGAAAAATGAATGAGGTTATGTTTGTTACCGGCGGTGAACTATTACAATTTCTGCCCATTTCATCGAAAAAAAGAGTCGGTATGAGTATCTGTTTCTTCGGGCATTTAAAGGAGGAAAAATATAAATGGGGTCAGGTTGGTTTCATTGATAAAAGCCCCGATCCAGAGAAAAGCAGGATCGGGGCTACCTCAAATTGTAAGATGTGAGGATGGATTTTGATTAAAAAATAATGAATGAAAAATTACGCGTCTATATTCGCATATGTCGCGTTTTTCTCTATGAACTCGCGGCGTGGAGCTACATCGTCTCCCATCAGCATGGAGAAGATATAGTCTACGTTGGCGGCATTGTCAATTGTTACCTGTTTCAGAATACGCGTTTCAGGGTTCATTGTTGTTTCCACAGTTGTTCGGGATTCATCTCACCCAAACCTTTGTATCGCTGTGTATGGATTCCGTTTTCTTGTCCGTCACCATATTTTTGAATGAATGCCTGGCGTGCTTCTTCGGTGTAGCAGTATTCACTGATTTTTCCTTTGCTGCATTTATACAATGGCGGATTGGCAATGTACAAATGTCCGTTTTCTATAATTTCCGGCATATAGCGGTAGAACAATGTCATGATAAGGGTGTCGATGTGAGAACCATCGACATCGGCATCGGTCATGATCACCACTTTGTGATAACGCAGCTTGTCGATGTTCGCTTTTTTGCTGTCATCATTTCCGTCCACACCGAAACGGACACCCAGGGCGGTGATGATATTATTGACCTCATCGCTTTCAAAAGCCTTGTGCCACATCGCTTTTTCCACATTCAGGATTTTACCCCTCAAAGGTAGAATTGCCTGGAAGGCACGGCTACGTCCTTGCTTGGCAGAACCACCTGCCGAGTCACCCTCGACCAGGAATAGTTCACATTCCTCCGGATTACGGCTCGAGCAGTCGGCCAGTTTGCCCGGCAGTCCGCCACCGCCCATCGGACTCTTTCTTTGAACAGATTCACGTGCCTTGCGTGCGGCGATACGCGCTGTTGCAGCCAGGATCACTTTGTCAACAATCTGTTTTGCTTCTTTCGGGTGTTCTTCCAGATAATATGTAAGCGCTTCGCCTACAGCTTGGTTCACGGCACCACTCACTTCGCTGTTGCCCAGCTTGGTCTTGGTCTGTCCTTCGAACTGCGGCTCGGCTACTTTCACTGAAATGACGGCAATCAAGCCTTCGCGGAAATCTCGACTTTTGCTTTTTCCAGTGCTTTGGTATCTTCCGCATATTTCTTCAGTACACGGGTTAATGCGCTGCGGAAACCGGCCTCGTGTGTGCCGCCTTCTATTGTATTGATATTGTTTACATACGAATGCAGGCTTTCACGATAGCCTGTATTGTACATGATGGCACATTCAATGGGGTATTGTTTTTTTCGGTATTCAGATAAATGACATCATTAATCAGCGCTTCGTTGTTACGGTTCAGGAAACGTACAAACTCTTTCACTCCTTCGTCCGAATGGAATATTTCTTTCTTGAAGCTGCCATCTTCTTCTTTGATCCGGCGGTCGGTCAGTGAAATGGTGATACCTTTGTTCAAGTAGGCCAATTCACGCATACGTGCCTGTAGAATGTCAAACTTATATTCGGTAACAGTGAAGATGGTATCATCCGGCCAGAAAGTCTGTTTTGTTCCGGTAATATCAGCTGTTCCTACTTCTTTTACAGAATACAAAGGATGTCCGCAGCTGTATTCCTGCTGGTAGATCTTGCCACCGCGGAATACCTGTGTGGTCATGTGAGTAGACAAGGCGTTCACACAAGAAACACCTACACCGTGCAGACCGCCTGAAACCTTGTAAGAACCTTTGTCGAACTTACCTCCCGCGTGCAGCACGGTCATTACCACTTCCAATGCAGATTTCTTTTCTTTTTCGTGAAAGTCTACCGGGATACCACGGCCATTATCCTGTACGGTAATGGAGTTGTCTTCATTGATGGTGACTTCTATATGATCACAGTAGCCGGCCAATGCCTCGTCGATAGAGTTGTCCACAACCTCGTAAACCAAGTGGTGCAATCCCTTTTCGCTGATGTCTCCGATATACATGGCCGGTCGTTTACGTACAGCCCAAACCTTCCAATACCTGGATGTTACTGGCCGAGTAATTGTTTTCGCCGTTTATCTTTTCTTCTTCACTCATGTTTGATTCAATTATCTTAAATATTAGCTTTCAAAGATACGAAAAATTGCTGAGACAGGCAGCTTTTATGGACTAAAAAACGTAAAAAAGAGGGGATTGGACGGGTTTGGAATGAGGTCTGTCCGTGAACGCCGGGAAAAGTAGGGGAGTGATGTATTTATTTCGAGGGTAAGTCTTCTGAAGATCAATGGGGCTTCTTTTTCCTTCAAATCCTTCATTGACGCTTAACAGGCTTTTTATCAGCATCTTATCATGTATGATTCTCTTCTAAATCCTTCATGAATGCTTCAGATTCTGTAAGCGTCTCCGCGATTCTATCTTGTCGCCCATTTTTCATTCTTATATTTTTGCCATGTATAAAAATGAATCATTATGGATTTAGCAGAAAATCGATTTGGAAAAACCTGGAAACATTTCCTTGAAGTATTGAAAGTAGACTACAATTGTTCTTTAGCCGATGTTTGCCGTGATCAGCATACCACTCTTGGAGGTATGAGTTCCTGGATGTCCAGACGGGGTTATAGCGTTAAACAAGCCAAGGCAGATGTGGTCCGTGATTATTATGGCGGCGTTGAACCCTCCCGACCGACAACTTCCTCTCCTTCGTTCACTCAAATAGCCCCCGTCATGTTGTCGGAAGAAGAGTTTAGTCTTTCCGGGATCACAATCACCTTTAACAGCGGAACGACCATTTCGGTCAAACGGGCCACTCCCGGGGGTATTATTAAAATGTTACGCGATTACGAAAGAAAGGAGGGGGATCCATGTATTCTCTAACATCAGCCAATCGATACTATCTGTACCAGGGCTTTGTCCGTATGAACCTTGGCATTGACGGTTTATTCAAAATCATACGCTCTCAAATGAAGGAGTTGTCCCCCATTTCCGGAGATATATTTTTATTCTTTGGCAAAAACCGGCAGAGTGTAAAAATACTGCGTTGGGATGGTGATGGCTTTCTCCTGTACTACAAGCGTCTGGAAGGTGGAAGTTTTGAGTTGCCGACATTTAACCCCCATATAGGCAATTATGAGATCTCTTATCAGATTTTGTCTTTTATCTTAAATGGAGTGTCATTGAAGTCAGTACGGTTGCGAAAACGTTTTAGGATTTAATGTAATGTACTGTATATTAACTGTTTGATTTTAAATTACCATCCGATTGTTTTGGCCGACTCATTGATTTTTTGTATCTTTACGCTATGAGAAAAGGATGAGGTCATAGAGTTATTGAAGGAGCAAATCAAGGAGTTGCGGGATGATAACAACAGACTCCTGGACCAGATAGATGATTTGATAAAGGAGGTTTCTTCCCTTAAAGAGGCACTCCTTCAAAAAGGCGAATCTCTTGGCAAGCAACAGCGTCTTACTAAGGGGATCGCCAAACTTGTATCAAACACATCCGAACAGCAACAACCCCCTCAACCTGCATTGCCGGAGGAAGAGCGGCAGAAGAGAGAAGCGAAGCAGATAAGCGTAAAGCCAGAAAGAACAATGGGGCCAAACGTGGCATGCATTATGAGATGGAGCAGGAGGAACATGACGTTTATCCCGACGATCCTGATTTTGACATCAATAACGCCCGGCTGGTTACCATCGCTACCTGAATATGTGTCCGCTATGAATGTGTACCCATGCGCTTCATCAAGCACGTCTACAAGATACACACCTATGCGCAAGACGGTCGTCTCTTTGAGGAAAAAACACCGGTCTCGGCTTTCTTGAATTCCAGCTATGACGGCTCATTCATTGCCGGGCTGATGGAATTGCGTTATATACAATCGCTACCGGTTGAAAGAATCATCAACTACTTCGAAAGTCATGGCTTTACGCTGAAGAAACCTACGGCTCATAAGTTGATGGAAAAAGCCTCAAGCCTCTTTGAAAATCTTTATAAGTGTATCCGGCAGACAGCTTTGAGTGATCCTTATAAGGCAGCCGACGAAACCTATTACAAAATACTCGTCCCGGAAAAGAACAGCAAGGGAAAAGGAGTCCGCAAGGGATACCTTTGGGTGGTTGTGGGCATAAACACCAGGATGATATACCTGCTCTATGATGACGGCTCCCGCTCTGAAAAGTTATTCTTAACGAATTAGGCGGTTGCAAAGGTATCATACAAAGCGACGGATACTCACCTTACCGGAAGCTCGAAAGCGATGCTTATCCCCATATCACACGCATTCCGTGCCTGCAACATATAAAACGGAAATTTATAGATTGCGGTGAGGATGACCCGGATGCAAAAAGAATCGTGGAGATGATAAACACACTTTATCAAAATGAACATAAGCATAAGATCGGGGTTGACGGATGGACGGTAGAACAGAATCTTGTCCATCGGAAAAGTATGCGCCGGACATACTCGGAGAAATAAAAGATGTGCTTGATGATATAGAAGAACGGGGAGATTTGTTGCCTAAGAGCGAACTGAAGGAAGCTATCACCTATCTTCGCAATGAATGGAATGCCGTGGTGGACATCTTTAATTATGGTGACACTGACCTGGACAACAATATAGTCGAACGGATGAACCGCTACATATCCTTATCAAGAAAAAACTCATTGTTCTTCGGCAGCCATAAGGGAGCCGAACGGGGCGCCATACTCTACACGATAGCACTTACTTGTAGGATGAATAAAGTGAATCTGTTTGAGTATCTCACGGATGTCATAAACAGAACTGCCGAATGGCAACCGAATACACCACTGGAAAAATACAGGCTACTGCTTCCCGACAGATGGGAAAAGGCTAATGACTAAAAGGGATCATTAGACTTTTACTTTTAATATACTATATAGAATCGCGGAGACGCTTACTAGATTCTTGTAAGCGTCTCCGCGATTCTATCTTGTCGCCCATTTTTCATTCTTATATTTTTGCCATATATAAAAATGAATCATTATGGATTTAGCAGAAAATCGATTTGGAAAAACCTGGAAACATTTCCTTGAAGTATTGAAAGTAGACTACAATTGTTCTTTAGCCGATGTTTGCCGCGATCAGCATACCACTTTTGGAGGTATGAGTTCCTGGATGTCCAGACGGGGTTATAGCGTTAAACAAGCCAAGGCGGATGTGGTCCGTGATTATTATGGCGGCGTTGAACCCTCCCGACCGACAACTTCCTCTCCTTCGTTCACTCAAATAGCCCCGTCATGTTGTCGGAAGAAGAGTTTAGTCTTTCCGGGATCACAATCACCTTTAACAGCGGAACGACCATTTCGGTCAAACGGGCCACTCCCGGGGTATTATTAAAATGTTATGCGATTACGAAAGAAAGGAGGGGGATCCATGTATTCTCTAACATCAGCCAATCGCTACTATCTGTACCAGGGCTTTGTCCGTATGAACCTTGGCATTGACGGTTTATTCAAAATCATACGCTCTCAAATGAAGGAGTTTTCCCCCATTTCCGGAGATATATTTTTATTCTTTGGCAAAAACCGACAGAGTGTAAAAATACTGCGTTGGGATGGTGATGGCTTTCTCCTGTACTACAAGCGTCTGGAAGGTGGAAGTTTTGAGTTGCCGACATTTAACCCCCATACAGGCAATTATGAGATCTCTTATCAGGTTTTGTCTTTTATCTTAAATGGAGTGTCATTGAAGTCAGTACGGTTGCGAAAATGTTTTATGATTTAATGTAATATACTGTATATTAGCTATTTGATTTTAAATTACCATCCGATTATTTTGGCCGACTCATTGATTTTTTGTATCTTTACGCTATGAAAAAGGATGAGGTCATAGAGTTATTGAAGGAGCAAATCAAGGAGTTGCGGGATGATAACAACAGACTCCTGGACCAGATAGATGATTTGATAAAGGAGGTTTCTTCCCTTAAAGAGGCACTCCTTCAAAAAGGCGAATCTCTTAGCAAGCAACAGCGTCTTACTAAGGGGATCGCCAAACTTGTATCAAACACATCCGAACAGCAACAACCCTCAACCTGCATTGCCGGAGGAAGAGCGGCAGAAGAGAGAAGCAGAAAAAGCAGATAAGCGTAAAGCCAGAAAGAACAATGGGGCCAAACGTGACATGCATTATGAGATGGAGCAGGAGGAACATGACGTTTATCCCGACGATCCTGATTTTGACATCAATAAAGCCCGGCTGGTTACCACCGCTCCCAGAATATGTGTCCGCTATGAATGTGTACCCATGCGCTTCATCAAGCACGTCTACAAGATACACACCTATGCGCAAGACGGTCGTCTCTTTGAGGGAAAACACCGGTCTCGGCTTTCTTGAATTCCAGCTATGACGGCTCATTCATTGCCGGGCTGATGGAATTGCGTTATATACAATCGCTACCGGTTGAAAGAATCATCAACTACTTCGAAAGTCATGGCTTTACGCTGAAGAAACCTACGGCTCATAAGTTGATGGAAAAAGCCTCAAGCCTCTTTGAAAATCTTTATAAGTGTATCCGGCAGACAGCTTTGAGTGATCCTTATAAGGCAGCCGACGAAACCTATTACAAAATACTCGTCCCGGAAAAGAACAGCAAGGGAAAAGGAGTCCGCAAGGGATACCTCTGGGTGGTTGTGGGCATAAACACCAGGATGATATACCTGCTCTATGATGACGGCTCCCGCTCTGAAAAAGTTATTCTTAACGAATTAGGCGGTTGCAAAGGTATCATACAAAGCGACGGATACTCACCTTACCGGAAGCTCGAAAGCGATGCTTATCCCCATATCACACGCATTCCGTGCCTGCAACATATAAAACGGAAATTTATAGATTGCGGTGAGGATGACCCGGATGCAAAAAGAATCGTGGAGATGATAAACACACTTTATCAAAATGAACATAAGCATAAGATCGGGGTTGACGGATGGACGGTAGAACAGAATCTTGTCCATCGGAAAAAGTATGCGCCGGACATACTCGGAGAAATAAAAGATGTGCTTGATGATATAGAAGAACGGGGAGATTTGTTGCCTAAGAGCGAACTGAAGGAAGCTATCACCTATCTTCGCAATGAGTGGAATGCCGTGGTGGACATCTTTAATTATGGTGACACTTACCTGGACAACAATATAGTTGAACGGATGAACCGCTACATATCCTTATCAAGAAAAAACTCATTGTTCTTCGGCAGCCATAAGGGAGCCGAACGGGGCGCCATACTCTACACGATAGCACTTACTTGTAGGATGAATAAAGTGAATCTGTTTGAGTATCTCACGGATGTCATAAACAGAACTGCCGAATGGCAACCGAATACACCACTGGAAAAATACAGGCTACTGCTTCCCGACAGATGGGAAAAGGCTAATGACTAAAAAGGGATCATTAGACTTTTTACTTTTAATATACTATATAGAATCGCGGAGACGCTTACAGATTCTTCAGGGCTGTTTTCCGCGGAGCGAGGAATTGCGTATTTTTTCGATGTTACGTTTGCAATATGTATTGCTTGTGTTTTATGAAACACATAAAAAGACAAAAGGCCGGATTGAAAAATCCTGCCTATTTTATCTTTTAGTTTAAGACTTTGCTTAAGCGAGTTTGCTAATGTAAGCAGCCAATTTTGACTTCAAGTTAGCGGCTTTGTTCTTGTGTATGATATTGGTCTTAGCAAGCTTGTCCAACATCTTCTGAACGCCCGGATACATTGCAACAGCTTCTGCCTTGTCAGTAGTTGCACGAAGTTTTTTAACAGTGTTACGCATTGTTTTTGCATAATATCTGTTATGAAGTCTTCTCTTCTCTTCCTGTCTGATTCTCTTTAATGATGATTTGTGATTTGCCATTTCGACTAATCTTTAATTTTGTTCTTTTATTATTTTTATTTGTAGCCCGTGGGGGAATCGAACCCCCCTTTCAAGAATGAAAATCTTGCGTCCTAACCGATAGACGAACGGGCCGAGCCTTGATTCTGCCGAGCCTTAGCTTGGCTTGCTTTCGGAGAGTGTTTTCTCTTTGCGGTTGCAAAGGTAGGAACTCTTTTTGAATTGACAAAATATTCGGCATATTTTTTTTGTAAATACGTGCATTTTCATCTAAAAAACCTATTTTTGTATGTTCCAACGATGCGTATATTTGTGTGGAAAAGCAAAAAACGTATTGCGGACAACGATTACCCAGTATATAAAAGAGAGAAAGAGTATGCTTCAAAAGACGGTGGGAATTGTACTTCATACCTTAAAATACAATGATACTTCGAATATCGTTGATATTTATACGCGCGAGAATGGCCGTGCGTCTTTTCTTGTGTCTGTTCCCCGTTCACGGAAATCGGCGGTGAAGACGGTATTGTTCCAGCCGCTTTCCATGATAGAGTTTGAAGCGGATTATCGTCCGATGTCCAATTTGTATCGTATAAAAGAAGCGAAGTCGTGGTATCCTTTCCGCACGTTGCCATACGATCCTTATAAATCTTCCATTGCCATGTTCTTGGCGGAATTTCTGTATCGTGCTTTGCGTGAAGAAGCGGAGAACGGGCCGTTGTTTGCTTATTTGGAGCATTCTATCCGGTGGCTGGACGAATGCGACAGAAGTTTCTCCAATTTTCATTTGGTTTTTCTGATGCGTTTTTCACGTTTCCTCGGTCTGTATCCTAATACGGAGGATTATAGGGAAGGATGCTTTTTTGATATGCTGAATGCCTGCTTCGTGTCTGTCCGGCCATTACATGGTGCTTTTTTGAAACCGGAGGAGGCTTCACGTATCAACCTTTTAATGCGTATGAATTATGAAACAATGCATCTTTTTACTATGAGCCGTCTGGAGCGTAACCGCTGTCTGGTTATTATGAATGATTACTATCGTTTGCATCTGCCGGATTTTCCGGTGCTGAAATCGCTGGATGTGCTGAAAGAGTTGTTCTCGTGAAATCCTTTCTATCTGGATGTGTTCATGTTCACGCCTTTTTTTATTTATCGTTTCACATTAGTGAGGAAGCTTTAGCACTGTAAGCATTCGGCCTCGTGCGTGTTTCTTCCGTTATAATAAAAGCCAGACGAAGCATGTCTGGCTTTTGACTTTATTATAGCTTTCCTGTTTATCCTTTCCAATTAAATGGCAGTAAATCGGTGTAATCGTTTTTCTCTTCTCTTTTTTTTCTTTCTCCTGTACCCTAATCAGCACGTCCTGCATCCATAGTTTTGGGTTCACCTTATTTTCCCTACAGCATCCCATCAGTGAAAAGAAAATTGCCGCTGCATGTGCTGCCTCATGTGATCCGGAGAAGAGCGTATTTTTTCTGTTTAAAGTCAACGGCCTTATAGAACGCTCCACCGGATTATTGTCAATGCAGAACTGTGCGTCATTGACATATCCGGACAGTTGTTCAAAGCGTGTGTACATATAGAACATGGCCTTGGCAATAGGCGATTTATCGACCGTATGTCCATATTCCTCCTTGCACCATTTTTCCAGTTCTTTGATAATATGGTACGATTTTTCCCGGCGAAGCTTTACCACCGCCTCCCTTCCAGATGTTCCATTCTGATTTTCTCCTCCACGGCATACAGTCCGCCTATTTTCCAAGTGCATGCCTTGCTCTGGGAGGGTCATTTCCTTCCGCTTCCACAAAGTTGCGCCTGACGTGTGCCCAGCAGCACAGATGCAACTTTCCGGGTAGCGTGTCGAACTTGTCATATACTGCAAAGCCGTCACTCTGTACCACCCGGACCTGTCCTGCCAGCAGTGTGTCTATTCCGCTGCTGCCACGGCCCTTGTGATATTCAAAGAAGGGGGTATGGAACCGGGGCAGATAGAAGTTCCACATATACCCGCGGTGAAGAGCACCGGGCCGGTCGCTTTCAAGTACGGGATGGGGTGTCTCATCGGCCATGACGTAATAGCTGTCCTTGACCAGTTCACGAAGTTCATTATAGATTGGTTCCAGACGCTGTGCGGCAGCCATCATCCAGTTACTTACGGTGGAAGGACTCAGATGGATTCCTTCACGCTCAAAGATATCCAGCTGTCTGTGCAGAGGCAGGTGGTCGTAATATTTGGCGGTAGCAATGTGGGCCAGTACACTTTCCGAGGCATTGCTGTGGGATGTGCCATTACGGGCATGGGAGCGGTTATGATACGACCGTCGGCGAGCCGGTATTTAGGACGGATGATGCGTTTCACATAGAATCGGGCGGGCTGACAGCATACTGTTCGCTCACTTCCTCTCCCAGCTTCGTCGCTCCCTCCAACGAAAGGCCTTCCGGCATGGGAATGATAATCTCCTCACGGGAAGGGACGGGTCGATGGGCTTACGGGCGTGGGGAGTGATCTTTTTCGTGAAGCTTTTACGGAAACGATTGTAGCCATTCTCCGATGTGACGGATTTCCCAGCGGTTTTCTGTTCTTCCGCTACCGGGTCATTGACATCGGACGGAGACTCGAAACAGATGCTCAGCTGGCCGGCATCTTCGGGAAGATGACGTTTTTCACTGGATTTACCCCATAAACGGCGTGTCAAGTCAGCCAATTTCCATCTCAGATCGGCAATGACGGCTGTACAGGCCGAGATTTCTTCGACCTGGCGGGAATACTCCTGCAAAGAGGCTTCGTATTTTCTCTGAAGTTCCGCATGCCCTTTCAAGGCATTCATGTTCCTTGCGCAACTCTTCGTACTCTTCCAAAGTAAGGGTAATAACCGGTTCTTTCACTGTACATCCACTTTTTATTATGTGGCAAAGTTATCAAAATAAAACTGCACGGCTTATAGAATGGGGAATTACTTTTCAACTGTTTTCCGATACTTTTTAACAGTAAGCAGCTCATTCAGGCGATTCCAGGAAATTTGAAGAAAATCCTTCTTCCGTTCCTCCTTTTTCAAGAGGAAAGAACCGCGATTCAGACGACGGCATTCCAGACGGTATTCGTCGTCGCACCGATAAAGGATATGCAACCTGCTACGGAGCGGTCGGGAAAATATGACAGCTCTGCTCTGACACGCAGGAACCTGTGTGTCGGATGACCTCGCCACAAAGACCGTCAATACCTTTATGGAAATTACAACCTTGGGGATAAAGGTAATAAGACCAAAAAGGACTGCTGCGGAAAAGGCCAAGACCTAAAGGGAGAAGTAGGTCCTGAGGGGAATGGATACCAAGGCTGGAAGACGAAACTTTATAACGACGGCCGCCATCAAATATGAAAAGAACAGAATCAAAATGGTTAGACTCGGAAAAGAGAGTACGTAGTTTATCACTTTCGCTAGAAAATTCTAATACTGAACACATAATGGATTAAGATTATAATGAAGCCACAAAGGTAGGAAGGAAAAGAGGGGAAAAAAACACGCACGAGGCCGAATGCTTACGGAAGCAAATGAGTATTCTTCCTGTCTTGAAAGTTAAGATGGAAAGCAGGTGCAATCTTTTGACCACGATATTGTATGACTCATTCTTGTCCTTTAGCATGATGGTCAAGGACATCGGTCCGGTGCGGGTGTTGCGGCGGCTGAAGGTGCTGACAGCGCACTGAAGGAACTACTGTCAGCCTTATGCGCTGTATATCAGATTTTTATTGTGGCTGAACACACTGAAGGATACTTTGAATTCCAGGGTATTGGTGAAGTGAGAATGATAAACGGGAAGCTGGATAGGGTACTGCATACGTTTGCTTCTCACTGATTTTATAAAAAACGAAACTTCTGCCCGTAAAGATGAATCGGGGCAGAAGTTTCGTTTCTCGAATATGGATTGCCGGAGTATTATCCCAGTAATTCTTTCACTTTAGCCGAGATGGCACGTCCTTCGGCTTTGCCTGCCAACTTTTTGGTGGCGACACCCATGACTTTACCCATATCCTGAGGACCGGCGGCACCCACTTCTGCAATTATTTCTTTCAAAGCGGCTTCCAGTTCTTCGTTACTCATTTGTTTGGGCAGATAGGCTTCAAGCACTGCCACTTGGGCCAGTTCGGCTTCAGCCAAGTCTGCGCGGCCCTGACCTTGGTAAATGGCGGCTGAATCTTTCCCTTGTTTTACCAGTTTCTGCATGATTTTCAATGCAGCGTCATCCGTCAAAGTGTCGTTGGCGCCCGGTGCTGTCTTTGCTTCAAGGAAGAATTTTTTCACATTACGCAAAGTTTCCAGTTTCACTTTGTCCTTGGCTTTCATAGCCTCTTTGATATCGTTGCTGATTACGTCAAATAAATCCATGGTTCTTTCTATTTTAGTTGTTAAAATGTGATCGTTATTCCGCCGTTTTCGGCATCGTTATTGAATGTTTCCTCTTCTTCGGCTATTGCTTTAGACTGGATACTTTCCAACACAGTTTTGGTACGTTGGAAAGTAGGGGTCGTTTCCACCATACTGATAATGTCATCATTGTCCAGATCCTCCAGGCTGAAGATGTAAATGTTATGGCGTTTCTTCTTGTTGCTGTTCTTGAAGGTGTCTTTGCCGTAGTAATCTCCACGACGTTCATCCTTGCGCTGTTCCTCTTCTTCCAGTTCTTCCAGTTTCTTTTGTTCCTCGATGGTGCGTTTGTTCATCATGTTGTCCATGCCCGGTACATCCTTGATGCCGAAGCCGGTGGCAAGTACGGTGAACTTCACCTGTTCTTCCAGCGACTCGTCGATATAGAGCCCCCATTTGGTTTCCACGTCTTTGCCGAATTTGCTCATGAAGTCATGAACCTCATTCATCTCTTCCATCATCAACTCGCTCTTGGTGCTGAAAGAGATGTTGAACAGGATCTTCTTCGAGTTGAAGATATCGTTGTTGTTCAGCAGCGGGAATGGAGCGCATCATTGATAGCCTGGCTCACGCGGCTTTCCCCTTTGCCGTATCCCGTACTCATAATGGCTACCCCACCATCTTTTAGTACTGTTTTCACGTCATTGAAGTCCAGGTTGATGGTACCGCGGATAGTGATAATCTCGGCAATACTCTTGGCTGCTATGGATAAAGTGTCATCCGCTTTGCCGAAAGCGTTCATCACGCTGAAGTCCGAATAAATATCACGCAGACGTTCATTGTTGATCACCAGCAGGGCATCTACATGCTGGCTCATTTTCTCCACGCCGTCCAGCGCCTGGTCAATCTTCCGGTTTCCTTCAAAAAGGAACGGAATGGTGACAATACCTACGGTGAGGATATCCATATCTTTGGCTGTCTTGGCAATGATCGGAGCCGCACCGGTTCCGGTACCTCCTCCCATTCCGGCAGTGATAAATACCATTTTACAGCCGTCGTTCAACATTCCTTTTACGTCTTCTATACTTTCTTCGGCTGCTTCACGTGCACGCTCCGGGCGGTTTCCGGCTCCTAATCCTTCTTTTCCCAGTTGCAACTTCACGGGAACGGGGGATTCGGCCAACGCCTGGTTATCTGTGTTGCACACAACAAATGTTACATCGTGTATACCTTCTTTATACATGTGATTTACGGCATTGCCGCCGCCACCTCCCACACCGATTACTTTAATGATAGTCGGGTTTTCTGCCGGGAAATCGAATGGCATTATAGTTTCATCAGACATAATCTTCTATATTATATTAAGGTGATGTAATTCGTTATTATTCTTCCAGAATCCTTCCAAACAAGTCGGTCAGCCGTTTGATCGGATTGTTGGCTTCTTTCAAACTCTTGATTTCTTTTTCCAGGTCGCGTATTTGGTTCAAAGCTTCTGCCACTCCCAGATCGCGTGCTTTGGCCAGTTGCGACAAGGCATTTTTGTATTTGCCTGCCTCTTTCAGCTCTTTTGCGTTTCTTATCAGGCTCTCGCAAGTGGCTTTTCGCAGCTTCTCCTCTTCCTCTGCTTTCTTGGCTGCCGCTGCTATTCTGGCTGCTTCTTCTTTCTCTCTTTTGCTTTGTCTTCCACATTCTCGCCGCTTTCATCGAAGAGAGGTACTTGGATAGGACGTTCCGGGCGGTAACAGTTCTCTTCCCGGCTCCTAGCAAAGCGATGATTGTATTGCATGTACCATCTTTTTCAGTTCCATCATGCCACCTTTCAGGCTTAGCTGGCTTCTTTGGCCATTCTTACCTTTTCTACTTTGGTACGGTTGCTGAATGCTTCCTCCATATTCTTTAGATTTGCGGCACCGCCGGTAATGATAGCTCCTGCCAGCAGTTTGTCTTCATATCCCGAAAGAACAATCTGGTTCCATACATTGGCCAGTATCTCATTGACACGCGCTTCTACGATGTCTTCCAGTAAGTGTGACTCAATACTGCATTTCCCGTCCAGCGAGTAGGTAGGGTTGTCATCTCCGTCTTCCGACTTGTCGGCATAGGCATTGCCGTATTTCTTTTCAGTTCTTCGGCATCTTCCTCTTCAATCTGCTGGCTGCAAATGTCTTTGGTGATGTTGCTTCCTCCCAGTGGGATGACTGCCAAATGGCGGAGTATGTTGTTTTTGTAGACAGATACGGTAGTCGTATCTGCGCCAAAGTCGATGAACATGCAGCCCGAGCGTTTTTCACTGTTGGTCAGTACGGCATTGGCCAGAGCCAACGGTGAGATGATATAGTCGGCTATTTCGATTCCTGCCTGTTTGAAACATTTGTCAATGTTCTGCTTCACGCTGCTGCGGGCGATGATATTAAGGAAACGCCCTTCTATATGATCGCTGGGAACTCCTACAGGATCGGCCAGCAGGTTGATGCCTACTTTATATTCCTGGGGGGCCACTTCCAGTATTTCCTGGTCTATGATGGGGACTTCGCGGTTGCTGTCCATGATGGAGTCAATCAGTTCCTGTGAAATTTTGGTTTCTTCTTCCAGATGACGTACCTCCGTATTACGGATGGTGCGTAGAGATTGTCCTCCGATACCTACATAGACCTTTCCGATAGAAGCCTTTAATGTCGATTCCAGTTTCTTGATAATCGAAGTAAGGCTTTGTGCGGTTTTGTCCAGATTGTAAATCACTCCCTTACGGATAAAATCCGAAGAGTTTTCGCTGGCGAGGGCCAGCACTTGTATGCTTCCGTCCGCATGTTTCTTTCCTGCAATACCTGTGATCTTGGAGGATCCCAGTTCTATTGCTACTATAAAATCTGTTGCTGCCATATCTTACTTCTCTTTTTTAGTACAAATAATCTGATTATTAAATTCCAGACTGATGCGGCTGTACTTGTTCCAGCCTACTTGGTTCAGTCCTTTCTCATAAAAAGTTTTTAGTTTCTCGAACTTTTCCTCATAATTCCCGGGCTTGCCTAAGAATATGATATGTTCGCCAACCCGTGGAACCAGTTCCAGTTCTTTGGCTTGTGTCACGTTGATCTGCTCTATCTGGGCATCCCATAGCGGATGGGCCTGTAGAAAGACTCCTAAGGTATATAGTTCCTTGACGGCAAAATCACGATCCACGTATCCTGTAACAACAGCTACGTGTGCCGAACTGTTGGGTATCGGCATGATTTTTCCTTTATTGTCAATATAATAGTTGTCTCCGTTGTTTGCCATCACTCTGAGGATGGGGAGGCGCTGTGTCACTTCGATACCTATCTTGCATCCCGGTGTACGGTAACATTCCACATTTTCAATCAAGGGATGTTGGCTGAGTTCTTCTTCCAGCAGGCGGGTGTTGATGTCGCCCATCTTCTTACCCACAGGGAGAGCTTCTTACCGTTCAGTAAGCGGAGTATCCCTTTCTGGCTGATAAAACCATGGTCTATACTGTCCTTGATAATCAATTCCATACCCTTGCAAACCTGGTCGGCAGGCTTGGTGTTGAAAGCGGTAACGGCTACAATAAGGTAGGCGGTTATCAGCAACAGAAACAGGAGTATGAGAATTTTCTTTATCATTTTTTATTCAGTAATCCGCAGATTTGGGGTACATAGTTATCTATGTCGCCCGCACCCAGGGTGATTAATACTTCTATATCTTTCTTGCTCAGTACGTCTAGAATTTCTTCTTTCTTGCACATGCTCTTCTCGATGCCCGGACGCAGATGGTCGTAAATCAGTTTGCTGGTGACGCCGGGGATGGGTTGCTCGCGTGCCGGATAGATATCTACCAGGATGACTTCGTCCAACAAGGAAAGGCTGTCGGCGAAATCTTTGTAGAAATCACGGGTACGTGTAGAGGTGCGGCTGGAAAACAGCCGTCAGCTTCTTGTCCCGATAGAGGGCACGCATGGAGAGTATGCTTTGTTTTATCTCGGAAGGATGGTGCGCATAGTCGCTCAGGAAAACCACCTTGTCGTTCTTTATCTTGAAATCGAAACGACGGTCTACTCCGCGGAAACTTGCCATACCTCTCTTTATTTCTTCATCAGTCAATCCGCTCATCTGCGCCAAAGCCATGGCGGCTACCCCGTTCTCAATGTTGATGCTGACGGGGACACCCAACTGTATATTGGGGATATTTCCCAAGGGTGATACGTAATCAAAGAAAATCTCACCGTTCCCAATACGGATATTCTCTGCATGAAAGTCACCCTCTTCTTGGGAATAGGTGTACAGTTTCACACCATTCTGCAAAGCCGGTTGCAGCTCGATGCCTTTACGTATAATCAATGCACCTCCCGGCTGGATGAGTGAGGTATATTTGCGGAAGCTTTCCAGATAAGCCTCTTTGGTTCCGTAGATATCCAGATGGTCGGGATCGGTTGCGGTGATCACCGATATGTAGGGCGAGAGCCAATGGAAAGAACGGTCGAACTCGTCGGCTTCAATAACCATGTATTCACTGCTGTCAGACAACAGCAGGTTGGTGCCGTAATTCTTTGAGATGCCTCCCAAAAAGGCGTTGCATCCTACATGGGATTGGTGTAACAGATGGGCTGTCATGGTAGAAGTGGTGGTCTTACCGTGAGTGCCGGCTACACAAAGTCCTTTTCCTGCATGGGTAAGCATTCCCAATACCTGCGAACGTTTATGTATCTCGAAACCGTTTTCCCGGAAATAGGTAAACTCTTTATGTGTATCGGGGACAGCCGGAGTATAGACAACCAATGTAGTTGCCGGGTCGCGGAATGCATCCGTTATCAGTTCCGTGCTTTCTTCGTAATGGATGGCTGCTCCTTCTTCTATCAGCTTTTCTGTCAGTTCACTGGGCGTACGGTCATATCCGCCTACCTTCTTGCCTTTGACAGGAAGTAGCGTACCAATGCGCTCATGCCGATACCTCCGGCACCGTTGAAATAAACTGATTTTAATGTGTTAACGTCCATTTTCTTTCTGTATTTATCAGCCAGTTTGAATACCTCCCGGGCAATAACGTTGGCTGAGTCGGTAAAGGCTAATTTAGCAATATTTGTACTTAAACTTTTCAATGTTTCCGGCTGTTTCACGGTTTCAACCGCTTTGTCCAGCAGAGCTTCTTTGGCAGCGGCGTCCTTGATATAGAGTGCTGCGTTTTTATTGACCAGCGCCAGTGCGTTCTTGGTCTGATGATCTTCGGCCACATTAGGCGACGGAACCAGAATGACGGGTTTCTGCAACAAACAGAACTCGGAGATGGAACCTGCTCCGGCACGGCTGATTATTAAATCGGCAGCACCATGCGGCGGCCATATCGCTGATAAAATCGGTTACGTGGAGCATTGGTAACTCACCACCTGGCTACTGCGGCACATCCAAGCTTTCGTCCAGCTGTTGGGTCGCAGTGAACAGGTAGCAGGTGCGGTCAAAGCTGGTAAATGCGTTGGCATTGGCACCGGTCTTGGCATACTTTGCAAAGGCATCGCCGTCCTGATCTTCAAACATCTTGTGCTCGAGGAAGTGTGCCACGCCTGCAGGCAGATGCACCTCTTTGCCGTCCAGCCGGAAATCCCGGTCAATGGAGCCAAAGCGGGTAGCAAAATGACATGGGTGCTGGAATACCCGGCATGGGCCGCACGATAACGGTCAGTCCGGAGGGCAGGGTCTGCCACTGGTCAGCCACGGTCTTTTCCAGCAGGGTCTGGTTATTCTGCGGCATGAGCGGCCACCTTTGTGAGCAGATAGCTGACCGAGAGGGTCAGTTTGCGCAGGATGGCGCGCACGTCGTCCTTGGTCACGGCCTGCAGAGCGGCGCGGGCTTCGGCGGGTGTCTGCACCTTGGCCGGGTCGCCGCCGCGCAGCACTTCAATGTAATACCATGTCTCGATGCCGCCCAAGGTATCCTCTACCCCTGCATCCCGCTCAGCAGACCCCGACGGCAGTCCTCAAATTCATCGTCGGTGATGGGGCCATCGCACAGGTCGGCCAGTTCCTTCAAGATGGCCTGCTCTGCCCGGCTGCGTCGGCGTGCTCCACGCCGCTGTTCACAGCCATGCTTCCGGTAAAGCTCTGGAACGAGGACGCAGTAGTAGCACAGGTGGTCACGCTCGCGCACATTCAGGAACAGGCGGCTGGTCACACTGCCGCCGTACAGCGCCATGGCAAGGCGCACAGCAGCCAGCTGTTCGGTGCGCATGGATTCGCCCAGCGTGAACAGCATACAGAGCTTCGCCTGCACCATATCATAGGTTTCGGTTTTGTGCACCGGTTCCCGGCGGGCATGGCAATGTTTTCCGCCAGCGGCAGCGGTGCGCGGTCAATTGCCGCAAGCTCTGCCAGCAGTGCATCCTTTACCGCAGCGGTCTGCTCTGCCGTGCAGCCCAGCACGAGCAGTTCAATGTTGGCGGTGCGCAGCATCCGTAATAGGCTGCGGTAAGCTGTTCCGGTGTCAGGCCTTCCACCTCTTCCAGATAGCCCTCCTGCCGCACACCCGCCGGGCTGTCGCCAAAGAATTCCCGGTTGGCCTGATGCAGGCAGTAAAGGCGCTTATCGTTGATCTCATCTTCCAGCGCCTTTTTCAGCATCTGCTTTTCAATGCCCACGGCTTCCGGATCAAAAGTGCCGCCCACAAAATACGGGTGAAAGGCCGCACCCAGTGCAATGGATGCATATTCCCTTGTAAGGGTCTCCCCTTCCAGCGCAAACTGATCCTTGCCGGTAACACTAACACACAGGTTGTGGCTGCAGCCCATGGGCCGGGCATCCACTGTGAGGTCTGCACCGTAGAGCTTGGCCAGCTTTTGGTCAGGCGGGTCATATCCGGGCAGTCGGCATAGCCGCGCTCCAGCACCAGCGGCAGCAGCGCATGCTGTGGTTGCTTTGCCGGAAAGGCAAAGTGGACGCTGATGCGGCAGCGGTTGAATTTTCCGCCGGGTCACAGGAAAGATGCACACCCGGCGCAATGAAAGTACGTTCCAATTTGTTCCTCCGCCCTGCTTTCACAGGGAGCTTTATTTTTATGATGCCTTCTGCAAGGCAAGAAATTCTTCCAGACTCAAGCCGCTGGCACGGATGGCAAGGGCATTTTCAACGCCCACATACCGCCAGTGCCACGGCTCAAACACCACGCCGGTAGCAGCTGCCTGTCCTGCGGATAGCGCAGGATAAAGCCGTATTCGGCGGCGTAGGCGGTGAGCCACTCGTAGGCGCGGGTCGTATCAAAGCCGGTATCACGGGTCGGGTAGTCCGTACTGAGGATATCCGCCGCATAGCCGGTGCCGTGATCATTGCATTCCGCAGGCGGCTGGATATCTGCCGCAAGGCTGGCGGCTTCTTCCTCGGTTTTGCCCTTTTCCAGATACTGCTGCTTCTGCGTCTCTGCCGCGCTGCGGGCATCTGCGTCCTGATAGCCTGCCGTCAGCACCAGTGCAACGCCGTCCCGGCCGCAGCCGCAGCCATTTCTGGTAGGCTGCAGCTGCTTCGGCCTCCAGTTGGATACCGCTGGCTTCATCGGCATCGGCAAGGGCCGGAGAGGGTTCCTCGGCAAAGGCAGATTGGTGTTCACCAGCACAAAACGCTCATCGTCAGCATCAAAGCTGTAGCCGGTGCCATCGTAGCTGGCCGCATCAAAGCTCTGCGGCCCTTCAAGCATGGCGTTCACCTTTGGCAGCAGCCAGAGGATGCCTTTATCGCGCCACAATGGCGGCGCAGACGAGAATGAGAACGGCCCAGTTGCGGGCCAGACGCAGCCGCTTGCGGCGCTTCCACTGAGCGCGGGTCAGGCGGGGCTTTGCAGCATTTCTATCAGTCGGTTCCATGGTGCGTTGCAGATCCTTTTGCAGAATTTGCAGCGCACTGCGCCGCACAGATACAGTGTATATTATACCCCTTTGCATTTTGTGTAAACGCCGGAAGTGTAAAATAAGTATGACCGAAAACTCCTTCCGTCTGCTCGCATCGCTGCATCCACCTCCTCAATGAGGGGAGGCTCTGGCGAAACAGAAAAGTTTCCCGCTCTGCCAAAGGCCCCTCTCAGAGGGGCTGTCGCCGCAGGCGGCTGGAGGAGTTTTCCACGCAAAAATGCCGCACCACCTAAAAGGCGATGCGGCATTCCTATATTTTATTTAATCAAACAGCATATCGTGGATCGCAGAAACAGCCTTGTCGGCATCGTCGCGGTTGATGATGCAGGAGATCTTGATCTCGCTGGAGATCATCTTGATGTTGATGTTGTTGTTGGACAGTGCCTCAAACATCTTGGAAGCAACGCCGCTGTGGCTCT
>SCPO01000513.1_pt1 | contig 29360 bp, 48 predicted proteins | sample 6106821 | NCBI WGS metagenome assembly SCPO01 (sample SAMN10720448, study PRJNA508395) | human gut metagenome | isolation source: Participant 2 stool, 0 month | host: Homo sapiens | collected 2017 | reverse complement strand
TTTCACATGGTAATCTTGTATCATCGAAATAAGCTCAGACAGATTCTTCTTTCCGTATTTAAATTCAGCAGCACAGTTCGGACATAGACAAAGAATTCCAACCTTCTGAAAATGCTATGTTTATCTATCCGGAATAGCATTGGTTGGAGAATATTACAAGCTTCAAAGTATGGCTTTCCATTGCTGCGGAAAATTTGTTTCCCACAGATTTGGCATTTCCATATACTGTGAAGCCAAGACGTTTTTCTCCTAGGTTGCTCTCGAATATACGTAATGCAATCGTGGCGCTACTATCGTTGTTCCTCTAAGCCTTCCTGAAAGCTTTCTTCCAACTTTCTTTCACGGCGGTTCACATTTCGGACTGCACCAAACTCACCCAGCGTCTCATCATCTGGCGCAGATTCAGCAGTTATCGCTGCTTTGTTCCATAAATACCCTCCTTGCTGCAAGTAATAAAACCATCTCTATGGTGATATTCTCAGAATTTCATCTGTCTGCATAGTCTGGCACCATTGACATAAATGTCATTTGCCAGTTCTGTAACAAGCCGCATATCCTGCCAGGTTTCACACTTATTCCCCATAAAAGTAATGTTATCAAAATGGACATCATGGACACGTACTTCTTCTGTCGGTGTCTGGTACCCCCGGATTACGGAAACCGGGACATCTCCGTTCAGCACCTGGATATTATCAAAATAGATATCATTAATCTCTCCTTTGGCAAGCTGTTCCGTATATCTGCAAAGCAGAACCTTAATATCGAACAGTTTCTGTTCTGCCTGCTCTACTCTGATATTTTATAATGTATATCATGAACATGGCCTCCATCTGCCTGATGTATGGAAATCGCCGCACCACCCATGTTTCCTTCATACTGGCAGTGTATGATGTCACAGTCTTCAAATACCAGGTCGTGGATTTCGCTCTGGAGGGCATAACCAAGCTCTATGGCATTACCGGGTTCTGCATTCCAAATTACGTTATTGTGAACACGCACTTTTGTTACGTCACGTACCGTTGACGGATCTTCAAACAATCTTTGGGATTTGATGCAGATACTGTCGTCTGTGGAACGGATAAAGCAATTTTTTACCTCTACATCCTGGCTGCTCGTAATATCAATACCGTCTCCCGTTACAATCCTCGACATAATGCTCATGTGCCATAAAGTAACACACAAGAAGTTGATAGACAACAGCCCGTTATTCCGTAAAATTTCAAAGTAGAATTTCATGGAAGCCATACAAATTGTGTGGCTTCTTTTGCTTAATAAGCAAAGATAAATTTTCTAATACCCTATTGACAAAAGCGTTTGCCTTGAATATAATGTACTTGTACGATAAGTACATTATAGAACAAAGGAGGGGCGTTGTGGAAATTATCATAAGCAGTAATACGAGCAAGCCAATTTATGAGCAGATAACTTCACAGATAAAAGCCATGATTATGAGTGGCGAGTTAAAAACCGGCGATTCCATTCCCTCTATGCGGGCGCTGGCAAAGTCCATTCATGTGAGTGTTATTACCGTTCAAAAAGCGTATGAAGATTTGCAAAGGGACGGTTTTATTGAAACAACGGTAGGCCGAGGAAGTTTTGTGTCGGCACAGAACAAAGACTTTTATCAGGAAGAACAGCAGAGATTGGCCGAAGAACATTTGCAAGAGGCCGCCGATATTGGGCGGATAAGTGGAATATCGTTGGAAAAACTGATTGAATTACTGACGATATTTTATCAAGAGGAGGATTAACTATGAACGCTATTTTGCAGGTTGAGAACTTGACAAAGCAATACGCCGATTTCAAGTTAGACCATGTTTCGTTTTCGGTTCCGAAAGGAACAATCATGGGGCTTATTGGCGAAAATGGAGCCGGAAAAAGCACAACTATCAATGCTATTCTTGATTTAATTCATAAAGATGATGGAACAGTTACTTTTTGGGGCAGGAATTATCGTCCACAAAACAAATCAAAGAGGATGTTGGCGTAGTGTTTGACGGAATTAACTTCTATGAAACGCTCACTCCGGCCAAAGTCGGGAAAATTGCTGGTGCTGCCTACAAACAGTGGGACGGCCATCTGTTTCAAGACTATCTAAAGCGGTTTCAACTTCCAGCGGATAAGGAAATTAAATCTCTGTCCAAGGGAATGAAGATGAAGTTGTGTATTGCCGTCGCCCTTTCCCATAACCCCAAGCTACTGATTTTGGACGAAGCGACAAGCGGCCTCGACCCTGTAATGCGTGATGATATTCTTGATGTATTTCTTGAATTTGTTCAGGACGAAAATCATTCCATTTTGATGTCCTCGCATATCACAACAGATTTAGAAAAAGTCGCAGATTACATTACATTTATCCATCAGGGCAAGGTTCTTTTTTGTAAAACGAAAGATGAACTTCGTTATAACTATGGTATTATCCGCTGTGGCGCAGCACTGTTCGACCAGCTCGATAAAGCGGAAATTCTGGCTTACCGCAAAGATGATTATCAATGGAATGTGCTGGTAGCTGACAAGGAAAAAGCCCGGAGGAAATATAAAAATGCCGTAGTGGACGACGCAACAATCGACGATATTCTGCTGCTGTATGTGAAAGGAGAGCAAGCAAAATGAAAAGTCTTGTTTTGAAAGATTTATTTAATATCGGCCACAATGCGAAATCTATGCTATTCATCCTTGTGGTTTTTGCCGTTGCGCTTATTCCGTTTTCCGGCGTAGAAGGCTATATTTTTGTATGTGCGATTTTGTGCAGCATGATGATTGTAACAACCTTTTCTTTTGATGACAGTTCTAAATGGACACGGTATGCTATGATAATGCCAGTTTCCAAGAAAGAATTGGTTGCTGGAAAATTTATGGTGCTGGCTATCTTCTGCGCCATTGGCAGCCTCTTTGGGCTGATTATTGGTTTTATCGGTGGCCTAATCACAGATAAAATCGTACTCGACATAGTAGGGATTGGAGAGCTTCTGTTTTTGACACTCGTTGCATGGGTAATCTCCCTTATTTTTGGAAGTATGTCAATTCCTCTTGTGTTCAAGTTTGGCGCAGAAAAAGGCCGTGTTCTGCTATTAGTATCATTCCTCATTCCGGCAGGGATTTGCTTTGGAATATATCAGCTTCTTACTATGCTGGGAGTTGCATTGACAGACCAGATTGTATTTATTCTTCTCTGCTGCTCACCGCTTCTGGCGTTGGCATGGTGCTATGTGATGTATCAAATCAGTTATCGCATTTTTGTAAAGCAAGAGCTTTGATTTCTATTGGGAGGTATCTATATGGGAAGCAGAAGATTTGAAATTACTGAAACCGCAGGAAGTGTGAAAGGCTTTTATGTGGTAGTGGACAGAGAAACCGGGGTCAATTACCTTGTGGCAAAGTTTGGAACTGGCGGGGGTATTTGTCCCTTGATTGACAAAGACGGAAAACCGATTATCAGCGAGTAGCAAAGCCAGCCGAGCCAGTCAACGGTCAAGATAAACAGCGCATACTGCGCTGCCGTTGACAGCCCCGCCCGCCTTTGCAGATAGGCAATCAAGGGGCGACAGCAAGGAGGTGCTGCCGCCCTTTCCAATAATCGAAGAAAGGGGGATTTTCCATGACTGAATACGAAGCCTATCAAGAACATATCCGCTATACCCATGATACCTATTGCCGGATTGTTATTCGCCATGCGTCCTTTGACGCTGCCCGTATGCTGGCAGCGCGGTGGAAACGGGAAATCTCCCTTGAATACTTGACCGAAGAAAAGTTTGTCCAACTAAGCACCACAGACGAGTATTTTCAAGTGCCGGACTATGGCGAAACTTATCCGTTCTCTGTCCGGGGGCAAGACGATATTTTAGATAGCTGTTCTCTTGCGGCTGCTCTTGCCCGATTGCCGAAACAGACGCAGGAAGAAATCTTTTTTACTACTTTCAGCATTTGAAGCAGAAAGAAATCGGAGAACAAAGCGGCTGGACACGCAGCACAATCGGGCGGCATATCCAGCTTGCCTTGAAGCGGCTGAAAGAAGAAATGGAGGTGCTGTCCCATGAGTAGCCTACTTCTCCCCTATGACACGATAATAAAAGCACATGAGGGCGACCCCATAGCGATACAAGCTGTCCTTGACCGATATGCCGGGTATATCCGCTATTTCTCCAAGATGAACGGCTATTACAATTCTGATATGGAGGACTACATCAGAACAAAGCTGATTGAAAGCCTGTTCAAGTTCCGGCTTGACCGATAACATAGAAAACTGAATATCCCGCCGCCCGCAGCGTAAACAGTAAATCCGAAAAAGATTTGCTGCTTTTTTTGCGTCCATTTTTGGCAAATTTCCAAAAGTTCCGTATTAGATATTGAAACTAAAAAAGGCTGCCATTTTTTTAGACAGCGGGCAAAACGCAGCTTCCGAAACGCCTTATTGTCGGGAAAGACCGAGCCGCCGGAAAAGTTCTTGCCGGAAAGTCCGTCATTTTTGCTTTTTGCGGTGTTGTAGGGAGTAAGGGGAAGAACGCCAGCCCGCAGCCTTTTATGAAAAAAAGCTGGTTATAGATTTTCTGAAAAAGTGGCAGTAGGAAGTGAACGGCAGGCCGGCAGTTTTTTAGAGCAAGATTCTACCGAGGTGCCAAAATTCGCTTATCGCTCATTTTGCCCCTGCGTCTTGTTGGGGAGTGCCTTCCCAAACCCTGCTTATGCGGCTTACGCCGCTTAAAATCCCTCAAAATATTTTTCGGATTTTTAAAACAGTTCCGCTTCACACCCTGTTTTCTCCTATTAGTGAGAGGACACCACGCAGCAGAAAGGAGGTTTTACCATGCGAAAACGATACAACACGCCGCACCGCAGCCGGGTAGTCAAGACACACATGACCGAGGAAGAATACGCCGAGTTTGCGGAAAGGCTTTCTGCTTACAACATGAGCCAAGCCGAGTTTATCTGGCAAGCCATAACCGGGGCAGCCATACGCCCCACCATAACCGTTTCCCCTCAATGACGAGCTGCTTGCCGCTGTCGGGAAGCTGACCGCCGAATACGGGAGGATCGGCGGCAACTTAAACCAGATAGCCCGGACGCTGAACGAGTGGCACAGCCCTACCCGCGCTTGCCGGGGAGGTACGGGCGGCGGTTTCCGACCTTGCCGCCTTGAAGTTTGAAGTCTTGCGAAAAGTGGGTGACGCTGTTGGCAACATTCAAACATATCAGCTCTAAAAATGCCGACTATGGCGCGGCGGAAGCCTACCTCACATTTGAGCATGACGAGTTTACCATGAAAGCCGTCCTTGATGAAACCGGGCGGCTGATACCGAGGGAGGATTACCGCATTTCTTCCCTCAACTGCGGGGGCGAGGATTTCGCCGTTGCCTGTATGCGAGCCAATCTCCGCTATGAGAAAAACCAAAAACGGGAAGATGTGAAAAGCCACCACTATATCATCAGCTTTGACCCACGGGACGGGACAGACAACGGCTTGACCGTAGACCGGGCGCAGGAGCTGGGCGAGCAGTTCTGCAAGGAGCATTTCCCCGGACACCAAGCCCTAATCTGCACCCACCCGGACGGGCATAACCACAGCGGGAATATCCATGTGCATATCGTCATCAACTCCCTGCGGATTTACGAAGTCCCGCTTCTGCCCTACATGGACAGACCAGCCGACACACGCTGGAGGGCTGCAAGCACCGCTGCACCAACGCCGCTATGGAATATTTCAAGAGCGAAGTCATGGAAATGTGCCACCGGGAGGGGCTTTACCAAATCGACCTCTTGAACGGCAGCAAGGAACGGATAACCGAACGGGAATTCTGGGCGGCAAAGAAAGGGCAGCTTGCCCTTGATAAAGAGAACGCCGCCAGAGAAGCCGCCGGACAGCCGACCAAGTTTGAAACGGACAAGGCGAAGCTGCGCCGGACGATACGGCAGGCACTTTCCCAAGCTGGCAGCTTTGACGAGTTTTCTTCCCTTTTGCTGCGTGAGGGTGTGACTGTCAAGGAGAGCCGGGGGCGGCTTTCCTACCTCACGCCGGACAGGACAAAGCCTATCACAGCCCGAAAGCTGGGGGACGATTTTGACAAGGCTGCTGTCCTTGCCCTGCTCACGCAGAACGCCCACAGAGCTGCCGAACAGACCAAAGCCATACCCGAATACCCTGCCGCAGTTAAAAAGCCGTTACAAGGGGAAAAAGCTGCAAAAAACCACCCCGGCAGACAACACCTTGCAGCGCATGGTTGACCGGGAAGCCAAGCGAGCCGAGGGCAAGGGCGTGGGCTATGACCGCTGGGCGGCAAAGCACAACCTAAAGCAAATGGCAGCTACCGTTATCGCCTATCAGCAGTACGGCTTTTCCTCCCCGGAGGAACTGGACGAAGCCTGTTCTGCCGCCTATGCCGCCATGCAGGAAAGCCTTGCGTGGTTGAAGCAGATGGAAAAGACGCTGAACGGGAAAAAGGAGCTGCAACGGCAGGTGCTTGCCTATTCCAAGACCCGCCCTGTCCGGGACGGGCTGAAACAGCAGAAAAACGCCAAAGCAAAAGCAGCCTACCGACAGAAGCATGAAAGTGACTTTATCATAGCAGACGCAGCCGCCCGCTATTTCAGGGAGAACGGCATTTCCAAGCTGCCGAGCTATAAATCCCTGCAAGCAGAGATTGAAAGCCTTATCAAAGAGAAAAACAGCGGCTACAACGATTACCGGGAAAAACGGGAGGAGTACCGCCGCTTACAGACTGTCAAGGGCAATATCGACCAGATTTTACGCCGGGAGCGCAAGCCTGTGAAAAGGCAGGAACAGGAGCGATAAAAACCACCCCAAAATGTACCCGAACCCATACAGAACAAGGGGGCTGCCCCGTACCCTATCCCCAATACCAAAGTTTTTAACGGGCTTACAGAGCAGAAAAAACCCGAAAATGATACCGAGATGATACAGAATTACCGCCGATACCGCCACACCAGCGGAAACGGCAGAAAGGAGCGCACCCATGCCAAGAATGAGCAAGAAACGGCGGCTGGAATGGTCTTTTTTCCTGCGGCAAGTAAAAATCGGGAATTCCACCTGCGATCGTATCACATACAACGACCTCTGCCGGGGCTGTACCCATAGCTGCAAGCAGAGCTTCCGGGGGTTATCATACTATGCCCCGCTACTACCCAAACGCCGGAAAAGGAGGACAGGAACAATGGCAGATAACCGCAAGTATTACTACCTCAAGCTGAAAGAGAACTTTTTTGACAGCGACTCCATTGTACTGCTGGAAGATATGAAAGACGGGATTTTATATTCCAATATTCTCTTGAAGCTGTACTTAAAATCGCTGAAAAACGGCGGGAAGTTGCAGCTTGACGAGCATATCCCCTACACAGCGCAGATGATAGCGACACTGACCCGCCACCAGATAGGGACGGTTGAGAGGGCTTTAGAGATTTTCCGGCAGTTGGGGCTTGTGGAGCAGCTTGACAGCGGGGTTTTATATGACCGGCATTGAGCTGATGATAGGACAGTCCTCTACCGAAGCCGAGAGAAAACGGGCTGCAAGGCTGGAAAACAAAGCACTTTTACCGCCCCGGACAAAAGGCGGACATTTGTCCGACATTCGTCCACCAGAGATAGAGTTAGAGAAAGAGATAGAGATAGAAAAAGAGAGAGAGGGAGAAACGGGACACCCCGCCCCGCCGCTTATGGCAGATACAACAATGTGATACTGACCGATACAGAGCTTTCCGGGCTAAAAACAGAGTTGCCCGACAAGTGGGAGTATTATATTGACCGGCTTTCCTGCCATATCGCTTCCACCGGGAAGCAGTACCACAGCCATGCAGCCACCATTTACAAGTGGGCGCAGGAGGACGCTAAAGGCAAGGCTGCCCCAAAACAGGGCATACCCGATTATTCATGCAAGGAGGGCGAGAGTTTATGAAAAACGAGATTGAAGCTATGATTACGGACATTACAGCCACTACCTCCGAAGCAGAGGACTACACAGGCGAGGACGGGCTTTTATACTGCGGCAAGTGCCATACGCCAAAAGAAGCATACTTTTCAAAGAAACCGCCCAATGGTTAGGGCATGACCGACACCCGGCAGAGTGCGACTGCCACCGGGCAGCCCGTGAAAAGCGGGAAGCCGCCGAAAGCCGACAGAAGCACCTTGAAACAGTGGAGGACTTGAAACGCCGGGGCTTTACCGACCCCGCTATGCGGAACTGGACATTTGAGCATGACAACGGCAGAAACCCGCAGACCGAAACCGCCCGCTTTTATGTGGAGAGCTGGGAAACCATGCAGGCTGAAAATATCGGCTACCTGTTTTGGGGCGGCGTGGGGACAGGAAAAAGCTACCTTGCTGCCTGTATCGCCAACGCCCTTATGGAGCAAGAAGTCCCGGTCTGCATGACAAACTTTGCAACCATACTGGGTGACCTTGCCGCCAGCTTTGAGGGCAGGAATGAATATATTTCCCGCCTTTGCAGCTACCCTCCTGCTGATACTTGATGATTTCGGTATGGAGCGAGGGACAGAATACGGGCTGGAACAGGTTTACAGCGTGATTGACAGCCGTTACCGAAGCGGCAAGCCGCTGATCGCCACGACCAACCTCACGCTGGAGGAATTGCAGCACCCGGAGGACACCGCCCACGCCCGTATCTATGACAGGCTGACTTCCATGTGCGCCCCCGTCCGCTTCACGGGCAGCAACTTCCGAAAGGAAACCGCACAGGAAAAGCTGGAACGCTTAAAGCAACTGATGAAGCAGCGAAAGGAGAGCCTATGACAGAAACGAAACAGACAAGCACCACCAAAACAGACCGCCGCCCGGACTGTGTGACGGAAATCCGCATGGGCAACCTGTCCTTACCGTTTCCGGCTTCTTCAAGCAGGGCGCGACCGACACCGCCGCTGACAAGATGATGAAAGTGCTGGAAGCGGAAGCTGCTACACAAAAAACGGCGATTTGACCGACCATAAAGAAGCAGATTTGACGCTTTTGCCGCTATACAGACAGCCGCCCCATGTGGTACAATCAAGGTATGGAATAGTGGGGCTGGCTGTCGGAAACGGATTTTATGTTAAGACAGACCAACCAACAACCAATTACCGCCCTTTACCCAAGACTTTCCCATGAGGACGAGCTGCAAGGCGAGAGCAATTCCATTTCCAATCAGAAGCGTATCCTTGAAACCTATGCAAAGCAGAACGGCTTTTCCAATCTGCGCTGGTACACGGACGACGGTTATTCTGGTGCGAACTTTGCTGGGGTTAGATAGCGATACTTTTTACATCTACCATGTTGCGGCGGTCATGGTTGACAACTTGCGTCGGCTCCTGCTCGGTATCAACCTGTCCGACAAAGCTATAATGGATTTCGATTTTCCGGGTGTTGGTTTCCCGGTCTAATTCATGTATCAAAATACGGTCGATAAACTCATGGACGTTTTCATAGGTCAATTCCTGTATGTCGCTGTATTTCCCGACAATCTGAATAAACCTTGATATATCCCTTTTTCGCTCGGTAACGGTTGCGATCTGCTGTTGTAACTCGTCTATCCTTGCGGCAAGGGATTTCTTTTCGTCCTCATAGCCGGAAGTTAGAAACACAAACCGTTCATCTGTCAGTCTGCCTAATGCGTTGTCCTCATACAGCTTGCGGAAAAGCGTGTCAAGTTCGGTCATACGCGCCTGTGCTTTGAAAAGTTCCTTTTGCTGCTGCGCTAATGCCTTTCTCGCTTCCATGTCGCCGTACTCGGTAGCTTTACAGATAAAGTCCTGTTCGTGTTCCTTAACATACCGCAAAACCCGCCGCATATCTTCCAGCACTAAATCAAGAAGTACGTTTTTGCGGATATAATGAGAGGTACACTCGCTGCCTGTCCTTGCCCTGTTGCGCCATGCGCCGCAAGAATAGGAAAACTTGCGCGGCTCGATATTTACGCCCTGTTGGTAATACATCTTATGTCTGCAACCAGCGCAAAACAGCAAGCCGGAAAAAATATCAATCTCCGCTGCTTTTGTCGGGCGGTGGCGGGTAGCAATCCGCTTTTGCGCAAGTTCAAAGGTTTCCTCGTCAACAAGCGGCTCATGGGTGTTTGGGAAGAAATAGCGTTGTTCTTCTTCGTTCTTCCGGGTCTTTTTCGACTTGTAGGATACCTTGTGAGTTTTCGCGGTTATGGTATGCCCTAAATATTCCTGCCTTGCTAATATGTCATAGAGCGTTTTGTCCGGCCAAGTATAGGGGGCGATCATTGCCCGCTGATACCGCGCCTGTCCTGTACGCTGATAGCGCAACGCTCCAATCGTCAAGACTTTGTTTTCCGCAAGCCATTTTTGGATTTCGCACATACGCACGCCGCTAACAAACATAGCGAAAACCTGTTTGACAATCGGCGCGGTTTCCGGGTCGGGTATAAGGTGGTGGCGGTTGTTCGGGTCTGGGATATAGCCGTATGGATATTCCCCGTTGACGCGCTCGCCTTTTTGCGCCTGTGCCTGTTTAACTGCGCGGATTTTCTTGCTTGTGTCGCGGGCGTAAAACTCGTTAAACCAGTTCCGCAAGGGGGTAAACTCGTTATCCTCCCGCGCTGTGTCAACTCCGTCGTTGATCGCGATATAGCGTACTCCGTTTTCGGGAAATACAATCTCTATGAGTTCGCCCGTTTTCAGATAGTTTCTGCCAAGACGGGAAAGGTCTTTGGTAATGACCGTCGCCACTCGTCCGGCTTCCACTTCCTGCAACATCGCTTGCAGCCCCTCGCGCTCAAAACTCACGCCGGAAAATCCGTCGTCCACAAAAAACTTTGTGTTCAAAAAATGGTGTTCGTCCGCATAGCGTTGAAGTATCATTTTTTGGTGCTGTATGCTTCCGCTTTCTCCGGCTTGCATATCCTCTTGACTTAAACGGCAGTAAAGGGCGGTGATTTTATTCGACTGTAACATTAGTCCTCCTTTCCGACAGCCGAATAAACAGGTATAATGTGTTGCTATCATTATACCATATCCCGCCGCCTAATGCACTACTCGGACGCTAAAAATCCCGGATTTCCGGGCTTTTTCTGCAAATCCTTTACAATGAGTTTCTCAATCTTTTTATGGATTGTATCGGTTGCCTTTTCACTCGGCAACGCTTGAACAAGATAGGTGATTTTCCCTATTTTGCGTTCGGTTGTAATTGTCTGTTTTTTATCCATTAGAAAAACCTCCTTTTCCTGTATGGATAAACTATATTCGTCAAAAGGCAAAAACGGGCGGTTGTTAGCTGCAACCTCACGGGAGTTTCACCCCGGCCCATGCTTATGGGTGCGCCGCGCAATACTTTGAGGGTGTTCAACGCGGGAGTATCATTGTGCCGCCTTGTATGTCGTCGCCCACAAGCTGCTAAACCTGTTTTACGGCGCGGTAGTTCTCGCTCGGCTTTTCCCCTATGGGGAAAAGCTGTCATGGCGTACCCGCCGACTGGCTCGGTACAGACGGAATGTACCCGTTTGCCTGTTATGCTGCGCACCAAAGGCCGCTTTCTTTGTCAAAGAACAATAGGCTTTGTCGGCCTGCAAAAGCACATCAACAGCGGATATGCTTTTGCGGAACGACAAATAGCCCATAACGGGAAGCGTGGAAGGGGACACGCTCCCCGCATGGGCTAAAAGATTATCCTACATGAAAAGCAAGGGTGCGGGTAATAAGGCGCACTTGCAGCCTGTTACGCATTTCCTCGTCCACATAGGAATAGGTATTGCCCGCGTCGTCTTTCAGCGTGCGGGTACAAAGTTTCGCTATGTAACCCTCGTAGTGCTTCAAGATCGCGCACATGGCGGTTGTGTCGCCGTTTGCCGCTGCGGAAATGACAGGGAACGGCAACAGATTTTCAGACTTCCTAACGGTATTCATCATCTGCTTTTCCCTCCAAATACTGTTTGATTTTCGCAAGCGCGGATTTCCTGTGCCGGAAAACCGTCGTGCGTACAACATTCAGCAGTTCGCCAATTTCCGCGTCGCTCATATCCAAGAAGTAGGACAAAAGGATAATGTCGCGTTTCCTTTCGGGCAAAGCGTTAAGGGCTTCGGCAAGCAGTTCATTTTTGACGAGTACATCAAAGCCGGACACTTGAAAACGGAAATAATCGCTTTCGTATTCGTCCGTTGTGAAAAGCTGCGCGAGTTCGCTTTCGCTCAAATCCGAAAAAGTAACTTCGCGTGCTGCGCGTTTCGCAAGAGTGCGGCGGTGGCTTTTCGCTTCGCCGACCAAAGTTTTCTTTGCTAATGCGTCGTACTGATGTTGTATTCTTTCCTTGTCGGAAGAAGATAGCTCCATAGAGTTCACCTCCTTCCCGCGTGGAGTAGAGGACGGGAGTTAAGGGCTTGTCCTCTCTGCCCCTTTCGCTCCGTACCCGTTCGGGAGATGGCTCTTGAGTGCGCTTTTCAGAAAAAAGTTGAAAAAAGCAAAATGCGCCCGTCCGCAAGACGCGGACGGGCGCAAAGGAAATGTAAGCAGTAGCTAAATGTATTGACAGTTCACATTCATAGCCGGAATATCCCGCTTGCGGAGCATAGCTTTTTTTGACCGCAAAGCATTAGGCGGGTTACAGTAAATAAAAATGGACACGGCGATACCTCCCCGATACCGCCGTATCCTTAAAAAAGGGCGACTTTAATACACTACCCGCAATCCATTCTATAATAGGGAACAGCGGCTTTTGCGCAATATTAAATAAAAAAGCCGATAACACATAGGTTTTTTGACCTAATGCGTTATCGGCTCTGCGTCTATGCGTCTGGCACTTTTAATCATTTTTTTTTGAATTTATTATATGTGTTAGCTAACTGTCCACAAGCCGCGTTAATCTCTCTGCCATGAGAAACTCTCATAGTAACTTCAAGTCCTGCTTGCTCTAATTGATGTTTGAATGCAACTATTTCCCGTTTCTGTGGTGCTTTAATTCTTGAATTGCTTGTTGGGTTGTATTGTAACACGTTAATCATAACTTTTTTGCCCCGAAACCATTTTGCAAGTTGTCTTACATCTGAGGGCCGGTCATTTATACCCGGTAAAAGCAAATACGCAAAGACAATTTTGCGATTATGCCTTTCAGAATAGGATAAGGCTTGCTTAACAACATCTTCAATAGCATATATGCGCATGTGAGGAATAATACGATTTCTTGCAGATTGTGTTGCTGCGTGTAAAGATATTGTCAACTGAATTTTAAGATGTTCCTCGCGCAATTTTTTTAATTGATCGACCGGACCAACTGTTGATATGGTAATGCCGTCGGTTGGAAAGTTGAGCCCATATCTATCTCGGAGAATATGGATTGCTTTTATCAAGTTGTCATAATTGAATAAAGGCTCTCCCATACCCATAAAAACGATACGGTTTACTTTTCGACGCAACAATATAATCTGTTGTACGATTTCTGACGATGTTAGATTACGAACAAAGCCATTTCGCCCGGACTCACAAAAAATACAACCAACAGGACAACCGACTTGTGTGCTCACGCAAACAGTTCCACCATCTCGCCGCTTGATAAAAACCGTTTCAATGTATTTGTTGTCTTTCAGTTCGTAAACATACTTTTCAGTATCACTGCTTTTGCAAATATTTTTTACCAACATTGATAGATTTTTTTTGCGTGGTAATTGCTTATATAATTCTTCATATAAGGCTTTTGCTTCATTCTCGCCAATAACTTCCGACATTTCTTTGTAAGTAAATCCGTATGGATCATTCCGTACTTCCGCAGGCGTATATTTAGGTAAACGTTTCATTTTTATATCCTTTCTTCTAAATAATAAAAGTTTGTTTTTCTGTATTTTTGATTACAATCTCTAATTTTTCTACATCAATGATATGCGTCAATTTGCATTTAGGGCAGAAAAGAGGAAAATCTTTTAATACAGTATTATGAAATACTTGAACTCTCGTCTTTCCGTTACAAATCGGACATTTTATCCAATATTTTAAGCATTATATTTCACTCGTCCTTTTTACACAAAAAAATGCAGGTCAATCCTCAACATGAGCATTGACCTGCATTTATAATGCACAGAGCAGTACAACAAAACTAAGGCATAGCTTGCACTATGTCTATACTATATCTATACGTCGTTAGTTTTTTGTATAGCATCCGCAAAATAAGCATGACAAAAAAGCCCATGTTGAAAATGGGAAAATCCTTTTTCAATGCTTATCTAATACGCATGCTATGCAACATAAACGCCACCTCCTTTTACATAAATTTTATTTTATCAGAAAATCAGTCTACTGTCAATACACAACAGGAAGTATTTAACCTAATGATATGAATTGTGTGGACATATCCAAAAAGAAAGGTGAACTGTAAAATGTAACAGGGTGAATGAAAATGGCAAAAAGACCCGTACCATTGTACGACTTTAAGGCTTTCGGGGCAGCTATAAAAGCCGCGAGAAATGAATACGGCGAGAGCCGCAAAAAGGTAAGCGACGAGTTATATATTTCCCCGCGCTACCTTGCGAATATCGAGAACAAGGGACAACAGCCGAGTTTACAGGTATTCTATGACCTTGTAACCCGGTATCATATTTCGGTAGATCAATTTTTCTTCCCGAACAGCAATGCGGAGAAATCCACCGGGCGGCGGCAGCTTGACGCGCTGCTGGACGGTATGAGCGATAAAGGCATACGGATTGTAACCGCAACAGCAAGGGAGATAACGGAAGTCGAAAAAGCAGAGGATTAACCTCACAATATGAGAAATCGGGAGATTGCAGCGCATGGCGGCTGCAATCTTTTTTTGCGTCCAAAATCAAAGGAACGCGCAACAAATACCGCCTTTCGGTGGGGGTATGGAGTAGATAGCAAGCACAGCAAACGAGTACCCGTTTGCGGAAAATGCTTGTTGGGATAATCCCAAACCCTTATACCGAAAGGCGGTGCGGAAATGGAAAACCGAAAGAGAAATATACAGATGAAGTTTTACGTTACGGAAGAAGAAAAGCGGCTGATCGACGAGAAGATGAAGCAGCTTCCCATAAAGCAGTATGGGGCATACTTCCGTAAAATGGCGATAGACGGGTATATTCTTGTCGTTGACCGAAGCGACACAAAAGCATATATCCGGGAACTGCAAGCGGTGAGCCGGAACATCAACCAAATTGCAAAACGCGCCAATGCGACGGGGACGGTTTACAGGCAGGATATAGAGGACATTAAAAAGGCGGTGGACGAGATATGGCGGTTACAAAGACGCACCCTATTAAATCAACCTTAAAGGCTGCGATAGACTATATCTTAAATCCCGAAAGACAGACGGGAAGCTGCTTGCGTCCTCTTTCGGCTGCGGGCTGGAAACCGCCGATATTGAGTTTGCATGGACGCGGGAAGCTGCCGGAGATCGCGGCACACATTTAGGGCGGCACTTGATACAATCCTTTGCGGTGGGAGAAACCACACCGGAAGAAGCGCACAAAATCGGCATGGAACTTGCCGGGGCGGTATTAGGCGGCAAGTATGAGTTTGTTTTGACAACTCACGTCGATAAAGACCATCTGCATAATCACTTGATTTTCAACGCGGTTAGCTTCGTTGACTACAAAAAGTACCATTCCAACAAGCAAAGCTATCACTTTATCCGGCGCACCAGCGACAGGATATGTAAAGAGCATGGGCTATCCGTCGTCGTACCGGGACAGGACAAGGGAAAAAGCTATGCAGAATACACCGCCGAAAAGCAAGGGACAAGCTACAAAGCAAAGCTGAAAACGGCGATAGATACTCTCATTCCCCAAGTGAAAGATTTTGACGAACTGCTGCGCCGCTTGCAGGAAATGGGGTATGAAATCAAACAGGGCAAATACATTTCCTTTCGCGCTGCCGGACAGGAACGGTTTACCCGCACAAAGACGCTCGGCGCGGCCTATACGGAAGAAGCGATAAAGGAGCGTATCAAGGGCGTGTATGTTGCCAAAACAAAAACGCTGCGGGAAGATAAGAAAATCCGGCTTGTCGTCGATCTTGAAAACAGTATCAAAGCCCAACAATCGGCGGGCTATGAACGGTGGGCGAAAATCCATAATCTGAAACAGGCTGCGAAAAGCATGAACTTCTTGACCGAAAACAAGATTGAATATTATAGCGACCTTGAAAGCAAAATTGCGGATATTATGACCGCCCATGACGCGGCGGCAAAAGGCGGTTAAGGAAGTGGAACAGCGTATGTCTGATTTGTCGCTGCTTATCAAGCACACCACCACATACCGACAGTTAAAACCGATTTACGATGAATACCGAAAATCGCCGGACAAGGAAAAGTATCTGCGGGGGCATGAAAGCGAAATTATCCTGTTTGAAGCTGCGGCAAGGGCATTAAAGGAAATGCAGATAAAGCTGCCCGATCTCGCCGCGCTGCGCAAAGGAGTATAGAAGCTTAAACGACAGGAAAACCAAATTGTATGAAGATTATCGGCAAGCCAAGAAGCAAATGCAGGAATACGGCGTTGTCAAAGAACGTCGATAGTATTCTTTACCCGTCCCAAAGCAGGGCGCGGGAGCAGGACGATAAGGCGCAAAACATGGGGTGGCAAGTGGAATGTTAAGGGCTGAAAACGCCTGTGTTTCTGCGGCTTCCAGCGCATGAAAACGACATAGACGATAAAGTATATTCAACCCGCAAAAACGGCTTTCTAATTGTCCACGCAAGGACAAAAGAACAGGGGCGCGGTGCCGGAAATCGGCAACCGCGCCCCTGTTTATCTATTCCTCGTCGGTCAAGATAAACTCCCTTTCGGAAAACTCGCTGTCCGTCATGGCTTGCAGCTTGTTCACCGCTGCGGCGGCAAGCTGGCATATCCTCGTCCATGTAGGGCATGGCGGCAGGATATTTTCAAGCGTTGTTCCCGGCTGTCCTCGGCGTAGATCGCAACAATGTTTCTTCCTCAATGGTAAAGCGGGTATTCATGCTATCAAACCTCAAATCCTTTTTATGCTCTTTCTGTTTATCTTTCGGCTGCTGCGCCTGTTTCTTGTATTCGTCCAGCTTCTTCAAAATGGACGGTTTTCTGCGGCTGTTCCCGTTTCTCGGCTTTTACCGCTTTTGCAAGGTCGGTAACGAAATCGCTTCCCCGCCTTTGCCCGCTGCTCAAAATCTGCAACGGTGGGCGTTTGCGGCGTATTGTTGATAAGCCCGTCAAAATTGTTGTCGTTCTGCTCTATGGTGTCCTCGACGTGCTTTAAGGGGATTATCCCGCTGCGGCTGCTCGGCGGCTATGGCATAAGCCTGTGTGCCATTCCCCATAATGAGATACTTCCCGTCCTCCGACGCATGGTGAAAACCAAATCCCGCCGCTTCGATCTGTTCACGGCTCATATCGGTAATATGAAAATTGCCCCTCGGCGTTCTAACGGTTTCACCCGTCAAAAGGCTGTCGGGGGTCGCTTCCGGCTGCTGCTTTTCGCTGCCCGTCCTTGTAGGAATATCCTTGCGCCGCGAGTGCTTCAAGGGTCTTGCCCGTAACGTCGCCATAAATCCGCTTGTCTGCGTCAACCAGCATTTGCAAAGTGTCTTGTACGGTGTCGGACAAGGCTTGCTGCTGTTCGGGCGGCAGCTTGTCAAATACGGGGGTCTGCTGCTCCTGCAAAAACTCCGGCACTTGCTGAAAACCGATACTGTCTACATAGTGGGCGGTGTCCTCGTCGTTCTGATGAAGCACAACAATGTCGGAAACGGAAAGGCTATGCCCCTTAAAGTCGGCGGGGTGGTCGATATTAAACCTTTCCCAAATGTCGCCCAGCGTCATATCCTTTGTAAGCGGTGCAGTATAGACGAGTTCATAATTTACCCGGTCAATGGTAAGTCCAGCCGCTTGCAGACGGTCATAAGGCTCAAAGCGCAAGTCCCTTGTTTCGTCCCCGCGCTCTAACTGATAAATGGAAAAGGTATCGCCCTGCTCCTGCTCGGCTTGCCGCTGCTGCTGCAACTCGGTAAAATGCCCCTCAATCTCGGTAATGAGTTCCTTTGCGGTGGTCTGTATTGTTTCAAGGGACGCTTTTAACTCGGTCATTTCCTTGCCGCTGCTCCAACCAGCCACATAGCCGAAAGAGTAATCCGGAAGTATCAAGGCCGAAATGCTGGCAAACCGTATAAGCGACGCTTTCCGCTTCTACCTCGCAGGTATGGCGGTCAACGCGGTTTTGCTGCTCCGGCGGGGCGTTTAAGTCTACGTCGTGCAGCTTCGCATGGGCGATTTCGTGAATGGCGGTCTTTACCGCCTGTAATTCACTCACGCCCTCTTTGATTGCAATACGCTTGTCGGTCAAACTGAAATACCCATTTGCGCCGTTTGTGATCTGCTCAAATGCAATCGGGACGGGGACGCTTTTCAAGGGCGGCGAAAAATCCTCGTACTGCTCCACATCGGCAAGCAGCGGTTTAACGGAAAGGTCGGGAAACTCCTTGCCCTCGGTCTGCGAAATATCAAAGACGGTTATAACCTTAAAGGCGGGGACGGTGATTTCCTTTTCTTCCTTTACCACTTTTCCCTCGCGGTCAAGCATGGCTTTCTCGTTTCGGGGTCGATTTTATCAACCAGCTTTTTCACCTTGTAGGGCGCGGGGCAAAGATTTTAATGCCTTTCTCGCCTTTCTTTACATGGCGGTCAAACTCCTTTTCCATTGACGGAAGCCCATTACCAAATTGCCGCCCTGCATAGCAATTAGGATAGTGTTATTCAAACTATAATCATGGAACTTTGACATAGCGGTTAGAAACTCTTTGTAGCGGTCGCTGTCAAAAATCGCCTGTACGCCCTGTTCCAAACGCGCGGTGATCTCCGTTACCTTTTCGGCGGGCTTTTCGGAAGTAAGGATAATGGGGACGACGGGGCGGGGCTGCTGCGGCTCTGCGGCCTGTGCGTCTGCTTGCTGCGTTTCGGCTGCGTCCATATAGGCTTTGTCCTGTTCGCCGCGCTCCGGCTGCGGGTAACTCATAATGCGGTATTCTTCCGGCACTTCGCGCCCTCAAACTGACGCTCCCACTCGTCGCCGCTTTCCACGATATAGCCGTTACTCGGTAAACGCGCCTTTTCCTGCGCGGCAGCGTTCCTGCCAAAAGTAGAAAGGTCAATGCCGCCTTTCCATTCTTCGGGCATTTGTACCATGCCGGATTGATTTAAGTAATAGTCGCCCAAATCGTGGTCGTTATGTACTTCGGGGATATGGACGTAAAATCCACGTTGTAGTGAAGTCAATTACCTGTCAATATTTGCAAGCCCGTTTTCTGCTGCAAAGCTGTGTTCAGCTTGCCAACCTCGGCGGGGTCAAGCTGTTCGAGCCGCGCCGCAAGAAATTGAGTTCGTCCACGTCGGCGGCGCATACCATTTCATAAGGCAAGGCAATATGTTTCTCCGGGTCGTCGGAAAAGCCGCGAATGGAAAAATCCTGCGGGTTGTCGGCGGTAATGCCGACGCTCTGCATGGCTTCGTGAAGCTGCTCTTTGTGGCGGGCATATCCAGCCAATAGCCGCTGGTCGCCCGCTTCAAAACGGCTGCGGTTGCCAATCATAATAGAAAACTGTTCGCTCATGTGTTCACGCTCCTTTTCCTGCCCGGTAGTTTCGGGGATAGCTGCCGCCTGTTGCTGCTGCTGCGGGGTTCTTCGCCCTCTATGGTGTAGTCCGGCATGAGCATACCGTTGACTTTGAAATAGTCGGCGTACTCCTGCGGGATAGGCGGGGAGATTTCCGTAAACAAGCGGTCATACGCTTTGATACGCCCATTCAGATACTTTTCCATAGCTGCCTTGTCGGTGAAAACCTTTCTATCTTGTCCGGCAATCTTCGCTTGGGTTCTGCTTGGGCTGTTGGTGCGCGCACGCTCCATGTAAGCGTCCATGAATACGGGATAGATTTCTGCGCTTCTTTGTCGTAGCGGGTATTCTCGTAAATGTAGTAATTCATCTGATATACCCGGTTGCTGCGAATATGGCGGTTATGCTCGGTGGTCTGCCACTCGTTAGCGGTGTGCTGCACAACGGTTTGTCCTTGTGTATTCAATCGCTTTGTCAAGCAAAGCGTTTTGCCCGCCTGTTCCTCCCATGCGGCGGCGCGGCTTGAGAGATCGTTAAAATCGCCTGTTCCGCTGCCGCGCTTTCCTCGCGCATGGCGTGTAGCTGCTCCGGCGGCAAGGAAACATAGGGGGCAATATCCCCGTCCTTTGCTTCAAAATATATCCGGCGTTCTATCCGCATGGTTTCGGCGGTTTCCAATTTGTCATGGTCGTATGAAGAATACGGCATATTGTTTCATCACGTCCTTTCTCGATTTTTTAAGGGTTTGGGACTATCCCAACAAGCAAAATGCCCGCGCTCTCTATGGGAAGCGCGGGCATTTCTCGAAACGGGTACTCGTTTGCTGTGCTTGACTATGTAGTTGTTTTATCCGTAAACGCCTGTTTCTCTCGCTTTGGGCTTTCTGTCTGCGGCGTATCTTTGCCGCGCAATCGGGGCAGTATTTCGCCCGGTTGCTGCCCGCCGCAAACGTGCTGCCGCATACCGCGCAACGCTTCAAATCGGTTTCCCGCTGCGGGTGATCTGTTCGCAAAGCTGCCTGTCGGCGGGTAATACCGCTTCGCGGAAATAGCGGCATAACAGCGAATAGCTGATACTCTGCACACACACGCAAGTTTCCCCGTCGTCCAGCAGCAGACAATTCCCGCAATCGTTGTTTGCACAAGCGGCGCGGGTCATTTCTTTACGGCGCGGTATTGCTTTTCATCAAGCCTTATCATTTTCGGTTCTGCTCGACGCGGAAGTTTACATACTTGCCGCCTGTGTCGGCAAGCAGCACAACTCCGTCAAAGGTCTTTCCCGTCTTGGTCGAGTACATACCTTTGATTTTTACCTTTCCGTCTTTCAAAAGGGCGGCGGCAATCGCCTTTGTGAAAGCCTTTTTGCGCTGCTCAAAAAAGCGGTCATTCTTCCACATCACAAAGCTGCAAGCCCTGTCGGACAGTAAAAGTTTTCTTGCCCTCGTAAACCGCCGCGCCGCAACGGGGCAAGTGCCAATTGCTTCCCGCTGCGGGGTAAACAGCTTCGCTTTATCCTCGGAAATCGCGGAATAGGTCTTGACAAGCCCCGCTGTCATTTCCTCAATCCCGCGCATGAAGTCGGCGGGGCTGTCGCTGCCCTTTGCAATCCCGGTAAGGCGCGTTTCCCATTCTGCCGTAAGCTGCGGGGACGTAAGGCTGTCGGGCAGGATAGCGGCAAGGTTATACCCGTCCTTTGTGGGGATTAGCTTTTTGCCCTTGCGCTCGGCAAAGCCCGCACTAATGAGTTTTTCAATGATACCCGCCCGCGTTGCGGTAGTGCCTAACCCTTTGCGCTCTGCGTCCTCCGGCGTTTCTTCCTTGCCCGCGTTCTCCATAGCGGACAGAAGCGTATCTTCGGTATATGCTTTCGGGGGCTGCGTGTAACACTCGGAGATCTCCGCTGCCGGATTGTCAAAGGTCTGCCCCTCGGCAAGCGGCGGCAAAACGGTTTCCGGCTCTGCGTCCTCGTCCTGTTCCTCGGACGCGGCGCGGGACAGCTTTTCAATCTCACGCCACCCCTCGCAAAGCGTCGTCTTTCCCTTTGCGGTAAAGGTATAACCGCCGCAAGAGATAACCGCCGTAACCGCTTCATATTCATAGGGCGCGGCTGCGGCGCAAAGCAGCTTCGCGCATACAAGGGTCATAAGTTTTGTTTCGCTGTCGGTAAGGGAAGAAAAGCCCGTTTTCAAAAACTCGGCTGTCGGCAAAATAGCGTGGTGGTCGGTTACTTTGCTGTTGTCGCAAACCCTTGTAAGGTCTGCTTGCAGCTTCACGTCCCGCATAAAGGGAAGCAGCGAACAAAGCCCGGTAATGAGTTCCTTTGTGCTGTCCTGCATATCGGAAGTGATATATTTGCTGTCGGTGCGGGGATAGGTCAAAAGCCGCTTTTCATAGAGGGCTTGCGCATAATCAAGGGTCTGTTTCGCCGTAAACCCGTACAGGCGGTTGGCTTCGCGCTGCAACGCGGTAAGGTCAAACAGCTTCGGCGGTGCAACGGTCTTTTCTCTTTTTGAGGAAGTACAAACGGCTTGCGATTTCTCGCAAGCCGCTTTCATCTGCTGCGCTGCCGCTTCGTCGTTCAACCTTTCGGACAAAGCCGAAACACCGCCCGCGTCCAGACGGACAACATGATATTTTTCTTTCTTAAAGCTGCTGATCGCATAGTCGCGGTTTACCAGCATGGTAAGGTGGGCGTCTGCACTCTGCCGACATTCAGCGTTTTGTGATAGAGGATAGAGAAAAGGCGGGTCGCGTTAATCCCGACAAGCCAATCTGCCTTTGCTCTGCAAAGCGCGGATTGATAGAGGTTGTCATAGCTGCGCCCGTCTTTGAGGTTTGAAAAGCCCTCGCGGATTGCGCTTTCTTCCATACTGCTAATCCAAAGGCGGGAAAAGGGCTTTTTGCAATTTGCCTGTTCATAGACAAAGCGAAAAATGAGTTCTCCCTCGCGCCCGCTGTCGCACGCATTGACAATCTCGGAAACGTCGCTGCGGTGCATAAGGTCTTTGAGTACGGAAAACTGCTGCTCCTTGCCGTTGGCAACGGTAAACTGCCAATCCTGCGGGACAATGGGGAGATCGTCATACTTCCATTTTCGGTACTGCTCGTTGTAGGTCGCCGCGTCCGCAAGGCTAATCAAATGCCCGATACACCAGGACACAAGGTAGCCGCCGCCCTCAAAATATCCTCTGCGCTTTCATTCGCGCCAAGTACGGCGGCAATCGCCGCCCGACGCTCGGTTTCTCTGCAATTACAAGTTTCATACTTCCTCGTCCTCCTGCTCGGTTTCTAATTCTTCCTCGTCCTCGTCGTCCTCGTCAAAATCGAGATCGTCAAGGTTGCTGCTGCCTTTTGCCGCGTCCTTTTGGGCTTCATAATCTTAAAGTAATAGAACGCGCCGCCGCCCACTGCGGCAAGCAGCACGACAAGCAGAATAGCACCGCCCATGCCGCCGCCTTTATCTTCCTCCGGCTCCGGCTGCTCGGTTTCTTCCGGCTCCGGCTCGGCTTCCTTGCCCGCGCACTCGCTCATATTGACGCTGCAAACGGGGCAATCGGTGTTGACGCTTCCGGCAACGCATTTTCAGTACAGCTACAAGCGGGGCTTCGGTCTGTTCGTCCTCCATGAGCTGCAAAAGGTCTTTTCATCAACTTGATTGAGGAAATGGACGGTGTTTTCTCCGTCCTCGGCGCGGTCAATGATGATGTAAAAATAGTTTCCGTTTTTCGTAACGACGGTAATAAACTGCTTATCGCCGGACGCTTCGCCCGTTATGTCGTCCACAAGGCTCATGTTGCCCTCCGGCGTTAAGGGCGCGGCCATAGCCGCCGTCGTTTCTTCCGGCTCGGTTTCGGTTACGGGGGTAGGCGGCTCGTCGCTCACATCACCGCCGCCCGCAAAAGCGGTAACAGAAAAGCCGCCCATGAGTACAAGGGCGGCAAGCAAAGCGGTAACGCTGCGGAACAGTTTTTTATGCTTCATCTTCGGTTTCCTCCTGTTCGTCGGTATAGTCTGTGTCCGGCTGCGGCAAAATGATTTCGCCGTTGGCATAGGCGGAGAGGAACGCGGCAAGCTGCGCCCCGTCAAGGTGTACCGCTTTCACCATTTGAACGATCTGCGCGTTTTCTTCCTCGATTTTCTGCTTCAAGGTCTTTCAGCCTTTTTGGTATTCAAGGACTTTCGCCCTCGTTTTCTCAATATCCCTTTCGATACGGTCAAGTTTCGTGTTTGCCATAGAAATAAACTCCTTTCAAAGTCAGTTGTAATGTAGCCGCCCATAGGCGTAAAAATGGGATTGCCAATAGCTTGTATCAAGTTTTGCGTATTGTATCGGGTCGCCACAATGCAGCATGACGGGGCTTCCCCGTCCTCGCCAACGATAGATACCCACATGAGATACCCCGGTGTGTCATATGTACCCGTAAAGAAAACCAAATCCCCGGCTGCGGGTTGGAAACGCGGGTTGAAATGTTGTAAAGCCCTGCGCCCCAAGTCTGCCGTATTGTATAAGCCGCTGTTCGTCAGCACATAGCTAACAAAACCGCTGCAATCAAAAGAGGTTTCCGGGCTGCTGCCGCCCCACACATAAGGAAAACCGACATACTTTTCCGCTTCCTCAATGAGCCGCGCAAACTGTTCATCTTCCAGATAGGCGGGCGGGATTTCATAATCCGCTGGCGGGTTTTCATAGTATTTTGAAATATAGCCGGATTGCGGGAAAAGATCGGGTCTGTTTCCCAGCGACGACATATACATAGCGTACATGGATAGCTGTTCCTCGCCCATAATGTAAACGGGAACATGGAGAGGTTGAAGTTTTCAAATCCACATTGAGAATGTAATAGTTATAGGCTACTTCAACGTCGTATTCGTTGCCTTCGCTGTCCGTCCGCGTTTCGGTGCGGTAGCGTACCTCGACTTCCTCCGTAACCGTCAAGATATACTGTTTATCAAAGAGCATTTCAAGGGTGCTTTGCGCTTCATCGAGAGTAAACACGCCCTCATGCCAAGCGGAGAGGATAGAGATTAGCACATACGGGTCATGCTCGATCTCGTCAGCCGTTACCCGGTATTCGTCATAGCCGGGGTATTCGCTTTCGATGTTATCCAGCATATACTGTAACTCGGCTTCCATAGCGACATACGCGCTTTCTGCGCCTGTAATATCCGCGTCCTCGGAGAGATAGGACGACGCAATCAAGCCGCTGCCGCTGTTGCCGCCGAAGAGGGAGCAAGAGGACAAGCCGCCGAAAACAGAAGCACGATAAAGGCAATCCCGCCCACAATCAAACAGCCTTTCCAATGCCGGACGACAAAGAACGTCGCCCGTTTGGTTTCCTTGCGCCGTTTTCTTCGCCGCCTTTGCGGTGGCTTCGGCGGTCTTTTCACCTTGCCGCCCGTTTTCAACGCCTTTGCATACTGCTTTTTAATGCGCTGTTTTGCCAAAAAGGAAATCGGGTTGAGTGCGCAAGGGCGGGGTTATCATGCAGCGCCTTTTGGTAGAGGAAATCGGCGTTTGCCTTTGCTGCCTTTTCTCTGCTGCCGCCGCCCGGTAAGGTTTCAGCTTATGGCTGCGTATGCTGCGCTTTGCTGCCCGCGCCGCCATGCCGCCCGCTTTCTCGCCCACAAGTTCTATCCTGTGTCCGCTTTCCACACCGACGTTTCTTTCTCCACCTCATAGATTTTTCCATGTACGGCGGCGTCCAATTCCTGCGCCGGACGGGATAACGGTTATGACGCAACTTGCCGTTTGGGGCTTATCCGTTTTTCAGCGCGTCTTTGCTTTGCCTTTGGCTTCGTCAAAAACGCGCTCTTTTGTGATTTTGGTCTGTTTGGGGATAGCTGCCCGCGCTTTGTCTAAACGGTCAGCCGCCGTATCGGATTTTTGATTGCCTTTTGCAGGTCCGGCGTTGCCCGTTCCGCTTCGGAAAACTGCAAGCGGGACGTATGGGTTTTAAGCTGTGCTGCGTCAAGGGTCTTTTTCTCCGCGCCCTTTTCAAAGTGGCGGCTAACCTCTGTGCTGATACGTTGGGTTGTCTTTTCTGCTGCCCCGCTACGGGGCTGAATAGTTTTCTCCGGCGGTCTTTCGCTGATACTCGTTGTTTCGCCCGTCGTAAGGTTTTCCGCAATCGCCCCGTCGCGGGTCATTTTCTGCGTTACCTTGTCGGGGGCTTTTAATTCCTTGCTCAATGTTCATCACCTCCAATACGCTGTTTTGCAAGGGTGCAGTATTCGGGGTTGATCTCTATACCCACATAGCGGCGGAAAGGCTTTTGCCGCCGCTGCGGTCGTGCCGCTGCCTAAAACGGGTCAAGCACAATCCCGCCGACAGGACAGCCCGACAAAATGCACGTTTCCGCAAGTTTGGGCGGGAACGCTGCAAAATGCCCGCCGCGATAGGAAGCTGTGTTGATCTGCCAAACGTTGCGGCGGCTGCGGACGGGGGAAATCATTTCGTCGGTGTATGCGCCTTTCCTGCGGGGACGGTTGATTTTCTGCGGCTGGTTTTGCCCCGGAACGGTAGCGGCATATTTGTTGCCTTTCCCAACTCGCTTTTCAGCCGTACCGCCGTTGTGGGGCTATCGGCTCGGCTACTGCTTGCCAATCATAGAAATATTTCTTTGACTTCGTAAGCAGAAACACATATTCATAGCAGCGCGTCGGTCTGTCCCGCGTGCTTTCCGGCATGGCGTTTCCCTTGTGCCAAATGATAGAACTGCGCAAATACCAACCGTCGCCCGCAAGCAAGGGCTACAAGCCACGGAATACCGATTAGGTCTTTCGGCTTGCAGCCGGGGGCGCGGTGGTTTACCGCCACTTGCTGCCCGTTCCTGCCTTTGGGGTATTTGGGGTCTTGGTGTCCGGCTTTGCTGCCTGTGCCGCAGTAGGTGTCCGCGATATTCAGCCAACAAGTACCCTCAGGCGTAAGCACCCGCTTTACCTCATGGAAAACCGCCGTAATGCGGGAAACATATTCCTCCGGCGTTGCTTCCCGCCCGATCTGCCCGTCTGTGCCGTAATCGCGCAAAGCATAGTAGGGCGGGGACGTTACGCAACAATCAAACAGTTATCCGGCAAGGTTTGAAGCACCTGCAAGCTGTCGCCGCAATAGATTTTATCCGTTTCTATCCTCATGCCGACACCTCGCCGGGCTTGGTCGTCATTACGCGGTAGAGTTCCGTATCTTTCGGGAAACGGTCAATAAAGGGCAAAATCACGTTGCCATAGAAGATAAGTCCCTCGCCCGCTTCGGAATGGGTTACATAGGTCATTTGCTGCTGCGAAATGTTAAGCTGCTTGGCAAGGATTTCCCGGTCGCCCTGGGCTTGGTTGAGCATATAGACAAAATCGCTGTTTTCAAAAACGTTTGAAACTTCTCTGCTCGTCAAAAGGTCTTTGACGTTCTGCGTGATACCTGTCGGAATACCGCCCCACTTGCGAAAACGCTTCCAAATCTCGACGGAATAGGCGGCGGTCTGTTCCTCTTTCAAGAGCAAATGAAACTCGTCGATGTAATACCGCGTCGCCTTGCCCTCGCTGCGGTTTACCGTTACTCTGTTCCATACTTGGTCTTGGACGATAAGCATACCGACTTTTTAAGCTGCGTACCGAGTTCCTTAATATCAAAGCAGACAAGGCGATTATGAATGTCAACGTTTGTCCTGTGGTTAAAAATGTTCAAGCTGCCGTTTACATAGAGTTCCAATGCCGCCGCGATACGCTGCGCTTCCTTTTCCGGCTGCTTCTTGATTTCGTCGTAGAGGTCGCCCAAAATCGGCATATTTTTCAGGCTTCGGGTCGGCAAGGTAGTTGCGGTACACGCTGATAACAGCGCGGTCAATCAAGGTCTTTTCAACAGCTTCCAGCCCGTTTTTACCGCCCATAATCAACTCACAAAGGAAAGGATAAAATCGCTTTAAGGCTATGGGCGTGTCGCCCTCGCTGTAATTGAGGTTAATATCCATAGGGTTAATGTACTGCGTGCTGTTCTGCGAAACCTTGATAACCTGTCCTTTCAAACGTCCGACAAGGGGTAATATTCGGCTTCGGGGTCGCAAATGATAATATCATCTGCCGTAATAAGAAAAGCGTTTGTGATTTCGCGTTTTGCAGAAAAATTTGCCGCTGCCCGGTGTGCCGAGTATCAAGCCGTTGGGGTTTTTCAGCTTCTTTCGGTCGCACAAAATCATGTTGTTGGAAAGGGCGTTTAAGCCGTAATACAATGCTTCGCCGCTTTGGAACAGCTCTTGCACCGTAAAGGGAACGAAAACGGCGGTGCTGCTGGTCGTCAAGCCGCGCTGGATATGGATAAGGTTTTCCCCAACGGGATAGAGGACATAAGCCCCTGTTCCTGCCGGTAGTCAAGGCGGGTCAAAATGCAGTTGTATTTCTGTGCGATTGCCGCCGCCCCAAATACTTCGTTATCCAATTTCTGCTTGGTATCTGCAAGGTTTAAGACAAGCAGCGTGAGCAGAAACATTCTTTCGTTGCGGCTCTGCAAATCGCGGAGTAGGTTTTTGCTTCCCGCCGTAGGTGGCAAGGTCGGACGGAATAATATCCATGTCATAACCGCTGCGGATTGCTTTCTTTGTTCTTCAATCTTCATGCGGTCAAGGTCGGTGATCTTGCGCTTAATCGTCTTGATTGCTTCGTTGTGGTCGATACTCTGAATGTGCAGATTGACGATAATCCCGTTTTCCGCGTCCATGAAGTCGGCAAGCATACGGTCGGAGAGTTCCGGCGCGACGATCTGCAAAAGGAAACCGCACCAAACTTCCCGCCCATTTGGAACATTCGCCCGTCGCCAAAGTGGAAGAGGACGGGGCGATAAAGTCCTTGACGGAAAGGCCGCTTGCGGGTAGCCATTCCCACGCAAAGTTAAAGCGTTCCCCGTCCGGGTGAAAAATCCCATGCAGCACTTCAAGACGCTGTTTCCCGTCCAATACCCGCCGCCGCGCGATCACCTTAAAATGGTTGAGGGTGTCCGTTTCAATGCGGGCAAGACGCGCCCGCGCCGATCTAATGTCCTTTGCTTCAACGGTAAAGGTGAGAAACTTGGTTTTGATAAGCCCGTTGTTTCCGCGTTCAAGCTGCGTCCTAAGCATTTCGGTGTATTCTGCTCTGATACTGTCGAAGTCGTCATTCTGCGGTGCAATCGTGATACTGTTCTTAAAATCGTCCTTGTTCGCATGGCGGCTGATTAGGGAAAGCTGCACGCTGATAGAAGCGTCGAACAGAGTTATACATATCGCAAAGGGCTTCAAAATGGCGGTTTTGTCGTCCGGCTGCGCAAGCTGATAATTTATATCCTCAAACTCAATGCACTTGGAATACCGCCCGTTTGCAAGGCGGCAAATCCGTCCTTATACATTCGCTCAAACGGTATGCTGTCCTGCGCCGTATGGGGCTTCCCGTCGCCCTTTGCCTGTCGGATAAGGGTATCTATCTGTTTCTTTCCTGTCGGGAAAGTTTACGCTTTTCGTTTTGGGTGTTTTCTTTTCCTTTGACAATCGCCCGTACCTCCTTATCTAATTGCTCTTGCCGCGCAAGGGCGGCATAAAATTGTTGGTCTGATAAGGTCGCTCTTTTGGGGCGAAGAAACTTCACTTCCACAAATTGCCGAATAATCACTTCCAGCGGTTGCCCGTTTTTCTCGTTACATGGCAAAGGCAAAACATAGGCAGCATGGCAAGCACCATGCACATAATGCAGCTGCGCTCGTTCCAACGCTGCCTTTTACAAAGAACAGCGGCAGTCCGATTGCCACCGCCGCGCTGAAACAAATTAGCTGTCGTTTCGTAAGGTTGAACATTACCTTGCTT
>SCPO01000095.1_pt1 | contig 29515 bp, 23 predicted proteins | sample 6106821 | NCBI WGS metagenome assembly SCPO01 (sample SAMN10720448, study PRJNA508395) | human gut metagenome | isolation source: Participant 2 stool, 0 month | host: Homo sapiens | collected 2017 | reverse complement strand
CAGGTTCCGAACCAGATAAAGCCATCTCTGTCTTTCAAGGTACAGTTTACCGTATTATTAGGAAGCCCTTGATCTACAGAATAATGTTCCACAATCATATTCACATTATATGACCACAGAGGAAAGCTTGTCAGGCAACAAAGTATAATAAGTATATATTTCTTCATAAGTATTTAGTTTTCTTCAAACCGAGATCAAAGATAAGAAAAAATCCGTTGGTACTTAAATTGAAATTAGTTAAATACCAATTATTGGTTAGATTGGAACGAGATAAGTCCGCGTTCTATCTATATTACTTCTCCGTACCGAATTCAGTTTGCTGTCTCTCCACCTCCATCAATACTTTTTGCCTTTCCTCTTCTGTCAGCACAACTTTCCCCGCCATTCTTTCTGTTCTAACAGGGCTTCCGGCCAGTCCTGCTCCGGCTGATTGGGCATCCGTCTCCTCCTCCGTATAACAGAAAGGCAGTTCTGACGGAATACTTTCTAATTCTATTTCCGTAGCAACCGGTGCATTCGTTCCTTCAAACTGCACATGGGCCTTCACCTTTATTTTGCCGGGCTTGCGGGTAGAACGGATCAATACGGGAGCAGAGCCAAACTCCACCGTGCGCGGATTGGCATTGATAGAGGCATCCCCTATAACTCGTCCTTCACCTTCTACAGTAAATACGATATTTTCTTTTGCCAGACGGCGCACATTACCGCTATCATCCGTCACTTCGGCCACTACTACGATAAAATCCGAACCGTCTGCCACCAATTGCTTTCCTTCCGTATCCACATACATACGCAACTTCGTGCTGCGGCGTGACGGCATCCGCTTATAGGTGCAAACCACTTTACCGTCTATAATTCCTTCTGCCACCATATTTACTTTCTGCCAGTTTTTTTGCTTATAACTATACTCGCGTGCTTCCCAGAAATCCCATACATCCTTGAATATCACCGGGGCATTAGGCATGTGTCCCTGCGCATGAACAACCGGAAGCGTCCGGCTCTCAGTACCGTCATAGACAGAGAGACGAACCGAGTCACAATTACTGAACACCACCACATCGGCATCCGAGAAAGGAGACATCTCATGGGCGATAAACACCATAGGGCCACATTCCGCCACAGGATGCTTCAATGTCGCGGCAGACTGGCTGCGAAAAGCATAATAAGCGTATTTAGGCTGACGGAACGCATCATAAATGCCCCCGAAATACGGATCGGGATGATACCCCCGCTGATGGTCAAAAGGATGCCATTGCGCCCCACCGACAAACTGCCCTGTAGTGCGGTACATTTCATCATAACTCTTTGATAATGACAGTGCCTGCACCAGCAACGGGCGTTCCCCCCAGCTACGGCTGGCACGGTTATTATTATTATGTGCATACCAGTCATCCACATTCTCGCCAAACTCACGAGTAAAAATACATTGTTCCGGACGGTCTGCCTTCTCATCATCTCCCGGCCATCCGTACACCACATCATAGTTTTCCGCCACTCCTTTCGAATGAACATCGGCTGCCGCTACAGGACGTCCGGGATAAGGAAACTCCTCCCATGTAATCCGTAACGCCTCCAGTGCGAAATCGCGCGGATAAGGCGTTTCATTCAAAATAGGCTCCCACATCAGCACACTGGGATGATTGCGGTCCCGGCGTATCATCTCACGGGTATTCCGATGTACCAACTTTGCGAACTCCGGATTTTTATTCCAATATTGCCATCCCGGAGTAGCCACAATAACAAACAGCCCCATTTCGTCGCAAGCATCCATGAATGCCGGATCTTGCGGATAATGAGCTACACGGATAATGGTACATCCTGCATCACGCAAGCGTTTGGCATCCCTCCATTGCTGGCTGTTGGGCAGCGCATTACCCACGTATGCAAAATCCTGATGACGGTTCGCGCCGACCAATTGACCAAAAGGCTTGCCATTCAACCAAAAGCCATCCTTACCTTTAAATTCCGCTTTGCGGATCCCCACACGTGTCACTCCCCCATCCAACACTTCATGTCCGGCTTTGACACGAGATTGTATCCTATACAAATAAGGCGAGTCAGGAGACCATAACTTAGGATTGCGAACTGCAAACCGTTGCCGCACCGTCTTCGATTCCCCTGCTTGCAGCTTCACCTGTTGCGAAACCCGTTTTACGGGAACATCGCCGGCATCCACCAAAACCGTCTCCACGGCTACGGTACGCGTCCGCTTTCCACTGTTATGCACTTCCGTATCCACATACACTTCCGCTTTTTTCCCGCTTATATTGTCAAAATGCACAAAAACTCCGCCTCCGGCCACCTTATCGGCCTCCAAGGCATCTGTAATAGCTACACTTGATTTTCCTATCATCCACACATCCCGGTAAATTCCTCCATGATAAGCGAAATCCAAGGTATATTGACGTTTTCCCGGAGGAAAATTCTTATCATCACTATTATCCGTCATCACTGCCAGCAAGCAACTGTCTCCGGGCTGTACCCCCTGTTCCGTCAGTTGCACAGTGAAAGGAAGGTATCCTCCCAAGTGCTCTTGCACCCTCTTGCCATTTAAATAAATCACCTGTTTTCCCATAGCTCCCTCAAAATGAAGCGACACCTCTTTTCCTTTCATATCTTGAGGAATCACAAAATGTTTCCGGTACCATGCCACACCCTGATAGTTACGGCAACCGCTTGCCTCGGCAGGCATCAGTTCCACAGTATGCGGAACAGACACTACCTGCCAGGATGTATCATCAAAACGTACGGCTTCCGCGCCTTTTATGTCTCCACGATGAAAGCGCCATCCGGGATTGAAATTATATACTATTCTTCCGCTACCGGATAAAGGGATGAATCCGGCTACAGAGGTTTCCATTTGAGCTTGTGCCAACACAGGCAACAGGCACACAAGTAAAATAAACAGTTTCTTCATAATTATTACACTATCTGGGAAAAGAGACGGACCGGCCGTCCGTTTGTACCCGTTCCTTTTGAAAAAAGGTCTTGTTGTTTTTGAAAAAGATCCAGACATTTAAAAAAAAGGTCCTGATGTTTGGCGTCAAAGACAAGGTTCTTTTAAAAAAACGTCAAGGTCTTTTTATACAAAGAACAGGTCTTTTGAAAGGAATTACAAGGTCTTTTCACCAAGCTTTCCAAGGCTCAGGGCTCAAAGGCTCACTTAGGCGGTATTTAAGCCCAAAACAAGCTTCAAGAAACCTAATAACGCACTGATTTTTAATTAATTACAATAAAAAGAAGGGGACAAGACTATATTCTAAAAAATAAAATGAATAATATAATGAGCCCCAGACATACACGAACGCATCCGACATTTACCGGAAAGAAAAATGTATAAATAAAAGAAACTTCTATTGACATCATCACTTGGTCATTCCGGGCATCGTGAAAAATCCGAATGTGCCCATATCCATTGATCCGGCCATTATGAATAAAACCCGGCAAAAAACAAGCCTGGTCAAAGCAAACACAAATTCTATAAAACGACAGACAAAGTCAAGACAATCCTGAACTTTCCAAAGACCAAAGAATAATATTCAACCCGCACGTTTTGTCCCACCAAACAGACTGTAAAGCAAATACTTACACATCTACCAAGGTTTAAAATACCGCATAAGTGAGCCTTGAGCCTTGTGAGCCCTGGAAACGCATCGGAACGACTCTTTTTTTGCAGAAAGACACCCGATTTATTTATTCCAAATTTTAATCCCATTTATGTACTGTGAGTCAACACCAGAATAGGATACTAAATGTTCTTTTGAGGCCGATCCATATCTAGACAACTTCGTTAGCTGCCCCGGATTGAGTCACGCTAGATCTATTGACTTTTTTTTTGTCGTAACACTTTCTCCAAAAAAGAAGTACACTGCCAATAACCACATTTTAAAGTGCAGGTCCTGAGAAAACCTAAATCAACAGATATGGTAAATGCAGCCCACGCTATAACGTGGGAACTACCATGCCTATTCTTGTTGATTTTGTGTTTAGTTTCTCAAGCTTCGCACTTACAAGAGTAGCATAACGCTTCTTTATTTTCAAATGCATGGAAATGGTTACCCAAATCCGAGTACAGAATTACGGAAAAACATTTGAAAAAGAAGCGGTAAGATAAAAATATCTGTTTGATATTTGCTCTATTGTTTGGTAGGTTAGAAATAATTAATTACCTTTGCACCAACAAATCCCGCTCGCTTCCCGTAAGATTAGCGTACCCAGCGGGACATTTTTATTTATGGGAGTCAGGTATACAAATCGAGCCATAACCACGGAACAACAAATTGATATTCTCAAAGAAAGAGGTTTGCTTATTGATGATGTTGAGCGAGCTGTTAAAGCCCTTGACATCATAAGCTATTTTCGTCTTGCTGGTTATTGGCGACATTTTGAAGCTGACCACACTACGCATCAATTTAGAGAAGGTTGTCGTTTTGCAGATATTATCGACCTGTATTCCTTTGATAAGCAACTTAGGGCTTTGCTCTTTACTGCCATTCAAACGATTGAAGTTGCTGTTCGCACAAAAATAATCAAGCACTTTGCTCTTGAATTTGGAGCATTTTGGTTTATGGACGAAAACTTTGCCACCAATGAGGCTCGTTTTACTACCAATTTAGCTGTTATCCGTAAAGAGGTGGAACGCTCACACGATGATTTTATTACTGAGCATTTCCGCAAATACAACGAACCAGAGCTGCCTCCTTATGGAAAACATTGGAGGTTATTCAATGGGGAACACTCTCTAAGCTCTATTCCAATTTTCAAATGCCACGGCAAAACATGCTGTCGCAAGAGAGTTCGGTTTGAATCATCACAATTTTTTAGAAGCTGGTTAGAGTGTCTTGCGGTGCTTCGTAATTGTTGTGCTCATCATTCACGACTGTCCAACCGTGTCTTTCCGGTAAAACCAAAGATGCCAGAACGTATGCCAAATACATGGATTGCTGATTTCTCATTCCGAGAACAAACTCTTTATCCACAATTATGCTGTGTTGTGTATTGGCTCAACTCCATTGTTCTTGAAAATACATTCATTACCGATTTCAAGCAACTCTTGATAAGCCATCCATCAGTGAACACTCGCTTGTTGGGCTTCCCTCGTAATCGGGAACAAGAGCCTTTGTGGAGGTAATAATATCTACAATAAAATTATTTCCAAAAAACAATAAGTAACAAACAATATCGGATAAAATATTGTACCTTTGTATTGGCTTAGACATTGAGCCCAAATAGAAGTGAAATATCGGAAACGAATTGCACCGAAAAAAAGAATAAATCGCTCGTATTGACACCGTAGATGAGTTAATAATAACTAAAAGGGTTAAATATTCACCACTTAGAATATACCCTTAAAGGCTACGACCATATTTCCGGCTTACCACCAGTAAACTATTGATTAACTCTATCACCAAATAGCGGTGTAGGAAGGTATTGTACATCAATATGTCAATATAGTAATCATCTCCTGACACCTCAATATGGTATTGTCGTCCCATGAAAGCAAAACCTGCACCCATTTCCACAAGGAATTTCTCTATATGTTTCACCAAACCGATTTCTACATCACGCTCATTGTATTGGTCGGTAAAGGTCAGCATATCGAATATATACGGGTCTTTGAGCATTGATTTCACATCGTTTGCTTCGGGAACAGGCAGGGTTTCAGTGAAATTGTTTGCCAACGCACCATGCTTGCCATAGTCATCAAGTTTGATAGCTTCTTGCAGATAGCGTGTATTCCAATGCGATGTAATACTTTGCACCATATACCAATGCCGTGCGCGAATATCCTTGACTTGTTGTAAGAGTATCAGGTTATGCGTCCAACCTAGATGTTTGATAGGAAAGGAAAAATTATATTCGCCTAATTGCGCAATCATTGATTGCGCAATTGAAGAATCAGCACCTTTCACCATCGTAAGTTCTTGATTGTATTCGTTGAAGAACTGTATCATACACTGCATGTTGCGCACAGAAAAACCCTTTATTTCGGAATAATCGTTCTTCAAGTCCACGGACAAGCGTTGCAAGGTTTTCTTGCCCCAACCATCTGCATCTTGACTTTGCTGCAACATACCTCCAATATCCCAATACATTCGGAGCATTTCTTCGTTGGCGGCATAAATCGCTCGTTGTTGGGCAACCAATACCCGCTGCTTGATTTTACGAAGCAGTGCCGCATAACCATTGAAATTATCTGCCAAGTTATCAATTGCTTGTTTATCTGTTTTTTTAGTCATAATCTTCTTTGATATTTCCACAAAGTTACGCTTTTTATTCGATTGTACATCAAATTCTTACAATATTATTAGTTATACCCATTATGGGCTATCTTCTCATTGAGAAACCTCTTTTCTGCTGTTGGTCATAATGTTATCTTACAACCGGTCTTTTCTTTTAGCATTTCTATAAATTCGACCAAGTTATTTTTTTTCCCATGATAAGTTGTCATCCAATAAACACAATGTTTCCATGACTTCCTGGATCGATGCAGTCATTTCAAAATCAAGAGAATACCGAGCGAACGGATAAGATACACTGTTTTCAACCTCAAATTATACGGAAAAACCCATACCTTTTTTATACCTTTGCCCCCAAAAGAAAACAACAGACATGGAACTATTCAATAAAATGATTGCCGCAGCCCTGAAGGTTTCCGTACATCAAGTAGACAATACATTATCTCTACTGGAAGGGGGAGCTACCATCCCTTTCATAAGCCGATACCGGAAAGAGGCAACCGGAGGGCTGGACGAAGTACAAATAGGCGAAATTAAAGACAGAAATGACAAGTTGTGTGAACTGGCCAAGCGAAAAGAAACCATTCTTTCTACCATAGAAGAACAGGGCAAACTGACAGAAGAATTGCGCAAACGCATTGAACAGAGTTGGGATGCCACCGAAGTGGAAGACATATATCTGCCCTATAAGCCGAAACGTAAGACCCGCGCCGAAGCGGCACGGCAAAAAGGACTGGAACCGCTTGCCACCTTACTGTTATTGCAACGCGAAAACCATCTGGACAGCCGTCTCCCCGCTTTTGTGAAAGGAGATGTGAAAGACGAAGAGGATGCGCTGAAAGGCGCGCGCGACATCATAGCCGAACAAGTGAGCGAGGACGAGCGCGCCCGCAACCAACTGCGCAACCAATTTTCCCGACAAGCTGTCATCACCTCCAAAGTGGTGAAAGGCAAAGAGGAAGAAGCTGCCAAATACCGCGATTATTTCGATTTCAGCGAACCTTTGAAACGCTGTTCCTCCCACCGTCTGCTGGCTATCCGCCGGGGAGAGTCGGAAGGCCTGTTGAAAGTAAGTATAAGTCCTGATGACGAAGAGTGCGCCGGACGGCTGGAACAAATGTATGTCCGTGGCAACAATGAATGCAGCCGCCAGGTAGGTGAGGCAGTGCGTGATGCGTACAAGCGGCTTCTGAAGCCTTCCATCGAAACCGAATTTTCAGCCTTGAGCAAGGAGAAAGCCGACGAGGAGGCAATCCGCGTCTTCGCCGGAAACCTGAGACAGCTTCTGCTGGCTCCTCCTTTGGGACAGAAACGGGTCATGGGAATTGATCCCGGCTACCGTACCGGATGTAAAATAGTCTGTCTGGACGCACAAGGCTCTTTGCTGCACAATGAAACCATTTATCCGCATCCGCCCAAGAATGAATACTCACAGGCAGCCCGCAGCATCGTGAAATTGGTAGAACAATATCAGATAGAGGCAATCGCCATAGGCAATGGCACCGCCAGCCGTGAGACAGAACAATTCATCACTTCACAACGCTATGACCGTGAATTGCAAGTATTTGTAGTAAGCGAGGACGGAGCATCCATTTACTCGGCCTCGAAAACCGCCCGAGACGAGTTCCCTGAATACGACGTGACCGTGCGTGGAGCCGTATCCATAGGCCGCCGGTTGATGGACCCGCTGGCCGAACTGGTGAAAATAGATGCCAAATCTATCGGAGTGGGACAATACCAGCATGATGTGGACCAGACTTTATTGAAGAAATCATTGGACCAGACAGTGGAAAGTTGTGTGAACCTGGTAGGTGTGAACCTCAATACCGCCAGCCGCCATCTGCTGACTTATATATCGGGACTAGGTCCTGCCTTGGCTCAAAACATTGTGGATTACCGCACCGAGAACGGGCCTTTCAGTTCACGCAAGGAGTTATTGAAAGTACCCCGGATGGGAGCGAAAGCGTTTGAGCAATGCGCAGGGTTCCTGCGTATCCCACAAGCGAAGAATCCGCTGGACAACTCGGCCGTGCATCCCGAAAGCTATCCCATAGTGGAGCAGATAGCCAAAGACCTGAACTGCACCGTAGACGAACTGATAAAAAGCAAAGAACTGCGCAGCCGGATTGATATCAAGAAGTATGTCACCCCGACAGTGGGGCTTCCCACCCTGACAGACATCATGCAGGAATTGGACAAGCCGGGACGCGACCCAAGGCAACAAATCCAAGTTTTTGAATTTGACAAGAATGTAAAGACCATAGAGGATTTGACTGAAGGAATGGAACTGCCCGGCATTGTGAACAATATTACCAACTTCGGTTGCTTTGTAGATATAGGAATCAAAGAGAAGGGTCTGGTGCACGTATCACAACTGGCCGACAAATTTGTGAGCGACCCCACCACCGTAGTCAGCATCCATCAGCATGTACGAGTGAAAGTGATGAGCATAGACCTAGAGCGCAAGCGCATCCAGCTCACTATGAAAGGATTGAATCAATAATTGCAACAAGGTAAAAAAGAATATGGAAGAAGATATAGAAACCTGCGGCTGGTTCGTTTTTTATAAGGATCAGCTGCTGATAGAGAAAAAGAACGGAATGTACACCATACCTTTCGGAACAGAGCCTCCCATGCCTGTTCCGGTGGGAAGCACTATCCACACCATCGGAGAGATAGAGGGACGCACTGCCAAGACTTTCTCCGTACATGCCCCGGTGCCCGGCAGCGAAAATGACCGCCACCTGATGATGGATCTCCGGAGTTCATACGACGTATTGCCTTGGGAAGAGTACAATGTGGGTGGCAAAGCCTTCCAGATACTGAATTGGGACAAGAACAGCCGCTATTGCCCCATGTGCGGCATACCTACCGTACAGATTTCTCCTATTGCTAAAAAATGCCCCCAATGTCGTCAGGAAATTTATCCGCGCATCTCTCCTGCCATCATTGTATTGATACGCCGGGAAGACAGCATACTGCTGGTCCACGCCCGCAACTTCCGGGGAACCTTCAACGGTTTGGTAGCCGGTTTTCTTGAACCGGGCGAAACTTTGGAGGAATGTGTGCACCGCGAGGTACTGGAAGAAACAGGACTCCATATCAAAAACCTGAAATATTTCGGCAGCCAGCCGTGGCCTTATCCCAGCGGAATCATGATAGGCTTCACCGCCGATTATGAAAGCGGAAACATCAAACTACAACAAGAAGAACTGAGTGCCGGCGCTTTCTATACCAAAGACAACTTGCCGGAGATACCCAAAAAGCTGAGCCTAGCAAGAAAACTGATTGATGCGTGGCTGGAGGAAAAGAATCATTTATAGAACGAGATGAGTCATGTTCCATCCATAAATACCTATTTATCGCTTGCAGAACTTAAAAATGTACTATCTTTGCAATATGGAATGGTTAAATAGCTTATTTTTTGAACACACGCCTTTACAGGCGGTTGTAATCCTCTCGATTATCATTGCCGTGGGGCTCGGTTTAGGTAAAATCCACCTGTTTGGCATTTCATTGGGAGTTACCTTCGTCTTTTTTGCCGGTATTCTGGCCGGACACCTGGGATTCTCAATCGACCCGAATATGCTGAATTACGCCGAGAGTTTCGGTCTTGTGCTTTTTGTATACGAACTTGGCTTGCAGGTAGGTCCCGGCTTTTTCAGTTCATTCCGTAAAGGCGGCGTACAGCTCAATATGCTGGGCATAGGCGTTATTCTGACAGGTACGGTCATGACGGTGCTTTTCAGCAAACTGGGAGGCATACCGATGAGCGATATGGTAGGCATCCTTTGTGGAGCCACCACCAATACTCCCGCTTTGGGGGCCGCCCAACAGACATTGAAACAAATGGGGGAACCCGCCAGTGGCGCTGCGTTAAGTTGCGCCGTAACCTATCCGCTGGGAGTGGTAGGTGTTATTCTGGCCATGCTGCTGGTACGCAAATTATTTGTCCGTCCCTCAGATATCGACATTCACGAGCACGAGGACACCAATCAGACATTCATTGCCACCTTCAAAGTGCACAATCCCGCCATTTTCAATAAAAGCATAAAAGAAGTAGCTTTATTAAGCTATCCTAAATTTGTTATCTCCCGTTTATGGCGGGAAGGCACGGTAAGCATCCCCACTTCAGAAAAAATACTGAAAGAGAATGACCGCCTGCTGGTTATCACCACCGAAAAGGACGCTCCCTCGCTCACGATTCTTTTCGGCGAACAGGAAAACCAGGATTGGAATAAAGAAGACATCGACTGGAATGCCATAGACAGCCAATTGATTTCCAAACATATCGTTATCAGCCGCCCCGAAATAAACGGGAAAAAACTAGGCTCTTTACGTCTGCGCAACAGCTATGGCATCAACATCAGCCGTGTGATGCGCAGCGGGGTACAACTGCTTGCCACACCGGGGCTGATCCTCCAACTGGGCGACCGGCTGACCGTAGTGGGAGAAGCCAAAGCCATAGAGAATGTGGAAAAAGTATTGGGCAATGCGGTTAAAACGTTGAAGGACCCTAATCTTGCCGCCATTTTTATAGGTATTGTACTGGGATTGATACTAGGCTCCATCCCTATCGCCATCCCCGGCATCAGCACTCCCGTTAAATTAGGCCTGGCAGGCGGACCTATCGTAGTAGGAATTCTTATCGGATGCTTTGGCCCCCGTTTCCACCTCATCACTTATACCACCCGGAGTGCCAACCTGATGCTGCGCGGTATCGGGTTATCCCTCTATCTGGCTTGCCTGGGACTGGATGCAGGCGCACATTTCTTCGAGACAGTGATGCGCCCCGAAGGAGCCATCTGGATAGCTGTAGGCTTCGCCATCACCTTTATTCCGGTAGTCATTATGGCATTAGTGGCCCTCCGCATAAGCCACCTCGACTTCGGAAGCACCTGTGGCATGCTGTGTGGAAGCATGGCAAACCCTATGGCATTGAACTATGCCAATGACACGTTACCCGGTGATAATCCGGCAGTGAGTTATGCCACCGTATATCCGCTGTCCATGTTCAGCCGGGTCATTATAGCCCAATTAATACTTATGTTTTTTATATAATTTCCAGCTATGAACGCTTATAATTCTATCACCCCGGAAACCATACAGGAAGATATGCGATACCTGCAACTGCTGTCGCATAGTTTCCCCACTATAGCCGATGCCAGTACGGAAATAATCAACCTGGAAGCTATTCTGAACCTGCCTAAAGGTACAGAACATTTCCTTGCCGACCTGCACGGAGAGTACGAAGCATTCCAGCATGTATTGCGGAATGCTTCCGGGGCCATCAAAAGAAAAGTAAATGAAATATTCGGCAATACCCTGCGCGAGAATGAAAAAAAAGAACTATGTACGCTGATTTATTATCCGGAACAAAAACTGGATCTGGTAAAAGCAGTGGAAACGGATTTGGACGACTGGTATGTCATCACGTTGAACCAACTGGTACGTGTATGCCAGAATGTATCCTCCAAATATACCCGTTCCAAAGTGCGGAAGTCGCTTCCCAAAGAATTCTCGTATATCATTCAGGAGTTGTTGCACGAAAACTCAATGGTTCCCAACAAGCAGGCGTATATTAACGTCATCATCAGCACCATCATTTCTACCCGCCGCGCCGATGACTTTATCATTGCCTTATGCAACCTCATCCAACGGCTCACCATAGACACACTGCATGTGCTGGGTGATATATTCGACCGTGGTCCCGCCCCCCACCGCATTATGGACATATTATGCGATTATCATAATTTCGATGTACAATGGGGAAACCATGACATTTTATGGATGGGAGCCGCAGCCGGCAACGACTGCTGTATGGCAAACGTGCTACGCCTGGCCATGCGTTATGGCAACCTTGCCGCCTTGGAGGATGGATATGGCATCAACCTTCTGCCCTTGGCCACCTTTGCCATGGAAACATACGCAGACGATCCCTGCACCCTATTCGGACCGAAAGTAGAGAAAGAAGACTGTACTTACAATGCCAAGACACTGCGCATGATAGGCCAGATGCACAAAGCAATCAGTGTTATCCAGTTCAAGCTGGAAGCAGAGATTATCAGGCGCCGCCCCGATTTCGAGATGGACGACCGTATGCTGCTACACCGTATAGATTTTGAGCGTAAGACTATCACAATGCCCAATGGAAAAGAATATGAACTGAAAGACAGCTTTCTTCCTACGGTAAATCCTGCCGATCCTTATAAGCTGACAGACGAAGAACGGGAGATTATGAACAAACTCCATCGTTCGTTTGTCAGCAGTGAGAAATTGAAAAAACATATCCGCTGCCTGTTCCGTTACGGATGTATGTACACGGTGAGCAACTCAAATCTGCTGTTCCACGCCTCCATACCCCTGAATGCCGACGGTACGCTGAAAGATGTGTCCATAGCCGGAAAAATGTACAAAGGAAAAGCCTTGCTGGAAAAGGTAGGGCACTTGATCCGTACCGCCTTCTTCGCTGAGGAAGACAACGAGGACAGACCCTTTGCCGTAGACTATGTATGGTACTTGTGGTGTGGCAAAGACTCCCCTGCTTTCGACAAAGACAAAATGGCTACTTTTGAACGTTACTTCTTAAAAGAGAAAGAGTTGCACAAGGAAGTGAAAGGTCACTATTACAGCCTGCGCAATGAAGAAAAAGTATGTGATATGCTGCTGGACGAGTTCGGCGTGATAGGAACACACCGCCATATCATCAACGGGCATGTACCCGTAAAAACCATCCAAGGTGAGAATCCGATAAAAGCAAACGGCAAGATGATGGTCATAGACGGAGGATTCTCTAAAGCGTACCATTCGGAAACCGGAATTGCCGGATATACACTGGTATACCATTCGCGCGGATTCCAACTGGTACAGCACGAACCGTTCACCTCAATGCAAAAAGCCATTGAAGAAGGGCAGGATATCAAATCGAGCACCCAGATAGTAGAAATGAGCACCCAACGCATGATGGTAAAGGACACTGACAAAGGACGGGAACTGGTGACACAGATCAACGATTTAAAGAAATTGCTGATGGCCTACCGGACAGGACTTATCAAGGAGAAATCCATATAAACAGATTATCCGCAATCATACTACCGGATAATAAATGAAAGTTTATTGCCCCCTATGATTGCGGATAAAAAAATAAAGCCCGTATCAGACTCACGTCTACCGGGCTTTTGGATTACCGAACAAAAATATCGTTATACAATCTTGTTCATCGCCGAATCAGGGAAAACCACCGTCGGCTTGAACGATTTAGCTTCCTCAAAATCCATCATGGCGTATGACATGATAATCACAATGTCACCCACCTGTACTTTCCGGGCAGCAGCCCCATTCAGACAAATACATCCCGAACCGCGCTCACCCTTAATAATATAAGTTTCAAACCTCTCGCCGTTATTATTATCCACAATGTGCACTTTCTCGCCGGCAATCATGTTGGCGGCATCCATCAAGTCCTCGTCAATCGTAATACTACCCATGTAATTCAAATTGGCTTCCGTTACACGGACACAATGCAGTTTCGACTTTAATACCTCAATCATCATAATTCTAATGGTTAACGATCACTATCCCTTATATTTTATATTATCTATCAAACGTACCTCTCCGCAAAATACCGTAATGCAACCTACTGCATAATCCGTATCTTCCCAATCCGTTATTTTCTGAAGCGTAGTGCCGTCTACTATTTCAAAATATTCCAGACGCAAACCCGGAGCGGCAGCAATCGCATCTTCTACAAACTTCTGAGTCTCAGCGACCGGATGAGATTTTGCAAAAGTACAACTCTTAAATAAAGTCTGCGAAATATTCAGCGCATACTCTCTCTCCACCGCAGAAAGCCGTGCATTGCGGCTGCTCAATGCCAGCCCGTCTTCCTCACGCACAATAGGACAACCTACAATTTCCAGTCCGTTGAACCCTATCTGTTTCACCATTTCACGAATAATAGCCAACTGCTGGAAATCTTTCTCACCGAAATAAGCACGGGTAGGATTTACAATCATAAACAGCTTGCTCACTATCTGGCATACTCCATTGAAATGTCCCGGACGGAAACGGCCTTCCATCACTGTGTCCAACGGCGCATAGCTGAACTGCCGGGTATCAGGCTCAGGATAAATCTCTTCTACAGACGGAGCAAAAACAAAAGCCGCCCCTACTTTTTCCAACAATTCACAATCGGCATCCAATGTACGCGGATATTTTGCCAAGTCATTTTTGTCGTTAAACTGGGTAGGATTCACAAAATCACTTACCACCACTACATCATTTTCTGCAACAGCACGTTTCACCAACGAAGCGTGTCCGGCATGGAGTGCACCCATCGTAGGTACCAAACCTATTGTCTTTCCCTCACTGCGCAGGGCATCCAGCTCTGACTGAAGCTCTTTGATTGTTTGAACTAACTTCATCTTTTTATCTCTTTTGTTTGAGTAGTTTCATTTAAAACGGCTGCAAAGTAAACCATTATTTGGGAGATAACGAAGAAAAAAAGAGTTTTAATTAATGATGAGTGGTTAGTAATAAGTGGTTAATAGCTTGCAGATATGGCGCAATAAGCCCTCTTCAGCCACCGGCCGGCCACCTGTTCTTTCCCATTTTTCACCTAATTCCGCAAGGCATCGGCCATTAACTTCCAACTGCTAATTACTAATTACCAGCCACTTAACATATCATAAGGAATTATTATTCCTCGTTTCTTGCCACTCTCATCTATTTTTTTTATATCTTTGCAAAATGATTATGAGCAACAAAAAGTTAAGATGAAGGCAAATAAAGTTTTATTTATTACACAAGAGATTACCCCTTACGTTCCCGAATCCGAAATGGCAAACATGGGAAGATTTCTTCCTCAGGCTATTCAGGAAAAAGGCAGAGAAATCAGAACTTTTATGCCAAAATGGGGCAATGTCAATGAGCGCAGAAACCAATTACACGAAGTCATCCGCCTGTCCGGCATGAATTTAATCATAGACGATACGGACCATCCGCTGATTATCAAGGTAGCATCTATCCAAGCTGCACGTATGCAGGTTTACTTCATTGACAATGACGACTATTTCCAGCACCGCCAAATGGTAGCTGACGAAAACGGTGTAGAATACAAAGACAATGACGAACGTGCTATTTTTTATGCACGCGGCGTATTGGAAACGGTAAAGAAATTACGCTGGTGTCCGGACATTATCCATTGCCAAGGGTGGATGAGTGCATTTGTACCTCTTTATATCAAGAAGGCTTATCAGGATGAACCGTCATTCAGAGACTCAAAAGTAGTATTTTCGGTGTTTGAAGATGATTTCAAATCGGACTGCGAAGGTAATCTGACTGAAAAACTCATGCTGAAAGGCATTGAAAAGAATGATGTGGAAAGCATCGTCAAATCTCCGGCAAATTACGAGGAGCTGTGCAAACTGGCCATTGCCTACTCCGACGGTGTGATACAAAACAGCGAAAAAGTGAACGAGAATGTCATGAAGTTCGCCCGTGAATCGGGTGTGCCCGTGCTCGACTATCAGCCTGCCGATACCTATGTAGATGCTTTCAATGAGTTCTATGACAAAGTATGGGAGTTTGAAAAGAAATAACTCACTAAGAATAATAAAGATGAAAATCAAATACTTATGCGCATTGTTGTTGGCTGCACTTATTTATAGTTGCGATGATTCAACAACCGGCATCGGGACTGATCTTATCCCCGGTGGAGATAAGATTCCGGCAAATACAGACAGTTATGAGTTTACCACCAAATCTCTGTTGGCCGACTCTGTTTATGCACGTACCAGTACTGCATATTTAGGACGATATACCGATGAGCAATTTGGAGAATTTACTGCCGACTTTATAGCACAGTTCACCTGTATGGACAACTTCAAATTTGAAGAAAATATAACAGATATCACAGGTCTTAGTCTATTTTTACAATATTCTACTTTTTTCGGTGATTCTTTAAACGGTATGCGTTTACAAGTTGATACGCTAAACAAGGTTATTGCAGAAAAAGACATAAACACTTTTTATACAAGTGTAAATCCTTCGGATTATTATAATAAACAAGCTAAACCTATCGCCTTAAAAGCATATTCTGCCGTTGGTCCTTCTGCAATGGACGACACTTACTCTGGCACTAGGGTAATAACCCAAGCCGTCAAATTACCTAAAGAATTAGGAGAATTCATGTATAACAAGTACAAAGAAGACAAAAATTATTATAAAGACGCTAGTGCTTTTATCAAAATGTATTAAAGGTATTTACGTACAATCCACTCATGGAGATGGTACTATTTTGTATATAAACAATATAACGCTTCGCCTATATTATGACCTCATGCTGGAAAGTTCTTCAGGAAAAAAAGATTCCCTATCCTCTAGATTTTATGATTTTGCCGCAACCAAGGAAGTAATACAAGCCAACCACTTTAAGAATGACAACAGACTTAATGACTTAGTTGAAAATCCCAATCGTACTTATATAAAAAGCCCTGCAGGTATTTTCACCGAAGCAATTTTCCCCATTGCAGAAATTTACAGCGAGCACAAAATGACACTCTAAACGGTGTGAATGTATCATTTACCCGTTATAACGAAGAGGAGTCCAAATATCCAATGAATATACCTCAATATGTATTGATGGTTAGAAAACAGGATATGTTCTCATTTTTTGAGGAAAACAAGATCACTGATAACAAAACATCTTTTTTAAGTCAATATAGCAGTAGTAATAATACATACACTTTTACTAACATTGCCCCTTTAATTACTTATTGTATTGAAGAGCGGAAAAGAGAGATAATAGCATCAGGAGGAAATCTAATAAAGAGGAAGACTGGAAGAAATGGGAGTCGAGAATCAGATTGGAATAAAGTTGTATTAATTCCTGTTAAAGTAGAAAGTAACTCAAACAATGAAGTGGTTGCTATATCCAATAGTTTAGACATGGAAAGTGCGGCACTAAAAGGAGGCACAAACGAAAAAAACAAATTAAAGATGCAAATTTTCTATACAACATTTTAAGAATGAAAACATTATAATTAACAATAAGAGTAAATGCCATTATTTTCGCAAATAATGGCATTTACTCTTCAAACATATACAATTTTCGGAAAGTTCCATCTCATCAAGACAACACATATAAATCTTATTATTTTGTCTTCTCCAAAAGGAAGCTTGTTTTCATAAAAAAAAGAATCAAAATTATTTTATTTTCTACAATAAAATCCATATATTTGAAAGTGCTTATTTATTAACCAATAAAAAATAATAGTTATGAAAAATTTAGCAAGCTTTTTATTAAGCGTGATGCTCATATGCTTTAGTGCATGTAGCAACAATGATGATTTAGTGGAAGTTAGACAACAAGTCACACCACTTAAAAATTTAGCCCGATCTACCACATTTAATTACCAAGGAAAAAATTACACCTCGGAATTCAATTACACAAATGATTCTTCTATTGTTTACATAGACAAAGAAGTTCAAAAAACGGCAGAAAAACTTGATCAAAACCCTATCCTTGTTACATTTTTCAATGCCGGAATAATTACTTACTATGATAACGAAAGTGAATTTAACAAAACACTAAACATTAACACAAAAACAACAAGAGCAAGTAGACTTGCAGCCGAAGCTACATTTTATAAAGATACAAATTACAACGGAGCTGAATTAAAATAGGCGCAGGTAATTATCCTGATTTAAATAGCTATAGCTTTGATAATTGTATTAGTTCTTTCAAAGCATCAACAACCAGTCCCGGTTTTCCAACCTCAGCAGTAACAGTAAGATTATATGCAGACAAAAATTATGGTGGGCGTACATATGCATTCTTAATAGCAGACGGTCCCGGATGGAATAACACCTATACTAAAGATGTTCCTAATTTAGGAGATTATGGTCTTAATGACAATGTTTCTTCCGTCAAAATAGGCTATTGAAGCACTAAAAACGCAAAAAGGAAAGAAAATAAAACCATAATTAATATATGAATTATTAGGAATATTCAGTAAATCATATAAAATTAGCCAACTAATTCATACTTACAGTATTGCGAATTAGTTGGCTTTTTTGTATCTTTAAATATTCCCCCAAAAATACGGTTTGACGGCCAAGACGGGGGGAGAAATATCCCAATTAAGATATGGCGAAGATACAAAAGATTTCAGAAATTCATCCTACTTTGGGTTTTACAGAATTCGATATTCTGGAAAAATATCGTAAGAGTTTTCATGAGAGTAAACTTGGCAGCCTTCATTCGGTGTTTCCGTTTGAGAGCATAGCTAAAGAGATAGGCCTTTCACAATCTCACTTGGGGTGGAGGAACAGTTTCAGTCCTTCCGCAAAGATAGCCCTTATGGTACTGAAGGCTTAGCTTACACCGGATTCTCTGATAGGTTACTGGTAGAACATCTTAACGGAAACATACACTATCAGTTGTTCTGTGGTATCATGATAGCCCCGTCCTGCCCTATAACGAACTACAAGATAATCAGTGCTGTCCGTAATGAGATTGCATCCCGTCTTGACATTGACTTCCTTCAGGGAATCCTTGCCTCACACTGGAAGCCTTATCTTGAGAATCTTCACGTGTGTATGACCGATATCACATGTTATGAAAGTCATATGCGTTTTCCTACGGACATGAAGCTCCTTTGGGAAAGGATCGAATGGCTCTATCGGCATATCTGCCAGCATTGTAGAGATCTTGGTATAAGACGTCCCCGTAACAAATATACGGATATTGCGGTATCCTATCTGTCCTATTGCAAGAAAAGAAAGAGGAAGGTCCAAGGACAAGGATGCTGAAATGTCGCATGATTAGACTCGAAAAACTCATCATACAACGGGATGACATTCACAGAGAATACGGCTCTTCACTCACATATACACAGGATTATCAGAAACGGCTTTCCATAATCAGAAAGGTTCTTGTACAGGAAAAGGAACTCTTTGAAGGTAGGAAAATCAGTGACCGTATTGTCTGTATTGACCGTTATTACGTACGCCCTATCGTAAGGGGCAAGGAGACAAAATCTGTCGAGTTCGGTGCAAAGGTTAATAATATACAGATAGACGGAATCTCGTTTATTGAGACATCTCTTTCAAGGCATTCAATGAGGGCATACGTCTAAAAGATTGTATCCGTATACATCAGAAGTTGATGAATGTAAGGGTAAGGTGTGTGGCTACCGATTCCATATACGCCAATAATGCCAACAGGAAGTTCTGTACAAAATATGGAATATCCACATCCTTTGTGCGGGAAAGCGGCAAAATGAGCCTTTGAGGAAGGTGCTCAGAAGTGAACTCTCCAAAAGAAAGGGCCACCCGGCTTGAAGGAAGCTTCGGTACTCAAAAGCAACACTACTCACTCGCAAGGATAAAGGCACGGAACAGGAAGACGGAAATCCTGTGGATTTTCTTCGGAATACATACGGCAAATGCCATACTGATGATTGAAAAGATCAGGAACAGAACGGTGAAAGCAGCATGATATGAGTTTACTGAAAGAATCAGAAGAGGTCATCAAACTTCTTCCGGAACTTCATAGCTTGCCCGATAAGAGTATATTAGAATATAGAGAAAAATGACAATAAAAATGGCATATGAAGTGATTATACTCTATCATCTTCATATGCCATTGTATTACAGGGACATTTACTGAATATCTCCCTTCACGGACCCTACCGGCTTATTTATGTTTATGGGAATCCTCTATCCCCTAGAAAGGCAAATCATCCTTCTCGTCTGTCGCGGCAAAATCTACCGGTGCAGCGGGAGCAGCATTCATGGGAGGAAACGGAGCATCCGGTGCAACAGGTCCCTGGGCACCCACACGCTCTACTTTCCACGCACGGATACTGTTGAACCAACGACCATTCCACTCGCGGGCATCCACATCAAAAAACACATTCAACTCTTCACCTGCCTGAATATTAAATTGCGCTATCTTATCTGCTCCAAATACGTCAAAACACATTTTTTTAGGATATTGATCATGCGTTTCAATTACGTATTCTTGTACTTTCCATTCATTTCCTGTCTTTGAAACTCCTCCTCTCGGTTCGAGGACTGCTATTACTTTTCCTGCTAATTCCATATTACGTTATTTAAATTCGCCACGAAAGTACACTTTTCCTTGCGAGTAAACTAATTTTTTCGCCATTTTTTGCGCTTGAACCATAATCTTTTCGTAACTTTGGCAGTTAAATGAATATAGAGATATAGAATATAAATATAATAATATAAAACTATGAAGTTCATCGTTTCAAGTACTGGATTATTCAGTCATTTACAAGCTATTAGCCGAGTAATCAACTCTAAAAATTCGTTACCTATTCTTGATTGTTTCTTAATGGAACTGACTGACGGAACGTTGTCGCTCACTGCCTCTGACAGCGAAACGACCCTCTCCACTTCTTTGGAAGTAAATGAAAGTGACGGTGACGGACGCTTTGCCGTTTCTTCAAAAACCATACTCGAAGCCCTGAAAGAAATACCCGAACAACCACTGACTTTCCTGGTAAATACAGAGAATCTGGAAATCACCGTACAATATCAGAATGGTAAATACAGCCTGATGGGACAAAATGCCGACGAATATCCGCAGGCTCCCGCATTAGGCGCAAATGCGGTACACGTAACAATGGGCGCTCCGGTGATGCTGGCGGGTATCAACCGTTCCTTGTTCGCTACTGCCGATGACGAGTTACGTCCGGTAATGAATGGTATTTATTTTGATATCACTACCGAAGACATCACTTTCGTAGCCTCAGACGGGCACAAATTAGTACGCAATAAAACATTTGTGGCACACGGCGATGAAAAAGCCGCTTTCATTCTGCCCAAGAAACCGGCAACCCTGCTGAAGAACCTGTTGCCGAAAGAACAAGGAGATGTGCAAATTGATTTTGACGACCGTAACGCTACGTTTACATTAGAAAACTACAGCATGATATGCCGTCTTATCGAAGGACGCTATCCCAATTATAATTCAGTAATTCCGCAGGATAATCCGCACAAGGCCACCATTGACCGCATGATGCTGATCAGTGCGCTCCGCCGTGTATCTGTATTCTCATCACAAGCAAGCAGTTTGATAAAACTCCGCCTCAGTGAAAATCAGATCCAGATCTCCGCACAAGACATAGACTTCTCCACCTCAGCAGAAGAAACACTGACTTGCCAATATACAGGAAGCCCCATGAGCATCGGCTTTAAATCAACATTCCTGATCGATATTTTAAACAATATCTCGGCACAGGAAATACTTTTCGAACTGGCTGATCCTTCACGTGCGGGTGTTATTGTTCCTGTAGAACAGGAAGAAAAAGAAGACCTGCTGATGCTGCTGATGCCTATGATGCTGAACGACTAAAAACAACACGCCACCATGTGGCGGAAAAACAATATATAATACAAGCTGAAAATGAAATTGAACTTGAAGAATCCTATTGTTTTTTTCGATTTGGAAACAACGGGAACAAATATAAACACAGACAGAATAGTGGAAATATGCTATCTGAAGGTGTACCCAAACGGCAACGAAGAAACGAAGACCATGCGTATCAATCCGGAAATGCATATTCCCGAACAATCTTCTGCCATCCACGGTATTTATGACGCAGATGTGGCGGACTGCCCTACTTTCAAGGAAGTGGCAAAAGAGATAGCCCGGGACATTGAGGGATGTGACCTTGCCGGTTTCAATTCCAATCGTTTCGACATTCCGGTTCTGGCCGAGGAGTTCCTGCGCGCAGGAGTAGACATTGACATGATGAAACGAAAATTCATTGACGTGCAGGTGATTTATCACAAACTGGAACAGCGCACCCTGTCTGCCGCCTATAAATTCTATTGCGGAAAGAATCTGGAAGATGCCCATACAGCCGAAGCCGACACACGTGCCACATACGAAGTACTGAAATCCCAATTGGACCGCTATCCGGAAGAATTGCAAAACGATATGGCATTTCTAGCCGAATATTCAAGTTTCAACAAGAACGTAGATTTCGCCGGACGCATTGTTTATGATGACAAAGGCGTGGAAGTCTTTAATTTTGGGAAATACAAAGGAATGTCGGTCAGCGAAGTATTACAAAAAGATCCGGGCTACTACAGCTGGATACTGAACGGTGACTTTACGCTGAACACGAAAAACGTACTGACAAAAATCAGACTACGTGAATCGGGAATGATGAAATGAGTATGAAAGGAAAAAAAATCGTACTAGGTATAACCGGAAGTATAGCCGCCTATAAAGCGGCTATACTCATTCGCGGACTTATTAAGAAGGGAGCGGAAGTACAAGTCGTGATTACCCCCGCAGGCAAAGAATTCATCACACCTATCACTTTGTCTGCATTAACAAGCAAACCTGTTATCAGCGAGTTTTTTGCCCAGCGTGACGGGACATGGAACAGCCACGTTGATTTGGGACTATGGGCGGATGCCATGATTATCGCTCCGGCTACCGCATCCACTATTGGTAAAATGGCCAACGGAATAGCGGACAATATGCTGATCACGACTTATCTGTCAATGAAAGCTCCCGTATTCGTAGCTCCGGCAATGGATCTGGATATGTTCGCACACCCTTCCACCCGGAAGAATCTGGACACGCTCCGTTCTTACGGAAATCATATTATAGAACCGGCAGAAGGGGAACTGGCAAGCCATCTGGTAGGAAAAGGCAGAATGGAAGAACCGGAAAAAATAGTGGAAATTCTGGAAGCTTTCTTTGCCAAACAACAAGACATGGCCGGAAAGAAAGTAGTCATTACCGCCGGTCCAACCTACGAGAAAATAGATCCGGTACGCTTTATCGGCAATTATTCTTCAGGAAAAATGGGATTCGCACTTGCCGAGGAATGCGCTTCACGTGGAGCGGAAGTATCGCTAATCAGCGGACCGGTAACGATTCAGGCCCATCACCCTAACATCCGCCGCATAGATGTGGAAAGTGCCGGAGAAATGTACGAAGCCGCCATCCGCGAGTTTCCTACAGCTTCGGCCGGCATCCTGTGTGCGGCAGTGGCCGACTTTACCCCGGAAACCGTAGCCGGTCATAAAATCAAAAGAGAGAAAGATAATTTAACACTGCAACTGAAACCCACACAAGACATTGCCGCCGCACTGGGAAACCGGAAAAAAGACGGACAGACATTAGTGGGATTTGCCTTGGAAACAAATGATGAAACAAAAAATGCACAAAGAAAACTGGAACGTAAGAACCTTGATTTCATTGTACTGAACTCATTGAACGACCAAGGAGCCGGGTTTCGTTGTGACACCAACAAAATAACGATTATAGACCGTCAGGGAGCAACTCCTTATCCGCTGAAAAGCAAACAGGAAGTAGCAAGGGATATTATTGACAGACTGGTAAATAATAAATAATTTCTTAATTTGCCACGTTACCAATGTGCTAATGCGCTAATTACCATGCGGAATACAACAGCGCAGCAAATTAGCAAATTGACAAATCAGCAAATTATTAAAAAGGAGCAAGAATATGCTGCAATCTATCTATATACAGAATTATGCATTGATTGATACATTGGATATCAGTTTCACCCCCGGCTTCTCTGTCATCACCGGAGAGACCGGCGCCGGTAAATCGATTATTCTAGGCGCTATCGGCTTGTTACTGGGACAACGGGCCGATATCAAAGCGATCAAGAAAGGCGCCAATAAATGTATTGTAGAAGCACGTTTCAACATCTCCGCCTATCAGATGGAGCCTTTCTTTACCCAAAGAGATTTGGAATATGATCCGGATGAATGTATTATCCGCCGCGAGTTATATGCATCAGGTAAAAGCCGCGCATTCATAAACGATACTCCGGCCTCATTGGCGCAGATGAAGGAACTGGGCGAGAAACTGATAGATGTACATAGCCAGCATCAAAACCTGTTGCTCAACAGTGAGGGATTCCAATTGAATGTATTGGATATCCTGGCACAAGATGACAACGAACTTTCAGCATACAAGGATATTTATACCGAGTACAGAAACGTATGCAAACAGCTGGCCGACTTCATAACGCAAGCCGAGCAAAGCCGGAAGGATGAAGATTACATCCGGTTCCAATTGGAACAGCTGGATGATGCAAACCTTCAGGAAGGAGAACAAACCGAACTGGAACAGGAAGCCGAAACCTTGAATCATGCCGAAGAGATAAAAGCGGGTTTGTACAAAGTGGACCAAATAATGGCTTCGGAAGATGCCAGCCTGTTATCCGCTACCAAAGAATGTATGCAAACCCTGCATAACATAGCGAGAGTGTACACACGTGCCCAGGAATGGATAGGGCGTTTAGACAGTTGTTACATAGAACTGAAAGATCTGTCGCATGAAATAGCAGGCGCACAGGAGGAAGTGGAGTTCAACCCCACCCGTCTGGATTATGTAAATGAACGCCTGAACTTAATCTACTCTTTGCAACAGAAGCATCACGTACAAACAATAGAGGAATTGATAGCCGTGCAAACCGACTATCATGAGAAGCTGAACGCCATCACTTCTTTTGATGACCGTATAGCAGAACTTACCGCCCAAAAAGAAACGCTATATGACAAAGTGATAAAGCAAGCTGCTGTGTTGACAAAACTCCGTTCCCAATCGGGCAAGCACATTGAAAGACAGATGCAAAGCCTGCTGGTTCCTCTCGGTATGCCCAATGTGCGCTTTGTGGTGGAACTGAATCCGCGCAAGGAACCGGACAGTAAAGGGATGGACAGTGTGACATTCCTGTTTTCGGCCAACAAGAATGGAACATTACAAAATGTAGCTTCCGTAGCATCGGGTGGTGAGATTGCCCGTGTCATGCTTTCGCTGAAAGCCATGATAGCCGGAGCTGTGAAACTGCCTACTATCATCTTTGATGAAATAGACACCGGAGTTTCCGGTTCCATCGCCGAGAAAATGGCGCTCATCATGCAGGAGATGGGAAAACAAAACCGTCAGGTCATCAGCATCACCCACCTGCCCCAGATTGCAGCACGCGGCATCACTCATTATAAAGTATATAAGGAAGATACGGAAACAGGCACCAACAGCCACATCCGCCGCCTGACTGATGAAGAAAGAGTAAAAGAAATTGCCAATATGCTAAGTGGGGCTACCTTGACAGAGGCAGCCCTGAACAATGCAAAGGCGCTGATAAGTGGCTAGTGCCAATTACCACTAACCACCTGTCACTAACCATTAACCACTTATTAAATATGTTAGAAAAGAATGAAATGATTTTCGGTGTACGCGCTGTTATTGAAGCCATACAAGCCGGAAGAGAGATAGATAAAGTATTGGTGAAGAAAGATATACAGAGCGAACTGTCCAAAGAACTGTTTACCTGCTTGAAAAATACCCTCATCCCTGTTCAGCGTGTACCCGTGGAGCGTATTAACCGTATTACCCGGAAAAACCATCAGGGAGTTGTAGCATTCATCTCCTCTGTCACCTACCAGAAAACAGAAGATCTGGTACCTTTCCTGTTTGAAGAAGGAAAAACACCCCTATTCGTCATGCTGGATGGAATTACCGATGTACGTAACTTCGGAGCCATTGCCCGTACCTGCGAATGTGCCGGTGCAGATGCCATTATTATTCCCTCGAAAAACAGTGTCAGTGTCAATGCCGACGCAATGAAAACATCAGCAGGAGCTCTGCACACTCTTCCCGTATGCCGCGAACAAAATCTGACTAATACCATCAAGTATCTGAAAGACTGCGGATTCAAGATTGTAGCAGCCACGGAAAAAGGTGATTATGATTACACCAAAGCAAACTATAAAGACCCTGTATGTATCATTATGGGAGCCGAGGACACAGGTGTTCCCTACGAACACCTTTCCCTGTGCGATGAATGGATCAAAATACCGTTAATGGGTAAAATAGAATCATTGAACGTATCGGTTGCCGCAGGTATTCTGATTTATGAAGCTGTAAAGCAACGCGGCTTCACAGAAGACAAAACGGCATCCGCTTTATAAATACCGTATCATCGTTAACAAACAACTAACTATATCATGAAGAAAGTACTTTTGATACTGGCATGCGGCATAGCCGCCCAGCTAAGCTATGCACAAGCAACCCCAAAGTGGGCCGGCAAAGCTAAAAAAGCCGTTTTTTCCATCGTTACATACGATAAAGATAACAAAATCAAGAATACAGGAAATGGATTCTATATCAATGAAAATGGAACGGCATTATCCGATTATACCCTGTTTGAAGGAGCCGAACGTGCAGTAATCATTAATGCGGACAGTAAAGAATTGCCTGTATTGCGTATCTTGGGAGCCAACTCCATGTATGACATCGTAAAATTTAATACTGAAACCGATAAAAAGACCATAGCATTAAAATCGGCATCACAGCCGGCATCGGTAGGTGAAACAGTCTATCTGCTACCCTACTCGACTCAAAAAGCGGCAACCTGCCAGACAGGGACCGTCACCAAAGTAGACACCATCGGCGACAAGGCATATTACTATACACTGGCAATGACAACCAACGAAAAAAAGTTGCCCTATTATGAATGCCAATGGAGAAGTATTAGGTTTAATCCAAAAAAACGCATCGGATGAAGCCAAGGAAAGTTATGCCATCGGAGCTACATACGGTGCCTCGCTGAGCATCACCGCCCTTTCTTTGAACGATATGTCACTGAATAAAATCGGCATCAAAAAAGGACTGCCCGAAACAGAAGACCAAGCACTGGTGTACCTGTTCATGGCATCTTCACAACAAAATCAGGACGAATATATCACCACATTAAACGATTTCCTGGAACAATATCCCAACAGCGCGGACGGATATATACGCCGTGCCACTACTTATATGGGATTTAATGATGATGAACACAACGCTTTGGCAGATGCCGACCTGAAGAAAGCACTGGAAGTGACAGCCAACAAGAGTGAAACGCAATATAATATCGCTAAATTAATTTATTCGTACACCATCTCTTTAGGTGACAAGAAACCATACGGTGACTGGAGTTACGACAAAGCTCTCTCCATTATTCATGATGCCATGCAGGCCGACAACCAACCCATTTACACACAATTGGAGGGAGACATTCTGTTTGCTATGAAAAAATATCCTGAGGCATACGCCGCTTATGAAAAAGTGAACCAGTCTTCCATAGCCTCTGCCGCTACATTTTACTCGGCAGCCAAAACCAAACAACTGATTGAAGGAACAGATATGAACGAGGTTATTGCCTTGATGGATAGTGCTGTGGCACGTTTCACCAAGCCTTATACATCGGAAGCGGCTCCTTATTTCTATGAACGGGCAGAGATAAAAGCCCAGACAGGCAAATACCGTGAAGCGGTAATAGATTATGATACTTTTTATGATGCCATCGGTGGACGCGTTACAGCCGCCTTTTATCTGCAACGCGAACAGGCGGAAATACAATGTAAAATGTATCAACTATCACGAATAAAAAGCAATAGAAATGGTGAGGATGTGGGTGGAAAAAGGTTCGGTGCATCTACGTGTAGGGCAACATAACGAAGCAATAGAAGCATTGGAAAAGGCTATCTCTTTAGACCCGAAAGCCGCAGCCGCATATCGTATGCTGGGATACTGCCAGATACAATTAAAGAAAAACAAAGAAGCCTGTGCAAATTTTGCCAAAGCAAAAGAACTGGGCGATGAAGTGGTAGACGGACTGATACAGAAGTATTGCAAATAATACCGGGAAGCTCCATCTGAAATCCGCGAATCTTGCTACATGATTTCTGAAATCTTGTTGCATGATTCGCGGATTTTTGCTACAAGATTTCAGGAAACATTCCCTGTCATTCATGAAAAAGCAGGAAAGAAAAAAATTCTACTTATCTTCCAACTGCCGTATAATCAGTACCCGTTTCGTATCTTCCGTCACCCGGAAACGGTCATCGCTACGCTCTCCTACCAGCCATACAATCCGGTCTGCTGAGCAAACCACATACTGATTTTCTTTCTGGAAAAGAGAAAACTTACGATCTGTCAGATAATCGCTGACCTTCTTTTTCCCTTTCATTCCGAAAGGAACAAACTTATCCCCCTGCCGCCATTTACGCACCGTGAGAGGTAGTACCACCTTATCCGCATCCAAACAGGCCGTATTCTTATTCCTGGGGATGACAAAGTCCGGCATTATTTCCTGCGTTTCCATTGCAAGCCGGAATGGGGGCACATTTTCCTCCACTTCCTCATCCGCCGGCTTCCTCCTGCGAATAATCAGCTCCGTCCTGTCGCGCAGCACCTCCCATCCGGCAGAAACGAATCTTTTTCCCGACTGGGCAGACAAACTGCGGAATACATCTCCTACCTGAACGGAATTGAAACCTAACGGATGAAGAATCTCAAACAGCAAAGCCGCCGGAACACTCTCTTCCATCAAACGAGAAATAAGAATATGGCCGGACTTTTCCATCACTCTTTCCCCGCCTCTATTTCCTTATTATATATAAGAGAAACATCAGTCAGACGTCTGGATGTTTCAGCTATACTTTCACTGACAGAAGGATTCAGCTCACGCAACATCGGAAGAATATTCAGACGGATTTTATTACGCATATATTCATCTTGCAGATTGGTACTGTCTGTAACATAACCTTGACGCAAACAACGCAAATAATCCAAAATATCCTGACGGCTCACCTCCAACAAAGGCCGTACAATGCAGCCGTTATGCGGACTGATACCTTTCAAGCCATTGATTCCCGCGCCACGTATCAAATTCAATAAAAAAGTTTCCACACTATCGTCCCGATGATGGGCTACGGCAATAACAGCCATCCCCCTCTCCTTACGCAGTTGTTCGAACCAATCATAGCGCATTTCGCGAGCTGCCATCTCAATAGAAACATGATGCCTTGAAGCATAAGCGACTGTATCAAAATGAGTAACATGCAAAGTCACTCCCAGCCCTTTACACAACTCATTGACAAACCTTTCATCTCTATCGGACTCCTCACCACGAAGATGGAAGTTACAATGGGCAGCCTCACAATGATACCCTAAAACAAGCAAGACACGCAACAAAGCTACCGAATCCGCTCCGCCACTCAATGCCACTAACACCTTATCATGCAAAGTGAAAAGTTGTTTTTCCTCTATATACTTCTGAATATTCCAATGAAACATGACACAAAGATAAGGGTTCTGCAAGACAAAAACAAAGTGCCTGTTCTTTATTTAAAAACAATCTAAATAGTTTGCATACTTCTAAGTAATAACTTATCTTTGCGAAAAATTTAAAACAAGATGC
>SCPO01000085.1_pt1 | contig 29650 bp, 29 predicted proteins | sample 6106821 | NCBI WGS metagenome assembly SCPO01 (sample SAMN10720448, study PRJNA508395) | human gut metagenome | isolation source: Participant 2 stool, 0 month | host: Homo sapiens | collected 2017 | reverse complement strand
GTAGAAATCGACATTTGCACTGACCCCTTTGTAGATTTTTCGTTCATCTGCGATTACTTTTGGTGCCAATGTTTCAATCATAGAATAGAGTTCGAAATCTTTTTCTCTTTCTTTTGCAAGGGCCAGTTTCTTTACAAAAGCTTTGAAAATCTGCGCTCTTGGATCCGAAATACTATATACTGCATGCCCCATTCCATAGATCAGTCCTTTTTGGTCAAATGCTTCTTTGTGCAGCAGTTTTCTTAAGTATTCTTCTACCTGACTTTCATCACTGATATCATCCACATTTTTTCTTAAATCCTGCATCATCTCAACAACTTTGATATTCGCTCCTCCATGTTTGGGACCTTTCAATGATGAAAGTGCAGCTGCGATCACTGAATATGTATCTGATCCTGAAGATGTCACGACATGGGTTGTAAATGTTGAGTTATTTCCTCCTCCATGTTCCATATGAAGAACGAGTGCAATATCTAACACTCTGGCTTCCAATTCTGTATAAGATTTGTCTGGACGCAGCATTCTTAAAATATTTTCTGCCATGGAACAGTTTGGATCTGGACGATGGATGTACAGGCTGTCATCATTGACGTAATGATTGTAACCATGATATCCATAAACTGCCATCATCGGCAAAACACTGATCAACATCAGACATTGTCTTAATACATTTTCCATAGAAATATCAGATGCTTTATCATCATACGATGCTAGTGTTAAAATGCTCTTTGTCAACGTGTTCATAATGTCTTTCGATGGTGCCTTTAAAATAACATCTCTTGTGAAATTCTTTGGAAGTGTCATACTCTGTGCCAAAATTTCTCTGAATTCTTTCAATTGTTTTTCATCCGGTAGTTTTCCAAATAGTAAAAGATAGGTGATTTCTTCAAATCCAAATTCGCCTCTCTTCATAAATCCATCGACTAATTCATATATATTATATCCTCTATAAAATAACTTTCCTTCACAAGGTACTTTCTCTCCATTGATCATCTCACTGGATTGAATACAGGATATATTCGTAAGACCTGCAAGAACGCCGACTCCATCGACATCTCTGAGTCCTCGTTTCACTCCCAGCTCTTTGTACAGATCTTTCTCTATCTCACAATTATCATGGCAGACTTTCGCCTGGCGTGTCAGAAAATCCTGCATCTGTGTTGTTGTTTCACTCATAGGTTACCTCCTTTGATCAAGGTCATTTTATAGTGTTTCTCCTATTTTATCTTTTTATTTGACTTTTGTCAAATATTGATTTTTGTTGATTATTGATTTTTATTCATAAAGTGGTATACTTTTAGTTAGAAAAACATCGAAAGAGGGATTTACATTGAATGATGTTTCTGCACTTTTTGAAATTTTTCCAATCTGTCAGAAATTTCTTTTAAACACGATCGACATACCTTCCATGGATCTTACCAAAACACAGATTCTTATCTTATTTGCACTGTCTGGAGGTCGTTCATTGAATATGTCACAGTTATCTTCTTATCTGGCATCATCTAAAGAACAGGCTACAAGAGCCGTTTCTCCACTTGTGAAGGATGAGTATGTCACACGTTTTAGAAGTGATGAAAACAGAAAAATGGTTTATGTAAAACTCACAGAGAAAGGAAACCAGCTGATTCTTCAGGAAAAAGCGCTTGTCAAAGAATACCTTTCCAAACGTTTTGAATCACTGTCAAAAGAAGATCAGGAATTATTTCATCAGTCATTATCTAATATTTTAACGATCTTAAAGAAAATGGAATAAATATTTTGGAGGTATTTTTATATGAAAGCAGACTTACATTGTCACACCGTTTTATCTGATGGTGCTATGCGTGTTGACCAGATCATTCCTTATGCGAAACGTATCGGCCTTGATTATATTGCAATCTCTGACCACGAATCAACACATTCCATTCCGGAAGCTGTAAGACTTGGGAAAGAGCTTGGTGTTCATGCGATTCCTGCCGTCGAGGCAAACGCATGGCATGAGGAGACACAGACGAATGTTCATATTTTATGTTATTATCCGATGCTGTCACAAAATCTTATCAGTCATTGATGGATGAATATCCGATCACGATGGATCAGCTTTATGAAGTATCCAAAGAAAGTACTGGTGTATACTACACACATATCATGCAGGTTCTTTCCATGATGGGATATACTGGAACTTTATGTCCTAAAGAAGGACTTCATCGATTGATCCTTGCAGGAGAGCAGGCGAACAAAGCTTTCTATGAAAAACATCCTAAATTCAAAAAATAATTTTTTTATAAGGAAGAATCATTCTTTGCAGGATTCTCAAACAGAAAAATCCCTAATGGTTTAGAAACCTGTCAGGGATTTTTGTTTTAATATTTTTATTTGATATTTTATTTATTTAAGATACTCTTCGCAACGCTTAATCCATTCGCAGATGCCTGCTGTAATCCTCTTGTTACAGATGCTCCGTCACCGATTGCGCGAAGTCCTTTGATATTAGTTTCAAAGTCTTTGTTTGTTAAGATCTTATTTGAATAGAATTTAACTTCTACACCGTAAAGAAGTGTCTCATCACTTGCCATACCTGGTGTTACTTCATCTAATGCATAGATCATCTCTTCGATGTCTTTCATGATTCGATATGGGAATACGAGTGAAAGATCTCCTGGAACAGCATCTTTTAATGTTGGTGTAATGTTGTTTCTTATCAGACGTTCTTCGGTTGTTCTTCTTCCTCTCACAAAATCTCCAAATCTCTGTACTAAGATCTTGCCATCGCAAAGCATGTTGCTTAACTGTGCGATATGTTTTCCATATTGAATCGGCTCTTTAAATGGTTTTGTAAAGTTCTTAGATACTAATAATGCAAAGTTTGTGTTGTTTGTCTTGTATTCGTCTGCTTTGTATGCATGACCATTTACCACTGCCAGACCATTTTCATAATATTCTGTTGCTACTTCTCCCGATGGATTGCTGCAGAATACGCGGACTTTATCGTCGAATGTTGGCGTGTAATAAACAAGTTTTGCTTCATAAAGACTTTTATTTAATTCTTCCATGATCTCGTCTCGAACTTCTACACGGACTCCGACATCAACGGTTCCTACCTGTGTTTCAATGTCGTATTTTCTGCAGATTCCGCTTAGCCATTCAGATCCTTCTCGTCCTACGGCTGCTACGATCTCATCGGCTGTATATGTCTCACCTTTGTCTGTGACAACACCTTTTGCAACCCAATCTTCAATGATGATATCTTTGACCATGGTATCAAAGATCATATCAACACCTTCATTTAATAAATGTTCCTGAAGTCTTGAGTAGATCTTGTACCCTTCTTCTGTTCCCAAATGTCTGATCGGACATTCGATCAGCTTCAAGTTTGCCTGAATTGCTTTCTTACGGATGCTTGCAATCTCTTCCGCTTCATCAATTCCGTATACTTTCTCATCAGCTCCGAATTTTAAATAAATGTCATCGGATTCTTTTAATAATTCGATCGTTCTGTCATAGCCTAATATCTCTGGAAGGTTCCCTCCTACATCTGGAGATAAAGATAATTTACCGTCAGAAAATGCTCCAGCTCCGGCAAATCCTGTTGTGATAGAGCATGGTTTACATCCAACACATACCTTTGTATTTCGTTTTGGACAGGCTCTTCTTTCGATCCTTCGTCCCTTTTCGATCATAAGAACTTTCATATCTGGCTTATTTCTCTTTAATTCATAAGCACAAAATATAGCAGAAGGTCCTGCTCCGATCATAATAACATCATACTGATCACTCATAGTCATTTCTCCTTTTCCATGATGATACGTTGCATACCACCATATTTTGACATTTGTCTTGCTTCCCTGTAACCTGCTTTGACAAAGTTTGTCCGACTGTAGATATTATCCGGATGAACGGTTCCAAGGAAGTATTCATATATCGTGTCTTCTAATTGTTTCTCTGCCTCTTTGAAAAATCTTCTCTGAAGCCCCAAACCTCTTGCTTTACTTGTCACAACTGCGTAGTCCATATGTGCAACTTTGTGTATCTTATGATCGTCATAATTCAGATCATATCCAAGATTATGTTTTGACTCTCCCGGAAGATCGACAATAAAAAAGCCCAAGATCTCATTGTTACTTGATAAAGCCTTCAATGTAAATCCCCGGTCGCTTATGTGTTCTTCTATATATTGTCTGTTATCTGGCAGAAACCAATCGGAAACCTTCACAGTATCCACTGCTTCTTGCATCAATTGCATGATCGCATCGACATCTGCCTGCTCTGCTCTCTTGATCGTTATATGTTTCATATACTTCCTTACCTATTATTCTCTTAGTTACGTATTATTATAGCATGATTTTCACTTTTTTTGCAAAATTATTTCAATAAGGTATACTGTTTTTATAGTTTTTAAGGACTTTTCCTTATACACATTATTTAGAAAAGGAATGTATATATGATCAATCGTTTATGTAAAAGATTAAATCAAAATATCGAAGTACGTCAGTCTTTAAGTTCCCTGCGTCAGGAGATCAAGGATTCTTCTAAAAGAGAACTTTTGTTGTCTTGGATCCATGATGGTGATCTGGACTTATCCGTATTTTTAGAAAATGAAGATGCAAAAACAAGAAAAAATGCTGCTCTTTTGATCGGTGATCTGGCACTTTCTTCTGAAAGCGATGCTGTATTTCATGCTTATCAGACAGAAGATACACGTTTTGTAAAAGAGGCTTATTTAACTGCTTTAAAATCTTTAAATGCGGCTCCTTATGTGGATGTTTTCCGAAAACGTTATGAAGAATTATCTCTTTATGAAGCTTCTGACGATGAGAAAAAGCATGTAGAACATGAACTTCATGCACTTTCTGAACTGATCAATACTATTGAACCATTTAAGAAGCATAGATTTTAGGCGGTCGCCAGACATTTCATTGTATTTTCCGCACTAACCCATTACACCCGGAAATTACTGCTGCCTTGATGGAAGAATCTTCAGCTGCTTCTTCAAAATGGGCGTGCGTGTAAAGACAAATCATCTGAATCGTTTATTACCGATCCGCACATACAATGAATTGTTATTTCAGATTCCAGGCATGGTTTCATGTAAACCTGATGCTGATGTTGCTGCATCCGTGATCGCTGGTTCGAATTTAATGGCATTATTAGAAAATACTCATGAAGGGATTTTCCTTTTTATTTCCGAATCGGAGTGAAAAGCCGTATGTCACTTTCTGAACGTTCCAAATTTGCGAAGAAAGTTGCTTCGAAATTAGAAGAGCTGACAGCACATAAATTAAGAAATTCTACCTCTCATTATGAATTTGAGATCCGTATGATCGAAGGTAAATCTGGGGATTATTATTTATTAGTAAAATTAAATACAATCGTTGATCGTCGTTTTAGTTACCGCGAGGAGTTCATTCCAACAAGTATCAAACCAGTCAATGCTGCTTTACTTGTGGAACTTGCCAAAGATTACATGATCCCGGATGCGCAGATTCTTGATCATTTCTGTGGGGTTGGTACGATGCTGATCGAGCGTCAGAAGGTTGTAAAAGGGAATACTTCTTATGGTATCGATCATTCTCCAGAAGCCATTGAGAAAGCGATCTATAACACAAATCTTGCAGACCAGATCGTTCATTATATCAATAAGGATTGTTTTACATTTACCCATGACTATCCTTTTGATGAAATCTTTACGGAGATGTCTTATGCGACTGGCCAGAAGACAGAAGCGGAGATTCGTGAGGTTTATGAGAAGTTCTTTCCATTTGCCAAAAGAGTTCTTGGACCTGAAGGAACAATCATTATGTATACAAGAAACCGTGAATATGTAAAACAGTTCGCTGTAAAATCTAATTTTAGAATTCTGAAAGAAATCAAGATCACACAGCGGCCGGAAAGTTATCTTATGATCTTAAAATAGTTTTTTTTAGGAAATTTATAATACAAGAACCATTCTGTAACATCATTTATACGGAATGGTTCTTCTTATTTTAGATCGTCTTATATTTATTTATGAAATTTTTGATTCTTCGTTTTCCCTCTTCCATATCTTTTGAAAATGCTAGTGCGTGTCCTGCTCCTGAAACAATATAGAGTTCTTTCTTTGCTGCACAGGCTTCATAATTTTTGATTGTCATCCACATCGGAACGTAATCGTCTGCATCTCCATGGATAAACAACACTGGAATCTTGTTTCGTTTCATGATTTCTGGGATGCTGACTTCTTTCAATCCAAATCCTGCTACTACTTCACTGATCAAATCTACCATGTACATTAATGGAAATGGTGGAAGATAAAATCTTTCTTTGGCTACGTGTTTGATGATATCCCATGGAGAAGTGAATCCGCAGTCAGCAATAATTCCTTTTACATTGTCTGGAAGGTCCAGACCTGCTGCCATTAAGGTTGTAGCACACCCCATAGAAATTCCACATAGAAAAATATCTTTGTTCTTGGCTGCCAGATGCCGATTGGTATACAAAATCCATCGTTTGAGATCATGGCGTTCTTTCACTCCATAAGTAATATAGCGTCCTTCGCTTTTTCCGTGGCTTCTCTGCCATGGAAGAAGAATGCTGTATCCAAGATTCCATAGAAATCGGACTTCCGGTACGAATTCGATATCGTTTGTTGAATGGTAACCGTGCATACAGATAATAGTTCCTTTGGCATTTTCTCTTGGGATGTAGGCTGCCCGTAGTGTTAGTCCGTCTTTTGATCTGATTTCCTTTAATTCTTGTTCTTGGTGTTCTTTTAGCCATTCTTGTTCTTTTAAAACGTAATCAAGATATGGTTTCCATTTTTCTTTTTTACGGACATCTGGCTGTTTTTTTCTTCGACAGATCGCATAATCGAAGACAGTAAATGCAGATGCACTGACAATAGTTCCTGTGATCGCTGTTGCGGTTAATAGTTTTTGTTTGTTGTTCATATTTGGATCCTCATTTTACTATTCACTGTTTTATTCTGTGATATCTAAGGTTGTTTCCCCTGTGATTTTGATTCCATGTTCTTTTAATAATCTAGCTGTGATTCCGTCCCCATTGATCAGCGTGCCTGTAAATGTTCCATCATAGACTTTGCCACAGCCACAAGATGAACTTTTTTCTTTTAGGATCGCTGTATGACAGTTATATAACTTTGCAATTTTCAGTGTCTCTTCGGCACCTTTTTGGTATTGTTTTGTAACATCTTTGCCATCTTTTGCGATAACTTTGTTTTGATGTATTTCTGCCGGAATTCTTGGTGTTGGCAGTCCTCCCATGATCTCTGGACAGACTGGAATTAGTTCATGGTCTTTTAGTAATTCTATGATTTTATCATTTTTGTTGTTTTTTCCGTTATATTTGCAATCGATTCCTAACAGGCAGGCACTGACTAATATTTTCATTAATTTTCCTTTCTTCTACAAAGCTAATTCAAATCCATAACAGCTTTTTTCAAATCCATAGTGTTCATAAAATCCGTGAGCTTGTACTCTTGGCAGTCCGGAGTCTAAAGTGATTGCTTTACATCCTCGTTCTTTTGCCAATTTCTTTGCATGATCTAATAATTTTACACCATATCCTTTACCTCGGTCTTCTTCGTTTGTGATCAAACTTGATACATAGCAGGTAAGCCCTGACATCCAGAAGGTCTGAAAATAATCTCCATGGCAGAATCCATAAAAAGTTCCATCGTCTTCTATGGCAAAAAATGCAAAACTGTTTTCGTCTTGTAGTACTTTTTTATAGACTTCTTTGGTTGTTTCATAGTCGTAGGTGTTGTAGTCCCAGAGTTTTTTGATGTATTCATAGGCTGTGTCGAAATCTTTGATTGTTGCATTTTTGATCTTCATGTTGGTGTCCTCCTTTGATGTCTGTTTTTTATTATTGTAGCATGTAAAATTTTTCTGGTAAACAAAAAGACAGGAAGCTGACCTTCTTTGGTCTGTTTCCTGTCTTTTTTTAATCTTATAATTTCTAATTAATCTCTAACCTTAATATGCACTTCACGAAGCTGCTGTTCTGTAATTTCGTTTGGTGCTCCGCACATCAGATCCTGTGCTGTTCCGCTCATTGGGAAAGCGATGATCTCTCGGATGTTTTCTTCGTTGCGAAGTAACATGATCATACGGTCTACTGGTGCCATTCCTGCATGTGGTGGTGCACCGAACTGGAATGCATTGTATAATCCGAATTTGTCTTTTAATGTTTCTTTGTCATATCCTGCGATGTCGAATGCTTTTTCCATGATTTCCATGTCATGGTTACGAACGGCTCCTGATGATAATTCTACTCCGTTACATACGATATCATACTGGTATGCTAAGATATCTAATGGATCTTTTTCATTTAATGCTTCTAATCCACCCTGTGGCATAGAGAATGGGTTATGTGTAAATCCTAATTTACCCGTTTCTTCATCGATTTCATACATTGGGAAATCATTGATGTAGCAGAAACGATATGCGTCTTTTTCTAACAGGTCTAATCTGCTTCCTAATTCGTTACGGATCTGTCCTGCATAGATGCAAGCAGCTTTTTCTGGTGCTGCGATGAAGAAGATTGTATCTCCTTCCTGTAATCCAGCCATTTCAGCTAATTCCATCTTCATATCATCTGGAATAAATTTATCAATCGGTCCTTTGTATTTCAGTTCTTCTTTGACTTCTAAGTATCCAAGTCCACCCATACCGATTGACTGTGCGAATTTTAACAGTTTTTCATGCTGTCCTTTGGAAAGTTTTGCATGAACATTGATCGCACGTACTGTCTGTCCATGGAATGGTTTGAATGTACATCTCTGGAAGAAATCTGTCACGTCGATGATTCTTAATGGGTTACGAAGGTCTGGTTTATCACTACCAAACTGCAGCATTGCTTCTTTGTAGCTGAAGATTGGGTATGGTGCTTCTGTGATCACACTTCCTTCTGGTGCAAATTTCTTAAATGTCTCTGTTAATACTTCTTCTCCGATCTTGAAGACATCTTCCTGTGTTGCAAATGCCATCTCGAAGTCTAACTGATAGAATTCTCCTGGAGAACGGTCTGCACGAGCATCTTCATCTCTGAAGCATGGTGCGATCTGATAGTATTTGTCGATTCCAGATACCATCAATAACTGTTTATACTGCTGTGGTGCCTGTGGTAATGCGTAAAATTTACCTTTGTATTTTCTTGAAGGTACTACGTAGTCACGAGCTCCTTCTGGTGATGATGCACAAAGGATCGGTGTCTGAACTTCTACGAATCCCATGTCTTCCATCTTTTCTCTTAAGAAACGGATGACTTTGGAACGGAATAAAATGTTATCTTTTACCTTTCTGTTTCTCATATCAAGGTAACGATATTTTAAACGAACATCTTCACGGATTTCTTTACTTGTTGCGATCTCGAATGGAAGATCTCTGTATACTTTTCCTAAGATATCGATCTTGTGTGCTTCTAATTCAATCGTTCCTGTAGGAATCTTAGGGTTAAATGTTTCTTCGTCTCTGTGCTGGATCACACCTTCTACAGATAAACATTCTTCTTTTCTTACATGGTCTAATAAACTTGTATCTCTTAATACGACCTGCATCACTCCATACATATCGCGTAAATCGATAAATGATACTCCACCGTGGTCACGGATATTCTCTACCCATCCGGCGATCTTTAATTGTGCTCCGATGTCACCTTCAGAAATCTGGTCCATGGTTCTGGTACGGTACATGTCTGACATTTTCTTTTCTCCTTTTTCTTGTATTCTCTATCTTGCGTTCAGGCGGTTTTCTTAGTTCCCTGTCACCTTAAAATCAGGTACAAAAAAAGCCCGTCCTGAAATTGTTACTTCAGGACGAACTGTATATCTCTAGTCCGCGGTACCACCTGATTTACTGTCTTGCAGTCTCTCTTGTGTGCCGGTTAACGCCCAGCTTACGTCGCACCTACTGACAGGGTTTGAATCTTGTTCTATTCATGTTCTGCGTTCAGATTGATGCTCGGGAGTGTTCTTCGCATAAATTCACTTTGCAGGATTCTCACTATCGCCTGCTCACTGGGAACGATAATTTATGGTACTTTTCTCCGTCTTTGCCTATTGAGTGATTATATTATATTGGGGCTTGTGTTGTCAATAGGCTTTCTATATGTATATTTAGATTTTTATTTTTATTTGATCAGTTCCTGATCATTAAACAACGCATTCACTGCCTGTTCGTAATTCTTTAACGTCTGAACTTTACGGATCTTCTTTGCGTATTTTTCGTGGTTTGTAAACATGACCGCTGCATTGTTCCAGAATTCTTTCATCTTATAGAGAACATTTTTGTCGCCGCTTAGGTAACCCTGATATGCTTCATAAAGTGTATCATGCATTTTCAGGAGTTCTCTTTTGGTCAGTTTCTGTCCATATTTGATTTCTCGTACAAGGGCTGGATTTCTTAGCAGACCTCTTCCGATCATCACTGCATCTACATCTGGAAATCTTGTTGTGATGTTGTCGTAGTCTTCTTTGTAACAATGTCTCCATTGTAGCAGAGTGGATTCTCACTGTGGTTTACTGCATATTCAAAGACATCGAGGTGTGGTTTTCCTTTGTAGAATTCCTGCTGCAGTCTTGGATGGATCGTTAGTTCATAGACTGGATGGCGGTTGTAGATGCTTAAGATTTCTTCAAATTCTTCTGTGTCTCTTAATCCGATTCTTGTTTTAATTGAGATCTTCATATCTAATGCTTCGAAGATCTCTGTAAGGAAATCATCTAATACTTCTGGTTCTCGCAGGAATCCTGAGCCTTTTTGTTTGGCTACAACGGTTCTTGACGGGCAGCCAAGATTTAAATTGACTTCATCGTATCCCAGTTCTTTTAATTCTTTTGCTGTTCTGATAAAATCTTCAGAACTTTTCGTTAAAATCTGTGGTACGATATGTAATCCTTCATTATGTTCCGGCAATACATCCTGAAATTCTCTTGTTTTGAATGTTCTTTTTCCATTTGGCATAATAAATGGTGTGTAGTATTTATCAATTTCTCCAAATAGTTGTTCGTAAATGTTTCGGTATAAGTAAATCGTGATACTTTCCATTGGGGCATAATAAAATTTCATAATAACGATTAGTTTCCTCCATTTAAATTATACTTCTTGACACTCATACCATTATATATGATTTACGAACCGAGGGCAAAATATATTACAAATACTGAAATCGCCAATCCAGACTTTATTTTTTCAACAATTGATGTTATATTAGTAAACAACGAGTGAAAATTTGAGAAACATTGATACAATTTATCAGCGAGGTATGAATAATGAAAGAAATGAAACCGATCAAAGAAGGTAAAGTTCGTGAGATTTATGACAATGGTGACAGCCTGATCATGGTTGCAACTGACCGTATCAGCTGCTTTGATGTCATCTTAAAGAATGATGTCACAAAGAAAGGAACTGTTTTAACACAGATGTCCAAATTCTGGTTTGACCTTACAAAGACATCGTTCCTAACCATATGATCTCTGTTGATGTCAAAGATATGCCTGAATTCTTCCAGCAGGAAAAATATGATGGAAACAGCATGATGTGTAAGAAACTTACAATGCTTCCAATCGAATGTATCGTTCGTGGATATATCACAGGAAGCGGTTGGGCAAGCTATCAGGAGAATGGTACAGTCTGCGGAATCAAACTTCCTGAAGGATTAAAAGAATCTGATAAACTTCCTGAACCAATCTACACACCATCTACAAAAGCAGAAATCGGTGATCATGATGAGAACATTTCTTTTGAAAGAAGTATTGAAGTTCTTGAGAAAGAATTCCCAGGTAAAGGACAGGAATACGCTGAACAGTTACGTGATAAAACGATCGCTCTTTATAAGAAATGTGCTGATTATGCATTAGAACACGGAATCATCATCGCAGATACGAAATTTGAATTTGGTCTTGATGAAAACGGTAACATCGTCATCGGAGATGAAATGTTAACACCAGACAGCTCTCGTTTCTGGCCAGCAGACGAATATGAACCAGGTCATGGACAGCCATCCTTCGACAAACAGTTCGCCCGCGACTGGTTAAAGAGCAACGAACATGACTGGAAACTGCCTCAGGACATTGTTGATAAGACAATCGATAAATATTTAAGGCTTATGAGATGCTTACTGGGAAAGATTTGTAAGTAGTATTTTGTTGTATGGGATATAAATAAAAGAAAAAGAAAGATCATGAATAAGCAAAGTGGCACTCCGCATTTTTGAAAGCGTTTTTTACAAATCGCTGGTCCGCGCCTGTTCCTTCGATAACTCACTGGCTGCGAGCCAAAATGCCCGCAGCTACGTTCAAACAATCGACCACAGGACGCTGCGAATTTGTAAAAAACGCATTCAAAAAGTGCTCATGTTGCCACTTTTGCTTATTCATGATCTTTCTTTTTCTTTTATTTATATCCCATACAACAGAACACTATTCAAATCTCCACACAGAGAATGTATGTTAAACGGTATTGGTTGATAATTTCAGTTATCGAAACCACTGGTAGGTGTGTATGTTTTACTGTATTGACAATAATAATATCTGTCTGCCACTACATAAATTGAAAACAATAACATTCAACATACTCACCTACATAAATTTTTCAATCTTGTAATTGTCCTCACTTTAGACTTCTGGTATATGATAAAAACTAAATAAGCAACCGAAAGCGCAGCATTGGAATTTTGCCATATTTTGAACAAATTCGCAGCCCAATTGGACGAATGTCTGAGCGTCAAAGACTACTGGGTTCAGTAACTTTCAACGCGAGTTTTCGTAGGAAATTGGGCGGATCAGCGATTTGTTCAAAATGTGAGCAAAATTCCACCGCTGCGCTTTCGGTTGCTTATTTATTTTATCATATACTCAAAATCTACAGTTGGCCAACTACAAATTTAAAATTAAAATTTATCTTAAAATTTCTCGTCCAGTAAACACCACAATAGACCGAGGTTTCATCACATATTCACGATCAATGCGAATCTCTTCTCCTTCTTGATAGAAGTACTTTCCTTTCTCATCTCCATAAGTATCCACACTTAAGTACCATGCTCCATGATTTGCAAGGTTTGGAAGTGTGATCTTTACTTCTTCCCAATAAGCATTGACTGCTACATATACAAGATCGTCTTTTCCTTTTTTGCGGTCATATCCTGCAAAGCTTACTGCCAGTGTTTTTGCATTTTGTGGTACTTCCATACGTTCTGCATTAACATCGTGTGCATGCATTGCTTCCATTCCGCAAACTGCATTGTCCAGTTTCTTGCGGATAACTGGATGTTTTTTTCGGTAATCGATCATAAATTTAAAGAATTCAAATAAGTCTTTATTCTTCTCTAATAAGCTCCAATCAATCCATGAGATTTCATTATCCTGACAGTAGCTGTTATTATTTCCAAACTTCGTATTTCCGAATTCATCGCCTGAGAAGAACATTGGCGTTCCACGGCTGCACATTAAGATAGCACAAGCATTTCTGATCATGCGGTAACGTAATTTGAGTACTTCCGGATCTTTTGTATCTCCTTCCATACCACAATTCCAGCTTCGATTGTCATTTGCCCCATCGGTATTGTTCCATCCATTTGCCTCATTGTGTTTATTATTGTAAGAATAGAGATCATACATTGTAAATCCATCGTGACATGTGAGGAAGTTGATGCAGGAATTGTATCCAGCGTAATTACTGTTGCCATCAGAGTAATATCCTCCATACAAGTCACCTGAACCGCAAATTCTCCATGCAGCACTGTTAGCTTCCCAGAAATCACCTTTTAGATAGCCTCGCATCGTATCACGGTACTGTCCGTTCCATTCTGCCCATCGTTTGCTGGCTGGAAAGTTTCCTACCTGATATAATCCACCTGCATCCCACGCTTCTGCGATCAGTTTTACATTCCTTAGAAGTGGATCATAGGCCAGACTTTTTAGTAATGGTGGATTATTCATTGGCATTCCATCTTCATCTCGTCCAAGAATGCTTGCAAGATCAAATCGGAATCCATCTACACGATAATGAACCGTCCAATGTCTTAAACATTCAAGGATCATCTGCTGTACTACTGGATGGTTGCAATTTAGAGAATTCCCACATCCACTAAAATTATAATAATTACCTTCTGGAGTTAATAAATAGTAGATATTGTTGTCAAATCCCTTAAAACTGAAGAATGGTCCATTTTCATTTCCTTCCGCAGTGTGATTAAATACAACATCCAGAATAACTTCGATTCCGTTTTCATGAAGTTCACGGATCAATTCTTTTAATTCCTGTCCTTCATTATTGACTTCCTCAGCAGCTGTATAACTGGCATTTGGTGAAAAAAATCCAACCGTATTATATCCCCAATATTCAACAAGTTGTTTCCCATCCACTTCTCTTGCGTTGATCATCTCGTCAAATTCAAAGATCGGCATCAATTCTACCGCATTGATCCCTAATTCTTTTAAATATGGGATCTTTTCTTTTAATCCTGCAAAAGTTCCTGGATGTTTGACTCCTGAGGATGAATGATTTGTAAATCCTCTGACATGTAACTCATAAATGATCAGATCACTCATCTCTCTGGTTGACTGTGGCTGTACACCCCAGTCAAAACTATCTCTTACAACTCTTGCATGATACGTTCTGGTTCTTTTATGTCCCCAGACTTCCTGTCCTGCAACAGCCTGAGCATATGGATCCAACAAAATTTTTGTTTTATCAAACAATAATCCTTTTTGTTCATCATATGGTCCATCCACACGATAAGCATATTCAAAATCTTCAGATTTCAGATCATAAACAATCATAGAATAGACATCTCCGATCTTATATGATTCTGGAAATGGAATGATTGCATATGGTTCTTCTTCTCCTGGATGAAATAATAGCAGATCACATGATGTTCCATTGCTTGTATGCACTGTAAAATTCACCCCACATGAAAATTCTGATGCTCCATTTAAATCAAAAAATCCTGGTCTTACTTTAAAACCATTAATTTCCATCATTGGATTTACCATTCTGGCATCGTCTGTAATATAATCATTCAAAATATATTGTTTCAAAACTATCACCCGTTCTATCTTATTTTATCATCTTTCTTATTTCTATTCTCTTAATTCCCTATATCGTCTGTTTACTTAAGACCGATGCAAAAGTAACTCTCTGATCGATCCAACTGCCTGTGATCGAAACCATTTTACCCATCGTAAATGCAGCAACGATCGTTCCAATACCTAATCCATCTAAATATCCAAGCATCAGACATGTTAAAAGCCCCGTTGTGGCAAGACATAAAACATCAAATATGATCTTAACCCTTGCATATGGTTTGTCAATGATTTCTGATAATTCTCTTGGAAATAAATCCGTTGGAATGATCGGAAGCTGGCATCTGTTTTCTAAAGCAATTCCTATACTTAACAAGAAATAACTGATCAGGAAATACGCAATCCTGCATGGGATCGTCTGTTGCAGGATCCCAATCCATAATTCATTGACATCTAATAATTCACTAAACGCAAATCCTGCAACGAAGCTAAATAAATAAGATGGTACAAACTTTCTTCTTAGGATCATCAGACTTAACACTAATGCTCCCTGAAATATATATGTCCATGTACCTAGTGATAACTCCTTAAATACTTCCGAAAATGCATAAGGTACACTTGAGATTGCCGAAATTCCAGAACCTGAATACAGCATCAGTACTACACTAAAACTATTGATCACGATTGCTGCCATCAATGCAAGCTCTCCTCTTAGTATTGGTTTTTCATTCTCCATCTTTCATCCTCCAAGTCTACACGTAATTATGAATATAAGTTTAGTCCTTATTTACATATTTTACAAGTTAGATTTTTTTCATAAATCTATAGAAGATTTCTATTAATTCTCTGTCAAGATTAGATTCTGTACTTTTTTCTGTAAATATGATATGATTGCATTTGTGTCTGTTCATGTTCCATGTCACCTTAAGGCAACATGGATCTTAATGAGTAAATATCTATTATATAAGAACAGATACAAATTAATAAAAGAAATTTGAAAGAGGTTTGATTTATGTTAGAGCTTATACAATCAGTTAACAGTGCCGTGAACAACTTTATCTGGGGTGTTCCAGCCATGATCTGCATCATTGGTGTCGGATTACTGTTAACGATCAAAACAAAATTTTTACAGATCCGTAAATTCCCTTATGCAATGAAGGAAACGCTTGGTCGTGTCTTTAAGAAGCAAGATGCATCCGACGGATCTATGACTCCATTTCAGGCAGTCTGTACTGCACTCGCTTCCACAGTCGGAACTGGAAATATTGCCGGAGTTGCCGGTGCGATCGCAATCGGTGGTCCTGGTGCTGTTTTCTGGATGTGGATTTCTGCTATTCTTGGAATGTGTACGAAATTTTCCGAAGTAACACTTGCAGTTCACTTCAGAGAACGTAACCAAGAAGGGGATTATGTTGGTGGTCCTATGTACTATATCAAGAATGGTCTTAGCAAAACTGGCATTTTCTTGCTGTACTATTCTCTGCTTTCGGAGTTTTAACAGTATTCGGAACTGGAAATGCTACTCAGGTAAATACGATCACAACAGCAATCAATTCTGCTTTGTTGAATTTCCACGTGATCAGTCAGTCTTCTGTTGGAACTGCGAATCTGATCATTGGTATCATTGTTGCAATTCTTGTGGCATTGATCTTACTTGGCGGAATCAAAAGAATCGGACAGGTAGCTGAAAGATTAGTACCTTTTATGGCATTTATTTATATCTTCTTTGCCTTAGGTGTTGTTGTTTTAAATATCGATCAGCTGCCTGCTGTTTTGGTTCTATCATTAACGGAGCTTTCCATCCTGCTTCTGTGACTGGTGGTATTGTTGGAAGTTTCTTTATGAGTATGAAAAAAGGTGTCGCACGAGGCATCTTCTCAAATGAAGCCGGACTTGGTACAGGTTCGATCGCTCATGCCTGTGCTGATACGAAAGAGCCTGTAAAGCAAGGACTTCTTGGTATCTTTGAAGTATTTACTGATACGATCTTAATCTGTACATTGACAGCTTTGGTCATCCTCTGCAGTGGAATTCCAATTGGATTTGGTGCCGATGCTGGTGCTGAACTTACGATCAGTGGATTCACTGCTACTTATGGAAACTGGATCTCCATCTTTACTGCGGTTGCGTTATGTTGCTTTGCATTTTCAACCATTATCGGATGGGGATTATATGGAGCTCGTTGTATTGAGTTTCTATTCTCTTCTAAGGTTATCAAACCTTTTATGTTAGTATATTCGTTAGTTGCGATCCTTGGTGCTACTGTAGACCTTGGAATGCTTTGGAGTATCGCAGAAACATTCAACGGTCTGATGGCGATTCCGAACTTGATTGCTTTATTCCTTCTATCTGGAACTGTGGTAAAATTAGTAAAAGACTATTTTCATGAGAAATAGTTGCACACTCTTGCTTTTCCACTTCGTTTTGCCTGGTAAAGTGCCTGATCGGCGCGTTTATAGAGATCCATGTAGCAGTCCCCGTCTTGTGGGGCTGTGCTGATCCCGATACTGATGGAGATATTATTTCCTTTCAATTCGTCAATCTTGTATGCTTGTGTTTTAGCCAGCAATTCTTCTGCTTTCTTCATTGCTATATCCTTTGTCTGGATATTCTTCATAATGACTCCGAATTCATCCCCACCGATCCTTCCTAATATATCTCCTTCACGGAAAGTGCCTTTTAGAAGTTTCCCGAATTTCTGTAACACGATATCCCCGACTGCATGTCCATAGATATCGTTGATCTGCTTAAAACAGTCCACATCCAAAATCAAAAATGCATGGTACTTATTCTCATCTTCTGATAAAAGTTCATCCGTTAACTGCTCGGTTGTTTCTTTGTTATATAATCCTGTCAATGCGTCAGTTTGTGCATATTTCAGTAATTCTTTGTTCCTTGTATGATTCTCATAAACAATATACAGGATCAATAAGGTCACCAAAACAATAAATACGATCATAAAGCTTATTTCGTAGTCTTCAATGAAGTTATATGACTGTTGTGCTGCCTGTTCTGGTAATGCATAACAGAGCATCCAACCATTGGCCCCCATTGGCATATATGCAAAGTAATGTCTTCTTGTCCCTTCTTTCTTGCTGTCTGCCGTTACAAGATTTTCTTTTCCTTCTTTAAAATCCTGTTTGATTTTCTTCACTGTTACTTTGTCTTTGATGATCCATTTGCAACAACATTTATAGAAATTATCTCTATAATCAAGATTCCAGTAAGATGTATCTCCTTCAAATGCAATGATTTCTCCGTTTTGCGCAATAATCATACTGCATCCTTGTCCATTAAAAAGATCTTCAAACAGCATACGACTTAGAGCTGTTACGTCATAAGAACCTCCAAGAGCTCCGATCACTTTGTGTTTGCTGTTATATATAGGAACTCCTAACACAACTCTTGTTGATCCAGAAATACTACTATCTAATGGATCACTTAATGTTCTTTTTCCACTGATCACTTCTTTAAAATATCTTCGATGCGATAAATTCTTTATCAATCCATTGTCATAATGAGCATCCCCATTTGGCTCGATCAATGCAGTCCCACAAAAATCTGTATGTTTTGTGATCGACTTGATCAAATCCATATTCTTCTTTGCTAACAGATGGTCTGTCTTACCAATCTCTTCTGTTAATCCATTTAAGTAATCATATTGAATATCTAATATTGTTCTTAAATGCTCACTCTGTCTGACCACGTTGTTCCTCATCGTGTTTTTTGATCTTTGTTCAACAGAACGTTTTATGCAAAAGAAGAAAACAAAAAGTCCTACGATGACTGCCGCTAAGAATATTGATATGCTCCCTTCTAGGTAGACAAGTGAAATAATAAAAACTTGTCACTTAGGAGGGAGCATATTTTATGTCTAAAAGAAAAGTATCTGTTGAGAATAAGATATATGCTGTAAATCTATATCTGGATGGAAAAGAAAGCCAACAACGAATTGCCCATATGTTTGATGTAAGTCTCGCATCTGTCCAACAATGGATTCGAAACTATGAATCTATGGGAGCAAATGCATTTACATTGAAAGGGAATAAAAAATATTCCAAAGAATTGAAACAGCAAGCAGTCTTAGATTATTTAGCAGGCTATGGTTCTCAAGATGATATCTGCAAAAAATATGGAATCCGTTCAAAAGGTAAGTTACAATCTTGGATAAAGAAGTATAATGGTCATGAAGAATTAAAATCTTCTGGAACAGGAGGAAGCATTATCATGACCAAAGGAAGAAAAACCACTTTTGAAGAACGGGTTGAAATAGTACAGTATTGTATCGCACATGATCGTAATTATGCCCAAACAGCAGAACAATATCAGGTATCCTATCAACAGGCTCGCAATTATATAGTCAAATATGAAGCTGGTGGAGTGGAAGCTTTAAGAGATAACCGTGGCAAACGAAAATGTCCCGATGAGATGAGTGAATTAGAAAAGCTGCGTGCTGAAGTTAAAATTTTAAAAGCAGAGAAAGAACGTGCTGAAATGGAGGCATCTTTTTTAAAAAAACTCGAAGAAATAGAGAGGAGGCGGGGTTAAGCCTGGTCCGTCATGAACATATATATCAGGCAATCAAAGAAGAACACAAAGAACATAATTATCCAATCGCTGCACTTTGTAAACTTGGTAATGTTTCTAGAGCAGCTTATTATAAATGGCTACACAGAGAAATTCCTAAAAGTGAACAAAAGAATAAGTTTATTGCCGACGAGATAGAAAAGATTCATACAGACTCACCGGATAAAGGCTATCGAAGGATCAGAGATGATCTGGAACGATATCATGGTATTGATGTAAACGATAAACGTGTGCTACGCATTTGCCGTAAACTTAATATAAAATCAACTATCAAGTATTCTAACAACGGATGCACAAGACAGGCTGCAAACCCTCAGTATATAGCTGAAAACATACTTAATCGGGAGTTCACTGCCAAAGCACCAAATGAAAAATGGCTCACTGATGTGACAGAATTCCATTATTATATTGGGATGGAAAAGCATAAAGTTTATCTAAGTGCAATACTGGATCTATATGATAGACGGATTGTTTCGTATGTTATTCGTGATAAGAACAACAATGCTTTGGTGTTTGATACGGTAGATAATGCTTTACTTAGAAATCTGGTGCGCAGCCACTGTTTCACAGTGACAGGGGATTCCAATATACGAACAGGACATTTCATATAAAACTTGTAAATGCTGGAATAACGCAAAGCATGTCGCGAGTTGCTAAATGTATCGACAATGGACCAATGGAAGGCTTTTGGGGAATTCTGAAGAGAGCGATACTATGGAAAACGATTCACCGATAGAGATACTCTCGAAAAATGATCGAAGATTATATAGATTACTACAACAATAAACGCTTGCAAAGGAATCTCGGAATTTTAACGCCAATGGAAAAACACGAAATTTACTTGCAAGCTGCATAAAAACTGCCAGCAGATAAATTTCTACTGGCAGGAAAAATTTATATTTTTTCAATTGTCTACTTGACGGGGAGCGGTTCATATACTGATCACAGCCGCATATTTTTTAATCTGTGTCTGATTCTTCTTCATAACTTTGATTCTCCTTGATTCTATATCTGTATATATTTTTGTTCTATTTAACTATACCAAAATTTGCTATATCCGTCTATTTAATCCCGTGAAAATCTTTTCTATATTAGAATAAAAAAAGAGAAAACTTTCGTTTTCCCTTTTTCACAATGTTTTATTATTCTTAAGCGTTTTCAAACTGGCTATTATAAAGATCCGCATAGAATCCACCCTTAGCCAGCAGTTCTTCATGATTTCCCTGTTCTACAATGTCTCCGTGATTCATAACCAAGATCACATCGGCATCTTTGATCGTTGATAAGCGGTGGGCGATCACAAAACTTGTTCTTCCTTGCATCAGATTATCCATTGCCATCTGAATTCGTTCTTCTGTTCTTGTATCGACCGAACTTGTTGCTTCATCAAGGATCAAAATCTTTGGATCTGCTAAGATTGCTCTTGCGATCGTTAATAACTGTTTCTGTCCTTGGGAGATATTATTGCTTTCTTCGTTAATCTCCATATCATATCCACCTGGCTGTGTTTCAATGAAATGATGTGCATATGCAGCTCTTGCTGCTCCTTGGATTTCTTCTTCGCTTGCATCTAATTTACCATAGCGGATATTGTCACGGATACTTGCATTGTAAAGCCATGTATCCTGAAGCACCATACCAAACATTTCTCTTAGGTCACTTCTCTTGAATTCTCTGATATCATGGCCATCTACTTTAATGCAGCCTCCATTCACATCATAGAAACGCATCAGAAGTTTGATCAACGTTGTCTTTCCAGCTCCAGTTGGTCCTACGATCGCAACTTTTTGTCCTTCTTTGACATCGACGGAGAAGTCATTGATGATCGTTTGATCTTTGTTGTATCCGAAGTTTACATGTTCAAATGTTACATTTCCAGCAAGTGTATCAACAGGTACTGCGTCTTTTTCAACTTCGATCTCCTCCTCTTCTTCCAGAAATTCAAAGACACGTTCTGCAGATGCTGCGGTCGTCTGCATCATGTTACCTACCTGTGCTAACTGTGTGATCGGTTGGCTGAAGTTTCTTACATACTGTAAGAATGACTGGATCTGACCTACCTCGATTGTCTTCTTGATTGCTAAATATCCACCTAATATTGTTACTGCTACATAACCTAAATTCCCAACAAACTGCATCAGCGGCATCATTGCTCCTGAGAAGAATTGTGATCTCCATGCAGAATTGTAAAGTTTTCCATTTACTTCTTTAAATTCTTCGATCACGCTTTCTTCTTTGTTAAATGCTTTGACAATGTTATGTCCACTATAGATTTCTTCTACCTGTCCATTTAACTCTCCAAGATGTTTCTGCTGTGCCTTGAAATATGGCTGAGATTTTGACATGATCAATCCGATCAATCCCATAGATAATGGAAGTGTCAATAAAACTGCGATCGTCATCGGAATACTGATACGGATCATCATAATAAATACACCGACGATCTGTGTCGTTGATGTGATGATCTGTGTCATACTCTGGTTTAAGCTCTGCCCTAATGTATCAACATCATTTGTAACTCTTGACAATACTTCACCATAGGTTCTGCTTTCAAAATATTTCATTGGCATACGATGAATCTTCTCTGAAATATCTTTTCTCATCTGGTAACTGACATTATTTGATACATGTGTCATGATCAGTCCCTGAATAAATGAGAAAATCGCACTTGCTACATATAAGCTTAACAACATCAATAAAATATGTGTAACTTTATCAAAATCAATTCCACTTCCACCAGATACTTTGTGAACCAGTCCTTTGAAGATCTCAGTTGTTGCATCTCCTAAGATCGTTGGTCCAACAATGTTAAACACGGTACTTGCAATGGCAAAAATGATTACCATAACGATCGGAACATAGAAACGTCTCATGTATTTGATCAGTTTGACCATTGTTCCTTTTAAATCTTTGGCTTTCTCGCCTGGTGCCATTCCTCTGCCTGGTCCACCCATCGGACCTCTTCTTCGATTATTACTCATGGTCAGACACCTCCCTTGCTTTCTTAAGATCATCTTCTGATAATTGCGATTTGGCAATCTGTTGATAAACCGGACAAGTATTTAATAACTCTTCATGAGTTCCTTTTCCTACGATATTTCCTTCATCTAAGACGATGATCTGGTCTGCATGAAGGATCGTACTGATCCTCTGTGCTACGATCAATGTTGTACTTCCATTTGTTTCTTTCTGAAGTTCAGAACGAAGTTTCACATCTGTCTTATAATCAAGTGCTGAGAAACTGTCATCAAAAATATAGATTTCAGGATCTTTTGCAATAGCTCTTGCAATTGATAATCTCTGTTTCTGTCCACCAGATACGTTGGAACCGCCCTGTGCGATCGGTGAATCATACTTTTCCTCTTTCTCCTCAATGAAATCTGTTGCCTGTGCGATTCTTGCTGCACGTTTCACTTCATCGATCGTTGCATCTTCTTTTCCATATTTTAAGTTGGATTCGATCGTTCCTGAGAACAATACTCCTTTCTGTGGTACGTATCCGATCTTTTCACATAAATCATGCTGTTTTACATCACGGATATCCACCCCATCAACCAAAATACTTCCACGGCTGACATCAAAGAATCTAGGAATCAGGTTGATCAATGTTGATTTACCACTACCTGTACTTCCAATAAATGCGGTTGTTTTACCAGCTGGTGCTGTAAAGCTGATATTATGAAGCACTGCTTCATCTGCATCAGGATAGCAGAAATATACATTTTTAAATTCAACATCACCTTTTTTCTCTAGTAAAAATTCTTTTGGTTCTTCTGGATCTTTGATCATGACTTCCATATCTAAGATCTCATTGACACGTTCTGCTGCAACCTGTGCACGAGGCATCATAATAGATACCATGGAGATAAATAAGAATGCCATAATGATCTGCATTGCATACTGGATAAATGCCATCAGATCTCCAACCTGCATCTTTCCTGCATCAATATTGGATGCTCCAACATATACGATCAGAACAGTTAAACCATTCATGATCAGCATCATTGTTGGCATCATAAATGTCATAGCTCTGTTTACAAATAAATTTGTCTTCATCAGATCCATATTGGCTTTATCAAAACGTTCTTCTTCATGTTTTTCTGTACTGAATGCACGGATTACGGAAAGTCCAGTAAGAATTTCCCTTGTTACTAAGTTTAATCGGTCGATCAGTTTCTGTAAGATCTTAAATTTTGGCATCGCTACCTTAAATAATACAAAGATCACTAACATGATCGCGATCACACCGATAGCGATCGTCCATGTCATCTTCGCATTGGTTGTTAATACTTTGAAAATACCTCCGATTCCCATTAATGGTGCGTATACGACGATACGGAATACCATCGTCATAAACATCTGAATCTGCTGGATATCATTCGTACTTCTTGTGATCAATGAGGCTGTTGAGAATTTATCAAACTCAGAGTTTGTAAACGACATAACTTTCTCAAATACTTTCTCTCTCAGAATACGACTTAATTTCGCAGCTAAACGTGCTGACAATAAAGTAACACTCACTGCTGCTGCCATGATCAAGAACGCAAGCCCGATCATCTTTGCTCCTGTCACTAACAGATAATGTGTCTGCATCTGGTCAATATCAAGTCCGATTGCTTTGTATTCTGAAGTCACAAAAGAAATCGCTGCCTGACTGATGATCGTATCTGGCATGTCTTTTGTATCCATGTTCTTCATCTGCGCCATCATTTTTTTCTGGCTCTTGCTTAAAGAAGCTGCTGCCTGAGGATTGGCCTGAATCTGTTTTGCCATCTGCGCTGACAACTTAAGCATTGCCTTTGACATACTCGTATCAAGATGTTCTCTGTCTTTTTTGGAGATATATCTTCTGACATATAAACGTCCGTCTTTATAATCTTTATATTTTGAATCTTTTACCTGATCTTTTGTATAAAGTTTATAAGCATCTTCCATATCATCTGCATCATCTTGTTTCATAAGAGATTTCAATGCCAGAAATGTTTCTTCTCTCATTACATCAGGAACTGCGTCTTCAATACCCTTTTGCTGAATACCTACATTGACGATATTGGATGTAAATGTTGGTAATGTCAGGTCACAACTCGCCTGTAGGATCAGCAATAACACGATCGCAATGACAGGTACATATGCTTTTTTCAAATATCGAAATAATTTAAGCATCTGATTTTTCCTTTCTTTCTTTTTTTAGTATCTCTGTCTGTTCATCCAGACAATCACAAAATTTATTTAACAGTCTCTTGAGTTCTTCCTGCTCCTCTTTTGTAAAATACTCTTGAAGTTTTTCTTGTATCATGACAAATTTTTTATGACCGTCTTCACAGATACTTCTTCCCTTCTCAGTAAAATAAATTCTGCTTTTTCTTGAATCTTTTTCGTCTTGTTTTTTCTCTATATATCCATTCTTTTCCATTCGTCCAATCATTACGTTTAGCGTAGACGGCTTGACCTGCATCTTCTCGGCTAACTCTTTTTGTGTACAGCCTTCGCATTTTTTTAAATGAATGATCAGAGGCATCTGTCTCGGATGTATATTTTCTTCTTTCAAAAGCTCAAATCCATAAATCGCACTCTTATGATTCACTTTGCCGATCAAACTGTAAATTCCTTCACACTTCTTCATGTATGCTCCTTTCTTTACTTTGAGTATTTTAATTAGATAACTAATCATTAGACGACTAATTGAAATTCTAACATCATGTATACAAAATGTCAATAATTTCTGTATTTTTATCTCATATGGGATTTTATCAAAATTTTCTAAAATAAAAGAACCCTTCAGCTATCACATAAGCCAAAAGGTTCTTCCTTGTTTCATTTACATATTCGACTATTTCTTTTAACGAATTAAGCGTTTTTTCCGCAGCATTTTTTGTATTTTTTACCGCTTCCGCATGGGCATGGATCGTTTCTTCCGATCTTTCCTTTTACAACTGTTGTTGAATTTCTGGATTCTTTGTATAACTCTTTTCTTCTTTCTTCTGTAAGAATGTCATCCCATTCTTTTAAGTTGTAAAGCCATTCTGCACGACATCCAACCATGTTGTAATATAATTTCTCGAAGTCGATGTCTAAGCTTACCTGTGTATTTTCATCCATCTCTTCGATTGGGTTTGCTTCTTTTAAGCTGTCGTTGATCCCATCTAAGAATCCTACAAACATCTGTAATTCTGTCTCGTATTTGTCTGCTAATTCTTTCACTGTTCCAGATACAACTGTATCTTTGTCAGCTAATAATTGTTCGTAGATTCCTTTTTCAATGTTGAAGTAATTTAACCAGAACTGCTGTCCTTCTGCTGTTCTATCGTCAAATTTATATCACGCCATTCCTGTAATAAAGCCATGTTCATTCCATCCTTTCTTTTAAAATGTTATTTTCCTTTGATACTATAACAAATCTCTGGCTCTTTTCAACAATCGACAGCAATTTTATATAAAATCCCCATTCCACGGCTTCGCAGAGTGGGGAATACTTAAGGGAGGATAAGTATTTCTCTATCCAGTTCTTTTATTAACTGGATATTCTTATTATGTCCTCTCTTTTGCTTCTTATTCATTTTCTTTTATAAAATATTTTACTCTTTCAAAACACAATAATCTATGCTAGGATACCTCATAGGTATACATATTTACGAAAGGATGTTATGATGAAAAAACAAAAGCATATGAAGCAGATCACAGCGATCCTGCTGATCGTGATATTGCTTGCCATCATCGGATCTACTATCTATTTTGCAGTGAGCGGAAGCCAGTTATTCTGGATGTCACTGTTTTTGATGTTTTTCTTTCCGATCTTTTTATGGGCAATGTCATTTTGTATAAATGGAGTAAAAATAAGAACGAGCACTGATGTTTCATTTTCAGTGCTCATTTTTATTTTACTTTCTGATTCTTTCCAAATATTCTTTGATATTTTTCTCATATCCATTTTCCGTTGGTTCATAAAACGTTGTTCCAAGAAGCTCATCTGGAAGATACTGTTGTTTTACATAATGATCTGGATAATCATGCGCATATTTATATCCGATTCCATGTCCTAGTTTCGCTGCGCCTTTGTAATGAGCATCTCTTAAATGATTAGGAACTGCTCCGATCTTATGATTTCTGACAGATTCTAATGCCTGATCAACTGCCATATATGCTGCATTGCTCTTTGGTGCACTGGCTACATAAGTGACTGCCTGTGCCAGTATGATCCTTGCTTCTGGCATTCCGATCCGTTCCACTGCCTGTGACGCTGCAACTGCTACCTGTAATGCCTGCGGATCAGCATTTCCAACATCTTCGGATGCACAGATCATGATTCTTCTTGCAATAAATGTAACACTTTCTCCGGCATCGATCATTCTTGCCAGATAATAAATAGCTGCATCTGGATCTGATCCTCGCATACTTTTGATAAATGCAGAAATCACATCATAGTGATTATCCCCGTCTTTGTCGTATTTTGTCACTCTTCTTTGGATACATTCCTGTGCTACATCGATATCGATATGAATCTTTCCATCTTCAGCAGGTTCTGTTGTTAATATTCCAAGTTCGATCGCATTTAAAGCACTTCTTGCATCTCCTTCTGCCATATCTGAGAGAAAATCCAGTGCATCATCGGTAATCGTTGCTCCATAGATCCCCATTCCTTTTTCGTCATCTGTAATAGCTCTTACGATCAATTTCTTAATATCTTCTTTATCTAATGAATGTAGTTCAAATACATTGGATCTTGAGATCAACGCCTGATTTACTTCAAAATACGGATTCTCTGTCGTTGCTCCGATCAAAATGATCGTTCCATCTTCTACAAATGGCAGCAGGTAATCTTGTTGTGCTTTATTGAATCTGTGGATCTCATCGATAAACAAGATCGTCTTCTTCTGATACATTCCAAGAGATTCTTTCGCATCACCGCCACCGCTTCATATCTTTCTTCCCAGATGTTGTTGCATTCATCTGTACAAAATTTGCTTTGGTCGTATTGGCAATGACTTTTGCTAAGGTTGTCTTTCCTGTTCCTGGTGGACCATAGAAAATGATCGAGCTGATTTTATCCGCTTTGATCGCTCTATATAGTAATTTATCTTTTCCAATAATATGTTCCTGACCCACCACTTCATCGAGGGTTACAGGTCTCATTCTCCTGCTAATGGCGACTCTTTATCTTTATTTAATTCTCTTGCATATTCAAATAAATCCATAGTTTTCCTCCAGATTTTATCTTAGCACAGGGTATTGAGAAAATCTATGAATTATTCATACATTTTTTATAAATAAGACATGAATTTATCATATTCCTTTGCTATAATGAAAGAAGTTAATAACAAAGCACGGGTTAGGAGTTATCATGAAAAATACAGCAATTGAAAAACTTTCTTATACCGAAGTTACGAAGAATATCAGTCAAGCTGAATATAACCGGACACAGGAAGAATATATCCTGTCCAAATCTCCTGATAAATATATGATCAGTCTTCCGGTCAAGGTATTAATGTTTGAAGGAGCAAAGGACAGTTCCCCATTTACATATTATTTCTATATGGAGAATGATGAAGATCTCTATCTGATGCAGAGAAAGCGGAACGGATCTGTGGTAGATAAAACAAAGATTCCTTTGACCAAAGAACAAGGACAGAAGATTTTGGATGGTGATTATCAATTTTTATTAGACAGTGATGAACCATTACTTAATTCTCTTTATTTTCAGTTTACGGTAAATCAGCTGCATCCTTTGTATCGAAAGGAATGTACGAGAAAGATCTTTCATCAGAATCGTTTCTTAGATGAGATCGTGGATATTCATATCGTGAGAACACCCTTTGAAGAAGATCAGGATTTCTTTGCAAAGCATGAGACGATACTTAAGGGTGGTAATAATAATGGATTACGACGAAATACCAGACAGTATCTGAATATGTCGAAGCCTATGAGTGAATTGTTGAATTACCAGAATTTCTAATGTAAATATGGAAAATGACGGAATTATTATTATAAAAGAGATCATGTGTCTGCAGACGTGTTCGTACGGTTGCAGACACATGATCTTTTATAATATTCAAATAATTTACGTGATTCAAACCATTACAGAGTGTGTATGTTAAACTGTACTGAATTTCAACTTTAGATGATTGTTATCGGAATTTTCTTATTAACATCACAGATATTAATAATCCCCCATATCCATTACATTATCATATTGATCAATTTCTATTTCTAATAGTTTTGCTATCTTCTTTCCGGCTGTAGAACTATTCTTTAATTCTTTGATCAAAGATCTTGCTTCTTTTATATATCCATAAACGATACAACTACTTGACAACATATAAAGGAATTCTTCGAGCAGATGCGATTTTCTTCTTTGTATGCAAAAAGCTTGTCTATATCTTCTTTCATTCCCATACTTTCGATGTTGTACAAACGCTCCTGTATACTGCGTGGAAATTCGTATAAATGTTGCTGTTTTGTGTTTTTGAAATTTTCTTTGTCAGACAGCATTCCTATACTCCATGGAGACATGTTTTGTTCCATTGCATATTTATCACGACTTCTTGCCTTTAATATCGGCAATTCCAATTCTATCATGAGATCACTGATCATATTCCACATTTCTGCATAAATGTCTGGAGTCCATGTTTTATTCACTCTGGTTTTTATATTTTCTATAATTACATCCAGCGTATCTCCACTCATGACTGAACTTATCGTATTAAATAATATTTCTGATGTTTCCTGCTCTGGCATACGAAATTGCTCTTGCAACATCACAAACAGAATATTGATTGCTTCTGCTCTGTTTGCAATATTATCTGTTAGTTCATTAATCTCCCATTCTGGAAATTCATTAAATGGAAGATCTTTTGCATAAATCTCTCTCTTTTCTATGATCTTGTGGATATCCCATTCCATGCATCGCAACATATGCTGTTCCATCTGGTTCTTGGTATGTATTTAATAGATCATTCATTCTTCCTCGCCAGTAAACATATCGAAAGAATTTCTTTTTCCTTGTTTTGGATCATACGTTTTTTGTATATTTTGTATAATTCTTCTAATTCGATCACAGATAAATCG
>SCPO01000470.1_pt1 | contig 29927 bp, 36 predicted proteins | sample 6106821 | NCBI WGS metagenome assembly SCPO01 (sample SAMN10720448, study PRJNA508395) | human gut metagenome | isolation source: Participant 2 stool, 0 month | host: Homo sapiens | collected 2017 | reverse complement strand
AATCAGCCAGGTAGAAGAGTATTCCAAGATTACCACCATCGAGGGTATCGGTACTCCGCAGCATCTGCATCCGTTACAGGTTGCATGGATGAACTGCGGTGCTGTACAGTGTGGTTTCTGTGTACCGGGCTTCATCGTTTCCGCATATGCTCTGTTAGAGCAGAACCCGGATCCGACCCGTGAAGAGGTTCGTGACTGGTTCCAGAAGACAAGAAACGTATGCCGTTGTACCGGATACAAACAGATCGTAGATGCGGTTATGGCTGCAGCTAAGGTTATGCGTGGCGAGTGCAGCATCGAAGATATCAAGTTCCACAATCCGGAGGATGGCAACTACTATGGAAAACCGGTTGTTCGTCAGGATGCACTTGGTAAAGTTTGTGGTCTGACCGACTACGGCGATGATCAGGCTCTTAAGATGCCGCAGGGCGTTTTATATGCAGCTATCGTTCAGCCGAAGGTTACCCATCATGCAAAGATTCTGGCTATCCATACTGAGGAAGCTGAGAAGATGCCGGGCGTTGTTAAGGTTATCACAGCAAAAGACCTCATCGCAGCAGGCGGAACCAACATCGTGGCTGAGGTCAGTTCCATGAGAGAAGTACTGTTATGACACCATCCCGTAAAGTTCTTCAGGATGAGAAGATCTATCGTTACGGTGATGTTATCGCTATGGTAGTAGCTCATACACATCGTCAGGCTCGTGCAGCAGCCGCTAAGGTTACGATGGAATACGAGCAGCTGCCAGAGTATCTGACATATCTGGATGCAGTTATGCCGGATGCTATCCGTATCCATGAGGATACTCCGAACATCTTCTGCGAGCAGCCGGTATTAAAGGGAGCAGGTCTGGAAGATGCAGAAGAGGTAAAGAGACTTAATCGACAAAGCACCGCATGTAGTAGAAGGAAGCTTCTCCTCCTCCCGTGAGCCGCATCTTTCCATCGAGGGTTGTGTACTTCAGTCTTACTGGGGCGATGATGGCCTGCTGACCATTCAGTGTAAATCCCAGTGTGTATACTCTTCGATCGGACGTCTGGGCAACTGCCTTGGTGTACCGAAGGATAAATACCGTATCATCATGAACCCGACCGGCGCAAGCTTTGGATGGTCTACCAACGCAGGCGATATCGCACTGTGTGCAGCTTGTACCGTAGTTACCGGCGAGCCGGTATCCCTGTCCATGTCCTATGAAGAGCATCAGCACTTCAGCGGCAAACGCTGCCCGGCATACTCCAATGGCCGTCTGGCATGTGATAACGAAGGTAAGATCCTGGCTGCTGAGTTTGATATCGGTATGGACCACGGCGCTTACTCCTGGGGCGGTGACGACGTTATGACCAAACCGGCACGTTTCACTTTCTTCCCGTACAATGTACCGAACGTAGCAGGTCTGGTTCGTGTAGCGAACGTTAACCATGCATTTGGTACCGCTTACAGAAGCTACGGTTCTCCGCAGGCATATACACTCAGCGAGCCGCTGATGGATATGATGGCAGAAGAACTGGGCATGGATCCGTTCGAGTTCCGTTATAAGAATATCTGCCGTGAAGGCGATAAGAATATCAACAGCTATGTATATCCGCAGTATCCGATGGAAGATCATGGATACCATGCGTCCAATCTATGAGAAGGCAGTGGCTGATGCGAAAGCAGCTGACACACCGGAGAAGAGAAGAGGCGTTGGTATCGCATGGGGCGGCTTCAACGTTACTGAGGGCGGCGGCGACAGCGCTGAGGTTGCTCTTGAGCTTATGCCGGGCAACAAGATCCGCAAATACGACACATGGCATGCAATGGGCCAGGGTGCTACAACCGGTTCTCTGGTAGTAACACTGGAAGCTCTGAAAGAAATGCATCTGACACCAGAAGATATCCAGCTGATTCAGAATGATACCAAGACCTGTCCGGATACCGGTATGGCTGGTGCCAGCCGTTCCCTGTACATGGATGGTAATGCAACCATCATCGCAGCTAACAAGCTTCTGGCAGCTATGAGAAAAGAAGATGGTACACTTCGTACCTATGATGAGATGAAGGCAGAAGGCATCGAGACCAAGTATCTTGGCCGTTACGAGACCAACACAACTCGGGTCTGTGCCGTCTGGATCCGAATACCGGTATCGGCGACCCGACTCCGGCATTCACATACTGCCTGAACCTGGCAGAGGTTGAGGTTGATACTAAGACCGGTAAGACTACCGTTCTGAAATTCACCTGTGTTGACTTCGTTGGACGTATCGGTAATATCGATGCTGTTAACGGTCAGGCATACAGCGGTATCATGCATGGTATCGGCTTCGCCCTGAAAGAGGACTACGCAGACGTTAAGAAACATGCGAACATGTTTGGCGCTGGTACTTCCTACATCAAGGATGTTCCGGATGATATCGACCTGATTCATATCGATGGCGCTATCTCTGATGGTCCGTTCGGTTCTTCAGGTGCTTCTGAGGCATTCCAGGCATCCGGCCACTGTGCAGTTCTGAATGGTATCTACAATGCCTGCGGCGTACGTATCCACGAGATCCCGGCACTTCCGGAGAAGGTAAAAGCTGGTCTGGATGCAATCGCAAAGGGCGAGAAACCGTACGAGCCGAAGAAATACTTCCTTGGTTCCGATATGTATGAGGAACTGGAGAACATCAAAGAGAATCCGGTACAGGTAGGAACCCAGAGCTTCTACGTATCCCTGGATGATCCGACGGCAGAGCGTCCGTTCTAATCCGATTCGGAAGAGGAATGCGTGGCTGCACATGAAGCGGGCAGCTGCGGCAAGGCGTATCGCGTGATTGTAAATAAGAATTAAATAAAAGCTGCTGCGAACCTGCAGAATCTATGTTTAGAGAGGTAGGTTTTGCAGCGGCTTTTTTGTAATAGGAAATTCCTTGGAACAATGATGCGTACTCATGTGAAGATGTAGGTTGTCGCAAGCGACCGCGCGAGACGCCTGAATGTGCCAAGACACATTCTTTTGTTATAGTGTATAATAAAAAGTATTAAAATGGGCTCCTGGAATTTTTACTTATCGATTGAGGACGGGATAAATGATTCTGGGAGAGGATAAATGGTTACTGTTCACGGGTAGGCACTTTTGGAACCGAAAGTGCCGTAAGAAAACGTGGTGGCAGCAGGAATTTGCCGTATTTAAATGCGAAGCCACGGCAAATTCCGTTACTGGGCACGTATGCGTGAACAGTAACGATAAATGCAGGAGAAAAGAAGGGAGGTCCGCCCTGTGAGCTATTTGGAAGATTTTGAGAAGACGCTGGCGGAGAAATGCCATCAGAACGAGCCGCCGTTCTGCCAGGCAGCCTGTCCGTTCCGGCTGGATATCAAGGGGCTGGAAGAAAAGTGGAAAAGGGACGTTTCAACGCGGCGTACCGGACCTATCAGAATACGGTGGGATTTCCGGATATTGTGTCGAAGCTGTGCAGCCATCCGTGCGAGAAGGCATGTCTGCGTGCGAAGCTGGACGGGGGAATTGCGATCAGGCTTTTAGAGCGGGCGACGGTCGAGTACGCGAAGCGAAGGCACCGAATGCGTATAACCTGCCGTCGAAAGGAAAAAAGATCGCGATCGTCGGAGGCGGTCTTTCGGGGCTTGGCTGTGCACTGCGTCTCTGCAATAAAAAGTACGAGGTAACGGTTTATGAGCGGAAAATGGTTCTGGGCGGTCAGGCGAGAAACCAGATGGATCCTGCGGAATTTGATGCGGAGATCGAGGCACAGTTCCAGTTTGAGGAATTTTCACGCCATCTCGGTGAAACGGTAACGGATCTGGAGGCACTCCGGGCGGACTATGATGCTGTGTATGTGGCAACTGGGGCAGATGGCGCGGACTTTGGTCTGGAAATGGACCCGAACGGCGCATTTGCAACCCGGACACCGGGCGTTTTCATTGGCGGTTCTCTGACGGGCGGCGACAGCATGAAGGCGCTGGCGGATGGGCTGGCGGTTTCGCTTGCGATCGAACGGTATCTGAAAACGGGCGGCATGAATGAGCCATTTCGAAAGGAAGGGACACTTTTAAATCTTCAAACGAATGGGATCGAGCGTGCCGATCGGGTGGTTCCGGCAAACGGGGAATCGTATACGGAGGAAGAGGCGATGCAGGAGATCACGCGTTGCCAGAAGTGTTCGTGTGATGCCTGTATGCGTGCCTGTGATCTGATGCGCCTGCATGAGAAAACACCGCGCCGTTTGTATGAAGAGGTTTACATAACAATCCATCCCGGTACGTTATCGCGCGATGGTACGTGGGCGACCAGACTGATCAGCACCTGCGACCACTGCGGGCTTTGCAAGGAAGTCTGTCCGCAGCATATCGATTTCAGCCAGTTTCTGCTTGACAGTATGCGGGCAATGCAAAAAAAAGGCGCGATGCCGTGGCCATTCCACGATTTCTGGCTGCGCGACATGGCATATGCCTCCGGAAAAGCGGGGCTTACGCGGAAACCGGAGAATGTTAAGAAGAGTTCCTATGCATTCTTTCCGGGATGCCAGCTTGCCGGTTCGGATCCGCGCTATGTGACGCGGACGTATGAGTGGCTGCGTTCCAAAAAGCCGGATGCGGCGATCTGGATGACCTGCTGCGGTGCGCCTGCCGAGTGGGCAGGCGAAGTGGACATCCACGCGGCACATCTGGAGGAAATGCGGCGGCAGTGGAGAGAGCTTGGCGAACCGACAGTGGTTTTAGCATGCCCGAACTGCCGGAAGATGTTTGAAGAATACCTGCCGGAGCTTCCGGTTGTCTTTCTGGCGGAAGTGATGGAAGAGTGGGGCGTGGAGAAAGATGCTGCTTTGGAACCGGACAATGCTGAAAAGGGTGAAATGGAAGCAGGAAGTGCCCAGCAAGCGCAGCCGTATGCCTTGTTTGATCCCTGCGCCAGCCGCTATTACCCGGAATTGCAGGAGAGTGTGCGGCATCTGGCGGATGCAGCAGGGATTACATGGGAAAATCTGCCGTATGACGGAAAAAGGCGCGCTGCTGCGGATACGGCGGGCATATCGGGATTGCTTCTCCGAGCCACACAAGCTATATGACAACTTCCCGTGCAAAAGAGGAGGAACTGCCGTATGTGACCTACTGCGTCAACTGCCGGGAGTCCTTTGCTGGACAGGGCAAGGAGGCGGTTCATATCCTCGACCTGTTGTTTGGGTTAAATGGCGCGGGGCGCCCGGCGGCGACGGTGACGGAGCGCTGGCACAACCGCCTGGCGGCGAAACGGGAACTGCTTAAGACGTACTGGAATGAGACGATCGAAGAGGAAACACATATGAAATTAGAAGTTGAGAAGGAGCTGGAACGCAAATTGTCAGCGAGCCAGATTTTGATCGAAGATATGGAACAGGTCATTGAACACTGTGAGCGGGAAGACCGCGGCATCATCGACCCGGAGACGGGACATCGGATCGGGCATCTGAAGATCCAGCATATGACCTACTGGGCAGAGTACGAGGTGCTGCCGGACGGCGGTTATAAGCTCTGGAATGGCTACAGCCACCGCATGAATCTGGAAGGAGAGTGATGAGTATGCCGACGATCGATGGAGGCTGAAGAGATCAGCGGATCAAAGAGGCGTTGGAGAAAAAAGTCATCTGCCGTCGGTGTCAGGTGGAGATGGTGCCGAAATCCACATTTACTATCAATGATCCTGTGCTGCCCGAAGTGCGGCGAGGTATACCTGCCGGAAGCGCTGGTAAAAGGGCGTATGGCGGATGTGGAGAGAGCTGGAAGATAAGTAGATAGTAGATATAAGTATGATTCATGAGAGATGCTTTTGGATCTGAAAAGGATAGGTGAGACAGGCTGGCTGCGGGGATTTGCCATGTGTGAACATGAGAACACAGCCCATCTGCGGCTGGCTGCATCATGGGAGAACTGTAATGAATTGAGATAAGGGATGAAAGACGATGGTAATGAACGTACAGGACAGAGGCGTCCTGCCGGAAGAAATGCGCTATACATACAGTGTCTGCCCGGTCTGTTTAAAACGCATTCCGGCAAAGCGGGAAGAGCGGGACGGGCAGATATATCTGGTAAAAACCTGCCCGGATCACGGGACATTTTCCAGTGTAATCTGGAGAAATAAGCGCAAGTTTGCCGACTGGCGCGGGGAACGTCCGGCGGTGGGAGAAAATGAAAATCTAAATTGCCCGGCGGGCTGTGGTCTGTGTGCGGAGCACAGGCGCGCCACCTGCTGTACCCTGCTGGAGATCACAGCGCGGTGCAATATGAACTGTACCTTCTGTTTTGCGGAGCCGGACGGGGCGCAGGATCCGTCCTTAGACACGGTAAAACGCTGGATCGACGATCTGACGGAGCCGGGAAAGACACTTTTGCAGCTTTCCGGCGGGGAACCGACAGTGCGGGACGATCTGCCGGAGATCGTGGCGTATGCGAAGCAGGTTGGCTGTAAATATGTGCAGTTAAACAGCAACGGTCTGCGCCGGCGGAGGACGAGGCGTTTGTAAAGCGTCTGGCGGATGCGGGACTTTCGTTTGTATTTATGCAGTTTGACGGCGTGGACGATGCCGTATATGAAAAACTGCGCCGCCGCCCGATGCTGGAAGTGAAAAACGGGCGATCGAGCAGTGCGGCCGGTATGGAATCGGCGTGACGCTTGTTCCGGTCATTGTTCCGGGTGTCAATACGGAGCAGATCGGGGACATCATCCGGTTTGCCATTCAGCGGTCGCCGTATGTGCGCGGCGTGCATTTCCAGCCGGTCAGCTATTTTGGACGTATCCCGGAGCTTCCGGCGGATGATGACCGCTATACGCTGGATGAGCTTCTGGAGGCGGTTGTCAGCCAGAGCGGCGGGCTTATCAAAGAGGAACAGATTGCGCCATCCTGCTGCGATCACCCGATGTGTGGGTTCCACGGGGATTTCATCGTAATGCCTGGGGATAAATTGATGCCGCTGACAAATTATAGTGGAAAAACCGAGACAGAACCGGAGGGCGAAGGCTGCTGCTGCGGTCCGGATCCGGCGGAGAAGAACCGTGAATTTGTCGGACGCCGCTGGGAACGGCGCGATTTGGAAGAGACCTGCTGCTGTGAAGAAGAATCAGTTGACATAACAAATATGGAAGACTTCTTAAAGCGTGCAAAAGCCACGGCTTCACGATCACATCCATGGCGTTTCAGGATGCCGGAAATCTCGATATCGAGCGCCTGCGCCAGTGCAGCCTGCATGTGTATAAAGACGGGAAGAAGATTCCGTTCTGTGCATACTACTTGTCTCCGATGGAAAGAGGCAGATAATAGAAGCGCAGAAAGGAGAGGTGCAAAAAATGGATACAAATGAGTGCAGTCTCTGCCGACCGGGCGGATTTGCGCTGACGAGGCAGATGTTCCAGTTTGCGGGAATTGAGATACCGGAGGCGGGAGCGGCAGAGACGGAGTCTACAGACCCTGCAGTGTCGCTTCGCGTCATCGACATCGGCTGCGGAACCGGCGGCACGATGCGATGGCTTTCTGAGCATTTCCCAGACTGGCAGATTTCCGGCTTGGATAAGAATCCGGATGTGCATGAACCTGGCTGGATAGAGACTGGATGTGCGGAGAAACTGCCATATCCAGATCAGACGGCAGATATCATTCTGATGGAGTGCAGTTGTTCCAAGGTTGCGGAACCGGCGGCGGCGCTCCGGGAGGTGTACCGGGTGTTAAAACCGGAAGGATGGCTTTTGATGAGCGATATGTATGCCCGGAAGAAAGAGCTTTTCTTAGACGGGATGCTGGGACGGCTGGAGTCTGCTAAAACAATCCGTGACCGGCTGGCGGAGTCGGGATTTGTGCTTGCAAAGATGCAGGACGCGTCGGGAACATTGGCGGAGTGGATCGGGCAGCAGATCTTCGATGGAAATCTGGAATCCGTCTGCGCGGCACTGGGGGCGGAACGGAAGATTTTAAAAGAAGCGGCCTGCGGTTATTTTATTGCGGCGGCGCAGCCGTCCGGGTTATGGCGGACACTTTCGTATGTAAAGGAGAAAAGTCCATTTTATCAGAAGAAATTTACATCCGTCTGGGGACAGCTTGGGGAAATGGCAGGTTCCGATGTACGGCTCGCGCCGGATTCGTTTTCATGGGCGGATTTCCGCACACTTCCCCTCACAACCCCGGAGGAACTGAAAGCGGAGCCGGAAACATTTTTATGTGTTCCAGCCAAGGAGATCGCGCGGATCATCACGCTGAAAACCTCCGGCAGTACAGGGGCACCGAAGCGCCTGTTTTTTACCGAAGACGATCTGATGCAGACGGCGGATTTCTTTGAAACAGGGATGCAGTACATGGTAAAGCCGGGCGATCGGGTCACGGTTTATATGGAAGGACCGGGATTTTTTTGATTTTTTTGGAGGACTTTTAAAAGAAGGATTGGGGCGCATTCAGGTGGAGACGAAGGTTCATGGACTGATTCGCGATATGGAAGCGGCAGCGCGGGACGGCGAGGGGCAGACTGCCTGATCGGTGTCCCAAGCCGATGTATGCGCTGGCGGCCCATGCGCCGGACTCCTCCGAAAACAGTGCTTTTAAGTGCTGATTATGTGCTGGTCAGCGTGCAGCGTTTTTTGGAAAAAACATGGAACTGCCGGGTTTTTACACACTGGGGAATGACGGAAACTGGTTACGGCGGCGGCGTACAGTGTGGGGCGCGTGCGGGTTACCATCTGCGGGATCGGGACCTTTTGATTGAGATTCTGGATCCGGAGACGGGACAGCCGGTTCCGGAAGGGCAATACGGCGAGCTGGTTCTGACAACGCTTCGGCGGCGGGGAATGCCGCTTGTGCGCTATCGGACCGGCGATCTGGGGCGGATGATTGCAGAACCGTGTGCCTGCGGATGTTTAAAGCCCAGACTTGATAAGGTTGAGGGACGGCTGGATGACAGCGTCCGGCTGTCCGGCGGAAAAGTACTTTCCATGCACATATTAGATGAGCTTTTATTTGCCCTGGATGAGGTGGAAGATTTTCAGGCATCTTACAATGCGGCGCAGAAGCATCTGACGGTGGCTGTTATGAAGAAAGCGGGTTATGCAGATGCGGTAGGAAGCAGAGTGAAAAATGTCAAAGCAGCATTAACGGAATACTTTGGGAACTGCCTGACCGTCGCAGTGATAGAAAAAGAAATTTCCCTATATCGGTTCGGGAAAAAGGCGGCTGATCATCGAGGAAAAATGAAAAATGAGTGGTAAAATTCAATATCATGAAAAACTTGACGATAAGTTTTAATTGCAGTATCATAAAATTAAAAACAATCGATAAATTTTGAAAAAAATCAGTAAAATTTGACAAGAACAAGGAGAAAAAATGAACATAGCGATTGCATCAGAGACAGAGGAGATCGACGGACTGGTACCGGCGACTTTTAAGGAGAGTCCGTTTTTGATGATTATTGACGCGGACAAGAACCAGATTTTCCATGTCTATGGAAAACAGGATCCGGACAATCTGGTATTTGCGAAGAAGGTGGTAGAACATGACTGTGAGGCAGTCATCTGCGGACCGATCGAGAAAGAACCGTTTGAGATACTGGTAAAGGCGGGCGTGACTCGTTATCTGGGAAGCGGGCATACGGTTCAGAAAGCATATAGCTATATGAACCGTTATAAACTGGAGCTGATCCGCGACTACATCGGCGGACCGGGACCATTTGGACACAGCCATGATTTCAGCTGCGAGTGTGGGGAAGAAGAGGAACACGAGCACTAGGAAAGGACAGAATGCGGACGATTTATTTGATCCGGCATGGGAAGCCGGAATTTCCAGATGAACGGAAATATTGCATCGGGCGGACGGATCTGCCGCTTTCAGAGGAAGGACGGACACAGATTCGGGCGCTGGGGGAGACATTTGCGGGACGCAGAATTGAAAAGATTTATACCAGCCCGTTAAAGCGCTGCCGGGAGTCAGCCGCGATCCTGCAGGAAGTGATTGACAGAAGTATTCCGATTGAGGTCGTAGATGGTCTGGCGGAGATTGACATGGGGGAATGGGATGGTCATTCCTTCGACGAAATCCGGGAACAGTTTCCAGCGGAGTATGTGGCACGAGGGGCAGATATGTACGATTTCCGACCGCCGCAGGGAGAGAGTTTTGCAGATTGTGCAGGGCGCGCCAGGACAACCTGGAATGAACTCCGGATGAAGAGCCGGGGCGATATTCTGGTAATCGGGCACGCGGGTTGGTTCCGGACACTGATCAGCGGCTGGGAGAAGCGGAAAAAGGCAGAACTTCTGCAGATTCCCTTTGGCTACGGACAAGTGTATGAAAGAAAGGATTATGTATTTGACGCCTTGATCTCGGCGGCGGGGCGATCCTCGCGGATGGGGATTTCAAACCGCTCATGAAGCTCGGCGCCCAGACGGTCCTGGAACGTGAGATACAGACGCTGCGGGCGTGTGGCGTACATGAAATCACGATCATTACCGGACGCCGGGCGGAAGATATACGCGCGGCGGCTGCGGGACCGGGAATCTATTTCATCCACAATCCGGCGTATGCGGAAACGAAAATGTTTGATTCCGTCTGCCTGGGGCTTTCCTATTATAAGGAAAAGCGGAAAACGGCAGGAAAAGAGACGCTGGATGGCATTTTCTTTTCCCGGTGGATGTGCCGCTGTTTACGCCATTTACGCTGGAATATGAAAAATATCGGTTTGCGGAAGGCGATGGGGATGTCTATCTCCCGGAGTATGAGAAAACACCGGGGCATCCGCTTCTGATCCGTGCAGATGTGATCGAAAAACTGCTGCAGCATGACGGAACGATGGGGCTTAAAGGCGCCTGTGAACAGCCGGAAATCCGCCGGATTCCCCTGGATGTGCCGGATCCGGGCTGTGCGTTTGATGCGGATACACAGGAAGAGTTTCAGAAATTGCGTGATTGGGAGAGAAAACGTCCTGTCCCGGACAAAGAGGAGTGTGAACGTCTGCTTGCATGGTTCCACACGCCGGAGGCGACGGTGCGCCATAGCCGGGCGGTTGCGGAGCTGGCCGTGGAATTGGCAGATAGAGTTCTAAAGTATAGGGCGGAAACGTGTGTGGAGATGACATACAAAAGCCCTCCAATCGATAAACACAAAATCTACGCGGCGGCGCTTCTTCATGACATCGCCAAAGCATACCCCGAACATCCAGAGACAGGGGCGGGATGGCTGCGGCTTCTGGGACATACCGGGATCGCGGATATTGTTGCGGATCATATGGATCTGCCGGAAGAAAAGCTGGGATATCTGAACGAAAGCCTGATCGTGTACCTGGCGGACAAGCAGGTACAGGGAGAACGGCGTGTTACGATCGAAGAACGGTTTGCGGCAAAACGGGAGAAATTTAAGGATAACCCGGAGGCGCTGGCGGGCGTGGAACGGCGGTATCAGCTGGCAAAGCGTGCGGAGGCATTACTGTAAAAGGAAAAGAGGAAAATCATATGAAATTAATGAAAACAACCGAGGCAGTCGGACAGGTACTCTGCCATGACATGACGCAGATTATTCCGGACGTGACGAAGGACGCCGTATTCCGCAAGGGACATATCGTGCGTGAGGAGGACATCCCGGTACTGCTTTCGATTGGAAAAGATCATATTTATGTCTGGGAAAAGGACGATACAAAATATCATGAGGACGAGGCGGCGGACATTCTGCGCGGCATCTGCCAGAATGAGTATATGCGTGCAACCGATCCGAAGGAAGGCAAGATTGAGCTGATTGCGGAGTCGGACGGTCTGTTTCAGGTCGATGAAGAACGCCTCTTAAAGGTCAACAGCCTGCCGGAGATGATGATCGCGACCCGCCGGACGAATTTCCCGGTAAAAAAAGGTGATAAGTTAGCCGGAACCCGTGTGATCCCGCTGGTAATTGAAAAAGAAAAAATGGAAGAGGCGAAGAAGGCAGCGGGTTCAGAGCCGCTGTTAAAGCTGCTTCCGTATAAAAATAAGAAAGCGGGCATTGTGACGACCGGAAATGAAGTGTTCTATGGACGGATTGAGGATAAATTTGGCCCGGTCATCCGGGAAAAGCTTCAGGAATTTGGTGTGGAAGTTCTGGGACAGAAGATTATAGGGGACAATCCGGATAAAATCACGGAGGCAATCCAGGAATGGCTGGATCAGGGCGCCGATTTTGTTGTCTGTACCGGCGGCATGAGCGTCGATCCGGATGATACGACACCGAGCGCGATCAAGCAGACCGGGGCGGAGGTTGTCTCCTACGGCGCGCCGGTACTTCCGGGAGCGATGTTCTTGCTGGCATATACGAAGGACGGAAAGCCGATCATGGGACTTCCGGGCTGCGTGATGTATGCGAAGAGGACCATCTTTGATCTGGTGCTGCCGCGTGTGATGGCAGATGTGCCAGTGACAAAAGCGGATCTGGCGAAGATGGGCGCAGGTGGTCTGTGCTTAAATTGTCCAACCTGTATTTTCCCGAATTGCGGTTTTGGTAAATAATCGAGCCAGAGAGCGGCGATGAGGGAGCAACCGCGATGGCACAACTGCGAAATGAGAAATGGATGGCTCATGCAGTATAAAAGAGAGGAAGTGCGTGATATGAATCTGTATGGGGAGATTCTGAAAAAACTGGAAGGGACGCCGTGTCTGGCGTTCGAGAGAAGCTTTGTGGGAGAAGAGGAAATCTAGCAGATATGCGCTGTGAACTGAGAGAAGGCGCAGAGGCGTCGGAGATTGGAAAAGAAGCCCTGACACAGGGGCAGCCGGTCTGTGGGCGCGCCGGAAGCAGTTGGAATGTGGCGGAACCATTTTTCCCGAAAGAGCGCCTGATTATTCTCGGAGGCGGCCATGTGGCTCTTCCGGTGGCAGAATTTGGCGCGCGCGTCGGATTCCTGGTAACTGTGGTGGACGACCGCCTTTCCTTCGCGAATCCGGGACGTTTCCCGATGGCAGAGAAGGTGATCTGTGATGACTTTGGGCATGCGATCAAAGAACTCAAGATTCAGGAGAGCGACTATATCTGTATCGTTACGCGCGGACACCGCCACGATGCGGACTGCCTGCGGATGATTGGAAAAGGAAAAGAACCGGCGTATCTCGGCATGATTGGTTCGAGACGCCGCGTCGGTATCGTGAAACAGGAGCTTCTGGAAGAAGGTTACGATCCAGAGCGGATGAGCCGTTTAAAGAGCCCGATCGGGTTAAAGATCGGCGGTGTGACACCGGAGGAGATCGCGATTTCGATTCTGGCGGAGATCATACAGGTAAAGCGCATGGATCGGGAAGACAAACGTGTGAAAAACCGTTCCGATCTGGGTTTTGATGTGCTGAAACGCCTGGCGGAGGAGCCGGATGAGCCGAAAGCAGTGGTCACGGTGATTGAATCAAAGGGTTCCTCCCCGCGCGGGGCAGGCGCGAAGATGATTGTCTACCGGGACGGACGGATTCTCGGCAGCATCGGCGGCGGCTGCAGCGAGGCGGCCGTGCTGGGCGAGGCACGTTCTCTGATCGGAAGCGGCAGGTACAAAGTAGTTCATGTAGATCTGACCGGCGAGGCGGCGGAGGATGAAGGAATGGTCTGCGGCGGCATTATGGATGTGCTGGTGGAAGACTTTGCCACGGATCGGGAACCGTGTGACCGGTAAGGAAACCAAAGCACCGGCGTATTTGGATAAAAAAATTTCAAATAAATGAAAAATAAAAAGATAAAAATAAAATACATGAAAAAATCAGCATAACAATTTCACGAAAATAGACGAAAAGGTTTGGAAAGAAAAACTGGAAAATTCATAAGAATAAAGGGAAAATGCAGAAAAAAGACGCGTTATTTTTAAATGCACATAACGACGTGTGCATTCAATAAGAATCATTGTAAAGATTGACAAAAAAAGTGCCACGTGCTACTATTTGATTAGCAAATATCATTATAATTTTCCAAAAATAACGGAAGGGTAAAAACCACATTGCTATGGCGTGAAGAATCGAAACGAGGAGGATGCCGGAAACATGTGCGTGAAATGAGGGAGGAACCAAGATATGAGAAAAACGTGGGCACTTGTAATGGCAGCAGCGATGGCGGCAGCATCCCTGACCGCATGTTCATCCAGCAAACCGGCTGAGACAGCAGCACCGAAAACGGAGGCAGAGGCAGCTGAGACAGAAGAGACCGAAGCAGAAGCAGAGGCAGCCGGCGACCAGCAGGAGATTCTGGTAGCGGCAGCAGCCAGCCTTCAGTACGTTATGGAAGACAAGATTCAGCCGGCATTTGAGAAAGAGAATCCGGACATCAAGCTGAGCTTTACCTTGACAGTTCAGGAAAGCTGCAGACCCAGATCGAAGAGGGCGCGGATGCAGACGTATTCTTCTCCGCAGCGATGAAGCAGATGAACGCGCTGGAGGACGAGGGACTGGTCGATGCAGATTCTGTCGTAGAGCTTCTGGAAAATAAGATCGCCCTGATCGTTCCGAAGGATTCTACACTGGGAATTACCGGTTTTGAGGATATCACAAAGGCAGAGAAGATTGCACTCGGCGATCCGGAGAGTGTTCCGGTTGGACAGTACTCCAAGGAAGCCTTTGAGAACCTGGGTATGTGGGATGATGTAGAGGCTAAGACAAGCTTTGGTACCAACGTAACCGAGGTTTTAAGCTGGGTAGCAGCCGGAAGCGCAGATGCAGGTATCGTATACCTGACCGATGCAACCACCAGCGATCAGTTTGAACAGGTAAAGGTTATCGGATATGCACCGGAAGGAAGCGTATCGAAGGTTATCTATCCGGTTGGTGTTGTAAGCGCAAGCACAAAGAAAGATGCAGCACAGAAGTTTGTAGATTATCTGGGAACCGATGATGCGCTCTCCTTCTTTGCGGAGTATGGCTTCACAGCAAATAAATAAGCCGGGAGCGATGACTGTCTGGGATATGCAGCTGACTGTGTGAACAGAAAGCAGGACAGCGAAGGACAGACAGTGAACCATGTATGGAATAAAATCCGCCGCAGAATGCAGGGTCCGTTGAAACCAGGAGTTCTGCGGCAGTTTTATCTCAGTCGAGAAGACTCCCACCTCTTTAGGTGGCGAGTAATAGCAAATTTGTCTCAGTGGAGTTGGGTCTCACGGACGTTCGACTTGATTCATAGGAAAGGGAGAAGAAAGATGGACTGGTCTCCGATATGGATATCGATGAAAACAGCAACGCTGTCGATCCTTATTACGTTTTTTCTGGGAGTCTGGATGGCGCGGCTGGTGGTATCGGCACGCTCTGAGAAAGTGAAAATGGTGCTGGACGGCATCCTGACGCTTCAGATGGTCCTGCCGCCAACGGTAGCAGGATTCTTCCTGCTGATGATTTTCGGTGTAAAACAACCGCTCGGACAGCTGTTTCTGGAATTGTTTGGCGTCAAGATTGTATTTTCATGGGCGGCAACGGTGATCGCGGCGGTGGCGATCTCATTTCCGCTTATGTACCGGGCAGCGCGCGGCGCGTTTGAACAGGTCGATGTGACGCTTATCTATGCGGCTCGGACGCTGGGATTTTCCGAAAGCCGCATTTTCTGGAAGGTGATTCTGCCGTCGGCGATGCCGGGCGTCCTCAGCGGCGCGATCCTTGCCTTTGCGAGAGGACTGGGCGAGTTCGGTGCGACCGCGATGCTGGCGGGCAATATCGCCGGAAAGACGCAGACACTGCCGCTTGCCATCTATTCACAGGTGGCGGCTGGAAAAATGTCGATGGCATACCAGTATGTGTGGATCATCGTGGTGATTTCCTTCCTGGTCGTCGTGCTGATGAATGTGCTGTCGCGGCGGGATATGCGCGGACGCAGCAATCATAAAAAGAAAGATAACAGTGTGGAAGCGGGCGGTCAGGATGCAAAGGTTTCGGTGGAACTGTTTGCGGACAGGGAAGCGGATGCACAGAAGGGAGGCGCGCGATGAGCCTGCAGGCGATAATCAAAAGAGATTTTCCGGCTTTCGCTGGACGTATCGCTTAACACCGATGGCGGCGTCATGGGCATTCTCGGCGCCTCCGGAAGCGGCAAGAGCATGACGCTCAAGTGTATCGCCGGAATTGAGACGCCGGACGAAGGGCGGATCGTGTTAAACGGCAGGGTGCTCTTTGATTCGGAAAAGCATATCAACCTGCCGCCGCAGAAGCGGAAAGTCGGTTATTTATTCCAAAATTATGCATTGTTTCCGAATATGACCGTAGAAACCAATATTGCAGCGGGGCTTTCGGGCAGCAAGGAGGAAAAACAGGAGGCAGTTGCCCGCATGATCCGTCTCTTTAAATTAGAAGGGCTTGAAAAAAGGTATCCGTCCCAGCTTTCCGGCGGACAGCAGCAGCGTGTGGCGCTGGCACGCATTCTCGTCTATGAGCCGGATGTGATCATGCTGGATGAACCATTTTCGGCGCTTGATTATTATCTGAAGGAACAACTGCAGTTCCAGGTGCGCGAGGTACTCCGCGGGTACACGGGTGATGTGCTGATGGTCAGCCACAGCCGGGACGAGGTCTATCGGTTCTGCGAGAAGAGCATCATCTTAAACCGCGGACAGGTGGCGATGAAGGGAGAGACGCGGGCGATTTTCCAGAAACCGGAAAATGTCACTGCGGCACGCCTGACAGGCTGTAAAAACTTCAGCCGGATCCGGCGGATCGGCGAATATGAGGTGGAGGCGCTCGACTGGGGACTCACGTTTCAGACCGAAGAAGCGGTTGCCGCGGAGCATGCCTATATCGGCATCCGGGCGCACCAGTTTTACCCGGCGCGCGGCAGTGCGAATGAATTTACGTGCGAGTGGGGGGACACACTCTGCCAGCCATTTGAGTGGGATGTTTTGCTGCGTCCGGTGGAAAATGCAGGGGCAGCGGGTGACAAAGAAAATGCACTGGAACGCGAGGTGATCTGGTGGAAGGTAGACTATAAGCAGAGTGATTCACTAAACCAGTATCAGCGCGGAGACCGCGTCCGGCTGGGAATTGCACCGGGAGATATCATGCTTTTAAAAGAAGGTTAGAATGATAGAAAAGGGGATATGTATGGCAGATGGGAAAACAGGCGCGATCATCCTGGCGGCAGGGCGGTCGGCGCACATGGAAGAATTAAAGCCGATGCTCCGGATGGGGCAGACCACGATGATACAGAGGGAGATCGACACGATCCGGCAGGCGGGGATCTCGCCGATCGTTGTCGTGACAGGGTATCAGGCAGATGTGCTGGAACGTCATATTTCACACCGTGGTGCGGTCTGTATCCGAAACAAGCGGTATGAGACATCGCAGATGTACGGCTCAATCTGCATGGGACTGCGCCATATCCAGAAAAAAGCCGATCGGGTGCTGTTGTTCCCTGCCGACGTGCCGATGATCACGGCGGACACAATCGAGAAGATGGCGCAGGCGCCCGGAAGCATGGCAGTACCGGTCTGTCAGGGGAAAAAAGGACACCCGGTCATGCTGTCGAAGGAAGTGTTTGGACATATCTTAACGTATCGGGGCGGAAAAGGACTCCGCGGCGCAATGGATGCGTGGGGCGAAGGTGTCCGGGAGATCGAGGTTGAAGATCCGGGTGTTTTACTGGACACCAACACGAAAATGGATTACGAATCGCTGATTGCCTACGAAAAAGACAGGCAGAGGCGCGGGAGCTGGCATTTCAGGCGTCGATTTCGCTGAGCCGCGAGGAAGAATGCTTCAGCGCGCTGACGGCGGATTTTCTGGAGGCAGTTGCTGAGAGCGGTTCAATGCTCGGTGCCTGTCAGATCCGGGATATTTCCTACAGCAAGGGCTGGAAAATGCTCAAGATCGCGGAGGCGCAGCTGGGAATCCAGTTTTTAGAGCGCCAGACGGGCGGAAGCAAGGGCGGATTTTCTGTGCTGACGCCGGAGGGAAAGGCGTTTTTAGAAAAATTCCGCCGGATGGAAGCAGCAGTGCAGGCGGCAGCAGAAGCAGCGTTTGAGAAAATCTTTCTGGAGCCGGAAGAAGAGGAAAAGGAGGATACAGATGGAAGAGAAATTAACGCATTTTGATGAAAAGGGAAATGCGATCATGGTAGATGTAACGGAAAAGAAGATTACCAGCCGGACGGCGACGGCATCCGGCAAGATTCACGTCAATGAAGCTGTCATGAAGGCGGTTCTGGAGGGAACGGTTGCCAAGGGCGATGTGTTGGGGGTGGCGCGCGTGGCGGGAATCATGGCGGTGAAGCAGACCGCACACCTGATCCCGATGCCACACACTCTCATCACGAAATGCAGCGTGGATTTTGAGGTGGATGAAAAGAGCTGACGATCAAGGCACTTTGTACTGCTAAGCTGGAAGGAAAGACCGGCGTCGAGATGGAGGCGCTGACCGGCGTCAGCGTGGCGCTTCTGACCATTTATGATATGTGCAAGGCGATCGACAAGCGGATGGAGATCGGAGAGATACATCTCGATGCAAAATCGGGAGGAAAGAGCGGGGAATTTGTGCGATGATAGACGGATACGGCAGAACGATCGACTACGTCCGGATCTCCGTGACCGATCGATGCAACCTGCGCTGTGTGTACTGTATGCCGGAGGAAGGCGTCGGCAGCATTTCCCATGAAGAGATCCTGCGGTTTGGTGAGATCGAGGGGTCTGTCAGATTCTGGCAGAGAACGGCATTCAGAAAATCAAGCTGACCGGAGGCGAACCGCTGGTGCGCCGGAGACTGCCGGAGTTAGCAGCAGCGTTAAAAGGGATTCCGGGAATCAAGAGCCTGACGATCACGACGAACGGTGTTTTATTAGAAGAAATGTACGATGCGCTGGCGGACGCGGGGGTTGATTCAGTCACGATCAGCCTGGATACGCTGGATGCGTCGGTGTACCGGCAGCTCACACGCCGGGATGAGATCGAAGCGGTCAGACGCGGCCTTCGGACGGCGATCCAGAAAGGCAGGATGCAGATCAAGATAAATTGTGTGCCGGTGCTTGGGATCGAGGAGCAAAAGCTTTAGAGGTGGCGGAACTGGCGAAAAACCATAACGTGCACGTGCGTTTCATCGAAATGATGCCGATCGGCATGGGAACGCAGTTTGCCTTTGTGAAAGAAGATGCATTGAAGCATGCGCTGGAAGAGGCATTTGGAACCTTTACCCCGTGCGGGGACGTGGCAGGAAATGGCCCGTGCCATTATTTCGCAGTCCCTGGCTTTCAGGGGCGGATCGGGTTTATCAGCGCGGTCAGCCATAAATTCTGTTCCGAATGCAACCGGATCCGGCTGACATCAGAAGGATTCTTAAAGACCTGTCTCCAGTATGACAATGGGGTGGAATTAAAGACCATTCTGCGCGGCGGCGGTACCGATGAAGACCTGCGCCGGGCGATCGGACAGGCGCTTGCGGAAAAGCCGAAGGGACATAGTTTTGAGAAAAAGACGGAATTTACGGATCGGGAACACCGGGGAATGTCCCAGATAGGCGGATAAGCAGGGTGTTTGTGAGGATTATGATTATGGTTTCTGCGGTGAAAGTGTGAGCCGGCGGAATGTTACAAGTGAAATATCGTATATGAAATATGAAATCGGAAAATTTATGGATAAAGAAAAGGAGAAACAATCATGGGAAAAGTAATCGCAACGTGTACCAGTGAAATCAAAGGTGTTCAGAAGAAAATGTCCATCAGGTCTGTCTTATCGAGGACTATGGAATCGAGGGTGACGCCCATGCGGGCAAATGGCACCGTCAGGTCAGCCTTCTTTCATATGACCGGATTCAGGAATTCCGCGCGCGCGGCGCGAAGGTCGAGGACGGCGCGTTCGGTGAAAATCTGGTCGTGGAAGGAATCGATTTCAAGACGCCCCGATCGGGACAAAATTTAAATGCAACGATGTCGTGCTGGAATTGACACAGATCGGAAAAGAATGCCACCATGGATGCGCGATCTTCCAGGCGATGGGCGATTGTATCATGCCGCGCGAGGGCGTATTTACAAAGGTGCTGCACGGCGGCGTGATCAAAGAGGGAGATAATCTGGAGATTCTGGAAGAAGCGTAGGAAAGAGATCAAAGAGAGGTGGGAAACCAATGAGAGCAGCAATTATTACATCCAGTGACTCTGGGTACGCGGGAAAACGGGAGGATGTGAGTGGTCCGGTAATCGCAGAAATGGTGAGAGAGGCTGGTTATGAGGTGGTCTGGCAGAAGGTGCTGCCGGACGAACAGGCGATGTTGGAAGAGGCGATGAAGGAGATCTGCGATGAGGGAAAGGCTGATCTGCTCTTAACAACGGGCGGAACGGGATTTTCTCCGCGTTACGTGATGCCGGAGGCGACGCTGGCGGTCGCGGAACGGATGGTTCCGGGTATCCCGGAGGCGATGCGGGCATACAGCTTACAATTTACAAAGCGGACGATGTTAAGCCGAGCGGCAAGCGGGATCCGCAAACGCACGCTGATCGTCAACCTGCCGGGCAGTCCGAAGGCGGTGCGGGAGTGTCTGGAATACATTCTGCCGCAGCTGGATCATGGATTAAAAATTCTTTTGGGGCTTGATGGGGAGTGTGCTAGAAAGTAGGGAAAGCAGCAAAAACGAAGATGGAAAAACAGATGCAATATATAAGACGATGTATGCTAATGGGGCTGTCGCACTAAGGTGCGGCAGCTCGTGTTTTTATATCCCAACACAAAACGCCGAGCTTCGAAAAGCCCGGCGTTTGTGGTATAATTAGTTTATGCTATTAAACAAAATAATACAGAGAGATTATACCTCATTTTCTCTGTATTATCAAATCAAACTTCCACTGGATTTAGAGATTTCTATTCCATCTGATGACCCAGTTCGTCTGGTAAGTGCCTTTGTGGAGGAAATGGACCTTTCTGAACTGTATAAAACTTACGGCAGGATCAGAAAAAATCAGGCAACACCGCGTCAGATGCTGAAACTCGTTATCTATGCAGCAATGAATCGAATCTATTCGAGTCGGGATATCAGAAAAGCATGTAAACGTGATATCAACTTTATGTATCTCCTGGAAGGAGTGCCTGCTCCTGATCACGCAACCATCGCACGTTTTATATCCCTGCATTTTTCTGCCTGTGCAAAAGCTTTACTTGCTCAAATGTCAGATCTGCTCTATCTTCTTGGTGAGATCTCAGGGAAGACCATCTTTATTGACGGCACCAAGATCGAATCGGCAGCTAATAAGTATACATTTGTATGGAAAAAGGCCATTACAAAGAATCAGGTCCGGTTATACACAAAACTGTCTTCTTTTGTGGCTGAATGCGAAGAGCTCTACGGAATTAAGACGGTATACCATAAGCGGATATCCATACACACACTGAAACGTTTAAAAAAGCAGTTGTGCCGCATCAAAGTACAGGAAGGAATCGTATTCGTACACGGAATCGGACGGAGGAAAACACAGTTACAAAAATCCCTGGAACAGCTGGATCAATATCTGGAGAAACTAAAGGAATATACGAAAAAAAACTGTATACGCTTGGGGACAGAAACAGTTATTCCAAAACAGATCCTGATGCCACCTTTATGAGAATGAAAGAAGACGCGATGCTGAATGGGCAGTTAAAACCTGCTTATAACATCCAGCACGGAGTGGATTCCGAATACATCACATGGCTCGATATTAGCCCGCGTCCAACCGATACACGTACCCTAATTCCATTTTTGAAAGATATGGAGAATCACTTGGGATTTAAGTATTCAGAAATCGTTGCAGATGCCGGATACGAAAGTGAAGAAAACTATCTTTTCATTGAATGCAACGGACAGACTGCCTATATAAAGCCGCAGAACTATGAGATTTCGAAGACCCGAAAATACAAAAAAGACATCAGTAGAAGGGAAAACATGGAGTATCACGCAGACAGTGACAGCTACATCTGCCGCAACGGAAGGGAACTGACTGTTACGAATGAATGCAGAAGTAAAACAGCCAGCGGATATATCAGTGTAAAAACTTATTACAGGAGCTCAGACTGTACCGGCTGTCCTTATAAAACGGAATGTATCAAAGGGAACAACTGCAAAACACCTATGGAAAAAAGGAATAAAGTGCTAATGGTCTCAAAGACGATGAGCCAGAAGCGTGCAGAAGATCTGGAACGGATCACGAGTGAGTATGGGACTATGCTCGGATGAACCGAAGTATTCAGGCGGAAGGTTCTTTTGCTGATGTGAAAAAAGACATGAACTTTCGGAGATATCTGTACCGTGGGAAAGGTAAATGCACTGGCAGAAAGCATCCTTTTAGCAATGGGACGAAATATGAATAAGCTTCATTGCAAGATTCAGGCCGGAAGGACGAGAAGCCATCTTTTTTCATTAAAGACAACATAGATTTTGATAATTGAAAATAAAACAGTTTGAAATAAGGCATGCCGAAAGGGATGTCTATGAATGAACTGGTTTATAGAATGGCATCGGAACCATAACTGATTTCGATGCCATTTTGGGCAGAAAGTACGGGGGGCTGCCGCCCAGCAAAAATATTTGCTAATGCGACAGCCCCATTTCAATGATGGTCAGCTCATTTGTGGCAGAATGGAATGACCACAAGAAATCTACTCCATTCAGTCATGAATGTTCAGTTCAGGAATTATTTACTCGATGCGGAGCATCCGATAGCCGATTCCGATGTGTGTTTGTATGTATTGCTGCCCATCTTTCCCGTTTTCCAGCTTTTGCGCAGGGTTGCCATGAATACTCGCAGAGAAGCAATATCATTTTCCCCAACTGCTGCCCCAAATCTGCTGCGTAATGTAGGTGTGTGTCAGAACCTTACCCACATTTTTTGAGAGCAGGCACAGCAGCTTGTATTCGATGGGCGTCAAGGTGCAGTTCTGCACCATCAATATATGCGCAGCCTGCCGCATAGTCGATTTTCAGCGCACCATTCGTAAAAATCGGAGAATCCTGCACGGAGTCTGTTTTCATCATCGACAGTCTCCGCTGCGTCACCCGCAGTCGTGCCAAAAGTTCCTCCACGGAAAAGGCTTTGTTAGATAATCATCCGCCCCGGCATCCAGCGCCCCGATTTTATCAGAATCCTCCGTTCTGGCGCTGATCACAATGATCGGCATATTCGACCACGAACGGATTTTTTGGATGATTTCCACGCCGTCCATGTCGGGGAGTCCCAGATCGAGCAGCACAATATCCGGATTATGCTACAGCGCCTCCAGCACGGCGCTTGCGCCGTTTTGAGCCGAGAGATATCTGTATTCGTGAGTTTTTAGCGTCGTCGTGATTAAATTGCGCACCGGGGTATCATCTTCTACAACGAGGATGAGCGGCTTATTCATTTAAGTTCACCTCACTAAGTGGTATTGTAAAGGAAAAGATGCAGCCATGCGGCGAATTGTCTTTCAACGTCATTTCACCATTATGTGCATGAACAATAGTTTGACAGAGCGTAAGTCCTAGTCCAAGACTTCGGCGGCTGTCGCCAATTGGATTGCCCCCAGTAAAGAACATTTCAAAAACACGTTCCTTCAGTTCATTCGGAATACCGGGACCGTTATCGCTGACACATATTTCAGCCATATTTTCTCGCGGGATTGCCGTGATCCGGATGTTCGAGCCAACTGGAGTATATTTGACTGCGTTATTCACCAGATTGATGAGCACCTGCATGATGAGTCCTGCGTCCATCCGTGCCAGCAACAGTACGTCTCCGCAATCTACTGCGATGTGATGTTCTGCCGCTCTTCGGTCAATATGCCTGAGTGCTTCCGATATGATGTCATCCACGACCTGATCAGAAAGGTGCAGCTTTACGCTGCCGTCTACAATTTTCGTAATGGAAAGCAAGTTCTCAACCAGTCCCGTCAGCCATTGTGCATCGTCATAAATGTCCGTAAAAATCTGTTTCCGTGTCTGCTCATCCAGCGCATTATAGCTGTGCAGCAGCGTATCTGCATTACCGGAAATGGAGGTCAACGGGGTTCTGAGGTCATGAGAAATCGAACGCAAAAGATTGGCGCGAAGCTGTTCGTTCTTTGCAAGAACGGCAGCTTCTTCCTTTTCTCTGGCATTTCGCAGGTTATCCAGCGCCGAGCGCACTCTCCGAGAATGGAGAACAGAACGCTGGATGTAAATGCGTCAGGCTGCGTTTGCTTATCCATCAGAATCCCGACAACGCCGAAAACCTGCTGCCCGGTACGAATGGCAAGATACAGCCATTTTGCCTTTGGAAAGTTTTGCGTCGTTGCTCCGGCGCGCTTGCGGTTTTGCCAGACCCATTGAACCACGTTCTGTTCCCGATCGGTATCTGGGATGCTGTATGGACTACTTCCGTCAGCCGGATAAATGTTCCCATCCAGCAGAGCGTTGCCCTGTGCCGGGTAAATCAGAACGTCCCGCTGCATGAGCTTTTGTATCTGCATTGCGGTCATCCGATAGACCTCCTCCGGCGTTTCCGCCTTTTTGGAGCTGTCTGTTCATATCAAAAAGGAGCTTCGTGCGATAACCGTCCCGTGCGGATAGCTGTGCGTGGGCTTTGAGCTTGGCCGCAAGTGTACTTGTCAAAAGTGCAGCCGCGAACATGACGGCAAAGGTTATTGGGTATTTGCTGCCATAGGCTGCCAAAGACAGCCGGGGCTCCGTCAGAAAATAATTGAACAGGAGGACACTCAAAAAAGCGGACAGCACACCGCAGATATAGCCGCTGGTAAAAGTGGAAGTCAGGCACACCCAGCAGGTAAACCATGATGATATTGGCATTTGCAAAGCTGAGCCGCAGAAAAATCCATCCGATGACCGTCGTAACTGCCAGAATTCCGATGGTCAGAAGTAGTTCCCGGCGGTCGGAAACGCCGGGCGGATAGTAAGCGGCTGATTTCTGCGGCAGTTCTTATAGGCTTCCACATCCGGAATAATATAAATATCTACCTCCGGTGCAAGCGTAATGAGCTGTTCTGTCAGCGTCGATTCGCTCCAGAAATGCCGCCGCTGTATGCCGCTTCGTCCAATCACAATTTTGGTCACGTCGGAGAGCCGCGCATATTCCGCAATCTGCGTCGGTACATCTTCTCCGTGTGTTGTGACGATTTCTGCACCAAGTTGCTGCGCCAGATACATATTCGCCTGCAATCGAACGGTATCTTCCGCGTTCATATCAGCGTCTCCGGGGGTCTGCACGTAAAGTGCGGTAAGACTGGCGCAAAATGCCTGTGCCATTTTCCCTGCCATTCGTACAATGCGTTCATTGGATGGAGACGAGGACAGGCACACAAGAATATGCTCTTTTGGCATTTCGCTTCCTTTATTCTGCACATTTTCACCACCCCTCTTAAACAATATTATAGCAATTATAGCACCAAAATGTGAAGGTTTCTACTGCGCCCAATCGGATTTGTTGTCCGGAAAAGAAATTTGCTCTGAATCATAGATCACGATTTCTACATGGGCATGACTATTGCGAAACTGAGAAAATGTTTCCTCAAGTTCGTCAGGAGAAATATTTCCGACTAGGTGCACGCACGGTTCAGCCTGCTGTTGTTCTGACGATTCTTTGATGCGCTTCTGATTTTCGTCCAGAAAGCGATCCATCCGTTTCATCAAAAACCAGCCGAACAGGAACATTAGCGCCGTCCCGGCGATCAAAACGCTATCTTCCATATACCCTCACCGTCCGTTCAGATTCGGAAGCACTTTTGCAGCGCTTTGTATTCGCCCAACGCTAAAATCGTTGTTTCCCCGGACAGCACTGTATCCGGTGTAATCGAAACGTCTGTTTTCCCGAACGCTTAATGCCGAGAATGTTAATACCATACTTTCTGCGAATATCCAGCTCTCCAACGCTTTTGCCAATCCACCTTTCCGGAATTTCTACTTCAAAAATGGCGTGCTGGTCGTCGATCTCTATGTAGTCGAAAATATGGTCGGCAGTGTATCGGATCGCAGCCCACTTTGCCACCTGTTTTTCCGGGTAGACTACCTGGTCAGCACCGTTGCGAAGCAGAAACTTCGCCTGCACATCACGCTCGGCACGCGACACCACGCACTTCGCGCCCAGCTCTTTCAGCAGCGAGGTGGTTTCCAGCGAGTTCTGAAAGTTCCCGCTGATGGTCACGATGCAGACATCAAATTTCCGATGCCAAGAGAGCGAAGAAACTCCGCGTTTGTACTGTCGCCAATTTGTGCGTTGGTGACATATGGCAGCACATCATTGATTCGTTCCTCGTTTGTATCGACCGCCATGACCTGATGCCCCAGCTGAGAAAGCTGTATTGCAATATGCCGTCCGAAGCGGCCTGTGCCAATCAATAGAATGTTTTTCATGAGAAAAGACTCCTTATCCAATCGTGATTTTTCCTTCGGCAGCTTTGCATTCCCCACCTTTTTGCTGGAAAATGTCGCATAAATAAGTGTAAGACCGCCGACTCTGCCCAGATACATGAGCGTGATCAGCACCATTTGCGACGTAATATGCAGCTGCGGTGTAATGCCAAGTGTCAATCCCACCGTTCCGACCGCCGATGCCGTTTCATACAGGCAGACAGACAGCGGAAGATTCTCATATGCGCTGATAAAGACAGCACCGCCAAAGAACAGCATCAAGTACATCGTCAGAATGGTCGCGGCGGTCTTGACGGCGCTGCAATCGACTCTGCGTCCGAAAAATCGGGCACTATCGCGCTGGCAGAAGGTTGCAGTGGCATTGGCAAGCAGAACCGCCAGCGTTGTTGTTTTCATACCGCCTGCTGTAGAACCTGGAGAACCGCCGATCAGCATCAAAAGGATTATTACGCCCTGTGATGCACCGGACATCGTGGAAAGATTTACCGTGTTGAAGCCCGCTGTCCTCGGCGTGACAGACTGAAAAAAGGATGCCAGCAGCCGGTTTCCGGCGGGAAGCGCGGAAAAGTCTGAAAAGAAGAAAAACATAGCAGGCAGAAAAATTAAAAAACCTGTCGTGACGAGAATCACCTTGCTCTGCATCCGGTAGCGATGAAACCGCCACTTGTTTTCGCAGATGTCATTCCACGTCAGAAATCCAATGCCGCCAATCACGATCAGCAGCATAATCGTGATATTGATTACCGGGCTGTCCGCGTAGCCGGTAAGAGATGGATAGCGGTTGCTTTCTGTCCCAAGAATGTCAAACCCGGCGTTGCAAAAAGCGGATATGGAATGAAATACCGCCATCCAGATGCCGCGCCATCCATAGTCCCGGCAGAACACCGGCAGCATGGCAAGCGCCCCCAGCAACTCAATCAGAAACGTCCCTCGCAGGATGAAGCGTGTCAGACGAACGATTCCGCCGACCTGAGGTGCTGAAATTGCGTCCTGCATGGTGCTGCGCTGCATCAGAGAAATTTTTCGCCCGGACAACAGCGCAAACGATGCTGCTACGGTTACGACACCAAGGCCACCAATTTGGATCAGTGCCAGAATAACCGCCTGCCCAAAGGTTGACCAGTAGCTGCCTGTATCCTGTACTACAAGCCCTGTCACGCAGACGGCAGAGGTTGCAGTAAACAGCGTTTCATTGAATGGAGTTACATTCTCTCCAGTCGTGGAGATCGGCAGCATCAGCAATAGCGCACCTAGCAGAATGACTCCGGCAAAACCCAATGTGATAATTTGAAAAGACGAAAGACGGCGCTTTCGTCGAATAATCTCTTCCGGCATAAAGGCAGCTCCTTATTTCTGTGATGGTTCATATTATACAGCTGGAGATTTTAAGAGCGGATAAGGGAGATTTAACGATGTATTAAGATTGAATAAAGATGAGGAGGATGCTGGAAAATATGTGTTTTTGGTTGTATACTGTGTATGTGAATAAAATCGGGGGAGTAACTATCAGAAAAGTTCGCTCGGAATCGTCTGGAAAAATTTCGGGTAAACGGAGAGGAGAAAGAGAGGGTAGAAGTTTATGAAACTGGGATTTATTGGAACGGGAATCATTACGACGTCCGTCGTGACTGGATTCTGCGAGAGCGGAATGGAGAATCTGCAGATCGTTGTATCGCCGAGAAATAAAGAACGGGCGCAGATGCTGCATGAGAAATACCCGGAGATTGTGTCGATCGCGGCGGATAACCAGGAAGTTGTGGACCGGTCGGACTGGGTCTTTGCGGCGCTCCTTCCGAAGGCGGCGGAAGATATCTTAAAACCACTTCATATCGGACCGGAGAAGAGGTTTATCAATCTGGTTGCAACGCTGAGCTTAAAGCGCATTGAGGAAATGTTTGGACAGAGAGAGATTCTGGCGGATGTTGTGCCTCTGACCTTCGCGGCGAACCGCTTCGGACCGGTGGTGATTTACCCGGATATCCCGGAGGTAGTCGATCTGATGAGTCACGTCGGCAAGCCGGTTCCGGTCGATACGCCGAAGCAGATCGCGATCCTTAGGAGCACGACGGGCCTGATGAGCGCTTACTATATGCTTCTGACCGTCATTATCCAGTGGTGTGAGAAACGGGCTGGATGAGCCATCCGCACGGGCATACATCACCGAATTTACTGGGGCGCTGTCCCGCAAGGCAGCGACGTGGGACGGGGATCTGGAAGACCTTGCCAGGGAAATGACACCGGGAGGACTGAACTGGATGGCGCTGACGCATCTGGAGGAAAAGGATGCGTATACGCCTTGGACGGAGATTCTGGGGCCGATTTTGGAGAAGGTTATAAAAGAATAGAGTCGAGGTGGAAAACTCGGGGCACATTTCTCACGCCCCGAGTTTTTCTTTTAATTAAAGTGTGAGCAATCTAAAAAAGTAGTTGCTTTTTTTAAGAAGGAATGATAGTATATAGAAAACACTTTAGTGCGCTACCATGATAGCGAGATAAATAAAAGTGATGGGAGCTATAACGGCAGGATATAGACGAGCGGGTGATTGTCCGGCAGATTTTGTTGAGGCGGGGCGGTTGCGGCGGCAGTTGAGAGGATAGAGCATGTATTTAGAGATTCAGAGCCTTCGGAGGGCGGAGGCGGCGACGCTTCGCCTGAGAGGTCTTTATGAGAGCTATGGATACCGCAAGTACCGGATGGGGCGGTTTGAGGAATATAGTTTGTATGCAGCGAATAAAAGTTTCCTGCTGGGGGAAAATGTACCGACGTTTACGGATCTGGACGGACGCCTGATGGCTCTCAAGCCGGATGTGACGCTGAGCATCGCGAAGAACACCAAGGCAGATAAAAATACGTGCGAAGGTCTATTATCTGGAGAGTGTGTACCGTGAGAGCAAGGAAAGCCACACTTACAAAGAGATCAGCCAGATGGGACTGGAGTGCATGGGCGGCGTGGATGACTGCGTGATCGCGGAGGTGCTGGCGCTGGCGCTCAAGAGTCTGGCGGATTTTGAGACGGACTATGTGCTCAAGATTTCTAACATGGATTTCGTGGTGGGACTGATGGAAGAGCTTCCGGTCAATGCCGATCAGAAAGATATCATTTTAGGGCAAAAACCGCAGCGGATTGGAAAAACTGTGCGCGGATCTGGCACTGCCGGAGGGCGATACAGAGAAATTGATGAAGGTTTCCGGGCTGTACGGAGAGTTTGGGCGGGTGCTGGCAGAGGCAGGTGCGATCGCGGATACGCCGAAAATGAAGGAGGCGGTTGCACTTTTATCCCGCCTGTATGAGGTTCTGGAGGCGATGGGACTGGGCGGACAGCTTGACAAGGTGCGGCTGGACTTCTCGATGATCAATGACATTGAATATTATAACGGTATTATTTTCCAGGGATTTTTAGACGGTCTGGCACGCCAGGTTCTTTCCGGCGGTACGACGGTATGATGGCAAAATTAGGAAAGAAAGCTGATGCGATCGGATTTGCCATCTATTTAAGAGCTGGAACGCCTGCCGGAAAAGAGCATCCGCTACGATGTCGATGCGCTGGTACTTTATGAGCCGGATGTCGATGTAGTGCGCCTGTGCCAGGCGGTTGAAAGCCTGCGCGTCGGGACTGCGTGTGCGGGTGGAGAAAGCTGTGCCGGAGGATCTGCGTTACTGCTATCTGTACGGTATGACGGACGTCTTTCC
>SCPO01000405.1_pt1 | contig 29979 bp, 37 predicted proteins | sample 6106821 | NCBI WGS metagenome assembly SCPO01 (sample SAMN10720448, study PRJNA508395) | human gut metagenome | isolation source: Participant 2 stool, 0 month | host: Homo sapiens | collected 2017 | reverse complement strand
GTAACGCTTCATACCGGTACCAGCCGGAATCAGCTTACCAATGATAACGTTCTCCTTCAGACCGATCAGATTATCTACCTTACCCTTGATGGCAGCTTCTGTCAGGACCTTGGTGGTCTCCTGGAAGGATGCTGCAGACAGGAGGGAGTCAGTTGCCAGAGATGCCTTGGTGATACCCAGCATAACCTGCTTGCCCTCTGCCGGCTGCCTTGCCCTCTGCGATCAGAGCCTCGTTCATCTCGTTGAAGTCCAGAACATCCATGGATACGCCCGGCAGCACATCGCTGTCGCCGCTCTCCTCGATGCGGATCTTCTTTAACATCTGACGAACGATCATCTCAACGTGCTTATCATTGATTTCTACACCCTGCAGACGGTATACACGCTGTACCTCCTGGATCATGTAATCCTGTACGGCGCGGACACCCTTGATCTTCAGAATATCATGCGGGTTCACGCTACCTTCGGTCAGCTCGTCACCGGCCTCGATCACCTGCTCGTCCTGAACCTTGATTCTGGATCCGTACGGGATCAGATAGGTCTTGGAGTTGCCGGTCTCCGGATCAGTAACCACGATCTCACGTTTCTTCTTGGTATCTTTGATGGTTACAACACCGCCGAACTCAGCGATGATCGCAAGTCCCTTCGGCTTACGAGCCTCGAAAAGCTCCTCTACTCGAGGAAGACCCTGTGTGATATCTCCACCTGCTACACCGCCGGTATGGAAGGTACGCATGGTCAGCTGGGTACCCGGCTCACCGATAGACTGTGCCGCAATAATGCCGACTGCCTCACCAACCTGTACCGGCTGGCCAGTTGCCATGTTGGCACCGTAACATTTTGCGCAGACACCGATGTGAGACTTACAGCTTAAGACGGTACGGATCTTTACAGAATCACGGCCCATCTTGTTCAGCGCCTTCATAACAGCAGCTGCACGTTTCGGAGTACACATATGGTTTGCTTTTACAACCACTTCTCCGGTCTCCGGATCGGTAATGGTCTCAGCGATGTAACGGCCGGTGATACGCTCCAGGCTCTCGATGGTCTCTTTGCCATCGGTAAATGCCTTGATCTCCATATACGGGATATCCTTGCCTTCGCAGCAGTCTACCTCACGCACGATCAGATCCTGGGATACGTCTACCAGACGACGGGTAAGGTAACCGGAGTCTGCGGTACGCAGCGCGGTATCGGACATACCCTTTCGTGCACCATGAGCGGAGATGAAGTACTCCAGTACATCAAGACCCTCACGGAAGTTGGATTTGATAGGAAGCTCGATGGTGTGACCGGTTGTATCTGCCATAAGTCCACGCATACCTGCCAGCTGCTTGATCTGCTTATCAGATCCTCGCGCACCGGAGTCTGCCATCATGAAGATGTTGTTGTACTTATCCAGACCGCCTAACAGGTCTTTGGTCAGCTGGTCATCGGTAGTCTTCCAGGTATCGATAACCTCTTTATAACGCTCTTCCTCAGTGATCAGACCACGGCGGAAGTTCTTTGCGATGCGGTCTACAGTTGCCTGCGCGTCTTCCAGAAGCTGCGGCTTGGATGCCGGCACGGTCATATCCGCGATGGATACGGTCATAGCTGCTCTGGTAGAATACTTGTAACCGATAGCCTTGATATCATCCAGGGTAACAGCAGTCTGGGTAGCGCCATGCACGTTGATGACCTTCTCCAGAATCTTCTTTAACTGTTTCTTTCCTACATGGAAATCAACCTCAAGTACCAGCTCGTTACCCGGAACGCTTCTGTCAACGAAGCCCAGATCCTGCGGGATGATCTCGTTGAAGATAAAACGGCCAAGGGTGGACTCTACAACACCGGTTTCTCGGTGCCGTCCGGCATGGTCTTGGTTCCTCTTACTTTGACACGGGAATGCAGGGTCACAGCAGCGTTCTCATATGCAAGAATTGCCTCGTTCACGCTCTTGAAGATCATGCCCTCGCCGGTTGCGCCCGGGCGCTCCTGGGTCAGATAGTAGATACCAAGGACCATATCCTGGGAAGGAACTGCTACCGGACCACCATCGGACGGTTTTAACAGGTTGTTCGGAGAAAGCAGCAGGAAACGGCACTCTGCCTGTGCTTCCAGGGAAAGCGGAAGATGTACCGCCATCTGGTCGCCATCGAAATCGGCGTTGAACGCGGTACAAACAAGCGGATGCAGCTTGATTGCCTTACCTTCTACCAGAATCGGCTCGAATGCCTGGATACCAAGACGGTGAAGAGTAGGGGCACGGTTTAACATAACCGGATGCTCTTTGATTACATCCTCAAGTACGTCCCATACCTCGGACTGCAGACGCTCTACCATCTTCTTCGCGCTCTTGATGTTGTGCGCGGTTCCGTTCTGTACAAGCTCCTTCATAACGAACGGCTTGAACAGCTCGATGGCCATCTCCTTCGGCAGACCGCACTGGTAGATCTTCAGCTCCGGTCCAACGACGATAACGGAACGGCCGAGAGTATCAACACGTTTACCGAGAAGGTTCTGACGGAAACGGCCCTGTTTACCTTTTAACATATCTGAAAGGGACTTGAGGGCACGGTTGCCAGGACCGGTTACCGGTCTGCCGCGGCGTCCATTATCGATCAGGGCATCTACAGCCTCCTGCAGCATACGCTTCTCATTGCGGACGATGATGTCCGGAGCGCCAAGCTCAAGCAGGCGGGCAAGACGGTTGTTACGGTTGATGATTCTTCTGTATAAGTCGTTTAAGTCGGATGTCGCGAAACGGCCGCCGTCGAGCTGTACCATAGGACGGATATCCGGCGGAATAACCGGAATCACGGTCATGATCATCCACTCCGGCTTGTTTCCGGAATTTCTGAATGCCTCTACAACTTCCAGTCTCTTGATGATTCTTGCACGTTTCTGGCCGCTGGACTCTTTTAGTTCGCGTTTGAGCATCTCAGACTCTTTTTCCAGATCAATGCTCTTAAGAAGTTCAAGAACTGCCTCGGCACCCATTCCGACACGGAAGTTGCCGTAGCCCCACTTCTCAACCTCTTCACGGTACTCTTTCTCAGAAAGTACCTGCTTATACTGCAGGCTGGTCTGACCTGTCCAGAACAATGTAGGACGCAAAGTACAGAACCTTTTCCAGCACTCTCGGAGAGATATCCAGGATGAGACCCATACGGCTCGGGATACCCTTGAAGTACCAGATATGAGATACAGGAGCAGCCAGCTGAATGTGGCCGATACGCTCTCTGCGGACACTGGACTTGGTTACCTCAACGCCACAGCGGTCGCAGATTACGCCTTTGTATCTGATTTTTTTATATTTACCACAATGACATTCCCAGTCTTTGCTGGGTCCGAAGATTCTCTCACAGAACAGACCGTCGCGCTCCGGCTTTAAGGTACGATAGTTGATGGTCTCAGGCTTTTTTACCTCGCCGTGGGACCACTCCAGAATCTTCTCCGGGGAAGCCAGGCCAATCTTAATGGCATCAAATGTCAATGGCTGATAAGTTTCATTTGTCTCAGGCATGAGCGTTACTCCCTTCTATTATTCTTCATCAAAGGAATCATCGGTGTAGTCATCAGATTCCCCTTCGAAATCATCGCTGCTGTCATCGTCGCTCTCGACGCCAACCAGCTCTCCATCCTTGAACTCCTGCTGCTGATAGCCGTAGTCGCCAAAGGACTCGTCACGGTTGTAGCGGCTGTCGCCCTCAATGATGTGACGCAGATCGGTCTCGCCGTAATCTACGTTCTCACCGATTTCAACCTCGGTTCCGTCGTCACGCAGTACGCTTACATCCAGGCCCAGAGACTGCAGCTCTTTTAACAGTACCTTGAAGGACTCCGGAATACCCGGCTCAGGGATGTTCTCGCCCTTGATGATCGCCTCGTAGGTCTTCACACGTCCGACAACATCATCGGACTTCACGGTCAGGATCTCCTGCAGAGTGTAGGACGCGCCATACGCCTCCAGAGCCCAAACCTCCATCTCACCGAAACGCTGTCCGCCGAACTGTGCCTTACCACCCAGAGGCTGCTGGGTAACCAGGGAGTATGGGCCGGTGGAACGTGCATGGATCTTATCGTCAACCAGATGATGCAGTTTCAGATAATGCATGTGTCCGATCGTTACCGGGCTGTCAAAATATTCGCCGGTACGTCCGTCACGCAGTCTTACTTTACCGTCACGCTGGAGCGGAACGCCCTTCCACAGCTCACGGTGCTCCAGATGGGAGCCTAAGTAATCCATAACTTCCGGTTTCAGGGTATCTTTGTATTTCTCTTCAAACTCCTCCCAGGAGGTGTTTACGTAATCGTTGGCAATTTCCAGGGTATCCATAATATCTACCTCGTTCGCGCCCTCGAATACCGGGGTGGAAATGTTGAAGCCCAGTGCCTTACATGCAAGGCTTAAGTGCATCTCCAGGACCTGTCCGATGTTCATACGGGACGGCACACCCAGAGGGTTCAGCACGATGTCCAGCGGACGTCCGTTCGGCAGGAACGGCATATCCTCTACAGGAAGTACACGGGAAACGACACCCTTGTTACCATGACGTCCAGCCATCTTATCACCTACAGAAATCTTACGTTTCTGGGCAATGTAAATGCGGACAGTCTGGTTTACGCCAGGAGCCAGCTCGTCGCCGTTCTCTCTGGTAAATACTTTTGCGTCGATGATGACGCCGTAAGCACCGTGCGGTACTTTTAAGGAGGTATCTCTTACTTCTCTTGCCTTCTCACCGAAGATGGCACGCAGCAGTCTCTCCTCTGCGGTCAGCTCGGTCTCTCCCTTCGGGGTAACCTTACCAACCAGGATATCACCGGCACGAACCTCAGCACCGATACGGATGATGCCTCTCTCGTCCAGATCCTTCAGTGCGTCATCGCCGACACCCGGAACGTCACGTGTGATCTCTTCCGGTCCCAGCTTGGTATCACGGGCTTCTGCCTCATACTCCTCGATATGAACGGAGGTGTAGACATCTTCCATAACCAGTCTCTCACTTAAGAGAACCGCATCCTCGTAGTTGTAACCCTCCCAGGTCATGAATCCGATCAGCGGGTTCTTACCAAGAGCGATCTCACCGTTGCTGGTGGACGGACCGTCCGCGATAACCTCGCCTGCCTCAACATGGTCGTTCTTGTAAACGAGCGGCTTCTGGTTGTAGCAGTTGGACTGGTTGCTTCGTGAGAATTTGATCAGATGATAAACATCCTTTGCGCCGTTGTCATCTCTCTTGATGATGATCTCGTTGGAGGCGGAGCGCTCAACAACGCCGGCATGTTTTGCGACAACGCAGACACCAGAGTCAACAGCAGCTTTGCCCTCGATACCGGTACCTACTGCAGGTGCCTCAGTTCTTAAAAGCGGAACGGCCTGACGCTGCATGTTGGATCCCATCAGAGCACGGTTCGCATCGTCGTTCTGAAGGAACGGGATCATGGAGGTTGCTACGGAGAATACCATCTTAGGAGATACGTCCATCAGGTCGATTTCTCTCTTCTGGAACTCGGAAGTCTCCTCACGGAAACGGCCGGCTACGTTATTGTTCACGAAATGGCCTTCCTCGTCGAGCGGGGTATTTGCCTGTGCTACGACGAAGTTATCCTCTTCGTCCGCGGTCAGGTATACAACCTCGTCGGTTACACGCGGGTTAGCCGGATCGGATTTATCTACAACACGGTACGGAGCCTCAATGAAGCCGTACTCGTTGACCTTTGCGTAGGTTGCAAGGGAGTTGATAAGACCGATGTTCGGTCCCTCAGGAGTCTCGATCGGGCACATTCTTCCGTAATGGGAGTAGTGTACGTCTCGAACCTCGAATCCGGCACGGTCACGGGACAGACCGCCAGGTCCAAGGGCGGAAAGACGTCTCTTGTGGGTCAGCTCAGACAGCGGGTTGTTCTGGTCCATGAACTGGGACAGCTGGGAGCTTCCGAAGAACTCCTTCACCGCTGCGGTAACCGGCTTAATGTTGATTAAGGACTGCGGAGAAATTCCGTCGATGTCCTGTGTTGTCATACGCTCACGTACCACACGCTCCATACGGGACAGACCGATGCGGTACTGGTTCTGAAGCAGCTCACCTACGGCACGGATTCTACGGTTGCCCAGGTGGTCGATATCGTCCGGGGTACCGATGCCGCCTTCCAGATGCATATTATAGTTGATGGAAGCAATGATATCTTCCTTGGTAATGTGCTTCGGAATGAGCTCGGTGATGTTCTTATGAACCAGTTTCTTTAACTCTTCCTGGTCATCGCCAGCTTCTTCCAGAATAGTTTTTAATACCGGATAATATACTAATTCCGTAACACCGGCTTCCTTCGGATCGAAGTCCACGTAAGCTGCCAGGTCTACCATTAAGTTGGAAAGGACTTTGTAGTTGCGGTCCTCTGCCTGGATCATAACGAACGGAACAGCTGCGTTCTGCAGGGTGGTCGCAAGGTCTTTGTCGATCTTGGTGCCAGCCTCTGCCAGAATTTCTCCGGTGGTCTCATCTACCACATCCTCAGCCAGAATCTGGCCCTTGATGCGGTTCTTGAAGTGAAGCTTCTTATTAAATTTATATCTGCCGACTTTGGCCAGGTCATAACGACGCGGGTCAAAGAACATGCTGTTTAACAGGCTTTCTGCACTATCAACGGATAACGGCTCGCCCGGACGGATCTTGCGGTAGAGCTCTAACAGACCATCCTGATAGCTCTCTGCAGTATCTTTTCCGAAGCTTGCCAGCAGTTTCGGCTCTTCGCCGAACAGATCAATGATCTCCGCGTTGGTGCCATAGCCCAGTGCACGCACCAGTACGGTTACCGGAACCTTACGGGTACGGTCTACACGAACGTAGAAGATATCATTGGAGTCGGTCTCATACTCCAGCCATGCTCCACGGTTCGGGATTACGGTACAGGTATACAGTTCCTTACCGATCTTGTCGTGTCCGATTCCGTAGTAGATACCCGGGGAACGAACCAGCTGGCTTACGATAACTCGTTCAGCGCCGTTGATTACGAATGAGCCGGTATCGGTCATGAGCGGAAGATCTCCCATAAAGATTTCGTGCTCGTTGATCTCTTCTTTGTCCTTATTGTAAAGTCTTACCTTTACCTTTAAAGGTGCAGCGTAAGTTGCGTCGCGTTCTTTGCATTCTTCGATGTTGTATTTGACTTCATCCTTACATAATGTAAAATCAACGAATTCGAGGCTTAAATGACCTGCGAAATCGGAGATTGGGGAGATATCTTCAAATACTTCCTTTAATCCTTCATCGAGGAACCACTGATAGGAGTCTTTCTGAATCTCAATCAGGTTTGGCATCTCAAGAACTTCTTTCTGTCTTGAGTAGCTCATTCTAACGCTCTTTCCCGATGTTACCGGGCGCATTCTGCTTTTCTCCATTGACGTTTCACCCCTGTTTTCTAATCTAATTTCTGGCATATTTTTGGGCGCAAAAGCCCAGGACGCCACAATAGTGCACACTCCATAATATCATACGTCTGTCAAGGTGTCAAGTTTTTCCTTGATTTTTTTTGCTAAAAATGCTATACTTTTCGTACAGGTGTGTCCTGTTACACAAAAGAACCTAATGGAGGTATGCCCCATGCAGACTTTTTTAAACGTTTTGCTGGTGATTCTGGTAATCGCAGTGATTGCTCTTGCAGTTCTGTACTTCCTGGGAAGACGACTCGAAAACGTCAGGTTGAGCAGCAGCAGCTTCTGGAGATGTCCAAACAGACCGTTTCCATGCTGGTCATCGACAAAAAGAAAATGAAGATCAAGGATTCCGGTCTTCCAAAAATCGTTTACGAGCAGACTCCAAAGTACATGCGCTGGGCAAAGGTTCCGGTTGTAAAGGCGAAGGTAGGTCCGAAGGTTATGACCCTGATGGCCGACGAGCGTGTATTTGCATCACTCCCGGTTAAGACCGAGGCAAAAGTGGTTGTAAGCGGTCTTTACATCACCGAGATCAAGAGTGTCCGCGGCGGAGCAATCCCGCAGACACCAAAGAAAAAAGGTTTCTTTGCGAGATTTAAAAAGAAAATTAAGCAGGCAAAGAAGAGACAGACGGGCAAATTCGTCTGTCTCTTCTTTTTAGTTTTCCCAAGTTCCAGCTTCGCACAGCTCTTTGATGTCACATCCAGAACAATGCGGCAGTCAGAAACATGGTCATAGTTAATATCGAGGGAATACTCCACCTCAACCTTCAGGTGGTCATCTTCTTCCTCAAAGCCAATCCGGCTGGTGGTCATCTCCACCAGCAGTTCTCCCATGGGAGTGGCATAGTGGGTCTGGGTCTTTTTGTCCACCTCAAATACCATGCTGGCAGACACCGGCCCGCTCTTTTGATCTCCAGCTTCCGGAGTCAGTTTCATGGTATTGCGGATGGCTCCGTCCAGTCCCTCCATCACCTCATCATAGATCAGATAATGTTTGTTATTCTTCCAGAAGTAATCCCCTGCGGTGATCACTTCCACAACGCCCTCGTCGCCCTCCGTGGCCTGGAGGCCGCTTAAGCGGATCAGTACATCTCTTGTCATAATTCTCAACTCTCTTATGGCATATCTTGTTTTGTCCTGCCGCGGCGCAGGATCAATACTCTTCGATATTGATTTTCTTGGTTTCCTTTACATCCTCCGGCAGGATGGAGCTTGCGAAATCCGTAAATTTTTCTGCCAGGTCGCTGACGAAAAACTGGTGTTTTTCTCCGGCAAATGGCGCAAAGGGATCACGGCTCAGCCCATTCTCCGCAAGAAGTCCGCGAAGTTCAATGGCAGTTTCGTAAGCCGGATTTACCAGCGTTACATCTTCTCCCATCAGGCGCCGCATGGTAGAGCGCAGGAGCGGATAATGCGTGCAGCCCAGCACCAGCGTGTCAATGTATTTTTCTTTCAGCACGCTTAAATAGCGGGACGCGACCTCATCTGTCACCGGATCATGAAGCCAGCCCTCTTCCACCAGCGGACAGAACAGCGGGCAGGACTTCCCAAATACCTGAATGCCCGGTTTCATCTTTTTCATAACCTCGGTATAGATGCCGCTGCCAATAGTAGCCTCCGTTCCGATGACACCGATCCGGCCATTGCGGGTAGACTCTACCGCGGTCCGGGCACCGGCATTGATCACGCCGATGATCGGAATGTCCGATTCTGCTGCCACGGTGTCTAAGGTCAGCGCCGTTGCCGTGTTGCAGGCAATCACAATGGCTTTGACTTCTTTGGTGCGCAGAAAGCGGATGATCTGTCGGGAATAACGCAGGATGGTGTCTCTTGACTTACTTCCGTAGGGTACCCGGGCGGTATCTCCAAAATAAACAATCCGTTCATCCGGCAGCTGCCGCATGATCTCTCTTGCCACCGTCAGGCCGCCCACACCGGAATCAAATACGCCAACCGGCGCGTTTCTGTCACTCATGACTTCCTACCTCTCAAATGCCAGGTCGATGAGGCGGTCTACCAGCTCCGGCTTTGAAATACCGGCTGCCTCCCAGAGCATCGGGTACATACTGATCGCGGTAAAGCCCGGCATGGTATTGATCTCATTGAAGATAACCTCACCGTCGCTGGTGACAAAGAAGTCTACGCGGGACAGGCCATAGCCGTCTACTGCGTTGAAGATCTTCGCTGCTGCCTCGCGTACGCGCTCTGCGGAATCACCCGGAAGCTCCGGTCCAATGACCGTGCGGGACTCTGCATTGTTGTACTTTGCGTCGAAATCATAAAACTCTGCTGCTGCCAGAATCTCACCGACACCGGACGCCTTTACCGGATTCTGGCCGCCGCCAAGAACCGCGCACTCTACCTCATGGCCCACAATGGTCTCCTCCACCAGGATCTTGCGGTCATGCTTTGCAGCCTCTTTCAGGGCCCCGATCAGTTCTTTTCTGGTTTCTGCCTTGTTCACGCCGCGGGAAGAACCTGCGTTGGACGGCTTCACAAATACCGGATACTGGAAGTGAGTCTCTACTGCCGCAACCGCGATATCCATATCCTTTTCCATCTCCCAGCGCATCACCGGAACATATTTTGCCTGGCGGATGCCCAGGGTATCTACGATGATCTTTGTATACAGCTTATCCATGGATACCGCGGAAGCCAGCACGCCGCAGCCTACATACGGGATCTTTGCCAGCTCGAACAGGCCCTGAACAGTACCGTCCTCGCCGTAAAGGCCGTGGAGCACCGGAAATGCCACATCGATCCTCTCTTCTCTGGTCACGCCATTCTCCGTAATGAGAGCGCACTTCTTTGTTGCGTCCGGGGAGATAACAACCTCCACGCTGCTCTCTCCAGGCTCCGGAACGGATATCCTCCACGCTCTCTGCCTTCACCCAGTGTCCCTCCTCGGTAATGCCGATGAGGAGCAGGTCATACTTTTCTTTATTTATCTGGTCAATCACATTGGCCGCAGACACGCAGGATACTACATGCTCTGAGGATTGTCCGCCGAACAGGACTGCGATTTTCTTTTTGCTCATAACGATTCCCTCTCTTTTCCAAAATATCTGATTAATTATACCATATCTGTCAACACTTAAGAAGTGACAGGGTATACAAGAATAGATCTTTTCCCCTGGCAGAAGGAGGCTTTTTCCATGAAATCAAAATCCGGCGCCGCCACATGGCCACGCACTCTGGACCATATTCCTGAGATTTACCGTTCCCTGTTTCCAATTCTGCTTCTGGCACTTCTCCTGCTCTGTCTGCTGTTTTCCATGGACAGCCTGCAGAAAAACCGGGAGTCACTGGCAGAGCGTATTGCGCCCTCTATCCTGCGCTTCCATATTCTCGCCAACAGTAATTCCAGAAAAGACCAGAACGTAAAACTGGAGGTGCGCAGCTTTCTCTTAGATTACATCCAGGCCCGGCTGCCTGAAAGCGCAGACAGTAAGGAGGCCATCACCAGCTGGCTTTCCGCTCACAAAAGCAGCCTAGAATCTGTCTCCAGCCAGTTTCTGGCCCAAAAGCAGATGCCCTACTCCGCAAGTCTCTCCCTCGAGCGCGCCTGGTTTCCCACCCGGGTCTACGATAACCTGGTAATTCCCTGCGGTACCTATGACGCAGTCCGGGTCATTCTCGGAAAAGGGAAAGGGCACAACTGGTGGTGTGTCCTCTACCCACGCTTATGCTTTCTGGATGAGACATGCAAAAAGATCCCGGAGGAGAGCCGGAAAGAGCTTCAGGATCAACTGAATCAGGGCGATTATCCCTGCTCGAGGATCACCGCCCTGATCTGAATATCCGTTTTTTCTTTTTTCCTGAATTCCGGCCAGTGCTGCCATCACACAGCACCGGCTGATTTTGCTTTGGATGTTTACTCTACAGCCGCCAGCCCTTCAATGCCCCAGTCATAGGCATTCATGGCAGTCCACAGATCCAGCTCCGCGGACTCCTTTGCCGCCTTCTTCTGGTTGTAGCTGATCTGGGTCCCCACATACTGCATCTCGGAAAGCAGACCGTTCTGATACTGTCTCTGGGCAGCTCCATTGCTCTTTTCCGCCGCCTCATAGCCAGTCATGGCTGCCTCATAGGCTGCCTTTTTATCCAGCACATCCTGATACAGGCGCTGCATTTCAATGGTCAGCTTCTGTTCCCCTTCTTCAATGGTATTTAATCGCGCCGCGATCTGGGCATTGTCTCTCCCTTGGCAGAGGTTCTCTGACCAATGAGTGTATAGTTGTTGCCGATGGCCTTCTTCGTATCTGCCTCCAGATTAATGCCATCCAGGCGGCTCATGTCAAAGTCCGAAGATTCCGGATCTCCACGCCGCTGTCCGTATCATAGCCCAGAAGCAGGCAAAGGGTACGGTATACACTATCCTGCTGGGACTGCAGGGAAGCCAGCTGAGACTTTGCCCCGATGAGGGAGGTCTGCGCGCTGACTACATCCGTCTGGTTCGCAAGTCCCAGAGCGGCCATCCGCTGGTACATGTCACACTGCTTCTGATACAGGTCTACCATAGTCTCCAGTGTAGCCTTGTTGTCCACAATGGTATTGTAACCGATCATGGCACTCTGGGCACCGGAGATCACCTGTTTTTCATACTGCCGGATCTGGGAAGTATTACGTTTGCTGGTATCCCAGTTCGTCACCGTATCGCGGATTCCCTGAACCAGGCTGTGATAACCGCTCTTTAACGATGACATCTGTTTTACCGTTCCTTTAACTGCGGCATCAGCTTCTCTGCCTGCTTCAGCGGTTTCAGCACCGCGTCAATATTGTCCATGGAATCATCGTAGGTGCTTTCCAGCTCCGTCAGCATATTCTGGTAGTCTTCCTTGGACTCCCCATATTTTCTCCAGGCCTCTGAGATATTCGGATTATATTCCCGCACCCGCAGGGCAAGCTCGTCGTACTCAATACGTTATCCTGCAGTTTCGACAGCGTTGCCGCGTCATATTTTCAGGCTCCGGCTCCGCTCCCGGTCCGGTAGGCGCGTACCCGGCAAAAGCCGGGACCGCGGATGCCGCCGTAAGAACCGCCGCAAGCCCCAGAGCCAGGATCTGATTTTTCTTCTCATCTCACACGCTCCTTATGAGGTACTTGCAAGGCCATTCACAGCCCAGTCGTAAGTCTCCATGGTCTGGAACAGAGTCAGGTCCGCAGTTTTTAAGGAAAGTTCCGCATTCTCAACGGTAATCTGCTGGTTCTCCAGCTGGTTTCTGCTGGCCTTTCCCTGAGCAAACTGCAGCTGCAGACTGTTCAGATTCCGCTTTGCCAGTTCCAGATTTGCCTCCGCCTGGTCATAGGCCAGCTTCGCGGTCAGCACATTCTGGTAATTGGTCACCAGAGCGGAACCAATCTTTCTCTCATTATCCTCAATGGTTTTCTGCAGGCTTTCTTTGGTGTTATCGCTGGTGGCGTTGGCCAGTTTCTTTTTATTTACTTTCAGCGTATAGTTGTTTTCCAGTGCCTGATCTTTGTCTGCAGCCGGGTCCATTGCCGCGATCCGGCTCATATCCGATGCCGGAACTTCGGTAATCTCCGGGGTATCGTTGTACTTCCAGCCAAGCATGACCTGCAGCTTCTGGCGCACATTTTCAATGGCCGCTTTGGAAGATTCCACGTTTCGGTCCGCGTTCTGAATGCTTTCCTTCGCGTTCAGCACATCCACCTCGGTACTCATGCCAAGAGAGGCATGGGTCTGGGTGGAGGTCAGGGCAATCTCCGCCTGCCGCTTTGCCAGCTCCGCCTGTTTTAAAGCCAGCTGGTCTTTTTCATAACTGATCATATTGGACTGGGCTACCGTTACCAGAGTCTTCTCCGCGGACTTGTAGTTCAGATAGACAATTTCACTGTCCTGCAGGTTATCGTCTGCCTGTTGCTCCATATTCTTTTGCCTGAACCTCTGCCATCACGACAGAACCAACCATCATTCCGTAAGTCATTTCATCACTTTCCGGATAGTTGATGCTGGAATAGATCTCATCTGCCATATCGCGGTATTTGGAGGAGACATCATCCTTGGTGTCTCCGTATTTTGCTGAACTCTGCCAGATCCAGATTGTTGGTCTGGACCGTGGCGTTGTATTCCTGGATCAGGCCTTCCAGTTCATCATACTCAATGGTATTGTCGCGAAGCTTCGCCCACTCCTCCGCACTGCGTGAAAACTCCGGGCTGGCAGCAAACGCCGTGATCGGCGCTGCTGTCATCATCACTCCGGCCAGTCCCAGAGATAATGCCTGTTTTAATCGTTTCATCTAACATCCTCCGAAGCCGTCTGGCTTATTAATCGTAATGGGGTTCTGGTTTCTTTTTCGGGCTCATAACCTCATAGTAGATCGGCAGCATTAAGAGTGCCAGCACAGTGGAAGCCACGAGACCTCCCACATCTACCAGGGCCAGACCCTGCATGCTCTTACCGCTGTCACCGTAGGCCAGCGCCATCGGGATCATGGATACAATGGTCGTTAACGTTGTCATCAGGATCGGGCGCAGACGGGTCGCGCCGGCCTCGATCAGGGCGGTGTCGCGGTCCATCTCACTGCGGTACTGGTTTACGGTATCGACATACAGGATACCGTTGTTTACTACGGTTCCGACTAACATCAGGAATCCCAGCAGGGATACCATACTGATCGGGCAGTCCGCCAGGTATAAAAGTCCGAAGGAACCGATCAGGGAGAACGGAATGGTGGTCATGACCATCAGAGAGAACTTCGGTGACTCGAACTGTGCCGCCATGACTACGAAAATCAGGAAAATTGCCGTGATGATCGCGGTGCCCAGGTTTCCGAACTCCTCCTTCATGCTCTCATCCTGGGAGTTTAATCCGCGGGTGATGGTCGAAGTTAAATGCTTGCTTACTACTTCATTATATAACTTATTCTCGATCGCATCGATCTGGCGGGCATCATCGGTCGGAACATCACCGGTGATGGTTACCTGATACTGCTTATCCTTTCTGGTAATGGTGTTCGGGCTGTCCTGGAAAACAATATCTGCCACATCTGCCAGAGCCACGGAGCCGCCTGCGTTTCCGGTCAGGACAATGCCCTTCAGCTTGTCGATGGTGTCGTACTCATCCTCCGGGTACTCAACCATAACACTGACATCATCGCCGTCTACGTTTAAGGTGGTTGCTTCCTTGCCGCCCAGCATGCTGCTGACGGTGCCTGCGATCTGAAGCGGAGTGATATTCTCCGCGTTTGCCTTCACAGCATCAATGTTCAGCTTGACAACCGGCGCCGCATTCTCCAGGGTACTGTGCACCTTGGAAACCTCCGGACGTGCAAGCAGCTCTTTGGTAATCTGGTCAGATGCGCTTTTGAGCTCATCGTACTGGGTACCCTGTAAAATATACTCAATACCGCTGGTGCTGCTGGTCATCGTAGACGAGGACGCGATGTCCATGGAAATGTTTGCGCCTGCGATCTGGTTTAACAGCGGCTTCCACTCCTTGATGACCTCATTGGTCTCACGCTTTCTGTCATCCTTTAAGTAAGCAGTCAGCGTTGCGCCGGAGCTGGCAGACATACCGCTTCCACCGGAGGTTAACATATAGGAATCAGGTCTTCATCCGCGGTAACGATCTTCTCTACCTGCTCGTAAATCCGGTCTTCCTCCTCCAGGGTCAGACCCGGACGGGTTTCAATGCTGACAGAGATCTCACCGGTATCATCGGAAACCATCAGCTCCATGCGCAGCTGAGAAGCCATCCAGAAGGCAGCCACCAGCAATGCAACAGAAGTGAAGAGGACGGTTTTCTTTTTCTTCAGCAGCACCTTCATGATGCTGCGATAGCCATTCTGCATGGCACGGATCAAAGCACCGACCGGAGATTCCTCCTTCTCCTGCGGGCGGTAGAAGCAGTAACAAAGCGGAACGATGGTCATTGCACTGATGAGGGATGCCACCATACAGAAGATGATCGTAAAGCCTAACGGCTTGAACATCTGGCCTGTCAGGCCCTGAAGCAGAGCCAGCGGCAGGAATACAACACAGGTGGTCACGGTACTTCCGATAATTGACTGCAGCACAATGCCGCTTCCCTCCAGGGCAGCCTCCCGGTATCCCACAATGCCTTTTCCCTTGGTGGAACGGAAGCAGCTCTCCAGCACTACAATGGAGTTATCTACCATCATACCTACACCAAGTACCAGGCTTGATAAGGTAACTACGTTTAAGGAGAAGCCCATAACCTGGATCAGGATCAGGGCAGCCAGGATGGAGATCGGGATGGAGGTACCAACGATCAGGGATGCCTTGATCTCACCAAAGAACAGGAAGATGATCAGCATGGAGACCATAACTGCCATCACCATGGTCTGCATAACGCTCTTTAAGGAAGAGTTGATCTCATCACTGGTATCACTTACGGTGATGATCTCCAGATTCTCATCTGCATCGGTCAGATTCTTGATGGTCTTCTTGACTGCCTTGGAAACATCCACCGCGGAAGCACTCTGCTGCTTCTTGATACCGATGGAAATGGTATCCTCGCCATTATAACGCGCAATACTGCTGGCGTCCTCTTTCGCCATCTGAACGTTTGCGACATCAGACAGATAGATCACATTGCCATTTTCGAGATTTAACGGAATGCTCTTTAATAATTCTTCTGAGTCATACTTGGTTCCGGCACTGACGGAAAGCTTCTGGCCTCCCACAATGGTGTCACCGGCCGGATAGGTAAAGTCTGCGCTGCCGATGGCAGTGGCCACGGAGGCAAGGTTTAAATGATACTGCTCCAGCTTCTCCGGAATCAGCTGTATCTGAATATACTCCTTCTGTCCACCGCTGATGCTGACATCAGTAACGGTGGTGATCTTCTCAAACTCCGGAACAATCTTGTTGTCTACATAGTTGTAAAGGTCGGACTGCGCCTTGTTATTGACCGACAGGGACATGGTATCCATCTCGTCAATATTCATCTCCATGATAACCGGAGCATTGCAGTCGTCCGGGAGATCTCCCTCCAGGGCATCCATCTTCTTCTTTAAGTCATCGTATGCTTCATCGATGTCTTTGCCATAATCATACTGGATGATGACCAGAGATACGTTTTCCATGGAGCGGGACTGAATGGTATCAACACCGCTTAAGGAGCCTATCTCTTTCTCGATCTTCGTACTTACCAGATCATTTACATCCTCCGGGCTGGCTCCCGGATATACGGAATACACGATAAGTACCGGCATTTCCATGGTCGGCATCAGCTCTAGCTTCGCGCCAAGAACAGACTGAAGACCGAACACGATCAGGCACAGGATTACCATAACAACGGTAACCGGCCGCTTCAGGACTGATTTTGTTAATCCCATTGATGTTTTCCTCCTTCTGCTCTCACACTAGTTGCCGCTTGTCTCTTCGCCGGAAGCCTCTGTGCTTTCTGCATTGTCTGCGCTCTGCGCATCAGCGAGGTCTCTGCCGATGCATCTGCTGCCTGGGTATCTGCCGCAGCATTCGGATCTGCCTTCTGAACCTGGGAACCCTCGTACAGCTCAGAGCTCCAGGTGGTGATCACTTCATCGGATGCATTGATGCCGGAAAGGATCTGTGCCTTCTTGGAATCATATAAACCAACCTCGACCGGAACGTAATGCACGGTTCCGTTATCATATGTATACACATAAGCATCGCCGCCGGAATAGTAAACGGCGTCAACCGGAATAGTCAGTACATTATCCGCACGGTCAGAAATGACGGAAAGCTTGGTGGTGGAACCGGTTGGGAGCGCATCGCCGTTCTCCACAGAAGCCTTTACCTTAAAGAGTCCGGTGGAATCGTCGATCATGCTGCTGACCTCGTTGATGGTACCCTGATAATCGGTGCCATTCTTATCTACGCTGATCGGATCGCCTACATGCAGCTCGGCTACCACTTTCTCCGGAACCGAGAAGGTGATGGACTTGCTGCCCTCGCCGGAAATCACGGCCAGAAGCACCTGGGAAGCCACATTGTCGTGAACCTCAATGTTGCAGGTTTCTACCTTGCCGGAGATCGGTGCGGTTACATTTGCGAACTCCACCTGATAATCATAATTCAGCTTTGCGGAATCGTATGCGATCTGGGCGTTCTTCGCCTGGGTCTGGGCCTGCTCAAATGCCACACTGGCGATATCACCTGCCGCAAACAGCGCCTGCTGACGTCCCAGATTGGTATTGGCGTCATTCATAGCCTGCTGCGCGGATTCCATCTGGAGTCTTGCTGCCTCTACCTGTTTGGTATCAATCTTGCAGATTGGCTGTCCCTCCTGCACCATATCACCGGCTTTTACGAACACGTCAGTAATCTCACCGGCTGCCTTCGGGTAAATGTAAACCACGTCAGACGGCTCTACCTTGCCCACCAGGCTGCGGTACAGTTCAATACTTCCCATCTGCGGGTTCTCTACATTCACCACCGGAATCAGGGCTTCCTCCTCCACCGGCTTTTGCGCATTGCGCTGATACCGGCCGCAACCGCAATCGCCGCTACTACCACTCCTGCAATTACTACTTTCTTTTTCATAGCTGTCTCCTCTTATTTTACACTTTTTATGATCGTGATTCTTTCATACTTATTACGAAATCAGGGCTCCATGCTTAATCACTTCCAGGGAATCCAGATAACGTTTCCGGATCTGATCCAGCTGATCCGGCTGCTCATAGTAAAAGCGCACCGCTAAAATCAGGGATGTAACACCAAGCTGCAGCACAACATTCAGTTCCTCCTCCGAACGTCTTGTAAACTGTTCCATGCGGATCCGCTTTGCGAGCCACTGGGTCGTTTTTCTTTTCCCGGGCTTCCAATGGGCGGTCTGTATCCGATTTCAAAGCCCATGGCCCTGGTATTTTCCTGGTAGGAGCAGACATTACGCACCAGCTGTACCATCTCCTTCGACTCTTCCAGCTTGCGGATCGTAAACTCAAACAGCCATTCCAGCATGCCAAAGAGATCACCGCCATTTCTTTCCAGCTCCCTTTCGCAGCATTCCTGCATCTGTCTCGCATTGTCCTCAAAAATATAGCGGACCACATCCTGCTTATCTTCAAAATAGGTGTAAAAGCTTCCGCGGGAAATATCCGCGTTCTGTATGATCTGGTTGATAGAGGCCTTCTCAAAGGGAACTCGCGCAAATTCCTTGATGGCGGCCTGCCGGATCACCTGCTTTTTCGCTTCCGGAAGACGATAAAATCGTTCCGTAGGCATGTTAAGCACCTCCTCCCCGTTTCTCTTTTGTAAAAATAGTTCATGTTGTTTATTTTATGACAATCTGTCACTTTTTAGTGTGACAATGTGTCATATTATAATGACAGCCTGTCACATTGTCAAGTGTTCCGGAAATATTTTATACTTTCTTTACAGTTTTCTAACGCCTTCTGTTAGAGTTCCGTTAAGACTTTTCACTCTCCCGACGCATTTTCTTATTTTACTGTTACAATAGAATCGGAAATTTATTTCTGAAATGGAAAAATCAGAAGAATAACACACGGAGGATGTCCATGGACACCAGACAAATCGAATATATTCTGCAGATCGCAGAAGAAAACAACATCACCAAAGCAGCAGAAAAGCTGTTCATTACCCAGTCTGCCTTAAACCAGCAGCTGTTAAAGCTGGAACGGGAGCTTGGCACGCCTCTGTTTCAGCGTACCAAAACAAGTGGTGCCTGACCGATGCCGGGCGCATCTATGTGGAGGGCGCCAGAAAAATGATGCAGATCAAAAAAGATACTTATAATCAGCTCTACGATGTTTCGCGCCTGCGCAAGGGACTTTTAAACATTGGTCTCTGCCCCGGACGCGGGCTTGACATGTTCACCGCCATCTACCCGGAGCTTCACCGCTCCATGCCAAACCTCACCATACGGCCTCTGGAAATGCGGGTAGCCCCCCAGCAGGCTGCCATTGCCGCCGGAGATCTGGATGTCGGCTTTCAGGTCCTTTCCAGATCTGACTGGCAGAAAACCAGTATGAGGTACTTGGGAGCGAAGAACTGATCGCCATCATCCCGGCTGGCCACCCGGTGGCGCAAAAAGCCGCCCCGCCGGGAGAACCCTGGCCACACTGGATCTAAACGAGATCCGTTACGAGCCCTTTGTACTGATGGACCGCAATTCCACGCTGCGCAGCCTCTGTGACCAGATCTTTGCCCGCAGCGATTTCCAGCCAAACGTCCTGTTTGAAAGCAACAACACCGCCGGCATTGTATCCCTGGTAAAATCCACCATCTGCTGCGGCATTGTTCCCTGGTACTATACAAGGATCCCATCGGATGACCTGGCCTGTTTCCGTCTGCCGGGACATCCCACCTGGGACATTACCGTCAGCTATCCCACCACCGGCTACTTAAGCACCGGCGCCCGGGAATTCATCCGGCTCGCCAGTAAGTGGTGGAAAACGATCCAGCCGGATCAGATCTGAGCCTGATTCTCTTTTAACCATAAAGGCCCCGTAAAGGCCCCGCCAAAAGCCGCCATCTCCGGCGTTCTTTTACGGGACCTTTGCTTCTGTTTTTCTGGATCAGCGGTTACTGGTCGATGCTCTGTTTTTTGATCTTGTAAGCTTTTAATTCCTTCATGACGGTCCATACCAGAACTCCGATGGCAACAAAGAAGAATGCATCAAAGATCGGTCTTGCAAAGAATGCGCCAAAGGACTTGTACTGCATGATACCTCGTCTTAAGTAGGTTTCCAGCATCTCACCGATCAGGAAGCACAGAACAAACGGAGTAGTCGGCAAGCTGAATTTATGATACACATAACCTACGATACCGAAGATCAGGATGGACTGTACATCAAAGATCCGGTTGTTGGTCGCATACGCGCCGACACAGCAAAGAACCAGGATCAGCGGAAGCAGGATGTGCTTCGGAACCTTTAACACCTGAACGAAGCCCTTGATACAGGTCCACTCAACTACCAGCATGATCACGGTACACAGCATGCAGGCTGCGAAGATTCCATATACAACATCTGCATTTTTCACGAAAAGCAGCGGGCCTGCAGACAGGCCATGGATCAGGAAGCCGCCTAACATCATTGCGGTAACGCCGTCACCCGGGATACCAAGTACCAGAAGCGGGATCATAGCGCCTCCGATGGTCGCGTTGTTGGCAGACTCAGTTGCTACAACACCGTCCGGGCAGCCCTTACCAAACTCCTCCGGATGCTTGGACATGTTCTTTGCAGTTACGTAAGACAGCATACCGGAGGTAGAACCGCCGATACCCGGCAGAATACCGATACCGGTACCGATCAGCGCGGAACGGAAGAAGTTCGGCAGATGATACACAAATTCCTGCCAGCTAAAGCCAAAGCCTTTTACCTTCTTGATCGGAATGGTTTCTACACGTCCGCCCTTCATGCTCTCCGCGGTAACCAGGATATCCGCGATCGCAAAGATACCGATCAGAGTCGGAAGAGTGTCAAAGCCTGCCATCAGGTTGTGTGAACCGAAGGTGAATCGCGGTGTTCCGTCAATCGGAGCCATGCCGACCAGGGTAAACATCAGGCCGAACAGACCGGCCAGCAGACCGCGGATCATATTACCGGAAGAAAGGATCGCTACCATCGTCAGCGCGAAGAAGCAGATACCGAAGTTCTCAGCCGGAGTAAATTTCAGGGCAACATCTGCCAGAAGCGGTGCACAGAAGGTTAAAATCAGGAAAGAGAAAATGGAACCAAGAGCCGAGAACACAATACCAAGTCCCAGAGCCTTCATGGCTTCACCGCGTTTTGCCATCGGATGACCGTCAAAACAGGTCGCAATGGAAGATGCCGTACCCGGCATATTTAACAGGATCGCAGAGATCAGTCCGCCGGAGATACCTCCGATATAAACCGCTACCAGTGTATTAAGTCCCATAGATGGTGTCATACTGAAGGTAAGCGGCAGCATCAGCGCTACTGCCATGGACGCGGACAGTCCCGGGATAGAACCAAATACAATACCAATCGCAACACCGGCAATCATCATAAGGATGGAGGCCGGATGTAAAATACCGACAAACGCACTTCCTAAAAGTCCCAATGCCTGCATAATCTTTTGTCCTCCTTATTATAATCGAATCGTAAAAATACCTGCCGGCAGCACGATCTTGAAGCCATAACGGAACAGGAAAAAGACTGCCAGGGTAAACACTACATTGATCACGGCCAGACGGATGATGTGCTTTCCGTCACGCTCGTCATCCGGTGACAGAACCACCATCTGGAACATCAGATACAGCAGAGTCGAAATGATAAATCCGATCGGCTGAAGGATAAACACATAGATCAGGACCAGAATAATACTGGAGATTACACGCTTGTAATCACAATCCGGGATTTCCGCATGCTCCAGCTCCTTCCCATGCATTTTGAAATTTTTGATACTTAAAAATGTCAGGATTGCTGCCAGGATAAAGGTAACTGAACCAATTACCGTAGGCATGAAATCCGGTCCGATCTCCATGACTTTGGATTTCGGAAGTGCCTGGGCCAGGATGACCAGCAAAGCTCCCAGCACCATGAAAAATACGCCAACTACGATGTCTCCGTACTTTTTAAAAAACATACCTCTCATCTCCTTCTTCTTATTGAACTGCGTTTATTCTCTTTCCCAGCTTCTGTCCGGTACTCGTTTCGCACCTCTTACCCGGATTATAACAACGCATGATTCAAAATGGAAATTCGCCAAACTGCGATTTTATAAAGTTTTTCTAATAGTTTAATTTGTGTTAAGAACCATGAATTTCCATATAATTTTCGTTATCAAAGCGTAAAAAATCCATATAGAAGCAAACAAAAGATGTATATTTTTCTATGCGCATCAAAAAAGGTTTATAAATTCAGAATTCTCTGAATTTATAAACCTTTTATTTTTCTTTTATCTTATCGCTCTTTTTTATCTGGCCTATGCCTGCTCCGGTGCGTCTGCTGCCGGTGTTTTGGCCGCCGGTACCTCTGCTGCAGACGTTTCTGCTTCCGGTACCCCAAGCTCCCCTCGCATGTATTTGTCCATAGCTTCTGCCACCTGCTTCGCATACGCAGTTGCCTGCACTACCGTCTTTGCACCTAATACCACATCACCGGCCGCGAAAATACCCGGATGCGTCGTCTCTCCAAAGCTGTTGGTCACAAGAAGTCCGTTCGCGGAAGCCTTCAGGCCTTCTGTCGTATTGACCAGCTTACTCTTCGGTCCCTGGCTGATCGAGATGATCACACTGTCCGCCTGTACCTGAACCGGAGTCGGATCCATTCCGGTCTGATTTCCATCCTCATCAAACAGGATCTTTTTGAACACCGGGCCATCATCGTTGATTTCCACCGGCTGCCAGCCAAATGCCAGCTCCGCACCGTCCAGCTTTGCGTAGGCTGTCTCATGCTCGCTTGCCTGGCTGGTCAGTCCGCGGGCATACAGCGTTACATGGCGGCTTCCCTTGCGCAGAGCAGTTCTTGCCACATCCATGGCAGAATTGCCCATGCCGATGATCGCCACATGATCACCCAGATCATAGGAATCGGATTTGCCAGATAATCAATCGCAAAGTGCACATTTCCCAGAGACTCACCTTTGATTCCCAGCGTTTTCGGTCTCCATACACCGGTTCCGATGAAAATACTCTGGTAACCGTCCCGGAACAGGTCCTTGATCTCCAGCGCGCCGCCGATGGTGGTGTTCGGGCGGATCTTAATACCGATCTCGCGCAGTTTGTTCTTATACCGCTCCAGAATAGACTTCGGCAGACGGAACGCCGGAATACCGTACTGCAGCACACCGCCGATCTTATCCCTGGAATCAAAGATCGTCACGCCATAGCCCTTCTTCGCCAGCAGAATGGCGATGGTAATACCTGCAGGGCCAGCACCGATCACAGCAACCTTCTTGCCATTCTTCGGCTGGCACGGAATCTGCATTTTATCAAAATAAGTATCGGAAACATAATTCTCAATGCTGCTGATATGCACCGGCTCGCCCCTTGCGGCCCAGCACGCAGTGCCCCTCACACTGGTTCTCATGGTTGCAGACCAGGGAACAGATCATGTACATGGGATTGTTCTCAAACAGCATCTCCCCCGCCTCATTTAAGTTTCCTTCTTTAAATGCCTTGATCATCATAGGGATCGGGGTATGGATCGGACAACCCTGCATACACATCGGTTTCTTGCAATTCAGACAACGGTTTGCTTCATTAATTACATGTACTGCCATAACTTACTCTCCCTTTTTGTTCCGGCCATTTCTCAGACAGACCGGTTTTCTTGTTTTCATTTCACTTTTTCTCAACTACGACTTTATTTTACACCCGTTGTATGCTGTATACAAGTTAAGTTAAAAAGCAAACAAGTATTTTTAAATTTCGTACAATGTGCGGATTCCCTATACCGGACATGCACGAAAAAATGGCTTAAATCCGTGGGATTCAAGCCATTTTATAAGTTTCTGGTATAACGTGTGAGGTTGTTAATTAACGAACGCGCTTCACTTCCTGCTCTGCCGCATACAGAAGTCCTTTCATATATCCGGTGGAATATCCGTACGCACCCGCCATTCCTCCGAATTCCGGAACGCCGTGGGATGCGTGGTCTACCGAAATCAGCGCGTCGCAGCCGCAGCGCACCAGCTGCTTCATGATCTCATACATGTCTGCGTAGCCATCTTCCAGAAGTACTTCCTCAAAATATGGCATCGGAGCACTTAAGTTGCGGAAATGGACAGCCAGCACCTTGCCCTGCTCCACAAAATAACGGATGTCTTCCATCAGGTTGCCAAACTGCTCCCCTGCTTCCAGCCAGCAGCCCACGCAAAGTTTCATGCCCAGATACAGGCTGTTTCCAGCCAGTTCAAATGCACGCTTAAAGCCATCGCTGTTGTAAATGAGGCTCGGTACTCCCCATGACACAGGCAGCTGGCGGATCATTCGGGTGAAGCGCCATCTTTACACCGGCTTTCTCACATACCGGGAGTGTCCGGTCCAGAAAATATTTGAAATTATCCCAGATTTCTTCTTCCGAATAAACCCGTCCATGGCTCGCCTCCCGCTTTGCGATCTCCTCCATGTCTACGATCCCGCTGACAGAACCGCGGGTATGTTCTCCTACCCTCTTGTAGGAACGCACTGCACCGTCCGGCTGCCATGCCAGGGAGCAGACCGGAATCTTACACTGTCCCATAACCGTAGTAAACTGGTTATAGCGCGCAATCTGCTCGTCCCGGCCTTCCAGTCCCAGATGAATGATCGGGTTTTTAAACACGGAAAAGCTTCCTGCGTCCGTAATCTTCAGATCAAACTTTGCCATGCGCTCCTGCAGGCGGGACACACGCTCATAATCCCAGTCGTTTTCGTGAAACATGACCGAGATATACTCCACGCCCATCTCCCGGTAAAACTGAAGTTCTGCATCGCTGGCAGTTGACCACATCGGTACCTGTACTTTCATCATATTTCTGATCCTCTTCTTTCTTTTTGGGATTTGCTTTTTTACTCTGTTACAATCTATTTTTGAAAAAGCCGACTCTGTTGTTTTGTGCAGCAAAGTCGGCTTTGAAACTGTCATGTTTTTAGATTTTATTTCAGATTTTTATCAAAGAACGCACAGATAATCTCCTTGGTCTCCGGCTGGAAGAACTCTTTGGTTCCATGTCCGGCGCCTGCAAGAATGTAAAGATCTGCACGGTCCTCCATGCCTGCCTCCACGATCTTATCATAGAATTCCTCACTGATGGAGCACGGAACCAGCTTGTCGCAGTCTCCATGCAGGATCAGCATCGGACACATCTCTTTGGTCAGAATGTACGGCGGGCAGAACTCTTTGGAACGCTCTCTTAAGGTTGCCGGGTCTCCGCCCATCAGTGCTCCTCATGCGTCTCCGCCATGGATTTCCAGCGGAAATTCGGGTTGGTGGCAATCTCATGCTCATCAATCTCAATCAGCTTTAAGAAATCAACCGGTCCGAACATATCGCAGCAAGCCTGCACTTTGGAAGAATAGCCGCTCCACTCTTCACTCTCATACAGATCGGAATTCATGGCAGCCAGTGCAGAAAGATGTCCGCCTGCAGATCTGCCGATGATACCGATGCGGTCCGGATCAATCTCATACTCATCTGCATGGGCACGCAGGAAACGGATCGCAGTCTTTACGTCGATGATCTGGGAGGGCATATGTGCTTCGGCACTGCTGCGGTAATACATGGAAGCAACCACGTATCCGGCATCTGCTAAAATGCCATCTCCGCTACCATCAGGTTCTTATCGCATCCACGGTATCCGCCGCCAGGAACCCACAGAATTGCCGGCTTCGGAGTCTTGTCGTCTGCCTCATCGTCATGTCCGGATGCCAGACGCATCTCGCTGTTCCGTTCTGCAGCATGATGGACATCTTCAGCTCCATCTCATTGCCTTCGAGGTCTTTCTGTCTGGAATATACGATATTATCAATAAAGTTAATGCTCTTTCTTGCCCTGCCCGGTTTGATTACTTTTTTCATAATTCCGGCTCCTTTCTGCCTGCCTCACTTATGCTTACATCATTTTATAAATCTTAATATTGACACCACGGACTCCGTCTACGGTGCTTCCGGAAAGACTTCCGACATAGACACCATAGTTCAGCCACTCATATTTTCCTCTTGGCGCATGGAAGGATGGACGGGTCTGGATGACGCTGTTCTTCTCCTGGTCTGCATATTTATAGCCAAGGTTTTCGATGGCAATGTAAACACCGTCATCGGTCTGAAGCAAATATTTTGCGAATACGGTTCTGGAGCTTACGGTATCCTCCGTGTCTCCGCCGACTCCCATATTCCAGTCTGCACCGCCCGGTACAACACGACCACGGAGCTTCTCGCCCTCAAAATGGCCGCCTTTGATCTGATCACCTTTTAAATATCCCCAGTCATTGCCTCCGACAACCAGTTCTGTCCTCCTCCGACAATCTGCACGAAGCTCCATAACCAGTTCTGCATCTAACTGAACGTTCATCGATTGTTTCCTCCATTCTACAGGGATGCCTGTTTGATCGTATCAATTACGAGCTGCTGTCCTTCTTCCCACTCATCCGTGCAGTGAACGATGAAGCCGTGGTAAGAATTTAAGAAGCATTTCTGGGTAACTTTTACTCCGGCCAATACCAGACGTCTTGCATAATCCGCATCCTCGAAACGGAAATTATCATGTCCGGCACTGGTGATCAGCGCTTCCGGAAGCCCTTTCAACATCTCATCGGTTGCTAAAAGCGGGCTGCAGTACGGATCCTTTAAGGTTTCCGGATTCCCGTCGGTGTAAGCAAGGCTGAACATTCTGCCACGCTCTACCGGGATCATGTTGGTTGCTGCCTCCGGCTTGTCTGCCGGGTCAGTTACCATATCGAATGCGCCATAATCCAGAACCTGCAGGCAGAACTGGAACTCTTTGGTCTGGTTTGCCTTTAAGCAGACAGCGGCAGTCAGGTTTGCACCTGCGCTGTGTCCTCCCATGGATACGCGTTTGCTGTCCGCATCCCAGTGCTCCAGCATGGAAAATACCCATCTGCATACTTCATAGGTCTCGTTGAATGCCTTCGGGTACGGATACTCCGGAGCCAGGCTGTAATCCACATCCACAACGATTCCCTGGATCGCATCTGCCACCTTTGCAGAGTAGATCTCATCTCTCAGCACATGCGGGCGTACAAATCCGCCGCCGTGTACATTGATATGTACCGGGCAGTTTTTGGTACGGTTTTTCGCTGTAAAGATATAGCATGGAACCGGTCCCTCGGAAGTTGTTACTTTGACTTCTTCGCGCTCGGCCAGGTCCAGGTTCTTTTTGTATTCCTCGGTAATGTTCTCTTTTGCCACACTCTTGCCGCGGAGTGCCGCGATCATGGTCTCTTTTTGTTCCTGTGTCAGCATTTCATACCCTCCATTCACATCATTCAAAATGTTCAGATTTATTCTGTTTTTCTCAATTTTTCTAATTTTTTTAACGTTTTTCCGAATTTTGGCAGTAAGAAAGCCGAAGCCTATTTCTAGCTCCGGCTTCTCACCTTATCTCAGCGCTGTTTTCCGAAACAACTCTGTTTTATTTTCTGTTTTCGCATCGCATGCTTAGTTTGCTGCTGCTTTCCGTTTCTTCAACATTTTTGTGATGATCGGTCCAACCACACTGTAAACAGCGATCAGGATGAAGATCAGAGAAATCGGACGGGTTACGAAAGAAGTCATATCGCCTCTTGCGTAAGAGCAGCCCATACGGAAGTAACTCTCAATCTTGCTTCCCAGAATGAATGCAAGCATTAACGGGGTACCCGGCATCTTGAAGAACTCCATCAGGATACCAACGGCACCGAATACCAGTACCAGGTAAACACTGAACATCGAGGTAGATGCGGAGTAAGCACCTAAGAAGCAGATCATGAGGATCGCGCTGTAAAGGTAATGGTACGGAGCCTTTAACAGCATTGGGAACCAGCGTTTGGTAAACAGCTCGGTTACAAAGATGAGGATTGCAGATACCAGTATGGTTGCAAAGATCAGGTTTGCAAGGAGCGGGTTGTTCTTAATGAACATCGGGCCTGCCTGCAGTCCGTGAATGGTCATGGCAGACATTAACAGTACAGTGGTTGCATCGCCAGGGATACCAAGAGCGATCATCGGGATGATTGCGCCGCCGACACCTGCGTTGTTTGCAACCTCGGTTGCCCAGATACCTTCCATCAATACCGGTACCGAACTTCTCCGGATGTTTGCTCATCTTCTTTGCCTGACCATATGCGATCAGGTTGGAGATACCGGAACCCATGCCCGGAAGGAAGCCGATCCACAGGCCAATGAACAGGGAAGTGATAATAGTCTTTAAGTTTGCTTTGAAATCTTTAAAGCTAAGTCCAAATCCCTTTAAGGAACCTGCATCAACCTCCGGCATATCCAGGTTGTTCTTTGCATAGCTGGTTGCCACCTGCTGCAGTGCAAAGGTACCCATCAGAAGGCAGATAACGCTGATACCGCCATACAAGTTGGTGTTCTTAAAGGTGAAAGAAGCTGGTTGGTAACCATATCGGAACCAATGGTAGAAAGCCACAGACCAAAGAATGCAGCTAACAGACCTTTGAAAATGGAACCGTTGCTTAAACCAACTACCATGGTGATTGCCATCAGGCAAAGGCTGAAGTACTCCCACGGTCCAGCATCAGGGCAACATCTGCAATGAAGGTAGAGCAGAGGGTTGCAACGATGATAGAAACCAGGGTACCGATAAAGGAACCGGTGATACCGATGGTCAACGCACGTGCTGCCTGGACCTTTCTTCATCGGATAACCATCATAACAGGTACCGATGGAAGCTGCGGAACCAGGGATTCCGACTAATACTGCTGCGATGAAAGAACCTGATACACCGCCGACATACATACCAAGCATTGCAAAGCTTGTGTTTAATGCGAACGTCATAGGCAGAATCAGGGTGATACCAAGACCGCCGGAAAGACCAGGATTGCACCAAGTACACAGCCGACCAGGGAACACAGGTACATCATGATGAAGTTCATCGGCTGGAACAAAACGCCAAGTGCTGAAAGATAACTAGCCATTTTCTATTTCCTCCTTCTTGCCTTACGGCATCTTAATGCCAAGGGAACTCCAGATCAAACCCTTCGGAAGCGGGATGTTGAAGCCCTTGGTAAATCCGAAGTAGCACAGGCTGCCCAGTGCAATGCTGAATACGATTGCAAATACAAGGTTGATCTTCTTGTCCACTTTCAGGGTCATGATGAACATCATCATGCCAACCATGGCAGTGATCCAGAAACCAATTACGTTCATGGCTACGCAGAATACGATACACTCAACCATGATCAGTGCCAGACGTTTCCATCCTGCTGCATCCAGGTAAGGAGCAGCGCCATTTTTGTTAGTCTTCTGCTTCTTTTTTACCATCGAAGATCATGGACAGAACTGCCATGACGATCATGCCGATCGCGGAAATGTACGGGAACAGCTTTGGTCCCGGCTCGTTGAAACCAGTTTTTCCGGAATCTGTGTGGTCTGGAACAGAACCCACAGAGCCAGAATGATAAACACAATACCCATGATATAGGTACGATTCAATTTTTTCATAGGAAATCTCTCCTTAAAAAGAAATCCGGCTGCCCGTAAGGACAGCCGGACATGTTTTTTAGTTTCGTTTCTGTTCGGTTTTTTAGCGAACCTTCAGACCCATGGAAGATACAAGGCCATCCTGGAATGCCCACTCGTCTTCCAGATCTTTGGTATCCTCGTAGTTTACTGCTGCGATATAAGTAGCCATGGAGTTGTTGCCATCGATGAAGGACTGAACTTCGCTGGTTTGCACAGAGCCTCGTTGATTGCCTCGCAGATCTCATCCGAGTATCCTTCGAGCCAGTACATAGATAGTTGGAATCTCCAGGTTACATCGATACCCCTGCTCCTGGGTAGTAGCGAACTTCATCCAGCTCAGTACCAACCAGCCTCACTCATGTTCTCGGGTTGCTACTCTCGGTCCAAGGCTCCCAGTACGGTAATCTTGTTGTCAGCATCGTAAGACTCTGCGTTCGGGATAGAGCAGTTTGCAATATCGATAGAACCTGCT
>SCPO01000215.1_pt1 | contig 30051 bp, 26 predicted proteins | sample 6106821 | NCBI WGS metagenome assembly SCPO01 (sample SAMN10720448, study PRJNA508395) | human gut metagenome | isolation source: Participant 2 stool, 0 month | host: Homo sapiens | collected 2017 | reverse complement strand
GTTTCAATCCTATTTTATCAATTAGAGAAGGAACAAAAAATAAAGCAACCAGCAGTGATACTGCCAGATTGATAATGACCACCGCTGCAAAATCCTGCAAGTTCAGACGTATCTTCTCATCCAGAAAAAAGATGATAACCAAAGCTCCCATCGTGGTCAACGTGGCTGCAAGAATGGACATAAACGCTTTCCGATCTCTACGCCGCAAATAATGATCGCTCATTACAATTGTATTATCTATCACCAAATTCAATGAGATGGTAATACCCGCCAATGAATAAAGCTGCATTTCCAGACCAAATGCATAATAAAGAATGACAGCTATTGCCATATTAACAGCCAGACTGATTACAATCAAAAAAAGATATTTAGGACTAAAGGTGATCAACAATACAAACAGGAGCAAAATCGCTACAGTCATTCCCGTACGCAAATAAATTTTCCCCAGTTCTTCCTGAATAAATTCCGTTGCGTCGTAACTGGTGTGAATCTCATATCCTGCCGGAAGTAATAGCTGGTTATCATCCATAAATGCTTTTACCTTTTCACTCAATGCCAATTGATTTGCTGTTTCCTCTGCAACAATCGACAGATAAATTGAATTCAGCCCATTAATCCGATAATAATTTTGTGGCTGCTCCTCCATACGGGAAACCTTCACCAGCTCATTCAGACCTATGATTTTACCATCTTTCATTTTTACCTTTATCCGCTCCGCATTAAACTCTCTGCCCTCCTGCTCGGGAACCAATGCCAAACGTATCCACTGTCTGCCCGAAGCACCCTGTTCTACATCATAAGTACCCAAAAATTCTTTTTGATAATGCAACCGGACAGCTTGACGAATATCATCCGTATTTATTCCAAGCGCACGCAATTGTTCCGAATCATACTCCAATCGCCATTCCATCGGAGTAGCTCCGCTAAGGTTGATTTTATAAATTCCCGGAATCTGTGCAAGACGCGTTTTTATATGTTCTTCCGCATACTGCTGAATTAAGAAAGGAGTAGCGGGTGCATTGATCGTAAATGCCATAAAAATACGACACTCTGCCCTACTATGTGCATCTGAATATACGGATAGCTCACCCCATCCGGTAATTCCGGCCACGTCTGACGAATAATAGTAGAAGCTTCAAAGCGGGCAACCGCTGCATCCACATGTTTATCCAAATTCACACTGACACTTCCCCATCCGTTTCCTGAAGTGGAAGAAATCCCTCGAATACCCTTCACACGGGCAAGCATTGCCTCTAACTTACTGGTAGCCGTCATTTCCACCACACGTGCTGAAGTACCGGGCATACTGAATCTCACCGTGAAGCCGGGTAAGGTCCGCGACGGATTCAATTTGACAGGCAGCAATGGAATGAGTGCTAACCCAACCAATGCCACACAGACAAAAGCCACAATCAATGTGAAAGCGGAAGCCTTAGGAGATTTTACTATTTCAGAATCTATATTTTGCATTTTCGTCATTTAACCAACTTTCCTCCATTAAAATCAAACCTGTCCGAAAGTGAAAGCTTCGCAGCAAAATCAAATAACGTAAGTCTCCGTATCTTATAATAATTCAACCAATAATTCTGCAAGGCAGAGATAAAATTACGTTGTGCCTGCTGCTGCCTGTTGAGTGAAAGTGTCAGGCTGTTTATATCCGCTTTGCCGATGATAAAACGCTGTTTAGTCTCATTATAAGCAAGTATAGACAGATCCAACGCTTCTTCCGCACTGGCTATCAACTGCTGCTGAATATTAAAATCATTCACCGTCATAATCACTTCCTCCTCAATACTGATCTCATCCTGACGTGCCGAAATCTTCACTACATTCAGATTATTTCTCGCCATATTATATTTACCCTTACGAACGCCCCAGTCCAGCAACGGAATAGAAACACTGACTGCCACCAAGTCCTGCTGCATCGGTTTATGATACACATCTCCAAAATTATCTGCTACCTGATTAAAACCGATACTGGCATTCACACTTGCGTTAAAGCGAGATTCTTTCTTTGTCTTGTCCACATTCTGTTCCGCTTCCAGCACATTCTGTTTCAGTTCCAACAATTGCGGGTTATTATTCCTGCCCCACCTCAAAGCCTCATCTACCGGAATATCCACCATCTCCGGACGGGAAGGAAGTTCCAGTTTGATTTGCGTATTCTTATCCAGATTGAGAAAAGATGCCAGTGAAAACATAGCCCGTTTCAAGGCGCTTGCCCTATTCTGCAATGTATTCTGCGCATTCACACGATCCAGTTTCAATGTCAACAAATCAGCCTGTGAGATAGCTGCAATTCGGTGACGCTGTTGCCCAATACGATACAATGTATCCGTAGAAGCCAAGTTTTCTTTAGCAAGATTATATTCTGCCTGCGCCATAGCCAGAGAGAAGAAATAATTCGTAGCCGTTTCCGACACCTTTTCCACATTATAGAGAAATTCCTTTTTCACACGCTCATACTTCAACGGTTCTATCCTCCGTTCCCATTTGAAGGAGTTATATCCTACCAGACTTTGCGAATATCCGATTCGTATAGGAACACTCGTAAGTTGCGTAGCACTGTTACTTCCGAAGTTACGCATATAGGCAAGATTCGATTCCAGATAAAAAGTACCTCCGGTTAAATCAAAATTCTGTTTTACACTCAATCCTCCATAAGCATAGTAAGACTGTTGCGTACGGTATACATCCAAATCCTGTCCCGAATCGTATCGTTTCGTAATATCCCGGTTATATTGTGCCGGAGTAACATCCAGCGTCAAGCTAGGCAACCGATTTGCCCGAAAAGTCCTATACTCCCAATAACCGGATAAATACATATTCTGCGTACGGAATGATTCCAGCGAACTGTCGTTAGCTAGAGAAATTGTCCTGTTCAAATCCAATACCAGGTGTTTCTGCGCTCGAAGCTGGGATTCACCACAGAGGACACAGAGGACACAAAGGAAAACAGGAATTCTTTTCTTTAATCTATTCATAACTCTCATTTTTGGACTAATACTTAATACTTATTTTCTTGTTACGGTAAATAAACCAGTAAAGTAACGGTATGATAAATAAGCTCACCGTCGTACCAATCGACATTGTTCCTATCATAGCTATAGACAACGGTTTTTGTAACTCCGAACCCATATCTGAAGAAAAAAGCAGTGGCACCATTGCGAAGATGGTAGTCAGTGAAGTCATGATAATCGGTCGCAAACGCCTGCGGCCAGCTTCATGTATCGCTTCTAATAACGGAACACCCGCTTTACGCAATTCATTGATAGCATCCAGCTTCAGAATAGAGTCATTGATTACAATACCGCAGGTAACGATCAACCCGATAGCAGACATCAAATTCAGCGTATGTCCGCAAATCCAGAGTAAAAGCAGTGCAAATGCGAGGTCAATCGGTATCTCCGCCAAAACAAGCAAAGGCTGCAAAAAGCTTTCAAACTGTGCGGCAAGAATAAAATACATCAATAACAGCGAAATAAATAAAATCACCACCAGTTCATCCAACATCTCACTGTTAGAAAAGAAACTGCCGGAGAATCCAGTATCCCAGTCTTTCATATCTTCTGCCGTTTGTTTCACCTCCTTTATCAGTTTGTTTCCGTCCTGTACGCCATAAAAATCAAAGGAACATATTCCCCGTTACGTCCGGCAGTAATACTCTTCAAGTCCTCGGCAGGAGTAACCGTCACCAGTTCCCGGAGTGGAATGTACTCTCTGTTTCCTCTATTGTCCGGTTCAGTCTGTATTAGTGCTTCCTGTAATATTTCATTCACCGTCTTCTCACTGCCCGCAACGTTGATCGGAAGATATTGCTGGTAAGAATGCAACATAGTCACACTATTTTCTCGGAAAGCTGTTTTCAAGACTCTATAAAGTTCATTGTAAGCAACACGGTAAAGCAATAGTTTCTCCTTATTGATACTTAGGTTCAGTTGGTTCTCAAAGGCAATGCCTGTAGGAGCAATTCCCGTCCTACGGGCTAACTCCAGCTCCACATTCCGGATCGTTTCCGCTTCCGGTGCTTTTGCCTTATTACGGGTGTAAAATTCAGCTATGATATCCGGTTCTCCCGTGACAAAGAGTTTCTCAAATACAGTCTCCGGTGGAGAGAAAGAAATAACGGAAAGTGGATAACGTTCTTTCAGTTTATGGTATATCTCCTGCTGCAAAGGAATGATTGTTTCTGATGTTTCCGTTCGGAAATAAAGTTCTGCTTCGGAAGAAGAAAGTTCCCTTTCACGATTCAGAAGAAAATCCTGCCTGCCAACAGATGCCGTGTGCTCCAATACCTGTTCTTTTAAATCCCTAAAAAGCTCATCCACACGCCGCCTGTTTTCATCCACATGAATATTCTCATTCCACTCGATTCGGGCAATCAATTCATTCTCTTCTATATCAGGCATCCGCTGCTTGTCGATAAAGAAAAAGAAAAATATACAAAGCGGGATGGAGACAACACAAAACAATACACTAAACGTTTTGTGACGGAACACCCAATCTACACCGGCATCATAAAAACGGTCCAATGTGTGATCCTTTATCGGGTTATTGAATTTAAAAGAAAGCCATTTCCATTTCCGGGTATGAATACCTGTCCGATAGACCAGCAGATAAAGCACCGGAAGAAGCATAATACCAGTAAAATACGAAACCATCAATCCCACTGTAACCGAAAAAGCCTGATCATAGAAGATAGCTCCGGCAATACCACTCATAAAAATCAATGGAGCAAACACGGCAATGGTAGTCAGGGAAGAACTTAACATAGGAGTCACCACTTCACTAGTTCCTGTTATACAGGCACGACGCAATGAATAGCCCCGCTCCCGGTATTGGGATATATTTTCTGTCACAATAATCGAACTGTCAATCATCATACCCAATGCCAGAATTAATCCGGCAAGCGAAATGATATTCAGGGACATATTACACAGATAGAAGAAAACAAAACTAATCACGATAGAGACTACCATACTAAGTCCGATCACCAACGGAGATTTCACATCTCCCAAAAACAGGACAGCTACCAGACAGATAAAAAGGAAACCTAAAGTTAGATTCTGTTGCAGATTTGAGATCGTGTAATCCAACAATTCTGTCTGGTTGCGGCTAATACTAAAATCAATATCAGGATACACCTGTCTAAAATGCTCCATCGTCCTTACCAGAGACTGCTTCATCTTATCCATATTCTCGTCCGCCTGCTTGATAACAGCCAGCGTCACCGCCCTTTTCCCATTCGACACAGATACGCCTTTTTCTTTTACGGGCACGATAGTAACTTTGCAGAAGTCCTTTAGTTGGACAATGCGGTCTCCCTTACGCAGGTATATATTTTTCACATCTTCTGCGGTACGCAACAGAGTGGAGAATTTTATATTATATTCATAGTATCCGTCGCGTACTGTCATACTACCCGGCTCCACATTATTAGCAGCCAAAGCCGATTCAATATCTTCAATGGAAAACCCCATCATAGCCAGCTTATCCTCATCGGGTACAATCTGTACCTGACGCTCCACCAATCCGGTCACGTCTACCATAGCCACTTCTTCGAGCTGCTCTATCCTTCGCTTGATCACCGATTCGGCAAATTCACACAAATCAAGGAAAGACTGCTGTCCTATCGTACTATAAGCACTATCATTCTTTAAGGTCAGATTCAGGTAAAACACGGGTATATCCGTTGCGCTTGCCTTAATAACTTTCGGGCGTTCAGTATCCTTGGGAAGATAATTCATTGCAGCGTCTATTTTTTCATTGACCTCTATAAAGGCAAGATCCGTATTAGTACCGAAATCAAAAGACAGATGGATCATACCTGCTCCGTCTCTCGATTCACTATGAATATCTTTCAATGTAGACACCTGAATCAGTTGTCCCCGTAAAGGTTTCACAATCGTGTTTTCCAGTTCACGGGCAGAGGTATTGGCGGCAGACACCTGTATTGTTATCTCCGGAATGGCAATATCCGGAAGCAATGATATAGGCAAAGTATTATATGTCACTAGCCCGATTATGAAACAGGCAGTAAAAGCCATCAATACGGCAATAGGACGCTGGATTAAAAATTTTATCATGTTTTTCTATCTATCAATTAACTCCACTAATCACTCATCACTGACCCGTTAATCACTGACCTTTACTGCCGCTTCATGTGCCAGATTCAGATTTCCGGTCACAATAATCGTATCTCCTTCCAGTAACCCCTCTTCAATCCCTTTCTGTGATTTATCCGAAACAACATATTCCGTTGCATTTTCCAATCCCGTATGTACATAATTCCACATAGCCTTACCTTCTTGTAAAGTAAATACCACTTGCTTACCGGAGCGTAACACAACAGCCGTTTTAGGAATGACCAATTGTTGCCCTAAACTTCTTCTGACACTTACTCTTACATTCATACCACTGAACAGTTTTCCTTGTCCGTTTACTACAGCCTTCACCTTTACCATTCCGTTCGAATCTACCAATGGATTGATTTCAGATACGCTGCCTTCAAACGAATCTCCTCCGGCATAAGGAGTAATCATCACCTTATCACCTGTTTTAATAAAAGCCAACTCATTCTCCAACACTGTAAAATCAGCTTCCATCCCACGGGTATCAATAACCGTACAAAACACCTCGGAAGTATTAGCTAAATTATATGGTTTAGAAAACAGATTAGCCACTATCCCATCGAAAGGAGCAACCAATGTAGCATGTTCTGTTTCCCTTTTCACCAATTCATATTGAGATCTCGACTGCTCATATCCGCTCTTCACTTTCGCAAGTTTCATTGTTTCCACAGGAACTTTGCTAAAATCTTCGGAGGTATATCCCTGTCCGATCAATACATCTTTCAGTTCCAACTCGGCTTTCAACAAAGCATCTTCCGCTTGGGAAAGCTTTTGCTCCAAGCGAAATTTATCAAGTTCAGCTAAGTTCTGTCCTTTATGTACGCGGTCACCATTCTTCACATAAATACGAGCAATAACTTCACTTGTCTCAAAACGAAGATCAGCCTGTCCGAGAGCACTTACTTTACCGTTACTGACCAATTCGTGATGAAAATCACGTCTCTTTAGTATTTGAGTAGTGACTTCATTCTTAGCATCAGGAAGAACAGTGGAAACACCTTGTTCCTGTTTGTCGGCACTATTTTTTTTGTCAGAGCAAGAGGACGTTCCAGTCCAAACCAAACATAGCATCAACCATATACAATCATATTTTCTCATAATAATATCTTTATTGCTATCAATTACACATCATCTATTTAGGATAAACAAAGTCTATAGTCAAATCATCCGTATTATTTTCTGTATCCAGCATATTATCTACAAAAAGAACAATACCACTATAAGAGACACACCAACCTGTAAAATAATTATATCTATGTTTTGCCAACTTTACTTCATATACTTTTTTCATCTCATCATCAAACAACATTAAATATAAATCACGATCATTGATCAATTTCTCAATCCCATATCAGCATCAAACTCTACTTTATCAATATGCAAACGGGCATACATTTTATATTGAGGAATATACATTACATCATAAAAATAAGGATTCTCCAACCTATGCCTTTCCAATGCAGCATAATCTTTTCCGGAAGTACATTCTGCCACAATATTAGAAGTATAGTTACTTTCTGCCATAACAGAGTTTCGTTCATTAGTAACTATATTCAAAGTATAAATGGAAGATTCAGCCGGATAATTATAGATAATATTTTCACCTACATAATTGACATTAGGAAAAGACATATAAGAATACCCTGCGCTCATATCAGGAATAATATTTGATGGCGACAAATAATAGATAGCAACATCTTTCTCTTTATTAATAAAGACTTCCTTGACCGCAAAGACCTTAGAAGACAAGTTTTGTGTTAAAAACATCAAAGATTGACGGTTCTTATTATAATATAAACGGGAAGTATGGATGGCATAATTAGTATTTATCAATAATTGCTCCTTATCATCCAGATACTCTCTCAAATCCACTATATTTTTTACAGTTCCTCTGCTGTCAACGAGAAAAACATGTTCAGAATCATCAGATACCCACACTGAATCTAATGAATGTACATATATGCCTGACAAACGAGATATAGCATGAGGACCTTTGGCGGGCAACGTTACTTGAGTTACCTGTTTTGATTCCAAATCCAGGTAATCTAATGAATGTAATCTATAATTATATCCGATAAGGATATTCACAGAATCTCCATGAACAGGAGAAGACAAATAATAAGACTTTAGCTGCAGCACATCTTGTTGAGGAAAATGTATTTCTTCCGTTTGCAGTGCAACTTCATTATTTACTATTGTTCCATCTGATCTCTTACCAGTACAGGATATCAATAGCATACAAGATAGGAAAAGCAACAAACTATTTTCTACTGTTCTCATTGTGTTCTATTTTTACGTTTTATACAACTACAAAAATAACATAACTAAAATACGATATCCTGATTATCAATAATAAATCTTCGTATAAGAATAAGATATAACCATTGTTAACTGTGCTCATTCATATTTCATCATATTTATCAGTTTATTTGTTTCAATAATTTCTTTACTTCCGCTCTCATCTCTTTTACCGCTGTCGATTGAACCTTTGGTTCTTTTGTCAGTACAACCTCAACCATACGCTTTAATTTCTCAGGTTGTTGGTTTTCCGGCTCCGCATACAGCTTTGCCAGAAGATAATACGGATAAATTCGTCCCGGAAGTCGATGCGTAGACCGAATCAGACTCTCTTCCGCTTTCTCATACTTTCCTACTGCCTGATAGTTCTTACCTATAATATTCAGAATCATTGGGTCATTACTATACTCCATGGCTTCTTTCAACACTTTTGTAGAGCTATCATATTGTTTCAATTTATGCAAACAATACCCGTATTCAAAAAGAAAGGCTCCCCGATTCTTCAATTCGGGATACAACGTCTCATATTCTTCTTTAGCTGATTGATATGCTCCGATATTATAGAGCATTTTACTACGATACCAGTTCTTACATGCATCATATTGATTGTTTTTCCAATAATATGCCCCTAATAGAATTATTATCGAAATAAAAAATAATAGCATTATCTTCGAGCGTCCAATAACACAAGCAGCCAGCAGAAAATAGAAGGTCACTGCAAATCCGGGAATCTGCATCGGATAAGAAGAAAAAGCAAATACCAACACTGCAATTATACCTCCACAAAGACCTATTCGTCCTTCCCTACTCCCCTTCCAAAGACAAAACGCAATTATTAATAAAACGACAAATAAAAAAGGAATCCCATATTCTGTTGCTACTTGAAGATATTCATTAAAAGCACATTCCGGACTACCCGCCACCAATTCTTCCGTTTCCGAATACTCTTCGTTTGCAAAATAACTCTCCTGTGCCCTGCCATAAGCTGAAACAAAATTCCCAGTTCCATGTCCTATAAGAGGACTTTCAGCAATAGCAAGAGTACTAATTTTCCACATGAACAGGCGCCCATTGGCGGAAGTTGCTTTTAACTGAAAAAGTGAGTAACCAATCACTATGAATATAATGCTTCCTGCAATACAGGCCAACACAACTTTTCTCTTATATATCTTTCTAATCTCCTTTAGTTTACTTCCCCATGAAATGTGCATTCCATACACCCATGCGCCCGATACGGCGGCGGCAATCCAAGCCGAACGACTCATTCCGGCAGGTAGCACACAAAGAATCAACAGCATCACTCCTAATGCCATGTAATACTTTCCCTGTTCTATCCATGTACGTTCCGTCTTTTCTTTCAAATTTAGCCATTCATGCAGGCAAAGCGGAAATATCATTGCCAAATATCCCGAGTAAGGTCCCGGATTATAGAAAGACCCTGTAAGTGCATATAAGGAATGATTAGAAACAGCGAAACCATATATTTGCCTCAAGCCCCATATAGCTTCAATCCCTCCCAATATAATCAATACCCACGTCACTATTGACGGAAAAGACAGATATTGTTTCTTATTCAAGCAAAGAAAAGGCAAACAACACACAGCAAAAACAACAGTCATGCGTCCCAACCATAGTTTTTGATAGGCTCATTTCACCAACAGATATGTCGTTCGGAGTAGGAAAAGCTACTACACACAGGATTAACGCAACTCCTAAGAGTGCTATCAAACCCGCCATACCTTTCCTTTCAATTTTTATCAACTTTAATTTGACTTTCATGTTCTTCAATTATCTGACTACTGCCCGATAAAAAGCAATAACCGGATTATCTCCCTCTACATCATACGTTTTAAATAAATCCGGATAATCCTCAAGAGGATTTTCAGAAAAAGCATAATCGAGATACTCTGGTGTCAATATGCTGTAAAAGCAATCCTTATAAATACCGTCAATCGTATCAATTAAAGATGAATCCAGAAATTTAATCCTTTTGGCACAGTATACTTGTTTACTCTCTTCTACATTATATAAACAAGACCAAATATATCCATCCTTCACAAAACGAAAAAACAATAATCCGCCATACTCATATATATCAGTTATACCTAAGGAGTATCCTGAACGCAACAAACTCATTTCATTAGGTCTCTCTTCTATCATCGATGCTGGCAAGGGGTTCGGCAAATTAATCCGAAAACGCGGAACAACACTATCTTCATGAATCTGATAAACAATATTATCAAAATCCCTACAATAATACAACTTCGAATTATTATCATACAAATTGTGTCCTGAAGGCGAAAATGGATAGTCTTCTTTATTATTTTCATGTTTAAAGTATCGTTTCCCTATGGTAATGCCATCCTTTGACGCTAACAGGTAATAATGCAAAGAAATATCATCTTGATAGTTTCGATGTAAACGGTTATGATAAAAGAAGTATCCTCCCCAATAGGCTATTTCAGCCGGTGTAGGTTTATTAAACTTCTCACTTTTGACAAACCTACCATCCTCGGTCGAATAAAACATCAACGACTGTTTCATATTATCATAAATCACCAGTTGATGCAAACTAGCATTTACTGCAAAAGCATTTATATCCGTATATTCTCCGAGACCCTGCCCTCTAGCATTCAATTGAAATAACAATTCACCGGACATATCATAACATACAATGCCTACTACAAGATCCCATAAATAAATTCGTTCATCCGCAATCTGGATCTTTTTAATACGGCTTAACAAAGGAATCGCCGATAGTTTAACGTAAGATACCTGTTGCAATATAGTTTCCAGCTTATCATAAGTTTCTCCTGTCATTTCAACGATAACGTCCTGTGGACTAGACAGAGAGACAACTCCGGGGCCGATACTTAAAGACGTTTTATTATGAGTACACGACACAGTAAGACAAACTACCATTATTATAATAATACACTTATTCATTTTTTAATTACATTCCACAAGCTCTGGGTGTACAAGAATTAGGAGTTACACAAAATTCGCATATTCTTTCTATGCTGGCAGTATGCCACGGACCTTGCTGATAATCACATGCAATTGTCCTAGGAGCTGTCCAAGTCTTATCGCCATTCTCACGACTATTTGCCAACGCTTCAACATTAGACAGAACCAAATCAGATAATGTCTCTTTTTTAAACGAATTACAAATATTAGTACCAATCATCACTAGTAATGTAATTCCTAAAGCCATTTTTAAATAAATTTTCTTTTTCATACGTAACTAATTTTATATTAAATCTGATAGTCAATATGCCTTTATTTGATTTTCTTCATCATCCTATCCCAACGAGGTTTCTCCGTAAATTTGTCTTCTGAATACCAGATACGGGTAGCCTTGCCTACAATATATTCTTCCGGCAGCATCCCCCAATACCTTGAATCCTGCGAATTAGCCATATTATCACCAGATACAAAATAATAATTCTTTTCAAAACGATATCGAGAAATCAGACTGTCTCCCAATAACACCTGTCCGTCTTTCAGACGCAATTTCTTCTTTTGTTCCCAACCTATCAATTGCTTATACAAATGATAAGTAGTGCGGTCCATTTCTACCACATGTCCTTTCTGTGGAACAGGCAATGGTCCGAATTCACGAATATTCCACTTAAGTTGTTTGTTATATGGAAATGTACCAAAGACAATCCCGTGCTGCTTCGGATGCTGCAAATTTGCAATATACTGTTGAGCCTGATAATTCCCCACCTGTTCATTGCAACCACGTATCTTATAAAATCCTCCTCTGATTTCCAATGTGTCTCCGGGCAGAGCGATACACCGCTTCACATAATACTGCATCACGTCCATTCGAATACTATCCCAACGATTTTGCTGATAAGGAAAATTAAAAACCAATATATCATTTCTCTTAAAGTTTCCCCATCCGGGCATCCGATGAATAGTGAAGTCTTCATTATCTAAAGCAGCAAACACATTAAATAACCTAGCTCCCTTTATCATCTTATTAACCAGTATCCGATCTCCATCCTTTAGTACCGGTTCCATAGAATCCGAAGGTATTTTAAACGAGGTAAAACAAAATAGTTGTACCAAGAAGAGAATGAGCACCATGCAGAATACGAAAAATGCCAGATTCTCTAATATTGCCAAAATTTTCCTCACTTTGCTCATACGCTTTCTTTCAGTTGAATTAGTTTACGATAAGCCATAAGCCCCAACACGCATTTCACACGTTCATCATCCTCATTTAATAATCCTTCGCAAGGATAAACGTCTTTTTCCATCTTCTCTCGCAAATAATCCGCCCATAAACACAATAGATTCCAATGTGCATCAGCATAACTGAAATCCTGTTCCACTTCTACAATCACAGCCATCATCATCAACATGTCAGCAGCTACCGCCACTGCATTATCATCCAATTTTACCTGCTTATTAATAATAGGGTACAAACCTATATCATAAGGCGGATATCTCTTTACCCAATGATTATCTTCACAATATTCAAATATAGGATCCAATAGGCTTTTCATCCAGTCGATACGATTAAAATAGAGCAAAGTAGAAAAACTCTCATAAGCCTCCCTGATATTACCTAAAGTATCTCCAAAGCAAAATATTTTATTCTCTGATGATAACACAAATCTATGGGAAGATATAAAATTACGATAAGAAGGAAGCATCTGCCCTGCAAATGTTTCACCACCTACTTGAAAAGCTCTGGCACTCCACTGACAATCCTGTTTATCGCATTCTTCTTTAAGTTCCTGCCATCTATCTCCAACAGATTTCATTAATTCTTTTATTTCGCCTGTTCTATTTTTCTTCCAAAGAGGGGACAAACTTTCACCCCCATATTGTAAAGTCTGCCCTTCCTCATACCCTATTAGCAATGCACCTTTATCCTCATTCTTTGCGCTTAACTTTTGAGATAAAATAACATGACCATCCTCACTAGAGAAAGTTGATTCATTCGCCTCCATAGCTAAATATAAACTGTCGGACTTGGCAAAACGCCAATTCTGTTCACACCAACTATCCACCTTGCTCCTACCCAATAACCACTCCATATCTACATCAAACAGAATTTCCACTGTATGCTCCTTTTCATCTTTTGCATGAATCTGATAAGAAAGAAAACCTACAGGCCATCCTGTCATATCCCATTTCTCCGACAAGGAAGGTGAAACAAAATCAATCAGAAGCTCCACATCTCCACATTGAAAAACATAATGAGTCTGTGTAGCCTGCATATTCATTTGTTTCAATATTGCAGGTTTCACATCAACATAAGTCTTATTTTCCACATATAAACCAAAATCCAAAAAAGCAGTACCTTCCGCATTACCCCCATAAGCTGCTATAACATTATCACCATTAATAATTTGAGCTACTGTTTCATCCGTTAAACGATAGCATCCCGTTTGAGGAAGAAATGCTTCTTCTCCTAACAAATATTCTCCATTACAATAAAGCTTTATCTGATCATCATAAATATAACGGAGATAGACTTTGCGTTCTTTTAAAGTATCTTTGTTAGCAATGGTAATGTGCCTGCGAACATATATATTTTTCGCTCCCCATACTGTATGGGCTTGAAACTTCCCATTTTCCGAACCGAAGGCACCTTTACCCTTATTCCACAAAGAATCATTATACTCCCTTTGTTCCCATCCTCTGCCCGGAAATAAATAAGAATATTTTCCCTGCCATCCCAGGTTCTCGTTTGAAAGAGGGGCTAGAGAGGATATACGTAACGAATCTCCTCCTAAAAAACGGTAAGATTTACCATCCACCTTTAAAATACCCGTCAACGGAAACATTTTCCCCGATCTTAAGCACGGATAGGTTTTATTTAAAGTATCTTCTGTTGCCTTTATGGTAAAACCGGGAGCTATAGCCAACAACGTATGTCCGGAGAAAGAAATATCAAAAGGAGGACACACCTTCTTACCGGAATAAGAACAAGCACATATCAAGGAGATAATTCCTGAAAATAAAACTATCCTCCACATTACAACTTGTCTGATATTAAACCTTACCTCCATTGTTGTTCTCCATTTTCATAAACAAAAATTCTTTCATCCTTTCCACGAGTATGGTTTCGTAAAAGTAATAATGCATTTTCCGGAATATTCCGAAACACCAGTGAATCGGCAGTCGCCTTGATTGTCCCGGCAGATTGCCAGTCTCTTTCACAGTAGAATAATTCATATACATCACCAGGTCGAACATAATTATCCCTGTTCCGCGGAGTATAAACTATACGATCGACTTTTACTTCTTTTCCTAAATCCAATCCCGCCCATCCACCGGTGGGTTTGGAATAATCAAAAGAAGTCCATGTTTTCCCGTCAAAGACATTGGTATAGTCATGATCCCCATTCTGTTTTTCGTGTTCGGGAGTTCCTATTATCTTTCCCGTTAAAGCAACAGTATCATTTTTCTCATAAAAGGCGACTGCTGAAACATTACAATGAGCTTTAGGTCGACCGATATATCTAAGATAACGGTATTCTTTATCAGACCAGCATTTTACAGTAGTATTCAAACGATCAGGTTTACTTTGTATAATAAACAGTGTATCTTCATCCGAAAAATCCGAATGATTGCTTCCGGTAAAAACACCCCCTATCATTCTGTTTCTAAAACTACTTTCTTCTTTAAGATTAAACTTAGCATACAAAACCATATCTTGCGTCTTTTTCCCGACGGAATAATAGTGAGGGGCATTAGTTTCTTTATCCAGATAAAAAGGATCAGTCAAGAAATGTAATGATCCTTTTTCATAAGTGGCAACTCTTAAAACTGCCCCTTTACGAACATATCGAAAAGCCAAATGACCGGCATCGTATTCTGTCCAATCAACCGGAATCCAACGATCTCTATTACTGGCACATAAATAAGCAATCCTCCCACTCCTTTTCTCTTTATACTGCTTTTCCAAAGGAATGACCAGATTCTTTTGGTATGAATACGCATAATCAAAAGTTACATCCTTAAACTTAGGAATATGCCAAAATGGATGTACCTTCTCTCCATATTGTGACATCTGTTCATGTAACTCTCTGTTTACACTAAATGTATATCTATATATCTTGGCAGTTCCTCCCTGCCGATACAAAGCACATTTGCGAACACGTGTCAAAAATGTCATAAAGTCGGACATATATCCTTCTCCGTTTTTATCCCATACTATTGTCCAAAGATGCCCGAAATTCGTATCATTACGTGCAGGTAAGTAGTCGATTGCACAAGGAATACCTAAAGCACGAAATAAGTAAATCTCAAAATCTGCCAATTCTCTACAACTACCGACTTTATATTGTACAAATTCAGGTCCGATATGTCCGAAAGAAAAGGGAGTTATAGAAGTAAAGAATGTCTTTTTATCCGGCAATCTCGCCATTAAATATCTGGCTGCCACTAATGGATCTTCTTTATCCAAGGTGTCAGACATCCGCAATGAATCTAACAATGAATTGTATTTCTTATAATATATCTCACGCCAATAAGTTAACGGTTCATCCCCTATTCGGTAAGGCAATAAGTACTCACAAAATGTTTCAAACGAAATATTCTTTCCCCACGGTTGTTCTCGCCAAACTTTAAATGCCCAATCAATATTATGGCACAAATATGCAGAATCCATTTCCATAATATCGCGTTTCTTTTTAGGTTCTTTCATTGCACCAAAGACTTTCTTGACTGAATCCGAAACTTGTTGCGCAGTTTTACCCTTACGTACTTTTAGCCAAGCATAATAAGACTTATAATTCTCTAATTGTTCTCCACTAGAATAAATGTAAAAAGGCATATTCTCTATTAAAAAACAAGCTGCTTTATATTTTAGACTATCAATAGGATTCTTCTTATAATAGTGAAGTACTTTTTGAAGTTCTTTTTTATTTCCACCTGCCGCCTGTAAAGCAACTTCTAAAGGGAGCATAGTTTTTTTTTCGTAGAATAAATACTTTCTTGCATATTGCCATTCTAACACAAATAACAAAACAAGGATAGATGGAATATATATACAAAGCTTCTTAAGCATAAATTAATCCTCATTTACTTAGTATTTCCTGTTCATGTTCTCTATTGACCTTTCTCATTTATCATAGGTCAAAACAACGCTAAAAAATGTATTTTTTTATTTCACATATATATTCATTAATACCGGATTACTATCATCAACCAAATTATATTTACGAGTAACAGTCTCCTCATAATTATTCAAAAAAGACTGAGCATTAATATAACTTATATAAAAATCAGAAGAAACTGCTGCAATCTTCGTAAATGCTTTTATTTGAGGGTCCAAAAGAGGGCAAAATAAATAACCTTCTTTCTCTTTTGCTTCATATTCCAAAAGTAAAGGTGCTCCATGGTTTCTCCATATTTCGGCCAGAAAATGTCCCTTACATTGATAGAATGAATTAACACCTGAAATTAGGCACTCATTAGTAGAATATTGTTCTCTTACCCCTCTTTCCTTTTTAAAGTCCTTTTCTAATTCAAGATCTGAATTATCTACAAAATCATCCGATATTATTTTCATATATTTGCTTACTTCATCATTATCTATCATATAAATATATGGAGAATATCTAGGATTAAAAAATAAATGATTCCCTGATTTATAAAAACTTTGGGCTTTAAATGGAGTATTAGCATTATCTGCAATACCTCTAGATGCTATTACCGGAACAAATTTCTCATTCGAATAAAATCCTAAACAAATACCGTCTTCAGTCTGAAATATATTGGTTCCCCATATCTTTCCCGTTTTTTCATCAACAGCTATTTCCATTACAGTTGCATTAGTTTTATATTCTGTAAACAGCTTGTAATCAGGATATTTATATTTTATTATTTTTCGTCCTACAATAGATGATATGTATATATTTAAATCTGCATCTATATCAAAGTCTGATATATCAGCATATTCTCCTGGTCCACTCCCTATATTATGAATTTTAGTAATATATGAACCATTATCGTCAAATAAAAAGATCATAGCTTGGACTTTATCAAAAATATAATATGTCTCATTCTTATACAATATCTTAGTTATACTAGATATTAATGATCTCTCATTTGTTTCTAATGGAACAAAAGTTACAGAATCAAATTCATGCAAATGATTCTTCTTACTACAATAGTCATATTCCAACAAAGTAAGATTCCTATCTTCTATTTCTTTTAAAGAATTATTACGAGGATTATTGCATGAAACCAACAATAATAAAAAAAATATATACAATTTTTTTTTCATAAACGAGCTATAATTATGTTTCTTTTATTAAAAAGAACGTATTATTAGAAAGTAACAAGACGACCAATCGCCACATATTAATTAAACATCAGATACCTAGTAATAGATATCTGATGTTTAAAACCTAGTTAATTTGGACAATCTCTATTCCTCATCGTAGTAACACCCGAATAACATCTGTCACTATTAATACTAAGACAACCGATATGGCTATTATAGGTTGTAACAAGACACCCATCCTCCCAATGAGTTTCTTCATCACTAGTCCAACTATAGTCAGGAGTTCTACTACCTGACACATCAGTTTCACCTCCAGCTAGTGCATCTATATTAGCCAAGCTAAACAATGATAACGTTGAAGATTGAGAACCTAAATCTATTTTGATATTCAATACCGCCACAGTTACTATGGCTAAAACACATATTCCACTAAACAAAAATTTCTTCATTATCTATTTTTTTTAAGATTAAAACCTAATATAAAAATCATTATTCATTTCTTTGTTTTTCACATAAATAACACCTCCTTACTTAATATATAGCTTTTATTTACTTTGATTATTTACCTTACCTTGTATTACAAGTTTAACATATCTTCTTTCTATATTACAATATATTGTAACATTTTTCTTAAAATATCCTTCTTTATTAGGAGTAACTTGCACTACAATATCGGTTGTTTTATTAGGTAAAACCGGTTGTTTTGACCAGTTAGGTACTGTACAACCACATGTAGTAGTTACATTATTCACCACCAAAGGGTTAGGTCCAATATTTTTAAGACTAAACTTTGCAGTAGTAGTCTTATTTATTTCCAGATTTTAAGTTCCAAAATAGTTGTATCAACTGTCAATGATGTTATCAAAGACTTATCATATAAGTCTGTTTTTTCTACTCTTTTATTTTCATTATTATTTGCTTATACAAACTCCATATTTGAGGATTCTCTGTAGGATTACCAATGCAAACGACCTTATTATATTTATCCAACAAAAAAGTCTGATATCTACTGTCTTTGGGAAATGTATTGAGTTTATCAAGTTGATTACATATATCCATATAGCAAGGATATTTAAATGAGTCCTTTCTAAATAAAAAGAATATTTCTTCGATATTTTTAGGATGAAAATAAAATTGAAAATTAACAAAACCTGCCATTTCGTCATTAACTTCCTTAATAATAGCATTCCATTTATACAAATGTAATTTACAACTAGTGCATCCTATTGAATCTGTGTATACTAGTATTTTATAAGGCGTAGAATTGGGAGAAATACACAAAGTATCCCTATCAATCGATTTACAAAAAACATCTTGAGGAAATATAATTTTCTTTCCTGTCCATTCTTTTACTATCTTTTCAATTTCCGTTGATAGTTGATCATTTTTACATCCACAAAATGTAAAACAAACTACTCCCAATATTAGAACTACACCCTTAACCATAATACAAAATAGTTATAACTAACATAATTTCTCATTTATAATAATATTGCAGCAAAATTGCTACCTTACCTATTTAATACTAAACATTACAATCGGCTGATCATCATTAACATCTGTCGCTATTATCGTTTTAGTATCTTCATCCACCCAAATACCATATATATAATGGTCGAGCACATATTTGCATAACGGTTCTCCTTCCAAACTAAATACATAAATATATTTTCCTCCATCAGGAAGCCTTCCGCTTTGTCTTGCGATCTCCTTAAAAGACGTTCCATGAAATACAGTATAAATGGCACTATCTGTTACTTGTACATCACTAAATCCCATAATACCCGTTGGTATACCATATCCATCTGATATTTTAAATTCAGGTTCGCCATACTCACCTATACGAACAACATGAGTACTATCTTTCAAATTATAGACCTCAAGGACTTCTCCCAACTGGGTGACTACCGCCAGTATTCCATTGTTAGGATTGTAGTCAAGGAAGCTCCTCCATGCTTGGGCCAACGCCGGACGAGCATTTTCCAATGCTTTTTCATCAATAGTCGGAATAATCCCTATCTTATCTATAAGCTTACCATTACAGTTAACTCGACATAAACGATTTTCACCGGAATAATCAGGAATAATAAACATTGAATCATTATATATAGCAAAATCAAGTGGTCGAAGTATATCTTCATCCAATGTTACCGTTTCGTCACGAAGCAGTGAATCACCGGATGAAGAAAAGTCTAACCTAGTTAATTCACTTTTATTGGCATCCAATGTCCAGACTACATGATTCTGTAAACGAAAGTTCTCCATTGATAACATTTCCGTAGGTGAATCACCACGCTTGCCAAAAGAAGATAAATACTGATAACTGGGATATTGGAATAAGTGTCCATAATGATCAAGACCATGTAAATCCATCACAATGGCTCTATCTCCTTCGATTCGTATCCTAAACGGATAACGAAGCAAGGCTGTATCAAGCTCAATCACTTCTCCTATTAATTCTCTCTCGTGCGGAAATCCCGAATAGAATAATACACCCTTTGCATATTCTTTATGCTTATGGTCACAAGAGATAAACAAGAAAAAAGAAAGAAACAGGAGAGTTATACTATTTTTCAAGGCTATATCCGGTAGCAACATATTCTACTTTAACTTTTGTAACCGGACAATCTACGGAACCACTGCCCCAACAATTAGTAGGCACATCTTGCTCATCAGCCGCCAAAGCTTCAATATTATCTAATAATAATGTATTTACTCGAGGTTCTTTTAATGAGTAATTTACAGAAAGAACCGCCATCATCAGAAATAGAAAAGAATAATAGTTTCTTCATATATACTATAGTTTTATCGATTAATTAATGAAAACGAAAGTAAGCAATTGGATTGCAACTGCCAATAAATTAATCTATCCATTTCTATCTAACCGAATCTATCCGCTATATACACTATCATAGAGATAAGGCTTTCATTCAAAAAATGCCTATTTCATCGGAAATTATAGTTTTTATTTGTTCCTTCTAATTTGTAATTGATATCCAATATTTTCATACCTTTGAATCTCAATAGATGGAACATTCTCAAAAACTCTTCGCAAACGACTTATTGCATTATGAAGTCTCGGATCATTATTTGATTTATCCGACCAAAATATTTTCTTGATTTCTTTGTCTTTCAATATGTAATCTGGAGCTTCTAAAAAATGTTTTAATAAAATAGCTGTTTGTGGTGGTATCTGAATTTCCTCTTTACCAAATATAAGCTTTCTCAAATCTGCATCAAACATAATATCTTGGTCCATTTGATAAATATGAACAGAGGTAGGAACAACAATGTTCTTTTGCCATCTCTTTCTAAAAAATATCACTATATTAATAATAACTGCACACAGCCAATAAATAAAGCCATAAACAAAGCCTCTTACACCCACAAGAGTAAAAAATGAAAAGTAGAAAAAGCCTTTTACTTCAACCTCGCAACGATAACCTGCCGTAATATCGAATTCTGGTATACAATTTTCATGTAAAAAAGAGTCAGGGTATACACTTTCTGTAATATTTTCATCTTTATCGGATACCAAAAGCTGCAATGCAAAAGTGCCAGACAAACTTTGCTGCTTCAAATGCAGTTGCCATTTTTCATATAAAGAGTCCACTACTAAAGGATGTTTAGATAAATAAGCAGTATGTAAAAAACTTAATCGTGGATCAGATGTTACATTTTTAGAACTTTTTTCTTTATCCAAGCAGTATCCACGTTTTCCACTTTCATCTGTTATATAAACCGTATCAGGATACTCCTCCAATCGCTGTTTCCTCCCACTAGTGTAAAAATAACCATCAAAAGCATCTTCTTGTAAATGTTGCAAAAAAACTGCTTTAAAAACACTTTCCACTCTTTCACTGAACATTTTTTTTCTAGCCTCACAATATAATTGTCCTAGAATGAAAAATAATACTATCTCCAGAATAAATATTATTAGCAAAAGGCGCATCTTTTGTTTATCTTTAAATGTAATTGTACCGCTTAGTTTCGTTAGTAATTTCATAGCGTGACTTATTTTATCTGTTTGAATAGCACAAAGGTAGCATTATTTGCAATAATTGACAGACAATATAAAAACTATTTTGAGTTTTTGGTTATATCAAAAATAATCTTTCCAACCAAAGAAATTAGTCTATTTTTAAGATTCACTCTATAAATATTAAATCAAAATAAAAGCAAGAAGAGAAATAAATGCATAAATCAATGCAAGAATATACCGTTTTCAGACTAAATATTACATAAATAAGGGATAAAAAACGAATTATTTACCGCTAACTAAGCTTTGTTCCTCACCGAGGAACGACTCGTTGCCCGGTGTGCGTCGCTTCCTTCCTCACCGAGGAACAATACATTCATCGGTGAGACCCAAATTTATCGGTATATTTTCAGCTATTTCACACTATATTCCATCCAAATCAAATATAGCAAAAAGAAAGTACTTATCAAATAATCAAACGAATATCCGCAAATAATCTCTTTACAGCAAACAATAAGCATCCAAATAATATAAAATAAAGCACCACGGATTTCCATAATCCCTAATTACTCACATATTTATTTGCATACAAGACTCTGTCTTAAATTCAAGCAGGAGAAACGCATAAAATATCCTATTTTTATGTATGTTCTCATTTCAAGACTTCTATATATAAAAAATCCTATATCATGTCTAAGATGATATAGGATACTAACAATTATATAAAGGCGTTTATTACAACGCCTTTATCTCTTCTATAGACAAACCTGTGACTTGCGAAATAACATCGAGAGGAATATTTAAAGACTTCATATTGCTTGCAGCTTCCCTTTCTCTTCCAGACGACCTTCATTAATACCTTCCATACGACCCTCTACACGCCCTTCAGCATGACCCTCTGCGCGTCCTTCAGCACGTTCAGTGAATATATTATCTTTTAATATGACAATATTATCCAAATGGCGATAGTAAGCATCAAGCTCTGCTTTAGTCATCTTGTCAAGTTTTAATCGTTCACGGGCTTCTGTTAAACCTGGAGCAGTCGCACTATCAGGAATATCACCTGTATTCAGATAATAGATCCATTCTTCCAACGGACTTTTAGCTACCTGATTAAAATCATTGACCTTCAAAATATAATATTCAGGATAAAGTTGACTTACTGTATCCACTTTAAAAGTTTGTTTTTGAAAAGGAGTCAGTTCAAGCATATCTCCCTGATGAATTCCCCGGAATTCCGTTTTACCGTGATATACGGTATCTTTGCCACTACCTAAAGAAAAATAGACAATATTGACACTATATACTTTACGTACCTTATCATAACCTTCTCCACGATTAATATACTCGGTTACTAATTTTGAAGTACCAAACAGCATACGTTGAAAATAAGCATACTCATTATTATTCTGAACTTCAATCAGAATAAGTTCACCTTTCGAGTTTTCAGCAAGCATATCTACACGATTATACTTATCAAACTCATCTTCTTGATTGCTTTCACTCTCTAAAAGCTTCCGAATGATTATCTTTTCATTCAAAAGAGTAGTTAGAAAGCCCTCAAGAACTGCAAAATTGGCTTTATTACGCAATAAACGTTTCATAGCCCAATCGAAACGAATATAATTACTTGACATAAGTTCGTCTCCTTTCTTGTTATCTTGTTTCAAGCTAACAAAGGTAAGCAGAAAATGTTTGATTTCAAGTATATATGCTTCAATTTCTTTCTACTAAGAATATTCTATCTTCCACTGTCCCAAAGTCCGCGTTGTACTATCGAAATTCACTCCAACTTTAACAACCTTGCGATGCTCTACCTCATAAGGAATGGCATACTGTTTACTATTAATTTGTGCCAACGCTTCTTCGGGAGTTCCGTCTACCTTAAATTCAAACACATAAATCGCATCAGGCATCTTGATTACCACATCAGCCCTACCAATAGCATTCTTAACCTCTACATCCACATATTGCCCCATCAAACGGAATAACAAATAGAAAATAGTCTGATAGTGCTTTTCCTGATTATTCTCCAAATCATAAGGTATAGAAGAAAAGAAAGAACGAGTACGAAGAAGGCACTGCTCAATATCACCTTTCATCAGGTCTCTTACAAAAGAGACTACATAAAAATTACTTTCACGTGTCGGTTGATTGAGATAGGAAGGGATCAGAGTCTCAATAAAGCCTATCTTAACTTCTTCGTTGGGATAACCTAATGTATATGTACGAAAGAGAGGTTCATATCCTTTAATAGTCAAATAGCCACTCTGATAAAGTACAGGAATCGGATCGGTAATAACCTCTGTCGCTTTATCAAAATCTTCGTCTTTCACTTCCATCTTTTCCAATAGAGTAAGACTGAAGTCCATTCGCTGTAACATTTCAATCAAGAAAGTAGGCGTGCCGGTAGAAAACCAAAAGCTCTTATAATCTCTTTGCGAAAATGCATTGAAAAGGCTGAACGGATTGTAAATATCTTCACAAATCTTGCTGAAATGATAACCGTCATACTGCCGTTTCAAATGCCGACAAGCTTCTTCATAGGTTTCATTATTCGCTTGAGCTATCCTCTCAATATCCGGTTGCATCTGACTTAGCAACTCTTGCTCTGTAATACCACAAATAGCACTATAATCATCGCTCATACTGATATTCTGCAAGTTATTCAGCTCACTAAATATACTCATCTGACTGAACTTGCTGATTCCTGTCAGAAACAAGAAACGAAGATATTGCCCTTGCGCTTTAAGAGGACTGAAAAACTTCCGCATTTCAGTTCGCAATTGTCCTTGTAAAGCAGAGTCGCTATTACTATCCAATAAAGGTGCATCATATTCGTCAATCAATACAACAGCCTGCTTTCCTGTCTGTTGGTAGATTCGTTGAAGCAAACCGGTTAAACGGGCTGCATAGCTCGTTTCTTCTTCATTTTTCCCATAAGTCCTCTCCCATTCGCTTAGATAAAGATTCAATTGCTCTTGCAAATCTTCGATTGTGGTGTATTTCGTTCTACTAAAATCAATATGCAACACAGGATAAACAGTCCATTCTTTCTCTAACTGTTCCATAGCCAATCCTTCGAACAACTCTTTCTTTCCGGAAAAATAAGCTTCAAGAGTAGAGACTAGAAGACTTTTTCCAAAGCGACGCGGACGACTAAGGAAATAAATCTTATTTGTATGAGTCAAATGATAAATTAATGCAGTTTTATCAATATACACACAATCATTATTACGTAAATCCTCAAAATTCTGTATTCCGATAGGATATCTTCTAAATGTCTCTTTCATACCACTCTAATGCTTTTATTGGAAATATGAACAAAGATACGAAATAAAATGATTACATGACACTTAATATTATTATAAAACCCTACAATATCATTCAATTGCATTGTTCGATTCACATAAACTTATCTAAAGAACTACCTTATTAATAGCCATTAAAATAGTGACGCTATCCCACCAATATAGTGACGGTATATGCTTAGGATAGCGTCACTATCCAAGGCAAATACCGTCACTATATTTAAACCGAATATTTCGGGCTTTTAACTCTAGTTTCCGCGCTGTGTAGGCAAGGTAAATTCCTGCGAATCACAAATCATTCCATTCTCGTCCGCCACTGCGACACGGAATGTCACTTCACCGTCTTTCAATTTTTCACCTGCATGAATGGAAGCGGTATAACGGATGCCTTCACCCGGAAGAATTTCCTCCACCATCACGGAAGGAGAAATGCCGAGATGCTTCACCTTCCCCACCGTTTCTACCACAGGAACTACATTATAAACAGGATTTCTCCCTTCATTCATAATCTCAAAGATTATCTTGCTATTTTCTCCCGCATCAATCACATGACTGCGATTATCATCTATAAAACGGATCTTGCGCAACTTCAGTTGAGAAATAGGCTGTTGCACTTGCGGCTGTTTCTTATACTTTTGCACACGCACTTCCCGTACTTCAGGAATATACGCATCTTCCTCTATTTGCTCTTGCCTCGGCGCCGTCAACGCGTTTCCAATAGCCGCACCGGCAATGGTTCCCACAATATTCCCAATAGCAGAACCACGGTAACCGCCTCTCCAGCCATGATTATTATCTCCGATAAGTCCGCCTATCGAACTTCCCAGACTACCTCCGATAGAAGCACCTGCCATGATAGCTCCCGGATTTCCCATACGCCCCGACGCACATCCACTCAAAATCAAAGCGGAAAGCAAAATTACTGTTAGTTGTTTCTTCATGAGTCTCTCTATTTAGTGTTATTATTTATTCTACCACTTTAAAACGAGCGAAACGTAATAATAGTTGTTTGTCTCCCGCATTTTTAAAATGAATAGTTGCTTTCGCATTGTCTCCCGTTCCTTCTACTTTAATCACTTCACCCAATCCGAAACGTTCGTGCTCTATCATCTGTCCGGCCTGTACTCCTGCTACCGATGGCGAAGTGGAAGAGGTTGCCTGTGCACCGCTACTTGGGCTAACAGTACTAACTTTCTTCAAATTCCTCGGTACGCTGGGAGCAATGATCTGTGCTTTCGGACGTTCACGTTGTTCAGAAGATGTACTTCCGAAAGGAGCACGCGACGGAGAAGCAGAACGGGTGAATCCTCCTTCAATCTCTCTGCGGAAACGTCCCGCACCTTCATCGACAGCCCGACTCACTCCTGCCTCATGCGGCAGTTGCAAGTAATGAACATCGATATCGCGCAAGAAACGGCTGGGACTTCCAAACTCCATCTTTCCATAACGGAAACGGGTCTTGGCAAAAGAAATATAACAATGCTCCTCCGCGCGAGTAATAGCTACATAGAACAAACGGCGTTCTTCTTCCAGTGCCCGGGGAGAATCTCCTACCATCCCACTGGGAAACAGGTTTTCTTCCAGACCGACCACAAATACATTCTTAAACTCCAATCCTTTAGCCGAATGAACTGTCATCAACGTTATCTTTTCCCCATCATCCGCCTTGTCGGAATCCTGATCGGTAAGCAATGCAATCTCCGAAAGGAAATCGGTAAGAGACACATTCGGGTTACCCTCCTCCTGTCGCAAAGCGCAGAAGTCATTCATTCCATTCACTAACTCTTCTATATTCTCTTTACGACTTAGATTCTCGGGTGATGTGTCCTGACAGACATCGTTGATAATGCCGGACTGACGGATGATATTCGTTCCTATTTCATAAGCGTTCTTATCTGCCTGATCGACAATGAAACTTTCTATCAATTCACGAAAGCCTTGCAGTTTCGCATGCGTTCCTTTATTTATATCCAGTCCGTAACTCAATGGTTCGCAGAGTGTCGCCCAAAGACTTACACCATGATCGGTAGCCGCCGATATAATCTTCCCGACCGTCGTATCTCCAATGCCACGCGCCGGATAATTAATAATCCGCTTGAATGCTTCTTCATCATTCGGATTCACTACCAAACGGAAATAAGCAATCACATCTTTTATCTCTTTTCGCTGGTAGAACGAAAGTCCTCCGTAAATCTTATAAGGTATACTTCGTTTCCGAAGAGCCTCTTCAAAAATACGGCTTTGTGCATTCGTACGGTATAGTATGGCAAAATCAGCATATCCGTAGCGATACTCCCGTCGCAGTTCCGCAATCTTATTAGCTACAATATCTCCCTCTTCCACATCGCTATACGCCTGAAATACGCCGATAGGTTCCCCCTTTTCTTTCTCCGAAAACACGGCTTTCCGTATCTGGCGTTCATTCTTCTCAATCAGGCTGTTGGCAGCACAAACAATGGTTTGTGTGGAACGGTAATTCTGCTCCAGTTTAAAGACTTTCGTATTGGGATAGATTTTTGTAAAATAGAGAATATTGTCAATATCCGCCCCACGGAAAGAATAGATACTTTGCGCATCATCTCCCACGACACAAATGCGTTGGTTCTCTTTCGTTAGTTGTAGTATAATATTGTGTTGAGCATAATTTGTATCCTGATACTCGTCTACCAACACATAATGAAATTGATCTTGATAACGTGTCAACACATCTGGGAAATCACGGAACAGAATGTAAGTATATACCAGCAAGTCATCAAAGTCCATGGCTCCCGCCTGACGGCATCTTTCCCAATAGCGAGTATAGATATCACGGATAGCGGGCATCCTAGCAGCTATATCTCCTTCGTAAGCCTCTTTATTGGCAGCGTACCCCGTAGGAGTGACCAAATGATTCTTAGCATTGGAAATACGCACCTGCACTACTCCAGGTTTATAAGTCTTCTCATCCAGTCCCATCTCTTTAATAATAGAACGAAGTAAACTTTTACTATCAGCTGCATCATAAATAGAAAATTGGGGAGTAAATCCGATATATTGTGCTTCTCGACGGAGGATACGAGCAAAGACTGAATGGAAAGTACCCATCCATATATAACTTGACCATGGAAGGCCTATGTCACGATTAACACGTCTCACTATCTCATGTGCAGCCTTGTTGGTAAAGTCAATGCAAGTATATGATGCATCATACCCTTTCTCCTTTATCAGATAATCAATTTTATAAGTCAACACGCGTCTTCCCCGAACCTGCGCCAGCTATCACCAGCGAAGGACCGTCAATATAAGTCACAGCTAAATATTGACTCTCGTTCAATTCATCTATATAATTGGTATTCATAACAGCATTATAAAAACAATGAGGATTTTTAACAAACCCTTGGCGTTCAAATTTGTTTCAATACAAAAGTATAATATTCATTCGAGAATGAAGGTATTTTTATGAATTTTCATCACTAACTATTTTAACCTAACACCAAAAAGCAATGAAAAGAAGTATATTTTATCGATTATTTTGAGTTTGTTTCTGGTCGCCTGCATTCCACAGGCAATGGCACAAAAGCAGAGCCGCCTGGAAAAGCTGCTAAGGTATCTGAACGATAATGACGCCGACAAATGGCAGAAAAACCGTGATAAGATAGATGACGAGACACAAACCTATTATGCCGAGGAACTGGCATTATTGGATGTGCTCAACGGATTGTGGAACGAGCAAAGCGAACAGGCTGCCACCAACTATTTCGGATGCTACGAAAGGGCAACGAAAGCTTATTTTCCCAATATCTGTGAAGAAGAGAAAATACAACTTTCCAACGTACAAAACAAAGCAGAACTGGCCGTTATCTCCATTCTGGATGCTTCGAAAGATCAAATTCCTTTTAGCAAGACGTTGATGGACAGTATCCAGTCAAGCGGTTATCCGGGAGATTCTGCCATCTTGCAAAAGGTGCGGGACATCCGTGAAATGGCTTTACTGGAAGGTATGCTGAAAACACCTACGCTGAATATTTATCAAACGTACATCACGGAATATCCGAACGGCAAATTTATCTCTCAAATCAACACTGCGGAAAACAAACGGCTTTACCAGATTGTAAAGAGTAATCCGACATCAGCGAATTTCAAGGCATTTTTTGATAACGCCAACATGCAGAAATTCTTCACGGATAAAGATACGCGTCCATTCCTTCCGGAAGTTCGCGCGTTATACGATGATTTTCTGTTTCAAGGAATCGACAGCCTCCGGGAGAAAGGAAACGCAACAGCCATCCGGCAGATTATTGACGAGTATAAGCAATCACCTTACCTGACTTCTACAGCACGTACTCATCTGGACGACCTTGAATATCTTAGTGAAAAAGCTGATTTTGAGCTTTTAAAAGCTGCCATTGTCAATTCCGAATCTTTGAGTATGCTGCAGGATTTTCTTTGCACACACAGGTATAAGGAATTTCGTGACCAGGCCAATGCACTACGGACACCGTTTATTCTGCAAACAATCATATCCACTCCTACTTCTGTGAAATACTATAATGGAGGACGATTGATTAAGTCTGCGGAAAATGACAGTACGGGAAATACCTCGACCACTTATTCGTATGATGATAAGGGGCAGCTCATTTCTACATTGTCGCTTACCGTAAAGAACGGTCAGCCAAGCAATGAAATACAAACGAACAGATTATACGATCCGCAAGGTCACTGCATCTTTGAAGTGCAAACGAATCCGAAAACCAAAACGGATCTCTACCGACGGACACGCCGTATCGGTACGGACGGAAGTATCGAGAGTGATTCGCTCAAGAGTATACAGATGGAAGAGTCATCATAAGTTCCTATAATAAACAGGGGTTATTAACCGAAACCAAAGAGTATAATAAGAATGGAGAACTTCAGGCGTACACCGCAAACAAATATGATGATAAAGGCAGATTGATTTCATCCCAACATCAAAACCTGCTTTTGCCAATTCTTCGGATCAGATTATTTCACAAAAAGATGCTTATGAATACGATAAATACGGTTATCTGACACAAATCGTTTACCAACGGATTTTAGGCAATAACCAGAAAACATCAG
>SCPO01000271.1_pt1 | contig 30052 bp, 20 predicted proteins | sample 6106821 | NCBI WGS metagenome assembly SCPO01 (sample SAMN10720448, study PRJNA508395) | human gut metagenome | isolation source: Participant 2 stool, 0 month | host: Homo sapiens | collected 2017 | reverse complement strand
GCATTGGATACAAACAAGGTTTTGATACCTAATTCACGCATGACACGTACAGGGAAAGTTACTTCTTTCATCGAATAACCCTCGTAATAGTGGAAGCGTCCCTGCATAGCCATATCCTTATTGCGCCTAGTTTGCCGAAAATCAGCTTACCGCTATGACCTTCGACGGTAGATACCGGGAAGTTGGGGATATCCGAATACTTTATTTCATACTTCTCGGTGATTTCGTTTGCCAAACTGCCAAGCCCGGTGCCTAGTATAATAGCAGTTTCCGGACTGGTATGCATCTTACCTTTCAGATAAGCTGCGGTTTCTTGTATTTTCTCTAACATAGTCAATAATATGTTGGTTAAATTTATCTTGTTGATTTTGTAATATTTCAATTTCAATCGGCAAGGCGTAAATAAATGGTTTCAATTCCTTGTCCAAAGCCGGATGGTTAATCAGGCGTGTTGCATCTTTCTCGGTGGTAATAATCAACCGGTGTTCTCCTTTCAGTTTATGAAACCGTTCTTTGATAAGCTGTATATCCCGATGAGTGAAATTGTGGTGATCGTCAAACGATAGTAAATCTATTTGTTTGGTACAACCTTCCAGTCTTTCGAGAATAGGGGCAGGTGAGGCAATTCCCGTCATCAATAATATATCAGTGTTTGTCAGTGAGGACAAAGCAACCTCATGGTTTGTCGAAATTGCATTTGTGTCCGGAGACATGGTAGGGAACACTGGTTGCAGGTTACCATACCGGAACGATGAGAAGAATAACTGTTGATATGGATAAAGGTTCAGCCGTTTCGTGATAATGTTATAATCAATAGGCTTGATGTCTTGCGGGCATTTGGTGACAATAACGATTTGCGCCCGATTCTTGCCGCTAATTGGTTCACGAAGCCGTCCTGCGGGGAGCAAAGTGTCATCACAGAATAATCGGTGATAATCCGTTAACAGAATACTCAATCCCGGTTTGACGTATCGGTGCTGGAAAGCATCGTCCAATAGGATAACATCTATTGAAGGCTTTTGCAGTGCAAGCAACTTTTCTATGCCATGACAACGCTTTTCATCGACAGCTACTGTGACAGACGGGAATTTTTGATGCATCTGGTAAGGTTCGTCGCCAATGCTTCTTGCCGTACTTTCCGGAGTTGCCAATACATAACCTTTCGTGTGCCGTTTATATCCCCGGCTTAATACAGCTACCTTATATTGATTACAAAGAAACTTTATCAGATATTCAGTGTGCGGAGTTTTTCCTGTCCCTCCTACAGCGAGATTACCCACGCTGATAATAGGTATATCAAAACTCTTTGATTGAAGAACTTCCCAGTCAAAGAGTTTATTTCTCATCATTACCACTGCTCCGTAGAGCCAGGAGGCAGGGTAGAGCCACTTATGTATCTTGATAAAGTGTTCGTCCATGTATTACGGTTTATTTAATATTCAGTTCGAACGGAATACGTGCCTGAATCATGGATTGTTCTTGCAGATTTTTCAGTAAACCGAATTGCTGGTAGTACTCGCCTAATTTACTTTTCAGTAATTGTGATTCTACATAATTCGTCGGTTTCGTATCAAGCAGGGAAGACAGGAAATCTTGTTTCTCAGGATAAGACACAACGGTATAGCCTTCGATACCGGCTTTTGCAACAGCAATATCCAGTGCCTTGTCAATGCCACCTAATTCGTCTACTAATCCCAGTTCTTTAGCAGTTTCCCCAGTCCATACACGGCCTTCGGCAATCTTCTCGATAGCTTCCTTCGTCATGTGACGTCCTTCGGCACAACGAGTTACAAAGGTATCATATCCTTCAGTTATCATCATTTGAAGCAATGATTTCTCATCCTCGTTAAACGGACGCATGATATTTCCGAAATCAGCGTATTTATTCGTTTTTACGACATCATAACTTAAGCCGATTTTGTCAGTCAATCCTTTCACATTAGGAATCATACCGAAGATTCCGATAGAACCGGTCAGGGTAGTAGGCTCTGCAACAATCGTATCGGCAACGCAAGAGATATAGTAACCTCCTGACGCAGCATAATCACCCATAGAGACAATGACCGGTTTCTTTGTTTTCAGCTCTTTCACAGCATGCCAGATTTGTTCCGAGGCGAAAGCACTTCCACCTGGAGAATTGACACGGAGTACAACAGCTTTCACATCATCATTATCTTTCAATTTGCGCAGGTCACGAATTACTTTCGAACCGACAATCCCATCTTCGGAAGTTGCAGAGCTCGGATAGTCTGTAATTTCACCGGATGCATAATAAACAGCTACGATATTACCGCTTTTATCTTTCGGCACATTTTTCCTTACGTTCATCATGTCGCCCAATCCTAATATAGGAAGATTATCATCTTCATTGATCTCTACCAATTTCTTAAGATAATTACGCACATCATTGCGATAAATCAGAGTATCAGCCAATCCACATTTTACACTCTCTTCTGCCGGATAGAACATGAGCATGCGATCTGCATAAACATTCAGTGAGTCTACAGAAATATTACGTGAAGTAGATACCCCTTCCGTAACCTGTCCCCAGATAGAAGTGATAAATGTGGTAACCTGTTCGCGGTTGGCAGGACTCATTTCCGTAGCAATAAACGGCTCTACGGCAGATTTGTAAGTTCCCACCTTGAACACCTGCATCTCAACTCCTATTTTTTGCAGCAGATCTTTGTAGAACAGGGGAGCAGAGGCGATACCCCGCCATTCAATCATTCCTTTGGGATTGAGCAACACCTTATCGGCTGCGCTGGAAAGATAATAAAGTCCCTGCGTATAGGAGTCTGCATAAGCAATAACGAATTTTCCACTTTCTTTGAAGTCGAGCAGTGCGTTGCGGATTTCCTGCAAAGAAGCATAGGAGGTGCCTAATGAGTTTGCCTGTAGATAAATCCCTTTAATATTTTCGTTTTCTTTAGCCTTCTGGATGGAAGAAAGAATATCGTCCAGTCCGTACGTGTTAGAACCGTCACCCAACAACTGTGATAAAATATCCAGCGGATCTTCTTGCGTACGTTCAACCAACGTTCCGTTTAAGTCGAGCATCATTACAGAATTCTTTTTTACGATTGTTTCCGTGTCCGAAGCAGACATGATGCCAAACAACGTTACCATGCTGATTATAAATAATACAATACTTGACAAAATGATACCTGTCACCGTGGCAAGTGTAAATTTCAAGAAATCTTTCATTATACTTATTGTTTTTTGCGCCAGCTTGTTATTAAGCTAACAAAGATAAATAATTGAGTTGATATTTATTCAATAAGTCGTACGAATTTTTGTTTTATCACAGCGAATCCATATAAATAGGAACTTCCTTCATTTAAGATTTAAGTATATTTGTCTGTATCAAATCCTTTTAAATGAGAAGAAATCTCTAATTTTGTGGCACAACTATTAATACATTGAATAATACTATCATGAAAAAACTCACATCTATCCTTTTATTGCTTTTGTTTGTATGGACGGTACAAGCACAAACTGCTCGTGAAGAGATCCGTGCAAACCGGTATTTATCCGCTAATAATTATTATGCATATCCCACGCCTACTGCCAAGCAGACAGCTGCTCCTAAGGGGTACGAACCTTTTTATATCAGCACATATATGCGTCATGGTTCACGGTATTTGATTGATCCGAATGATTATCGTTTCCCCAAGCAAACTTTATTAAAAGCCGACTCTTTAAACAAACTTACTGCAACAGGTAAAAACACACTGGATATTGTTTTGCGCATGGCTGATATGGCGGAAGGTCGTCTTGGTGAACTGACTTCGGTGGGAGCACGCCAACACAGAGGAATTGCAAAGCGTATGTATACTAATTTCCCACAGATATTTGCGGATGGAACAGAAGTGGATGTCCGTTCCACAGTTGTCATCCGGTGTATATTATCCATGACATCCGAATGCCTCCAATTGCAGGCGATGAATCCTAATCTATGTATCAAGAATGATGCAAGTTACCATGATATGTATTACATGAATCCTCCTGCTAAGGATTTGAGTAAAATAGCTAGTTCCGATAAAGTGAAGAAGGTTCAGAAAGATTTTGAAGCTACCCATGTACGTCCGCAACGGTTGATGAAAACATTGTTTACAGACGAAGCGTATGTAAAAGCAAACGTTGATGAAGCGCGCCTGATGAGACGTCTTTTTGATTTGGCTTGTAATATGCAGAGTCATGATACAGATATGCAGCTATATTCTCTTTTCACGGATGAAGAGTGTTATGATTTATGGAGTTGTAACAACTTATATTGGTATCTGACACACGCTTGTTCTCCTGTAACGGATGGTTTGATGCCCTATCGGGAAGCCGACTTGTTGCGTAATATTTTAGATAGGGCAGATGCTGCTTTGAAAGAAGGTAAGAACCAGGCCACTTTAAGATTTGGTCATGAGTCTTGTCTGTTACCGTTAGTCGCTTTATTGGAACTGAATCATTATGGAGAATCTTACCCTGACGTAGAAAAGTTATCCGAACAATGGAGAGCGTATGATATTTTCCCGATGGCTAGTAACGTGCAATTCGTCTTTTTCCATAAAAAAGGAAGTAACGATGTATTGGTAAAAGTATTACTTAATGAAAAGGAAGCTAAACTACCGGTGAAAACAGACGTAGCTCCTTATTACCACTGGAAAGATGTAGAAAGCTACTATCGTGAAAAATTAGATAAATATCAGCATATATAATGCGACATTAACTTAACATTATTATATTTACCATGAGAAGAAAAACCCCTTTTATGGCTGCAACTCTGGCAGCAGGCTTGTTTTTTTATTCTTCTTGTACTCCGGCTGAAAAGACGGATACAAAAGATTATACTCAATACGTTAATACCTTTATCGGTGGCGCAGACAACGGGCATACATTTCCCGGCGCATGTTATCCTTTCGGTATGATACAGACCAGCCCTGTGACGGGTGCAGTCGGTTGGCGTTACTGTTCTGAATATGTTTATGAGGATTCTCTGGTTTGGGGATTTACACAGACACATTTGAATGGAACAGGCTGTATGGATTTAGGCGATATTCTGGTGATGCCGGTCACTGGCACACGTGCCCGTGCGTGGGATGCTTATCGCAGTCATTTCCCTAAAGATAAAGAAGCGGCTACTCCGGGATATTACACTGCAGAGCTCTCTGATCCACAGGTAAAAGCAGAACTGACTGCCTCTATCCATGCTGCCCTTCACCGCTATACTTATCACAAGGCTGATTCTGCCTCTATATTGATTGACTTGCAACATGGTCCTGCATGGAGAGAAGAACAATATCATTCACAAGTCAACAGTTGTGAAGTGAACTGGGAAGATGCTCAAACACTGACAGGACATGTCAATAACACGGTATGGGTCAATCAAGATTATTTCTTTGTGATGAAATTCAACCGTCCGGTAGTCGATTCACTTTATCTTCCGATGGGCGAAACAGAAAAAGGAAAACGCATCATTGCCTCTTTTGACATGCAGCCGGGAGACGAGCTGATGATGAAAGTGGCTCTTTCCACCACCAGCATAGACGGGGCTAAAAAGAATCTGGAAGCAGAAATTCCTGCCTGGGATTTTGAAGGAGTAAGAGCTACCGCCCACAATGAATGGAATAACTATTTGAGCCGTATTGAAATAGAGGGTACCGATGATGAAAAGACAAATTTCTATACTTGTTTCTACCACGCATTGATTCAGCCTAATCAAATTTCGGACGTAGATGGTATGTATCGTAATGCCGCCGACTCTATTGTAAAAGCCGGAACTGGTGCTTTCTATTCTACATTTTCTTTGTGGGATACTTACCGTGCCGCTCATCCATTTTATACATTGGTGATTCCCGAACGTGTGGACGGTTTTGTGAATTCTCTCATCGAACAGGGTGAAGTGCAAGGCTTCCTGCCTATTTGGGGATTGTGGGGAAAAGAGAATTTCTGTATGATTGGTAATCATGGCGTATCAGTCATTGCCGAGGCTTATCGCAAAGGATTCCGTGGCTTTGACGCTGAACGTGCTTTCAATATAATAAAGAAGACGCAGACTGTATCTCATCCGTTGAAGTCCGACTGGGAAGTGTATACGAAATACGGATATTTTCCGACCGATCTGATAAAAGCAGAATCTGTATCTTCCACTTTAGAATCTGTATATGATGATTATGCTGCTGCCGATATGGCACGTCGTATGGGTAAAGAGGAAGATGCCGCTTATTTTGCGAAACGTGCTGACTATTATAAGAATCTTTTCGATCCGGAGACGAAGTTCATGCGCCCGCGCAAGGCTGATGGGACTTGGAAAGCTCCGTTTAACCCAAGTGCATTGGCACATTCTGAAAGTGTCGGTGGAGATTATACGGAAGGAAATGCATGGCAATATACTTGGCATGTACAACATGATGTTCCAGGATTAATCCAGTTGTTTGGGGGAGAAAAAACTTTCTTGAATAAATTAGACTCATTGTTTACGGTTAAGCTAGAAGGTGAAAGTTTGGCGGATGTTACTGGATTAATCGGGCAATATGCTCATGGAAATGAGCCAAGCCATCATGTTACTTATTTGTATGCACTGGCTGGTCGTCCGGAACGTACACAGGAATTGGTTCGTGAAATATTTGATACTCAATATAAAAACAAACCCGACGGACTTTGCGGAAATGATGATTGCGGACAGATGTCTGCTTGGTATATGCTTAGTGCGATGGGATTCTATCCGGTAGATCCGGTAAGTGCGGAATATGTATTCGGTGCTCCACAGTTGCCGAAGATGACTTTACATTTGGCTGATGGCAAGACTTTCACAATTATTGCGGAGAATTTGTCGAAAGAACATAAATATGTAGATAGTATTACATTGAATGGCGAACCATATACAAAGAAAACGATCTCGCATGAAGATATTGTAAAAGGTGGTACACTGGTGTATAAGATGAAGTAATAAATTCTCAAGCATTCTCACTGCGATGAGAAAAAATACTCATCGCGGTGAGAATTATCCCTTGTCAGAGCATACGGAAACGGCGTTTTACACAGACTGAAACTACCTTTATTGCATAGTCCTACTCACCTCTATACGCTGTTTTTCAAACTTCTCATTATTGGTGTTGCGATTACTAACCTCTTTACAGCGAATAGGTGCACTCATTTCAAGCAAGCGCAAAATCTCATTTAAAGATTCACCTTCAAAAGTCGCTTTATAGGAATACTTTCCTAGTTCGGCGTCTTTCAGAATAAATTCCACGTTATAAGTCTGTCCCAAACGCTTGAATACATATTCCAGCGGGTCATCTCTAAAAATGAGTATTCCATCTTTCCATGAGCACCATTTATAAGTATTGGTCTTATTGACGTTATATAGAGCAGTGCCTAGATTATAGTCAATCTTCTCTCCCGGTGAAAGGGAAATCGTCTTTTTCTGGTCAAGAGTAACTGCGACCTTTCCTTTTACTAATGTCACTGCTGCTACATGATCCGGAGCGTATGCGTTCACATTGAATGCAGTGCCGGTAGCTTCTACAGTCAGTTGTTTTGTTTTTACGATGAAGGGATGCTCTTTATCGGATTCTACTTCAAAATAGGCTTCACCCTGCATTGAAACAACTCTTTGCTTATCATTGAATTGAGTCGGATACTTTAAAGAACTTCCGGCGTTCAGCCAAACTTTAGAACCGTCAGGCAGATTAACTACCGACCAGGTGCCATAAGGAGTGAATAACTCCTGATAAGTCTCTGCAATTTGAGAAGCGGGTTTAAAATAAAGATAAGCAGATAATATCAGTAAAGGAAGAAGTAAGATAGCTGCCACTTGCTGCCAATAGTGCAGGAAGGACAACTTAGGACGAACGGAAACCGGCGGCCGGTTTTGATGGAGAATCTGCTCCATTACTTTTCTGTGCGCACTGTCCACATCTATCTCTTCCGGATTAAAGGCCGGGTGACTGATCTCCCATATATTCTTTTGTGCCAGAAAGCTTTTATAATTTTCGGGAGTAGCTGATATCCAATCATCCAGTATCTTAATGTCTTCTGCTGTAGACTCTTTCGAGAGATATCTGGAGATTATAATTTCTATGTCTGAATCTTTATTTATCATATGCATTTTACCTTATATATAATAGACGTTTCAGAAAGAAAATCCCACATTCATTAGTGGAAAAGAAATAAAAAAAGTAGTAAATAAAAATCTTTTAATAAGATGCGGAGCTGCTTCAATGCTTTGCTGATACGTACTTCTACCGTTCTGACAGAGATATTCAGGTGATTGGCTATTTCCTGATATTTAATGTTTTCTAATCGGCTCATCTCGAACACTTCTCTTTCTTGAGGAGGTAATTGTTCCAATGCATTTTTAAGTTGCCGGCATAAATCAGAATACAGTATGTAGTTTTCTGTCGTATCTATATCTATAGAATCCGATTTAAGTTCGTAAGCAACGTGTTCATCTATAATCCTGCGATGGCGTAATTCGTCCAGACAGTAATTCCTGACCGCTTTCAGTAAATATGATTTTAGTGAGTTCTCAATTACCAATGATTTCCGGTCATTCCATAGTTTGAGAAAGATATTTTGCACAATATCTTCACAGGTAGATTTCTCCGGAATGTAAGTACCGCCAAACAATACCAAATCTTTATAATAAGCATGGAATAGTCGGGTAAAAGCCTGTTTATCATCCTGTTTTAGTACTATTACCAGAAAACGGTCGTCGGAAGTCTGTTGTTGGATATTCGGCATAGTATTGTAGTAAAGGTTCTATTGTCGGGGGTAAAAATAGAAAGATTATTTGGGATAAACGATAGTTTGAAGAAAAAATAATGCAGATGAAAAAATAATGCGATATCCAATGTGGCTTTTATTTTTAGAAACGTCTTATTGATAGAAACGAGAGAAAAACACATTTATTAACCTTTAAATAATACAAGCCATGAGAAAGACATAATCAGTGAATTCAGCTTCCGACAACTGATAAAAAAAGGAAGGTCTGACTCACCTTCCTTTCCAAAGATTCAGTTATTCGTTAATCAACTTATTTGTAGAACCAATAACCAAACATGTAAAGGTATGAAACTTATTTCAATTAGAAAAATGAAAAAGAGAATTAATGTACCTGCGAATGTAAAAATGGGGAGAATCTGTGCTATATGGTTGTTTTGTATAGCTTTGCAAGCTGTCAGTATACCTATCCTGGCACAATCCGCCAAAATTACATTGCGACTGAAGAATGTGACTGTAGAGGAGGTCTTGACTAGTATCGAAAATCAGACAGAATATCGTTTTTTATACAACAAAGATATTGTTGATGTAAGCCGTATCGTAAGTATTTCTGTGAAAATGAATTGATGACTCTGGTACTGGATAAACTTTTTAAAGGCGAAGGAGTATCTTATACCATTGAAAAACGTCAGATTTTAAACAAAGTTTCATCTCGGGCACAGGATAACAAACAGCCGGTCAAGGTGACAGGTAAAGTAGTGGACGAATCCGGCGAAGCTCTTCCGGGAGTGACTGTTATGATAGAAGGGGCTACTCAAGGAACCATTACCGGTATAGATGGCAATTACCAGTTGCAAGTTCCGGAAGGCTCGACACTGAAATTTACTTCAATAGGTTACACTACATATACGCAGAAAATTACCAGGCCGATGACGTTGAACGTGACGATGAAAGAAGATTCAAAACAATTGGATGAAGTTGTTGTGGTAGGGTATGGAACGACCACCCGTAAGAATCTGACAACTTCCATTGCAACGGTAAAAACGGAAAAAATATCGCGAGCCGCAACAAGTAATATGTCACAGATGTTGCTTGGGCGGGCTGCCGGACTGGAAGCTACGTTGACAAGCCCGCAACCGGGTGGAGCAGTTGACCTTTCAATTCGTGGGGCAGGTACTCCTATCTTTATAGTGGATGGCGTAATGATGCCTTCCACTTCTTTAGAGGTTGGAAACGGAAACCAGGTTATGCCCAACTCTATCAATCGTTCGGGATTGGCCGGACTTAATCCTGCCGATATTGAATCTATCGAAGTGTTAAAGGATGCATCTGCCTCCATTTATGGAATTGGTGCAGCCAATGGTGTCGTTTTAATCACTACAAAGAAAGGTACTGAAACTCGTCCCCAAATCACTTATGAAGGAAATTATTCTATCGTGAAAAACTATCCGTATCTGGAACCTTTGAGTGGGGAAGAATATATGAATGTTGCCAACATTTTCAATAAAGAAAACTATTTATTTACGAACGGTATGTATCCTTATGGTGATAAACCTTTTGATAATAAATGGGTACCTCAATTCTCACCTCAACAGATAGCTGCCGCTCAAACAACAGACTGGCTGGATTGTGTATTAAAGGATGGTAGTATCAATAATCATAATATCACAATTACGGGTGGTTCTAAACTGCTGAAATATTATCTGTCCGGAAATTATTACAAACAGGAAGGTACGGTAGAAAACTCCGCTATGGAACGTTATGCTCTTCGGACAAACATTTCTTCACAATTGCTTCCATTTCTTAAGTTGACAGCAATTGTCAATGTAAATGAAAATGAATATACAAATTCAACTTCCGGTGGCGGAGGTGGTGGAAATGGGTACGATGCCATACAATCAGCATTGACTTATCCTTCTTATTTACCGATCAGAGGTGAGGACGGAAAACCTACCTTATATTCAAATTACCCTAACCCGGCGGAAATGATAAAAGTTAGTGACCGGACTAAAACAAGCGGTTATTATCTAAACTTTGCTGCCGATGTGGATATAATCAAGGATATGTTGTCCTTCCGTTTGATGTATGGCATTAATAAGGAGAATGCTAATCGTAATCTGTATATTCCTTCTGATATATATTTTATGGACATGTATAAATCAAGAGGGCATTTGGGATATGTTGAACGTAGAAACCAAACTATGGAAGGTACGTTGAGTTTCAAAAAGCAGTTTGGAGATTTGTTACGTGTCGATGCCGTAGTCGGTATGGGAAGATATACGAACGATTCAAATGGACTTGAACTTGACTACGAACAGATTAACGATCACATTGCAGCTGATAAGGTGGAAGCTGCGGAAGGCGCTTTCTACCCGACTTCTTTCAGAGCAGCCGACGAACGTCGTTCTCAATTTGCCAGGGCAAGTGTGGATGTGCTCGACAGATATGTGGTTGCCGCTACTATTCGTCGCGATGGAACGGATAAGTTTTTCCCGGGAAAGAAATATGCCTATTTCCCTTCAGTATCATTGGCCTGGAAATTATCTAACGAGCCGTTTATGAAGCATATATCATGGATTGACCAGTTGAAGATTCGTGGTAGTTATGGACAGACTGGTAATGATAATCTGGGTAGTTCGTTTTATGGCACTTTCAGTCTGGCAGCCCAATATATCAAGTTTTCCAACAATTCAGTGACTTATGTACCTTATCTGCTTAGCGGTCCTGATTACCCGAATGTTACCTGGGAAAAGACTACCATGAAAAATATAGGTATAGACTTTTCAGTCCTGAAAGATAGAATCTGGGGAAGTTTTGATATGTTCCGCAATGATGTAACCAACTTGCTGGGATATGACTCTGCCTCTCCGCTTAGTATGACATCTTCCGTCCCGATGAATTATGGACATTATGTACGTTACGGATGGGATGCGACTATCAACTCACTAAACTTTGAAATCCCCCGTGTGTTTAAGTGGACCTCACAATTGACCTTATCACATCATAATGCCGTTTGGAAAGAACGGATGCCCAACTATTATTATGAAGAATATCGAATCCGCAAGAACGAACCGGTGAATGCTTATTATTACTATGAAACGGAAGGCGTTATCAACATAGATAAAAGTAATATGCCCGAATCGCAGAAATCTTTGCCGGCAGATGCGCAACAGCCCGGTTATCCGATTATTAAGGATGCAAATGGGGATAATAAAATAACGATTGATGATGTGAAGATGCGGAATACACTTCCAAAAATTCACATAGGCTTTGGAAATACATTTGTATACAAAGATTTTGATCTGGATGTATTTATGTATGGACAATTCGGACGTACACGTTATAACTATGCATATCGTTGGGCACTTGTCGGAGATGTGTATTACACAAGTCCCAAGAATTCGAACAAATATGTATATACTATCTGGAATTCTCAAACCAATCAGAATGGAAACCGGCGTGGTATTGCTTCAACAAAGGCTGTCGCTTTGCCTGGTAACGTAGGTTTTGAGGAAGATTATCAGAATGCTTCGTTCGTACGTGTCAGGAATATCACTTTAGGATATAACCTTTCAGGAAAGAAGCTGGGAAGAGTGGGTGATTATGTGAGTTCTATCAGAGTTTTTGTCGACTGTCAGAATCCGTTTACTTTTACCAAGTTTGTAGGTGTCGATCCTGAAATAAAGACAGGTGGCGACGGCTCCAAAGCGGAGTATCCGATGACGAGAACATACTCCTTCGGAGCAAAAATATGTTTCTAAGAAAACCTGTAACGAAAGAAAAGATTGAAAATATGAACAAGAATAAATTATTTAAGGTGTTTGTCATGATTGCATTTATCATGTGCAGTTGTGAGGATAATTTTGATCCGAAGATGTATGGCACGTTGAATGTTTCTAATTATCCGGTGACTGAAGCCGAATACGAATCATTTATGATGACCTGCTATATGCCTTTTACAACAACATGGACCTATTGGATCGGTGCCGGAACAAGTGGCAATCAGCACGGTTGGTATATCCCTGCCGGAGGTGTACTGAAGTTCTTTGATTATCCGACAGATGAGGTGGCTGTGTGGAATAATGGTTGGGGAGGCGGATATTATTTCCTTTCTAAAGCCGATTTCAGTCAGTGTGTTTATTACGCAAGCGGTACATTAAGCGATGAAAACCCGAACCACTTTCCGAAAGTAAGTGAGATTTCCTACTTCACCAATGTGATCGGCACACTGGAGAAGGCTTCTACCGAAGTGGTCTCTGAAGAGCGTAAAAGAGAATTTATTGCTGAAGCCCGTCTTTGTCGTGGATTGATGATGTATTATTTATTGCATGTATATGGTCCTGTTCCTTTGATTGTCGATCCGAACGACCTGATTAATCCTTCAAAACTGGAAAATCTGGTACGTCCGACATTGCAGCAAATGACGGAGTGGATTATGGCTGATTTTGATTATGCTTATCAGTATATTGCAGATACACAGCCGGAACAGGGACGTTACAATAAAGACTATGCACGTGTATGCATCATGCGGCATTGCCTGAATGAAGGCTATTATATGTCCGGTTATTATCAGAAAGCGATTGATATGTATAACGAGTTGAAGGGACGGTATAGTCTTTTCAAGAAAGGGGACAATCCTTATATCGAGCAATTTAAAAATGCCAATAACTTTAATTCGGAAGTGATTATGGCTGTCAGTTGTGATGAAACGGCGGATGGTACGAATAAGTCCGGCAACTTTAACCCGCTGATGATGCTTGCTACTCCCGATAATGCAGCCAGAGTGGACGATCAGGGAAATCCGACTCCTTTCTATCTGCAAGGGCAGGGATGGGGACAAACTTTCAACGTGTCTCCGAAATTTTGGGATACGTATGATCCTTCGGACAAACGCCGTGAAGTGATCCTGACCAAATATTATACGACTGCAGGAACCTGGATTGACCGGAATACTACTACATGGGACGGGTTTATCATTAATAAATTCCCGGTGGAAACAGCTACGGCTTTTCAGGGGACTGATATACCGTTAGCCCGTTGGGCAGATGTATTGCTCATGTATGCGGAAGCCGAAGTACGTAAAAACAATGCAGCTCCGTCCGCTGACGCTATAGCCGCGGTCAATGAAGTGCGTAAGCGTGCCGGACTGGGGGATCTTCCGTCATCGGCAACAGCGAATGTTGAAGCTTTCCTGGATGCTTTACTTACGGAAAGAGGACATGAAATGTTGTATGAAGGGATGCGTAAAATAGATCTCATCCGTTTTAATCAGTATGCGCAGCGTACAGCGAAGATCAAAGGAGTGGCTCCTACACATCAATATGTGCCTATTCCTAATTATGCGGTTCAACAAGCTTCGGAATCTTATGGAAAAGTGTTGGTACAGACATTTGAACGTGAGGGATGGAAAGCGGATCTTGCGGCAGCTCGCAATTAATGTCATCATTCATTATTGTTAAACTAGAGATCTTAAGAAAAATGAAAAAGATATATGTATTATTCATGTCGTCGTTATTGCTCCTTTCGTGTGCAAAAGATGATGTTAGTAAGCCAAGTGAATGGCCGGAGTGGCCTACACCTTCAAAACCTAAAATAGAAAATGCCGTATTGCGGGGAGTGAATGGTGAAACGGTTGTGGCGGCTGGTGATAAAGTGAAGTTCACCGCACAGGTCAGTGATGAATATAATGATTTGGTTTCATTCCAATTATTAGTGACAATGGATGGAGCCGAAATCTTGAATTTGTCTAAAGGATTGAGCGGACGTTCTGCGGTTATTGAAGAGGAAGCTACTTTACCTTTTGTTGCCGGTTTCCAGAATGGACGTCCTGTGGTGACTATAAAAGCTGTAAACGATTTAGGTGGCAATGAATCGACTCTGACTTTGGATGAGGCCGCAAGTGTGGCGGTGACCCGTCCGGAAACACCTTCCCAATTATACCTTGTTGATGATTTGGGAAATGTGTATGAAATGGACAAGGAGAGTCAGAATGAAACGGATTATAGTTTCCGGACGAGTGCGGCGGATTTGGCAGGGATTGGCGACCATTTTAAAGTTGCCGAAAAGATAATAAATAATAAACCTGATTATTCCGGTTTGGTATGGGGATATTCAGACAATAAGATCGCGATTGTGACTGATGATGCAGCTACTTCGATTCCGACTCCTAAGGTAGGAAGTTATACATTGGAAAATATCACTTTTGATATGTTGAGTTTTCTGGCTGATAAGACTTTGACATACAGCATTGATATTGATAAGTCCCGCTTCTTTGATGTGGGAGGAGGATATGTCCAGTTGGATGTTCAGCTGGTGGAAAGTGCCAAGATTAATTTTATAGGTTTTGGTAGTGATGTTACCAATATGCTCCGGCCGGAATTCTTTAAAGATGTTTCAGGGAGCAAAGCAAAATTCGATGGTCCGTCGGTACTTTATAACTTGAAATATAATACATCAAATGGTTTCATGTATATGGAACGACCGCGGGATGTTTTTTATCCGGAGGTGATGTATATTGTCGGTACTGGAGTCGGATTTCCACGCGAACCTTATGTGGCTACACTTGCTTGGGACTTCGCATATCCTCACCAATGGTTCTTCTTTAAGAAGGTAGGGGCAAGTGCTTTTGAAGCAGTTGTGTATATCGATCAGACTATGGGATTTAAGTTCTTCAGAGGATATGGTTGGGCGCAAGAGGAGGACACGAAGAATCTGTATACGGTTGAGCCTGCTAACTTGGTTACGAGAAGCGCTCCCGGCGATCTGATTCCCGGTCCTGATTTTAAAGCCGGACTTTATACAATACATATTGATAAAGCCAGTGAAGTGATACGATTGACTCCTTACAATTAAGAGGGGATCATGATTAATAGTCTTTAATTTAATATTCAATAGAATTATGTATATATCAATGAAAACATATAGTAAGAAATTTCTGGTTACGTTCTTTTTCTCGATGTTGCCAATGTTATTAATGTCTTGTTCGATGGATCCGGAGAAAGCTTCTTTCTCAATTTCCGGGAATTTGGAGAAATTACAGATCAGTAATGACGGTTTTACGGAGGTTTATTCGATAAAGTCTAATACGGAATGGAAATTTGTAAACGAGACGGATCAGTCTTGGGTTACCGTCTCACCGGCCAAAGGGAGTGGAAACGGAACTGTGACAATTACTGCAAATGCAAATACAGGAACCGGACGTACGGCTGTATTCCGCGTGGTACCTAATGGAGTAAAGACACAAGAAATTGAGATCATTCAGGGTAATTCTTATATCCCTACAACTGATGGAGAATTTCCGATTATAGCATGGACCGGAGTGGAAGCAGATAAGTCGCTGGAGAAATTCCCGGTGATGAAAGCATCCGGCATTAATATTTATCTGGGATGGTACGATGATTTGGAAACAACATTGAAGGTGCTTGACGCCGCACAGAAGACCGGAGTGAAAATGATAACTTCTTGTAAGGATCTCTTGTCTGTTGCTACTGCCGAAGAGGTCGTAAAAGCGATGATGAATCATCCGGCTTTGTATGCCTATCATTTGAAGGATGAACCGGAAGTGAATGATTTGCCGGGCTTGGGCGAATTGGTGAAGAAGATTAAAACCATCGACAGTCATCATCCTTGTTATATCAACTTGTACCCCAATTGGGCATGGGGGAAAGAACTTTATTCTGAAAATGTAAAGTCGTTTATAGAACAAGTCCCTGTTCCGTTTATTTCGTTTGACAATTATCCTATTGTATCTATAAATGGTGCTCCCAGCATTGTCCGTCCGGACTGGTATCGGAATCTGGAAGAAATATCGGCTGCTGCTAAAGAGAATAATAAGCCGTTCTGGGCATTTGCACTTGCACTTTCCCATAAGCTTGATGAAACTCATTTTTATAAGATACCGACATTGCCCGAGTTGAGATTACAAGTCTTCAGTGATTTAGCTTATGGTGCGCAGGCAATCCAGTATTTTACCTATCGCGGACTTCAACATGACGAACCGACTGAAGTGTATGATTTGGTCAAGACTGTTAATCAGGAAGTACAACAGCTTGCAGGTATATTCTTGGGAGCACAGGTTATTTCTGTATCTCACACCGGAAGTGAAATACCTGAAGGCACGAAGGCTTTGGGAAGTCTGCCGACTCCTATAAAATCATTGACTACGAGTGATACAGGTGCTGTTGTCTCTGTCCTGGAGAAAGGTGGTAATCAATATCTTGTGGTAGTAAATAGAGATTTTCGTAATGTGATGAACCTGTCTATCGATGTGGATAGTTCTGTTAACAGAGTGTTGAAAAATGGTTCAACGACTACTCCGGACGGCTCTACGATAGCAGTCGAACCGGGTGATATGGTAATATTTACGTGGAGAAAATAAAAAGATTTTTAATTTGATAAAGTAAAACGATTATATGAAAAAGATATTACTTTCCTTTTTTATTGGTGTTATGTTGATTGCCTGCAACCAGAAAACTGTCTCTGTTCGTGAGGTCTGGACGAAAGAGCAGGCTAATGAGTGGTATAAACAATGGGGATGGCTTCGTGGATGCGATTTTATTCCAAGCACGGCAATCAACCAAATGGAGATGTGGCAGGCAGATACTTTTGATCCGGTGACTATTGATCGTGAACTGGGGTGGGCGGAAGAAATAGGCATGAACTGTATGCGCGTATATTTGCATCACCTGGTTTGGGAAACAGATAAGGAAGGCTTTAAGAAACGTATCAATGAATACCTTACTATTGCCGACAAGCATCATATCTCTACCATCTTCGTCTTCCTGGATGATTGTTGGAATCCTGTATATCAGGCTGGCAAACAGCCGGAACCACAGCCGGGAGTACACAATTCGGGATGGGCACGTGACCCGGGTGATCTGTATTATAAAGGCGATACGGCAGTGATACTTCCGGTATTGGAAAGTTATGTGAAAGATATCCTGACTACCTTTAAGGATGATAAGAGAATCGTATTATGGGACTTATATAATGAACCCGGAGGTTCGGGAGGATATAGATACGGTGAAAGAAGTTTGCCGTTATTGCGGAAGATATTTACGTGGGGACGAACGGTGAATCCGTCACAACCTCTGTCGGCCGGAGTTTGGGATATGAGCCTGACTAATCTGAATAAGTTCCAATTGGAAAATTCGGATGTGATAACATACCACACGTATGAAGGCGTGAATTCGCATCAGCAACTCATTGATACATTGAAGCAATACGGTCGCCCGATGATTTGTACGGAATATATGGCACGTACTCAAAATAGTACTTTCCAGAATATTATGCCAATGCTGAAGAGAGAAAATATTGGTGCAATCAACTGGGGACTTGTAGCTGGAAAAACAAATACGATCTTTGCATGGGACACTCCATTGCCTGATGTTGTTGAACCTCCATTGTGGTTCCACGATATATTCCGTAGTGATGGAACCCCTTATTCGACAGAAGAAGTGGAATGTATTCGTTCATTAACTAAATAATTCCCTTATGATAACTATGAGGAATATATGGATAATGATGTTGGGGATATGCCTGTTTGGTTGCGGGGCTGGTAAACAGCCCCCTTCCTCACAGCTATCCTTAACATGGAAACTGGAAAAAGATAGTGTGGAAGCCAGATATTTTAAGAATACATTCTGCCTGACGAATAATGGGAATAAATCCTTGACTAATAATTGGGTGATCTATTTTAATCAGACACCTATTTATTATCAGCAACCTATTAATGCACCGCTGGAAATTGAATGTTTGGGTTCGACTTACTATAAAATGTACCCCACTGAACACTACCAGGCATTGCCACCGGGTGAAACAATCACTTTTACCATATTGAGTGAAGGAAATGTGATTAATGTGTCCTCGGTTCCTGAAGGGGCTTATGTGGTAACTACCGATGAAAAAGGAAAACCGTTACAACCGCAAAATGTCCCCATCGAGATCGAGCTTTTTAAGCCCGATGTCCAATGGGTTAGCTCGAGGAACAGCTTTCCCTATGCAGATGGAAATTATTTCTATAAGCAGAATGATGATTTCAGCAAACCGGTAGATTGTGATATGCTTTCTCTTTTTCCTGCTCCTAAAAAAGTGGAAAAGACGGGCGGGGTTTCTTCTTTCTCTCAAAAAGTCTGTCTGAAGTTTGATGATGCGTTTAAAGAGGAAGCTCTTTTATTGAAAAGTCAATTGACTTCATTATTAAGATGTAACGTTTCCGATAAGGATGAAGAAACAATCATTGAATTGAAGAAAATGGAGGTTCCTATTACCTGTCAATATCCCGATGAATATTACGAAATCGTGATAAAGAATAACCGGTTGACTTTGAAAGCTAGTGATACACATGGCATATTTAATGCTTGTCAAACATTGCTTGCCTTATTAGATAACATGGAACTAACTTCTTCTTCGCTACCTAATCTTCATATTACCGATTATCCGGACATGGGGCATCGGGGAATTATGTTGGATGTAGCCCGCAACTTTACAAAGAAAGCGGATCTGCTGAAACTGATCGATATATTGTCATTCTATAAGATGAATGTACTGCATTTGCATTTGAGTGACGATGAGGCCTGGCGTGTGGAAATACCCGGATTGGAGGAATTGACAGAAATAGCTTCTCGCAGAGGACATACCACAGATGAACAGATGTGCCTTTATCCTGCGTATGCCTGGGGATGGAATGAGACAGATACTACTTCATTGGCCAATGGATATTATTCTCGCAGTGACTTTATGGATATTCTGAAATACGCGAAAGAAAGGCATATCAGAGTTATTCCCGAAATAGACATTCCCGGACATTCCCGGGCAGCGATTAAAGCCATGAATGCCCGTTATCAGAAATATATAGATACAGACCAATCGAAAGCGGAAGAATATCTTTTGACTGACTTTGCAGATACTTCCCAATATCTGTCGGCACAAAATTTCACAGACAATGTGATTAATGTTGCCATGCCTTCCACTTATCATTTTCTTGAAAAAGTGATTGATGAAATCGTACGGATGTATCAGGATGCAGGAGTAGAACTGACTGCTTTCCATGTGGGTGGAGATGAAGTACCGGAAGGTATTTGGGAAGGTTCTTCTATCTGCCGCACTTTTATGCAAGAGAACGGACTGACTAAGATACGGGATCTGAAGGATTATTTTCTGGAACAAATATTGGAAATGCTGGACAAACGTAACATACAGGCAGTCGGATGGCAGGACATTGTTATGAATCCTGATAATACCGTTAACGAACACTTCAGAAACAGTAAGGTATTAAATTATTGCTGGAACACCATTCCGGAGCAGGGTGGGGATGAAGTGCCGTATAAGCTAGCTAATGCAGGCTACCCGGTTATACTCTGTAATGTGGGTAACTTCTATTTGGATATGGCCTATTGCTATCATGTGGAGGAACCGGGATTGCGTTGGGGCGGTTATGTGGATGAATATGTGACGTTTGATATGTTGCCTTTTGATATTTATAAGTCTTTACGACGGAATTTGAAAGGTGAACCTGTTGATGTGAAAGCTGCTTCAAACGGAAAACAACCCTTGACAAAGGAAGGTTATCAGAATATCAAAGGTCTATCCGGACAAATATGGTCGGAAACAATCCGTAGTTTTGAACAGGTAGAATATTATCTTTTCCCAAAAGTCTTCGGATTGGCAGAACGTGCTTGGAATGTTCAACCATCGTGGGCATTATCTCCGGACGGCAAAGTATATATGGATGCCAAACGGAAATACAATGCCGGTATTATAGATTATGAGTTGCCACGTCTGGCAAAGCGAGGAATAAATTTCCGGGTGTCTCCTCCCGGTATTATGACAAGGGATGGATTACTACTGGCTAATACTGCCATTCCCAATGCGGTAATCCGGTACACAACCGATGGAAGTGAGCCTACGGAAAGTTCCATACAATGGCAAACTCCGGTAGTATGCAATGCTCCACTGATAAAAGCAAAGGCTTTTTATCTAGGAAAAGAGAGTGTAACTACGGTATTGTTTAATAGATGATATATGAATAAAAAGCTATTTTAATAATATTAGAATAGCTTTTTATTTATGCATTTATGGAATTTTACATATTAAGGGGTAGCTGAAATTCTAGTTCTTCTTTATAATATTCAACAAATTTAAAACTGGAAGTATGGGTATTAATATTAATTGATGGTTGAAATATGAATACATTTTTGACTTGCGTTTTAATTAATTTTTTCATATTTTTTGCAGAGTATTTTTTTTGAATATTAGTGAAAGACATGAGTAATTTTGTAAAAATGAGAGGATTCTTTTTGTTTATACTTCTTCTCATTAATTGTACTGTAAGCAAGGGACAGATTTATAAGTACATAGGACTGGAAGACGGGTTGAATAATCAGAAAATATACCATATCCAAAAAGACCGACGGGGGTATATGTGGTTTCTGACTCAAGAAGGGATAGACCGTTATGATGGCAAACATATCAAGCATTACAACTTTTCGGACGATAACATGACGTTGGATTCACGGATTGCCTTGAATTGGCTTTATATGGACAATGAGAATGTATTATGGGTAATCGGGCAGAAAGGTCGTATTTTTAGGTATGATTCGCAACATGACAAGTTTGAACTGGCTTATGTGCATCCGGAGCTGATCAGGAATAAGTCGCAAGCGTTTCTGAATTACGGTTATTTGGACAAGAATGACCGTATTTGGCTATGTTATAAAGATAGCATTACCTGGTATAATACCCATACCGGAACGACGTCACATATGTTGATGCCGGTTGATGGTGAAATAGCTACTATTGAACAAACGGATGGAAATCATTTCTTTATTGGTACGGGAGGCGGCCTGTTCCGTGCCGGGATAGAAGGGGGAGAGTTGAAGTTGGTTTCTGATGAAGCAGTGGAGAGTATCACTGTGCCCGTGCATGAACTTTATTATCATGCTGTTTCAAAACAGTTGTTTGTGGGAAACTACAAAGAGGGAATACTTATATATGACATGAGGGGAACAGGTAAAATCGTCTCTTGTCAATCACCTAATAATGTAGAGGTTAACCAGATCGTAGCTTTAAACGCTCATGAACTTCTAGTAGCTACAGGAGGGAAAGGCGTATATAAGTTGGATGTGAATACATACATAAGTGAGCCCTATATAACAGCTGATTATAGTAGTTATAACGGGATGAATGGAAACAATATTAATGATGTCTATGTGGATGAAGAGGACCGCATCTGGCTTGCCAATTATCCCACCGGCATTACCATCCGCAACAACCGTTATGGGAGTTATGATTTGATAAAACATTCCCTTGGTAATACCCGGTCACTGGTGAACGATCAGGTTCACGATGTGGTGGAGGATAGTGACGGTGACCTTTGGTTTGCAACCAGTAACGGTATTAGTTTCTATCAGACTGATACAAAAGAATGGCGTTCTTTCTTTAGTTCCTTTGATCCGGTACCAAATGATGAGAATCACATTTTTTTAGCACTGTGTGAAGTCTCTCCCGGTGTAATGTGGGCCGGTGGTTATACATCAGGTATTTACAAGATAGAGAAGAAGAAAGGGTTTAAGGTAACTTATCTTTCTCCTGCCGCTATGGCAGGAGTACGTCCCGACCAATATATTTATGACATTAAAAAAGATTCGGGAGGTGATATCTGGTCCGGTGGATATTATCATCTGAAGCGTGTCAATCTTGAGACTAAAAGTGTACGTTTGTATCCGGGAGTGAGTTCTATTACTACCATTCAGGAGAAGGATGACCGGCTGATGTGGATTGGTACGCGAATGGGACTTTATCTGCTTGATAAAGAATCCGGGAGGTACCGGTATATTGACCTGCCCGTTGAATCTCCCTATATATGTGCATTATACCAGAGAGAAGACGGTATCTTGTATATTGGTACCCGTGGAGCGGGACTTCTTGTTTATGACATTAACAAGAAGAAGTTTGTGCATCAATATCGTACTGATAACTGTGCGTTGATTTCCGACAATATTTATACAATTCTTCCCCGGCAGGATGAGAGCCTCCTGATGGGTACGGAGACTGGTATCACCATCTATTCCCCTCAAGAACATTCTTTTCGTAACTGGACACGGGAACAAGGATTGATGAGTGTCAATTTTAATGCAGGTTCTGCCACAACCTGCAACAAAAGTACGCTTGTTTTCGGTGGTAATGACGGTGCTGTCAAATTTCCGACAGATATACAGATACCGGAACCGCATTATTCACGTCTGTTATTGCGCGATTTTATGATCGCTTATCATCCTGTTTATCCGGGTGATAACGGTTCTCCACTGAAGAAGGATATTAATGAAACTGACCGGCTGGAACTAGCTTACGGACAAAACACTTTTTCCCTTGATGTAGCTTCCATTAATTATGATTATCCTTCCAACATTCTTTATTCATGGAAAATTGACGGTTATCATAAAGAATGGAGCCGTCCGAGTCAGGATAACCGGATTCTTGTCAGAAATCTGCCTCCCGGCAGTTATACATTGCAGATTCGTGCCATATCCAATGAAGAGAGGTATAAGACCTATGAGACAAGAGATATTCAGATTGTTATAACGCCTCCGGCATGGGCCAGTGTTTGGGCTATGGTAGGCTATGCAATCCTGTTGATACTTGTTATGGTTATCATATTCCGTATCATCATGTTACAAAAACAAAAGAAGGTGTCGGATGAGAAGACACGGTTCTTTATTAATACAGCTCATGACATACGTACACCACTTACATTGATAAAAGCTCCACTGGAGGAAGTCGTAGAAAATCGTATGGTGGCTGAACAGGCGTTACCCCATATGAATATGGCTCTTAAGAATGTGAATACATTACTTCAACTGACGACTAACTTGATAAATTTCGAACGGATAGATGTCTATTCATCCACTCTTTATGTTTCCGAGTATGAGCTGAATACTTTTATGAATGATGTTTGTGCCGCTTTTCGCAAATATGCTGAAATGAAACATGTCAGGTTTGTTTATGAAAGCAATTTTGACTATCTGAATGTGTGGTTTGATAGTGACAAGATGGGATCTATTCTGAAAAATATCTTGTCGAATGCATTGAAGTATACACCTGAAGAAGGTAGTGTCTGCATTTCCGCCTGCGAGGAAGGAAGCACCTGGAGCATTGAGGTGAAAGATACGGGGATTGGTATTCCTTCGTGCGAACAGAAGAAATTGTTCAGGAACTGTTTTAGAGGTAGTAATGTTGTCAATCTAAAAGTGACAGGTAGCGGAATAGGGCTGATGTTGGTATACAAACTAGTCAAATTACATAAAGGCAAGATTCAGATTCAGAGCAATGAACAACAAGGCACTTGTGTACGAGTTACTTTCCCGAAAGGAAATAGCCATCTTCATAAAGCTAAATTTATTTCTCCCAAGCTGCCGGATGAACGTCCGGAGACTATCATACCGGGTAGTATTTCTGATTTGCCGGCTATGGAGATATCCCAGATAAACAGTTCCTTACAACGTATCCTGATAGTGGAGGATAATGATGATTTGCGTAATTATCTGGTGGATATGCTGAAGACGAGTTATAATATTCAGGCTTGTCCGAATGGGAAGGATGCACTTATCATAATCAGGGAATTTAATCCGGATTTTGTTATATCCGATATAATGATGCCTGAAATGAGCGGAGATGAACTTTGTTCAGCGATAAAAGGGGATCTTGAGATGTCTCATATTCCGGTCGTTTTGCTGACAGCACTGGGAGATGAGAAGAATATGCTCGAAGGGCTGGAAATCGGAGCGGATGCTTATATCACTAAGCCTTTCAGTGTAGGAATACTCAAGGCAACGATTAAGAATTTACTGGCGAATCGTGCTTTGCTCCGTCAGGTTTATAATAGTATCGAAGAGGAAGAACAGAGTTTTCCGGTTAATTGTACTAATACTCTGGACTGGAAATTTATAGCTTCGGTCAAGGAATGTATAGAGAAGAACATGGGGGATCCGGATTTTAATGTAGAAATGCTTAGTAGTCGCCATCACATGAGTCGTACGAGTTTCTTTAATAAATTAAAGGTCTTGACAGGTTATGCACCAGCCGATTATATCCGGATGATACGTTTGCAACATGCTGCACAATTGCTAAAGCAGGGCGAATATACAATAGCAGAAATTACCGATCTCGGATCGAAATATTTCCGGATCCCAAGTATGGAGAGTCGGAAAAGACAGGAGCTTCTCCGGCAGTTAATCTTCCAAGTAAGACTGATTAGCAAAAAGCCCTGTAAGAATGATTGCTTCTCACAGGGCTTATTTGTATGGAAAGAGTATTTTTTATAATAATTTGTTGGAGCCAAGTATGATCAACATGGTATATCCCAATATCAGTCCGATTAACCCCATGATTATTCCGACTTTTTCCATATCCTTTTGCTGAATCATGCCTGTGGCATGTGCCAATGCGTTGGGAGGAGTACTGATAGGCAATATCATTGCTAATGATGAACCGATTGCCACTCCAATCAATAAAGTCTCTACTCCACCTAAGGAAGATAGGTTCTCACGCATGCTGCTTCCTGCAATGGCTAGGATGGGGACGAGCAATGCGGCAGTAGCTGTATGTGAGATGAAATTGGTCATAGCATAACAAATAAGTCCGGAGCCGACAATCATTAATACAGGAGGCCATGTGTTGAATGGGATAGCTTCGATCATATGCTTTGCCAGTCCGGTCTCTTGCAAGGCTACGCCCAATGCGAAGCCGCCGGCTACCATCCAAAGTACGCTCCAACTGATTTCTTCCAGATCGCGTTTGGTGATGACTCCCGTTATACAGAAAACGGCTACCGGAATCATAGCTACTACATTAGAATTTACTCCCGTCACCTTGTCAAACATCCAAAGTATGACTGTGATAGCAAAAGTGATATAAACCACAATGGAACGCCAGTCTTTTTTGGCTTCACCTTCAATTTGTAATTCAATATTTTTTTGTTTAAAGGGAAACAATCGTAAAAGTATGAACCAAGCGATAAACAATACAATAATAGTATAGGGTAACATAAAACTCATCCATTCTCCGAAACCGATATTCAGGTTCAGTCCCTCCGGATCATTCAGGTATTTTAAGGCAATTGCGTTGGGCGGTGTGCCGATAGGAGTTCCCATGCCACCTACATTAGCAGCTACAGGAATAGCCATAGCCAGACCGATTTTTCCTTTACCGTCTGCAGGAAGTACTCTAATAGTACATAGCGTGATTGGGTTCCGAAAGGTCTTAGCATGACGCGTGCCAATAATACGTCCAATCCGCTTTTAGTTGCTGCGATGGCAAGTATGAACCCACCAATAAATAACATAATGATTGGATCGGCAAAGCAATGCATAATGGATTTATATTTGACTGTCTGTCCCAATTCTTCTGTTGAGATTCCTTGAGTAAGGAACCATAAGCTGCTGTCGGAAACGGTGAGTAACAATAAAACGACAATCAATACGGAAGTGGTCCATGCAGGGACAGCCTCGAATACCCACATAAGTGTGGCGAAAAATGAAAATGGAAATAAGTCTTTGTTCTATAACGGTCAACCCTTCTATTCCAAAAGTATCAATGGGAAGGAACCATAAAATAAGGGAAAGGGTAATAGCTACGGTTAACTTTATACATCTGGCCACTGTCTGATTTTTTGCCAACCGTTTGGCTTTCTTTAAATCCTGATAAGCTTCCACTAGATGAAAGCCGTGAAAAATCTTGTACATAATACTAGTTTAAGATAAAATTAAAAAACGGTGCAAAAATAACTTTTTATTCTATATTTCGTAAATCAGTGAGAGAAGTTTTTTTATAATTTTTTTGGGTTGTGATGTCCTTGAAGATATTAATATGGATATTAGGTAGTCTGCTGCAATTTCTCTAAATTTGTGCCGTTAACTTGACTAATACATTCATGGAGCATACTGAAACTTTAATCGTGGAGCAGTTGAAGACAGGCAATGAAGATGCCTATCAATACATCTATGACCGTCACTATGCCTTGTTGTGTCATGTCGCGAATGGCTATGTAAAAGATCAATTCCTCGCGGAAACCATCGTCGGAGATACTATTTTTCATTTATGGGAGATTCGTGAAACGCTGGAGATTTCCGTTTCCATCCGTAGCTATTTGTTGAGAGCCGTCCGTAATCGTTGTATCAACTATCTTAATTCAGAATGGGAAAAGCGCGAGATTGCGTTTTCATCTCTGATGCCCGATGAGATAACAGACGATAAAATGACGATATCCGATTCGCATCCGTTGGGGACATTGCTGGAGCGTGAACTGGAAGAGGAAATATATAAAGCCATTGATAAATTGCCGAACGAATGTCGTCGCGTGTTCGATAAAAGCCGTTTTGAAGGAAAATCATACGAAGAAATTTCTCAAGAGTTAGGCATCTCTGTCAATACGGTTAAGTATCATATAAAGAATGCATTAGCATCTTTACAAACGAATCTAAGTAAATATCTGATTACTCTACTTTTATTTTTTTTCGGGTAAAAACGAAAAAAAGTCATTTTTAGACTACCCTCAATTAAAAATCTACTGTCTCCTTTATAGAACGCAGAAAAATGGAAGAAGAAAAGAAACATATTGATGAATTGATTGCAACCTATCTGACCGAAGGTTTGGACAAAAATGCTTTAGCCGAACTAAAAGCATGGATAGCTGCATCACCTGAAAATGAGGATTATTTTATTCAGCAACGGGAAGTCTGGTTCTCTGCCGTGAGCCGTGAAGCCGCGTCGAAATACAATAAAGACAAGGCATTCGATACCTTTAAGAATCGTATCGGGAGCCGGAAGCAAGTGGAGAAAGCTCCTCGCCAGGAATTCCGTTTGTCGGCGTTGTGGCGTTATGCCGCGATTATCGCAGTCATACTTGCAGTAGGATGCTTCTCATATTGGCAGGGAGGAGTGAATGTAAAAGACACTTTTGCAGATATATCCGTAGAGGCTCCTTTAGGATCAAGAACGAAACTTTATTTGCCTGATGGTACATTGGTTTGGTTGAATGCCGGTTCACGAATGACCTACTCACAAGGCTTTGGAGTAGATAACCGTAAAGTAGAATTAGAAGGTGAGGGATATTTTGAAGTCCAACGGAATGAGAAACTCCCTTTCTTTGTAAAGACTAAAGATTTGCAATTGCAGGTATTGGGAACAAAATTTAATTTCCGCGATTATCCGGAAGATCACGAAGTGGTAGTATCCTTGTTGGAAGGGAAAGTGGAATTAAATAATTTACTGAAAAAAGAGAAAGAAGCTTTCCTTGCACCCGACGAGAGAGCGATATTAAACAAAGCGAACGGATTGATGACCGTAGAAACGGTCACAGCCTCCAATGCCTCCCAATGGACGGATGGCTATCTGTTTTTTGATGAAGAACTTTTGCCGGACATCGTGAAAGAACTGGAACGTAGCTACAATGTGAATATCCACATAGCTAATGATTCATTAAATAAATTCCGGTTCTACGGAAACTTCGTCCGTCGGGAACAAAGTATTCAGGAAGTGTTGGATGCGTTGGCATCTACAGAGAAAATACAATATAAAATTGAAGAGCGCAATATAACTATCTATTAACCGGTTACCAGAGATTATAATACTATGATTGTTTAACCTTATAATTGAAGAATATGAGTAAAGGAAATAATACTGAATAGTCTTTAGTGAATGATAAGGAGAGAAAAATAAAAACCGGAAGATCTCGAACATCTTCCGGCTCCTGAATCTCTTCTTCAACAACTTTCAAACGTGAGCATGTTTTCAAAAGAGATTATGCAAAGTTAGCAAAATACATCTCTTTTAAAACGAGTTATTCAAGTTTTAATTAAATAATTTGTTTATTTTATGAATTACAGGAAGAAGGCCATATTAATGGTCGTGGCTCTCTTTTGCCTTAACATAGCAATACTAGCCCAGGCCGTTTCATTGAAAATGAATAATGTTTCAGTGAAAGAAGCAATGACGCAATTGAAGAATAAAAGCGGATATTCTTTCGTATATAAAGTGGGAGACCTGGATACTAGGAAGATTGTAAGTGTAAAGGCAAAACAATTGAATGAAGCTATCGATCAGATATTGTACGGGCAAGAAGTTGTTTATGAGGTAAAGGGCAAGAATATTATTGTCCAAAAAGGGCAAGCGCGGCAGAATACCTCTAAAGACACTAAAAAGCGTAAAGTCACAGGTACAGTGAGCGATGCCAACGGTGAACCGATCATCGGTGCTACCATCAAGGAAAAAGGAACAACCAACGGAACCGCATCTGATTTGGATGCTAAGTTCTCTCTGGAAGTGTCACCGGGAGCTGTATTGGAAGTCTCCTATATCGGTTATCAGACACAGGAAGTAAAGGTGGGCGACCGGGTATCTTTATCTGTCACCTTGGCTGAAAATCAGCAAATATTGGACGAGGTGGTAGTGGTGGGGTATGGTACAACCTCCCGTAAAAACCTGACTACTTCTATCGCTACCGTAAAAACAGAAAAGATATCCAAAGCGGCTACTAGCAATATCTCAGGAATGTTGCTGGGACGTGCTGCCGGTTTGCAGGCAACCGTTGCCAGTCCCCAGCCGGGAGGAGGTATTAATATCTCCATTCGTGGAGGTGGTACACCGATTTATGTGGTGGATGGAGTAGTTATGCCTAGCGGCTCTTTTGAAGTCGGCACGGGAAGTACGTCACTTCCTTCTTCCGTCAATCGTGCCGGACTGGCCGGATTAAACCCCAATGATATTGAATCCATTGAAATTCTGAAGGATGCTTCTGCAGCAATTTATGGTATCGGAGCAGCGGATGGTGTTATTCTGGTGACTACCAAAAAAGGAAAAGAGGGAAAACCGACCATCGTGTATGAAGGAAGCTATTCCGTGCAAAAACATTATCCTTACCTGGATGTATTGAGCGGACCCGAACTGATGAACATGGTGAATGTGTTCAGTAAAGAGAATTATTTATATGACAAAGGCCAGTATCCTTATGGAAATGCCGCTTATGACGATAAATGGACACCTATCTTTACACCGACACAAATAGCCAATGCCCCGACTACGGATTGGCTGGACAAGGTACTGAAAACAGGTGCAGTGACCAATCATAATCTGACGATTAGCGGTGGTTCGGAAAAGTTTAAATACTATCTGGGCGTTAACTACTATAAAGAAGACGCTACCGTTTATAATTCGGATATGGAGCGATACTCCCTGCGTACAAACATCACATCCCAGCTGACTAATTTCCTGAAACTGACAACAATTGTCAACTTGAATCAGAATAATTACACGAACTCTACTGTCGGCGGAGATGTCGGAA
>SCPO01001276.1_pt1:25000-30114 | contig 30114 bp, 42 predicted proteins | sample 6106821 | NCBI WGS metagenome assembly SCPO01 (sample SAMN10720448, study PRJNA508395) | human gut metagenome | isolation source: Participant 2 stool, 0 month | host: Homo sapiens | collected 2017 | reverse complement strand
AAAGCACCTTGTAGGTGCTTTTTCGTACGTGGGAAGATTATTTTATTGTTGACAAAGCCGAACGGCTTATTTTATATTTAAATCACAGGAATAAAGCCGAACGGCTTAAAAAATCAAATTGAAAACAAAATAAAGCCGAACGGCTAATTTTATGGAGACAATATGAAAATTATAGATTCGATAACATTAGGAGCAACTATAAGGGCAAGAAGAAAAGAATTAGGTTATACGCAGAGTGATTTGGCAGAATTTACTGGATTCAGTATCAGTTTTATTTCTGACTTAGAAAGAGGGAAGAAGACTGCAGAGATTGGAAAAGCTTTACAGTTAATTCAACTGTTAGGAATGGATATAAAAATAGAAAAGAGGGGATCAGATGAATAGAATATTATCTGTTTATATTGAGAAAAACGGAAAACAGGAATATGTAGGTAAGATTGTTGGGGATTCTTCAGTAGATGCTTGTTTTTCTTATGATGATAGTTACATAGAAAAGAATGGAAAACCAATTTCTATTAGCTTACCTTTAGAAGAGAAAGCCTTTGATGAAAAAAGGACAAGATATTTTTTTGAAGGTCTTTTGCCGGAAGGGTTCACAAGAAAATGTGTTGCAGATTGGATGCAAAAAGATGTGAATGATTATCTTTCAATTTTGGCTGGACTTGGCAATGAGTGTCTTGGTGCAATTCAGATCCTTGATGAAAATAGTGAGAAAATAGTACCGGATTATCGAAAACTAACTGAACGTGAGGTTGAGATACTGGCAAAAGAAGGAGCGTCGGAAAGTGCAGAGATTGTGACAAAATCGCATTTGTCTTTAACTGGAGCATCGGGAAAAGTGGGTTTGTATTATGATAAGGCTAATTCTCAATGGTATCTTCCTTTAGGATCTATGCCGAGTACACATATTGTGAAACAAAGTCATGTACGTTTGGAAAAAATTGTTGTAAATGAGCAACTGTGTCTTTTGACGGCAAGTAATTTAGGGATAAAAGTACCAAATAGTTTTATTATAAATAGCCAGAAGATGCAGGGAGAAAATATTTTATTTGCAACAGAACGGTATGATAGAAAATTTAAAAAAGAAAATTATATGTTAAAAGATCTTCAGATCCCATTTAGGTTGCATCAGGAAGATTTTGCGCAGGCAATGGGAATTTCATCTTCAATGAAATATGAAAAAAAAGGTGATCATTATCTAAAGAAAATGTTTGAAGTGATTAGAAAATGTTCTTCAAATCCATTAGAAGATCAGAAAAAATTGTGGGATATTTGTATCTTTAATTATCTAATTGGAAATACAGATAATCATATAAAAAATGTATCGTTGCTTTATGCAGAGAATTTGAATGACATTCGTCTTGCGCCGGCATATGACATGGTCAGCACAATGATTTATGAGAGTAGCACAGAAAATATGTCTTTAGGAATTGGTGGGATTTATGATATACGAAAAATTACAAAAGAATCTTTTGAGGATGAAGCGGTAGCTATCGGGTTGGGTAAAAAGTTTGCAATGCAGAGAATTGACGAAATGAGAGAAGGCATCCAAGATGCGTTAAATGAGGCAACAGAAAGTTTGGCAGCAGAAGGATTTGATTCTGCAGAAGAAGTAAAAGAAAGAATTATGCAAAGAGGAGGAATTCATTATTTGTAATATTTGCGGGGAATAGTATTCCCAAAAGGATAGATGATAGACGGCTAAAAGAGACGAGCAAAAGCAAATAAAGTGAATGGGTTACTAAAATATGAAAAATGAAACTTAATGAAATAAAATCGAGGAGAATAATATATGCAAAGTGATATGTTAGCAAAATGTATAGCAATTTCGCGATCTCATTTTTTGAATGTTCCTTATAAAGATTTAACAATTGATCAAATATATGGAATAGATGGTATTGGAAATAAAGCATCAAGAATTTGTCATTATTGTTCTGTAGATGTACTCAAAAATATTTTAGAAAACGAAAGTTTGCGATTTAGTGACGTGCGTTTTTTAAATGATTCTACAGAATTTATTGAAATTATTCCCTTAGTGAAATATGTTGCACAGCATGAAGAATACGCATCAGAGTTTATAGATATGATTCTTAATGAAAGTCTTATAAAAGAATTAGAATCTTATAGACAACCATATATAGGAAAAGAAAAAAATACGCAAAATTATGCGGAAAAAGTCTATAGAACATATACGTGTTCTTTTTCAACGAACAAAGATTCACTTACTATGTGGAATTATTATGCAACATCAGGTGTTACACTCGCCTAGACGCTGTGCAAAAACCTCCATTTCCAGGCGTTTCTGAGTGTAAATACAGGATTCGAACCCATGATCGCGCACTAACAATCACTGTTTTTACAGACATAGGAGCTGTGGGGACGGTGATTTTTTTATATATTAGGAAAGTCCTTTCCTAATATATAAAAAACGCTCCGCTTAGGATGCGCACTGTGGCGTACAAGGTAGATGTCGCAAGCGACCGCCGCAGGCGCAAGAATGTGCCTCGGCACATTCTTTGTTATGCCCACATTGAGAGGTCACAACCGAACGAACTCTGTTGTGACCATCCTGTCATTCCCCAAAAAGACATCATGTTATATAGAAATGACTATTGTTTAATTCAGATCGGCTGTCATTTCTGCAACCATGACCAGATTATCGTTCGTGCTCTGATCCATATCTACAACCTGCACATGAATCTGATCTGTATCCGTCTGCTCAAACTGCAGCTTGATCTGGTACACTCCATGTTCCGGATCTGTAAAAGTACCTCCGAATTTCTCGAGTGCATTTCCATCTGCATCCGTAATAATCATCTGTACATTTTCATATGTTTCCGGCACCTCAAGATAAAGGTAGGTGGATGCTGGCACTTTTACAACCTTACTTACTTTGAATCCATTATTCTCCGCATTTACTTCATATGTCGGTTGTTGCGGCATCCGTATTCACTGTGAATTTGAGATTCCACTCGCTGATCAGATTCTCGCCCTCCACATACTTGGTTGTGCTCAGCTCATTTTCTCCCTTTCCATAGAGCTGGGTAAACTGTATGTTTACCGTTGACTGATCTGAAAATTCCTTTTTCTTCAGAAAATCTGCACTGATGTGTCCAAGACCTACAAAGCTTCCGTCCTCCGCTTTTTCCAGACAAAGTTCTGCACCGCATTCCTCTCCGTTAACCTGCACTCTTTGACTTTTCTCCGGCAGCAGATATTTCTTCTGATTGATCTGCTCATTGTCTGTAGTAGCTGTCATCGTAAAATACATTTCATATCCATCACAGTATGCATCGGATACCGTTACTGTCACGCCGTTATCTTCTGCTTCTGATCCCGGAGTCTGCACATTTACAGAATGATCTTCAATCTTTTCATAGGCGATCTTATCTTTCCCTGCATACGGATCCTTCGCCCTGTTTTCCTGCATTTTTGCAAAGACATCTCCGATCACCGGGATATTCTTCGCCAGTACCGGATTGGAATAAAGAACCGTTCCTGATATAGCGATCACCGCCACAGCTGCCGCCGCTGTTGTCCACACTTTCTTTCTCTTCTGATTCCTGTTATCTGGCTTCTTCATTCTAAGCTTTCCTTGTCCGATTTCTTTATATGCATCTTGAATCTTTTGCTCTACAATCTCTGGAATTTCTAAATCTTTTTTCAAATCCTGTTTCATTTTCTTCAAATGACATTCTCAAGCCCTCCTTTTCTGCTCACATTTTCTATCTTTGTCTGAATTTTTGCTTTACTCAAACTGAAATTCCGGGTGTTCTTTCAGATAGAGTTTTTTATATACTCCGCGACCTCTGGAAAGTCTTGTCTTCACTGTATTTTCATTCATCTGCAGTATTTGACTGATTTCTCGGATGCTCATCTCTTCTACATAATATAAAATCAATACAACCCGATATTGCTGTTCCATCTGGTCTAACAGCTCTAGAAAGTCTTCGTTGATTGTTGCTGCTCCCGGTGGTGCTGCAATCTTTTCTTCTGCTTTCCTTTTATATCTTCTGCCCCATAATAGTCCTCAATTCCGACTACTTTTTTCTGTTCCCTAAGCATCTGATTACAATTATTGATTAATATTCTGATCAGCCATGTCTTAAAATACTGTGCTTTTTTTAATTTTTTTTTTGCTTTTCATAGCAAGTAAGGATGCTTTGCTGAATTGCATCTGCTGCATCAAAATCGTTTTAAAAAAATACCGACCGCTACTTTATACATGGCCTGGATTTATTTCTTCTCTTCTTCTTTCAATCATCCACCGATACGCTGATCATCTCCCCTTGCGCCCGCTTTGCTTACTTTACAAGAGATTTCATTTTATACGCCAATCTTCTTCAATTGTTTTCGTTTCATCTCAACCGATTGATACTTATTAGATTAATTTATGGCATAAAAAGTGGATTCAAAAATGGTACAATCTATAGATAAAGAAAGAGCGATGGGAACAATAAAGCACGAAAAATCTGTTGTAGATTTTTTTACAGGTGCTGAAACCGGAATTATTGTATCTTGCTTATTTTCACCGAATTCATCGGTAAGAACTACGGTTATTATTGTTGGAATTATAATGGTATGTATTGGATGGTATAAAAAATCAAAGAGTGACAAAAAGGTATTTCAATATATTAAAGAACATGATTAAATGAACATATTTGAAGGAATTCTCGTCATTGACGAGGATTCCTTCATGGAAAGAGAAAGCTTGTTACTTATAATTTTGCAGGATTTACATGAACCATGATATGTTTTACTTTAGGAAAAGTCTTTTCGATATCGTTATGCACTTTTTCGGCCACATCATGTGCATCCTGAAGTGTGATGGATCCGTCCAGAGCAATTTCGACATCAACATAGATTTTATTTCCAAAAATTCGAGTTCGAAGTACGTCAATCTTATGAACATTTGGATTGCGCATTACGCAGTTGCGAAGTTGAGTCTCCATTTCTTCGTCACAGGAGTGGTCAACCATCTTGTCGATTGCATCTTTGAAAATATCAGAAGCAGCCTTTACGATAAATACAAAATCACTAAGCTGGCAATGGAGTCCATGATTGGAAATCCAAGTCTTGAACCGGCGATTCCGACCAATGCACCAATGGAAGAA
>SCPO01001276.1_pt1:0-20000 | contig 30114 bp, 42 predicted proteins | sample 6106821 | NCBI WGS metagenome assembly SCPO01 (sample SAMN10720448, study PRJNA508395) | human gut metagenome | isolation source: Participant 2 stool, 0 month | host: Homo sapiens | collected 2017 | reverse complement strand
GAGTACCACGAGACACGTGGAACCTTGTGGGAAGCATGAGGGACCACCAAGGCTAAATACTACTTAGTGACCGATAGCGCATAGTACTGTGAAGGAAAGGTGAAAAGGACCCCGGGAGGGGAGTGAAAGAAGAACCTGAAACCATATGTTTACAAGCTGTGGAAGAGCTTTATATGCTCAACCGCGTACTTTTTGTAGAACGGTCCGGCGAGTTACGCTGGCTGGCGAGGTTAAGGACTGAAGGTCCGGAGCCGAAGGGAAACCAAGTCTGAACAGGGCGCATAGTCAGTCGGAGTAGACCCGAAACCGGGTGATCTATCCATGTCCAGGTTGAAGTTGCCGTAAAAGGCAATGGAGGACCGAACCCACATCCGTTGAAAAGGGTGGGGATGAGGTGTGGATAGGGGAGAAATTCCAATCGAACCCGGAGATAGCTGGTTCTCCTCGAAATAGCTTTAGGGCTAGCCTCATACAAGTCTTACGGAGGTAGAGCACTGAATTCTTAGGGGCGTCAAAGCTTACCAAGGGATATCAAACTCCGAATGCCGTGTAGATGGTGCATGGGAGTCAGACGATCCGAGATAAGTTGGGTGGTCAAAAGGGAAAGAGCGCAGACCTGCAGCTAAGGCCCCAAAATGTGTGTTAAGTGGAAAAGGATGTGGGATTTCGAAGACAACTAGGATGTTGGCTCAGAAGCAGCCATTCATTCAAAGAGTGCGTAATAGCTCACTAGTCGAGAGGTCCTGCGCCGAAAATGTCCGGGGCTGAAACACACTACCGAAGCTTAGGAATTGAATTAATTCAATTGGTAGAGGAGCATTCTTAACGGGGCGAAGCTGTACCGGAAGGAGCAGTGGACTGTTTAAGAAGAGAGAATGCCGGAATGAGTAGCGAGAGGAAGGTGGGAATCCTTCCGGCCGAATATCTAAGGTTTCCAGAGTAAAGCTGATCTGCTCTGGGTAAGTCGGGGCCTAAGGCGAGGTCGAAAGACGTAGTCGATGGATAACAGGTTGAAATTCCTGTACTATCCTGTAACAGAACTGTGGGGACGCAGGCAGAGAGCATAAGCCGGGAATGGAAAGACCGGTACAAGCGAGGTAGGAGTCTGGTTGGCAAATCCGCCAGGCAATCTGAAGACGTGATGTGGACTGAAAATAAGTAGGGAAGCACGTGAGCTGACTGTCAAGAAAAGCCGCTATTGTTTGCAGGATACCCGTACCGTAAACCGACACAGGTGGATGAGGAGAGAATCCTAAGGCCGACGGGAGAAGCATTGTTAAGGAACTCGGCAAAATGACTCCGTAACTTCGGGAGAAGGAGTGCCAGTAAGATGGCCGCAGAGAATTGGCCCAAGCAACTGTTTAGCAAAAACACAGGTCTATGCAAAACCGAAAGGTGAGGTATATGGGCTGACGCCTGCCCGGTGCTGGAAGGTTAAGGGGAGAGGTTAGCGCAAGCGAAGCTTTGAACTTAAGCCCCAGTAAACGGCGGCCGTAACTATAACGGTCCTAAGGTAGCGAAATTCCTTGTCGGGTAAGTTCCGACCCGCACGAAAGGCGTAATGATTTGGGCACTGTCTCAACAATGCACCCGGTGAAATTGAAATACCAGTGAAGATGCTGGTTACCTGCGCCAGGACGGAAAGACCCCATGGAGCTTTACTCCAGCTTGATACTGGGATTCGATATTGCATGTACAGGATAGGTGGGAGGCTAGGAAATGGTAACGCCAGTTGCCATGGAGCCGATGTTGGGATACCACCCTTGCAGTATGGGTTTTAACCAGCAGCCGTGATCCGGCTGGGGACAATGTCAGGTGGGGAGTTTGACTGGGGCGGTCGCCTCCGAAAGGGTATCGGAGGCGCTCATTCCTCAGGATGGTTGGAAACCATCCAGAGAGTGCAAAGGCAGAAGGGAGCTTGACTGCGACACCGACGGGTGGAGCAGGTACGAAAGTAGGACTTAGTGATCCGGTGGTATAAAGTGGGATTGCCATCGCTCAACGGATAAAAGCTACCCTGGGGATAACAGGCTTATCACTCCCAAGAGTTCACATCGACGGAGTGGTTTGGCACCTCGATGTCGGCTCATCGCATCCTGGGGCTGAAGTAGGTCCCAAGGGTTGGGCTGTTCGCCCATTAAAGCGGTACGCGAGCTGGGTTCAGAACGTCGTGAGACAGTTCGGTCCCTATCCGGCGTGGGCGTAAGATATTTGAGAGGAGCTGTCCTTAGTACAAGACAGAGGACCGGGATGGACTGGCCGCTGGTGTATCTGTTGTCTTACCAAAGGCATAGCAGAGTAGCCAAGCCGGGAAGGGATAAACGCTGAAGGCATCTAAGCGTGAAGCCCCCCTCAAGATGAGATATCTCATAACGTCAAGTTAGTAAGACCCCTTGAAGACGACGAGGTAGATAGGGCAGAGGTGGAAGTGTGGTAACACATGGAGCTGACTGTTACTAATAGGTCGAGGGCATAACCAAAGCAGTGATAGGTTTGGATGATGATGTTGGTTTTAACTGTATGTAGAAGGTACATGGAATATAGACAGGAATGAGAAGCAGTGCGAAAGCGCTGTTTTTTCTTGCAAAAAAAAGTTTCTTGACAAAGAAAGATTTTGCTATATGTATATATCAGATGAGGATTGTGTGTTTCGCGGCAAAAATGCCGGTGACATTCTTGACAAAAGTATATAGAAAAGATGAGATAATAAATGATCAAGGGAAGAATCATAATAGCTGATATAGAAAAAATATCATGCAATAAAGAGTGGATTCTCTCACAGATAGCACACAAAGATATGTTGAAAAGTATCAGAAGCATAAGAGAGAAACGGATAAAAACAGGAGCTGATAGCGGGATATCTTTAAAAGAGTATTTAGGTGTAGAAAATGATGCTCAGCTTGTAATAAGTAAAAATGGGAAGCCGATGCTTGTGGATGCAAGAAAACATTTTAACCTGTCACATAGCGGTAAATATGTAGTTCTAGCGATTGCTGATCAGGAAGTGGGCATTGATATTGAACGTGTGCGTCCATATCATGAAGCAACAGCGAAGAAGATATTTTCGAATGAAATACAAAATGCAATGTCTGAACTTTGCGGGAGGAAAAAGACCGGATATTTACTCAATTATGGACAGAACTTGAAGCGAAGCTGAAAGTAAAAGGCATTGGATTTAGTAAAGAATGGGAAAATGAAAAAGTAAAGGAATATTTTATTGAGACAAGATGTATAGATGAATATTATGTAAGCTTAGCAACAGAAGAAAAAATTTCTGTAGAAATAGAATGGTTTACAGGGAATGGAAAGGAAAAAGTATGATTAAGCCTATTATGAGAGACATATTTTTCTTAAATCAAAAATCAGAACCGGCGACAGAAGCGGATAAACAGATAGCAATCGATCTGTTAGATACATTGAAAGCAAATGAAGCAGGATGTGTAGGTATGGCAGCAAATATGATTGGAGTAAAAAAGAGAATCATTGCAGTGAATATGGGGATGTTTAATATTGCTATGTTTAATCCGAAAATCGTGAAGCGCACAGGCGCTTATGAGACGGAAGAGGGGTGTCTGTCATTAGACGGAGTGCGAAGCTGCAGACGTTATCAGGAAATAGAAGTTGAATATCAGGATATGAATTTCAAGAAGAAAAAAGAGAAATATAGCGGATGGACGGCCCAGATCATTCAGCATGAAATAGATCATTGCGATGGGATTTTGATATAAATTTTGTTTGTGCATTGAGGAGGTGCGTCGCATGGATTTCAAGTATTGCAAATTAGAAATCTTTATTCCGGAAACACATATTTCGCAGCTACAGAAAGCGTTACAGTCAGTAGATGCAGGACATATAGGCAATTATGATTCATGTATGTCATGTTCACAGCTTACCAGTTACTGGAGACCGTTAGGCGGGACATCTCCTTATATTGGAAATGTAGGTGAAATCAGTTGTGAACCTGAAGTAAAAGTTGAGGTAACTGTATTTACAGAGAAAGTGGATGAAACTATTCAGGCAATCAAAGAGGTACATCCATACGAGGAACCGGTAATCAATGCATTGCCGATTTATCGGACAAGTTTTTAAGGGAAAATGAAGTCTTACGATCAGACAGAAAGGAGGTTTGATCGTAAGGCTTCTTTTGTTGAAAAACTACAGGAAACAGATGGCTTATCTTTTTCTCGTTACGGTATCCTGGAAACAAGTATTTCTCATCAATCTGAGTTGCCCGTTCAAAACAAAATGCACAAATATGCATCGCAAAATATGTTGAAAATCCTACTTGAAAGACGAACATGTGTTCTATATAATAGAGACATCAACGAAAGGAGGGGAATATGCCATGAAAGAACGCACCTATATTGCAATTGACCTGAAATCTTTTTACGCTTCTGTGGAATGTGGAACGGGATCGGATCCGTTGGAGGTGAATCTTGTCGTGGCAGATGTAACCCGTACAGAGAAGACTATCTGCCTGGCGGTATCTCCGGCGCTGAAGTCTTATGGGATTCCGGGAAGAGCCCGCTTGTTTGAAGTTGTACAGAAAGTAGCGGAAGTGAATGAGGCGAGACGGTATCGAAGTCCGGGTGGAAGATTTCAGGGAAGTTCGTCTGACAAGCGTGAATTAAGGAAACACCCGCTGGCATTGATTACGTGACAGCGCCACCAAGGATGGCTCTTTATATGGAGTACAGCCGCAGGATTTATGCAATCTATCTGAAATATATTGCGCCGGAAGACATACATGTTTATTCCATAGATGAAGTGTTTCTTGATGTAACTTCCTATCTGAAAACTTACGGACTCACGTCGGAAGAACTGGCGAGGAAGATGATTCGAGAGGTACTTCATGAGACTGGAATCACAGCGACTGCCGGGATTGGGACGAATCTGTATCTTGCAAAGATTGCAATGGATATTATGGCGAAACATGTCGAACCTGATGAAGATGGAGTGAGAATTGCGAAGTTGAATGAACGAAGCTATCGAGAACAACTTTGGAATCATAGACCATTGACAGATTTCTGGCGCGTAGGAAGAGGATATGCGAAGAAGCTGGAGGAGAATGGTCTGTATACAATGGGGGATATTGCGAGATGTTCAATGGGGAGCGCACAGGAGTTTTACAATGAAGAACTATTGTATCGTTTATTTGGCGTGAATGCAGAACTCCTGATTGACCATGCCTGGGGATGGGAGCCGTGTACGATGGAGGCAATTAAGAATTACAAGCCTTCATCGAACAGTGTCGGTTCCGGTCAGGTATTGCAGTGTCCGTATTCTTATGAAAAGGCAGGTCTCATTGTTCGGGAGATGACAGAATTACTGGTATTGGATCTGGTTGATAAAGGTCTTGTGACTAACCAAATTGTACTGACAGTAGGATACGATATTGAAAATCTGAAACAATCAGAATTTCAGAAAAATTATCGAGGTGAGATAAAGACAGACCGTTATGGGAGAAAGATTCCGAAGCATGCACATGGAACAATGAATTTGGAAGAGTATACGTCTTCCACGCGAAGAATTGTGGATGCAACGGTAGAACTGTATCAAAGGATTGTGGATCCTAAATTTCTTGTACGCAGGATATCACTGGTGGCGAATCATGTGATACAGGAATGTGAGATTGCAGAGACGGACTCGTATGAACAGATGGATCTTTTTACAGATTATCAAGCGAAGGAAGAACAAAATCAGCGGGAAAAAGAAGAACGTGAGCGTGAGAGAAGCATGCAGCAGGCAGTCCTTGAACTCAAGAAGAAATTTGGAAAGAATGCAGTGCTGAAGGGAATGAATCTGCAGGAAGGAGCGACAACTATTGAGAGAAACAGACAAATCGGCGGACACAAAGCATAAATATGATGATATTTTAGATTGTCCACATCACGTATCTTCTGTTCATCCACCAATGCCGTTGATAGACAGAGCGGCACAGTTCGCTCCATTCTCAGCATTGACCGGATATGAAGAGGTCGTGAAGGAAGAAGCAAGACTTACAGAACAGAGAGTAGAACTGGATGAGGAGGAACTGGAACGGTTAGATCAAAGTTTACAATATCTTAAGAAACGATTACAGGACGATAGGGAAACAAATCCGGATGTGAAGATTACGTATTTCTGTGCAGACCAGAAGAAGGAAGGTGGTCAATATCGAACTGTTCAGGGAAGGTGAGAAGAATCAGACAATATGAAAAGCGGTCGAGTTGGAAGACAGGACAGCAATTCCAATCAAAGATATCGTGCAGATTTCAGTGAAGAGAAAGAAAGAAGAGAATTTATTCAAGTCTCTTCTATATAAATAATAATATGCTCCAATCTGGTATGTTCATGTGAGTTTTATTATACAACAGATTCTGATTTCATGCATAGAATAGTTAAGAGAAAGTATCGGCAATCATGGAATAATGCCTATGAGATTCTGTGAATTAAAAGAAAAAGAGGTAGTGAACATCTGTAATGGAAAATGTCTTGGAGGTGTAGTAGATCTGCAGATAAATGAATGCTCCGGTGCGATAGAAGCATTGATTGTTCCTGGGCCGGGAAAGTTCTGTGGATTCTTTGGAACGGATAGCGAATATGTGATACCATTTGCATGTATAAAGAAGATTGGACCGGATATTATTCTTGTGGAAATTAAAGAAGAAAAGTTTTTGCAAAAATATTAGACATTGTGTATAATGAAGGCAATAAGATACGTGGAAAGGCGGAGTGGATTATATGAAGTGTCCATATTGTGGCAATCCAGATACAAGAGTGATTGATTCCAGACCAGCAGAGGATAATAGTTCTATCAGAAGAAGACGTTCTTGCGATGAATGTGGTAAGCGTTTTACAACTTATGAAAAGGTAGAGACGATCCCACTGATTGTAATTAAGAAAGATAATAACCGTGAACAGTATGAAAGAGCGAAGATAGAGAATGGAGTTCTGAATGCATGCTACAAGCGTCCGGTTCCGGCTGAAGAGATTCAAAAGACAATTGATGCGATTGAACTGTCAATTTTTAATCGTGAAGAGAAAGAAATCCCAAGCAGTGAGATTGGTGAAATTGTTATGGAGAATCTGAAGGCATTGGATCCGGTTGCATATGTCAGATTTGCATCTGTCTACAGAGAGTTCAAAGATGCGAATACATTCATGGATGAATTGAAGAAATTTATAAAAAAAAAAAAATCGGTTATACTCTGTTCGTTAGTATAACCGATTTCAATCTTTCGGAGAATGTTAGTATATTACACGGGGGCGAGAATGAGAACTTATAAATTAACAATTGCTTATGACGGAACTGCATATCAGGGATGGCAGAGACAGGCAAACACAGAGAATACTTTGCAGGGAATTTTGGAGCGAACAATTTCGTCAGTGGCAGGATATCCAGTGGAGATTGATGGTTCAGGACGAACAGATGCAGGTGTTCATGCGAATGGACAGACTGCAACAGTAGTTCTTTCTGGTCAGGTGGAGGATGGATTTTTTACAGAAAAGATAAATTCAAGATTACCCGGAGATATTCGGATTTTAGATGCAGAGCTTGTGAGGAATGGATTTCATGCGAGAAAAAGTGCGGTCGGAAAAAGATACATTTATCAGCTGGATCTTGGCGGAGAAACCAGATGTATTCACAAGACGATATACATATCATTTTTCCGCAGCAATTGAATTTAGATGCGATGAGAAAGGCAGCACAATTGTTGATTGGCACGTATGAGTTTGCCGGATATACGGATAAAAAGGATGAAAAGTCCACAAAAAGAACAATTTATGCTATAATGATTTGCGGACAAGGAAGCAAAGTCAGTATTCAATATGAAGGAACAGGATTTCTTTACCATATGGTAAGGATTTTGACAGGAACTTTGCTGGAAGTTGGAACCGGAGCACGAAGCATAGAGAGTGAAGGAACCTTTGAAATCAAAGATAGAAGCCAGGGCTGGATTTTTAGCACCTGCAAGAGGGTTATTCCTTGATGAGGTGTATTATTGATTCGGTTATGGAAAGTTGCTGATTATTCACAGAAGAGTTGGCGAATGGACGGTGAACAGCAACACTCTTGAAAGGGAGGATGCAGCAGATTGAAATTAATATCATGGAATGTAAATGGTATTCGTGCCTGTGTACAGAAAGGATTTCTTGATTTCTTTCATGAGGCAGATGCGGATATCTTCTGTATTCAAGAGACGAAGATGCAGGAAGGACAGCTAAATCTGGAATTAGAAGGCTATTATCAGTATTGGAATTATGCTGTGAAGAAGGGGTATTCCGGAACAGCTGTGTTTACAAAGAAAGAACCATTGTCGGTGAGTTACGGAATCGGTATTGAGGAGCATGATCAGGAAGGACGTGTGATCACCTGTGAATTTGAAGAGTTTTATTTCGTTACAGTGTATACACCGAATTCTCAGAATGGGCTGGCAAGGTTAGATTACAGAATGAAGTGGGAGGATGACTTCCGCACTTATCTGAAGAAGTTAGAAGAGAAGCCGGTGATTGTGACCGGAGATATGAATGTAGCACACAAAGAGATTGATCTTAAGAATCCGAAGACTAACCGTAAAAATGCAGGATTTACGGATGAGGAAAGACAGAAGTTTACTGAACTCGGATGCGGGATTTATTGATACATTCCGGTACTTTTATCCGAGCAGACAGGAATTTATTCCTGGTGGTCTTATCGTTTCAGTGCCAGAGCGAAGAATGCAGGCTGGCGTATAGACTACTTCTGTGTCTCAGATAGTTTAAAGAACCGACTGGAAGATGCAAAGATTCTGACAGATATTATGGGGATCATTGCCCGGTTGAATTGGATTTGAAATAATAGAAAAAGGAGAAGAGAAAAATGACAAAGATTGACATTATTTCAGGATTTCTTGGAGCAGGAAAGACAACTTTAATTAAGAAACTTCTTTCTGACGCATACAAGGGAGAGCAGGTTGTATTGATTGAGAATGAATTTGGAGAGATCGGTATTGACGGTGGATTTTTGAAGGAAGCAGGAATTGAAATCCGGGAGATGAATTCAGGATGTATCTGTTGTTCACTGGTTGGAGATTTTGGGAAATCTCTTCATGAGGTTGTAGATACTTATCATCCGATCGTATTATGATTGAGCCATCAGGAGTCGGAAAACTTGCTGATGTAAACAAGGCTGTACAGGATGTTCAGGGTGAAATCGATGAGAACTTAATAGTTTTACAACAGTTGTAGATGTAACAAAGTGTAAGATTTACCGTAAGAATTTTGGCGAATTTTTCAGCAACCAGATTGAATATGCAGGTGCAGTTATTTTAAGCCGTACAGATAAAGCAAAACCGGAGAAGATTCAGGAAAGTGTTGCACTGTTAAGAGAACTGAATGAAAAAGCTCCAATCATCACAACACCGATCGAGCAGCTTCCGGGCGAGAAGATTCTTGAAACAATGGAATCGCAAATCTCTGAAGATGAGTTACTCGCAGAAGTAGCCGAAGCACATGATCATGAACATCATCACCACCACGATCACGAAGAGTGCGATCACGAGCATCATCACCACGACCATGAAGAACATGATCATGAGCATCACCATCACGACCATGAAGAGTGTGATCATGAGCATCATCATCACGATCATGAAGATCACGAGCATCACCACGATCATGAAGAGTGTGAGCACGAGCATCATCACCATGATCATGAAGAGCATGAGCACCATCATCATGATGGAGAGTGCAGCTGCGGCTGTGGACACCATCATCACCACGATCATGAGGGTCATCATCATGCAGATGAGGTATTCACAAGCTGGGGTAAAGAGACAATTCATACTTATACAAAGGATGAGGTCAGTGCAATTCTGAAGACTCTTGAAGAGGACGGCTCTTACGGAAATGTACTCCGTGCAAAAGGAATGGTTGCAGGTGCAGACGGTGAGTGGATTTACTTTGATATGGTTCCAGAGGAACATGAAGTAAGAACAGGAGCACCGGAATACACAGGAAGAATCTGTGTGATCGGAGCAGAGCTTAACGAAGCTTGCAGCAGAATTATTTAAGCTGAAATAAAAAGGATAAGCAAAGCAGTACCCCATAGGGGGCTACGTAGCATTATGTAATAACAGATGTCTTCTGCAAAATGGAGACGGAATGGAGATAGATATGATGAAAGAGCCAGATGTTATGGTTTATCTGATGACAGGTTTTCTTGATAGTGGAAAGACACAGTTTCTGAATTTTACATTGTCACAGGACTACTTCCAGATTGACGGTAAGACACTTCTGATTCTTTGTGAAGAGGGAGAAGAAGAGTATGATCCGAGAGAATTGCTGAAGTATGGTGTCGTTATTGAGACTGTAGAAGATAAAGAAGATCTGACAGAAGAATGGCTGGAAGAGATGAATAGAAGCTACAAGCCGGAACGTGGTTATCGAGTATAACGGTATGTGGCAGGTGAGTGAATTTGAGAAGATGAAGCTTCCGGCAGGCTGGGCTATTGAGCAGAAGATCACAACGGTAGATGCAAGTACTTTTCAGATGTATCTGACAAACTTAAAACCACTGTTTGTAGAGATGGTAAAGGGCGCAGAGCTTGTTCTGTTCAACCGTTGCGAGGATAAGAAACCGTTGGCAGGATACCGCAGAAGTGTTAAGGTTGTAAGCCCTCAGGCAGAAGTAATCTTTGAGGATGAGAACGGTGAGGTAGACAATATCTTTGAAGACGAAGTACCATATGATCTCAAAGCACCTGTGATTGAGATTCCAAGAGAAGATTATGGTATCTGGTATATTGATATGCAGGAGCATCCGGACGCTATAAAGGAAAAGTTGTAGAATTTGTTGCAAAGGTTATGAAACCAAAAGCATTTCCGTCTAAGGTATTCTATCCGGGGCGTATGGCAATGACTTGCTGTGCAGATGATACATCTTTCCTTGGATATGTTTGCAGAAGCGCTTATGCGCCGAAGCTGAATGCGGGAGACTGGGTAAAGAATTCGTGCAAAAGTGCGTTATGCGAATTTGTCCGTATATGGCGGAGAAGGACCGGTGCTTGAGGCAGAGAATATTGAGCCTGCAGAACCAATTGAAGAGTTAGTATATTTTAATTAAGACAAGCAATAAGACAAAGTAATAAGACAAGAAATAGGAGGAGAACTTCATGGCAAAGAAATATGATGTAATCGCATTAGGAGAGCTTCTGATTGATTTTACAAATGAATGGACAAAGCGAACAGGGAAACAATATGTTTGAGGCTTGCCCGGAGGTGCACCGTGTAATGTGCTGGCACTTCTGAACAAGATGGGAAAGAAGACAGCATTTATAGGAAAAGTTGGAAAAGATCAGTTGGAGCGTTATTAAGAGATACGATTACGGAAGCCGGAATCGATGCCTCCAATCTGATGGTTGACGAAAATGTGAATACAACACTTGCATTTGTACATACATTCCCAGATGGAGACAGAGAGTTCTCATTTTACCGTAATCCGGAGCAGATATGATGCTTACAGCAGATGAAGTGAATCCGAAGTGGTAAAAGATACAAAAGTCTTTCATTTGGAACACTTTCTATGACACATGAAGGTGTGCGTGAAGCAACAAAGAAAGCGGTAGAAACAGCAAAAGCAAATGGTTGCCTTGTATCCTTTGATCCAAATCTAAGACCGCCGCTGTGGAGCTCTCTTGATCTTGAAAAGAGCAGATGGAGTATGGATTTGGAAAATGTGATATCCTGAAGATCTCTGATAATGAAATTCAGTTTGTATCCGGTAAGGAAGACTATGATGAGGGAATCGCATATCTGCAGGAGACATACAATATTCCGCTGATTCTTCTGACTATGGGAAAAGACGGAAGTAGAGCTTATTACAAAGGCATGCGCGTAGGGAGAGACCGGGATTTTCAGTGAAAGCAATTGAGACAACCGGTGCAGGAGATACTTTCTGTGGAAGTTCTTTGAATTATCTGGTTGATCATGATTTTGAGAATCTGACAGAGGAACAGTTAGGAGAGATGCTGACATTTGCGAATGCAGCAGCACTTGTAACAACAAAGAAGGGTGCGATCAAAGCAATGCCTGTAAAAGAAGAAGTTCTTGAACTGATTCAGAAATAATTGACAAGAAAACAGTCAGTCGATATAATGTAACACAGAAACAAGGGCGTTTCCAACTTAGGTGGAGAACGCCCTTTATCGTATCAGTTTATGATAAAGGAGGTCGAAAAATAATGCATAACTATACAAGATGATATTTTTCACATAGTAGAGGAAGAAGATGTCGCTTTCATCAGATTGCAGTTTACAGATATTTTTGGAACGATGAAAAATATGGCGGTAACAGTAGGACAGCTTGAAAAAGCATTGGATAACCGCTGTATGTTTGATGTTTCTTCTTTGGGTTGCAGATGAGGAAGAATCAGATATGTATTTATATCCGGATTTGAGTACATTTGAAATCTTTCCATGGAGACCACAGCAGGGAAAAGTTGCAAGACTGATCTGTGATGTGTATAAAAAAGATGGAACACCGTATGAAGGCGATCCGCGTTATGTACTCAGAAAGGCTGTTGCGGAGGCGAAAGAGATGGGATATACGATGAATGTCGGTCCGGAATGCGAGTTCTTTCTTTTCCATACAGATGATGACGGTAGACCGACAACAGTAACTCACGAGCAGGGAGGATATTTTGATGTAGGGCCATTGGATCTTGGAGAAAATACGAGAAGAGATATGATCTTAACATTAGAAGATATGGGGTTTGAGATTATTTCCTCACATCATGAGATTGCGCCGGCGCAACATGAAATCGACTTTCACTACGATGAGGCGATGATTACAGCAGATAATCTGATGACATTTAAGATGGTTGTCAAGACAATCGCAAAACGACACGGTCTGCACGCGACATTTATGCCAAAGCCGAAGAGTGAGACTTATGGGTCAGGAATGCACATTAATTTGTCTTTATATAAAAACGATGGAACAAATGCACTTTATAACGCAGAGGATGAGAACGGACTCAGCCAGGAAGGGTATTATTTTATTGGTGGCTTGATGAAACATATGAAGGCAATCACCTGTATTACAAATCCAACGATCAATTCTTATAAACGTTTTGTGCCGGGGTATGAAGCACCTGTTTATATGGGATGGTCAGCTAAGACAAGAGGACCTTTGATCCGTGTGTCTATGGAGAAAGAAGACAATTCAAGACTGGAACTTCGCAGTCCGGATGCTACGGCGAATCCATATCTGGCACTTGCAGTACTTCTGAAAGCGGGACTGGATGGAATTAAGAATCAGATCATGCCTCCGAAGAATATTGATGAAAATATTCAGAAGATGACGCAGGAAAGAAGAGATGAACTTCAAGAACTGCCGAGAACGCTTGAGCTGCTACAGCAGAGCTTGAGAAAGACGAACTGCTGATCAGCGTATTAGGGAAAGAGCTTGCCGAGAAGATCATCAAAGCAAATAAGAAAGAATATAAAGAATATTGTATGCAGGTGACAGACTGGGAGATCAATCATTATCTTTACAGACTGTAGTCTGGATATCTTGTCATTGGGCATTTAGAGACCACATATATTGGTATAGAACATTTTAGAGAGAACAGATTGACAGAAAAGAAGTTAGCGGAAGAGGTGAGCAGATATGAGCAACATTATTGTCGTTTTTCCAAAGAGGGAAAATGCAGTAAATATCCGTAATAGTTTGGTTCGTGCGGGTATTGAAGTATCTGCGGTATGTTTGACAGGAGCTAAGGTTTTGCAGTATGCTGATAACTGGAACGATGGAATTGTCGTGTGGTTATCGGTTTCAAGATATGCATACAGATTTACGAGAATCTCTTCCGGATACGTTTGACATGCTTTTGGTGGCTTCAGCGGATAAGTGGATGGATGGACTGCCGGATGGGGTTGTAGGACTTCCACTCCCAATCAAAGTTTATGATTTGGTAAATACCGTTGAAATGATTCAGCAGACACAGAGCAGGAAGAGAAGAAAGCGCAGAGAAACGATACGAAAGAGAGACGATTCTCAGAGAAAGATAATCGATCAGGCGAAAGCGCTTCTGATAGAACGAAATAACATGTCAGAAGAGGAAGCACATCGATATTTACAGAAGAGCAGTATGGAAAGTGGAACTAATATGCTCGAAACAGCACAGATGGTGCTGACAATTATGAATGAATAAGAGGCAGTTGTTAACAGTAACGAATAAGAAGTGCTGTAAACAATAATAAAGGAGAGGACTGTCAGTGATGACAGCGGAACGGAGAAGAGAATGAAATTTACAAAAATGCATGGGAATTGGAAATGATTATGTGTATGTAAACTGTTTTGAGGAGAAGGTGGAAGATCCATCAGCGTTGGCAATCCAGGTGAGTGACAGACATTTTGGAATAGGATCTGATGGATTGATCCTGATCTGTCCGTCAGAAGTGGCAGACTGTGAGATGGCCATGTATAATGCGGATGGCTCCAGAGGAGAAATGTGTGGAAATGGAGTTCGCTGTGTCGGAAAATATATGTATGATTACGGTCTGACTGATAAAAAAGAGATTACAGTTGAGACTTTAGCAGGAATCAAAACACTTCAGCTTTTCATAGAAAATGGAAAGGTTGCGAAGGTTCGAGTTGATATGGGAAGTCCAATCTTGACACCGGCAGAAATTCCGGTTGTGGCTGAGGGAGATAAAGCTGTAGATGAACCGATTCTTGTGGATGGAAAAGAATATCATATGACTTGTGTATCTATGGGAAATCCGCACGCAGTCGTTTATGTAGATGATGTGGACAATCTTCCGATTGAAGAAATCGGACCGAAATTCGAAAGCCATGAGAGATTTCCAAGACGTGTGAACACAGAGTTTGTAAACGTGTTGGATAGACATACCGCACAGATGCGTGTTTGGGAGAGGATCTGCTGAGATGCCTTGCGGAACAGGAGCATGCTGTAGCTGTTTCTTGTATTCTGAATGGATTGACAGAAGATGAAGTAACTGTAAAGCTTCTTGGCGGAGATTTGGAGATTCAGTGGATCAGGAGAAGAACACGGTTTATATGACAGGACCGGCAACTGTTGTATTTGATGGGGAGCTGAAATAAAGATTTGATGAGGATGCGTTGACTAAACTTTCATTTTAAGAGCAACTCTGCAACAACAAAGCGATTATAACAAAAAAAGAGATTACAAATTGTAATCTCTTAAAACATCGGAGTGACAAGATTCGAACTTGCGACCTCTACGTCCCGAACGTAGCGCTCTACCAAACTGAGCCACACTCCGATAAAATAGGAACTTGCCTAAGCAAATTCCCAGCTACGGAAAAGGGACTGAACCCCTACTAACAGAGTCAGAGTCTGCTGCTGCCAATTACACCATTCCGCATTACTTGAGTTTTGTTTGTTGCTTGTTTCAAACAACATGGTTATTATATCAAAGCTACAGAAAAATGCAACCCCTTTTATATTTTACGTTAGACTTTTTAAAGAAATTGTCTTTAAATGTCAGAAAATTAAGAAAATTTGTTTCGCCAAACGAAAAAGGGCATCGACAGTAGCGAAAAAGCACTGTTTTAGAGGGCATCGACAGTTATGAAATTCTATAAGATAAAACTAAAAGAAAAGCTCTGCAATAAATACAACTGCGCAGCAAAGAACTGCGACTGGCAGCAGTCCGGCACCACACCATGCGGCTACAACTCCAACAATAAGAGCGAGAGCCCGGAGATTGGAGACTGTGTGGCATGAAGGATCGCCGGGAATGTCATCACTGCTAGTGTGACATAAGGTACATAGTATAGAAAGGACTGAAGAAACTGGTTCTTCAAAGGTTTTCGGATCAAGGTCATCGGCAGTACGCGGATGAAATAAGAGATACCGCCCATGATAAGAATATAGATATAAATATTGTGTGTCATAATTTTGTTCCTTCTGAGTAACTGAAGTTACGTTTTTATTATTACTTAGTTGAAGCTGAAGTTTCGTCTTCTGTCGGTATCGGGAAGAAGAATGCTGCTCCGGCTGAAAGTGCGACGGTTAGTATGATTGTTCTGGTACCATCCGACAGAGTGGAGATCCAAGGCAGGCAAGTTGCTGCGAAGCTGGAGATAAATGCAAGAGTAACCAGTCCTGCAACGACTTTATTCTGCTTCGAAGAAGGATGATGATAGCGATAAACATTCCAAAGAGGGCAACACTAAATGCACTGACCATACGTGGCGACATGATATTTCCGGCAATGACACCGAGCATAGTTCCAAAAGCCCAGCCTGGAAGCGGAGTTACCATCGCACCATAGGTATAATAAGGATTTAAAGTACCGGGTCTGCTGATCGCAATTCCAAAAAGTTCGTCTGTGATATCATAACTCATCAGCAGACGGTGTCCTAACGAAAGGTCGGGACTTAAACGCTGACTCATGGCACAGCTCATCAGAAGATAACGTGCATTCGTGATCAATGTGACAATTGCGACCTCAATATAAGGAGAGTTTGCAGCAATTACAGTCAGTCCGGCATACTCCGGCAGATGCATTATTTAACAGACTCATAAGGAATCCCTGAAATGCATTCAGGCCGATATTTCTTGCAGCGATACCGATTGAAAAGGAGACCGCAAGATATCCAAGTCCAATCGGAATTCCATCGCGAAAACCACGACGAAATGCTTGTCTATTAGATTCTTTCATAATAATAAACCACCCTAGTTACAAATTTTGTCTCTGAGGGATATTGTATCATTTTTGCTGAGGAAATCAAAGTCGGAAATGAGGCCAAATCCTCCAATTTATAACATTTCTTGACGCATTTATGTAAGTGTGATAGAATGACCCCGTTGTAAGATATAATTTAATACAGATGCGTGAGGTGTCAGTCAGATGGATGATGGTGTCCTGATTATGAATGCTCAGGGGAACGACATGGGAAATCTGGACTGGTGAAAAGGGAAACAGGTGAGAATCCTGTACGAACTCGTCACCGTATTTCGTGAGCTTTGTTTTGAGACCACTGGGAGACCGGGAAGGTGAAGCAGAAGCATTTGAACGATCAGCCGGGAGACCTGCCTTTCGCAGTACAGGAATGAAGAATTCATGCCACGAGGAATTGGCCGTACGAAAGGAAATGATTTAGACTGCAGTAATTATTTACAGATAGGTTGTAAATGATCACCGGTTTTTCTTTGCGTACCCTCGTTTGATTCGAGGGTGTTTTCATTTCTGAGAACAAGAAATCAGGAGGATGACAATGAAAAAGAAAGTATTAATGGTTTTACTGGCAGCAACACTTAGTGTGTCCATGATTGCAGGATGTGGATCAAAGGGCGACAACAACGCTGACACAACAAAGACAGAGTCAAAACAGGACAGTGATCAGGAAGCAGCAGATAAAGTTGCGAAGCTGATTGATGACATTTATGTTCAGGAAAGAACAGACAAGACAGATGAGCAGTGTACAGCAGCGAAAGAAGCATGGGATGCACTGACAGATGCACAGAAAGAACTTGTTGAGGGAGAGAATGCGGATCCGGATTATTTCGGAAGAGATACAGGAGATGCATCCAAGGATGATCCGCTCAACGCTGATGAGATCGGTGAAAATGAAATCCTTGTAGTAAGTTTTGGAACATCCTTCAATGACAGCCGTGCGACAGATATCGGCGGTATTGAGAAGGCAGTTCAGGCAGCTTATCCGGACTGGTCTGTAAGAAGAGCATTTACAGCACAGATCATCATCAATCACGTACAGGCCCGTGATGGAGAGAAGATCGACAATGTGGATCAGGCATTGCAGAGAGCTGTAGACAATGGAGTGAAGAACCTTGTTGTACAGCCGACACATCTGATGCATGGTGCAGAATATGATGAACTTAGCATTAGAGGGATATAAAGATAAGTTTGAATCTGTTAAGATTGCAGAGCCACTTCTCGGAGAGGTTGGAGCTGATGCAACTGTTATCAATGCAGACAAGGCAGCAGTAGCGGAAGCAATCACAGAGGCTGTTAAAGATGCAGGATTTTTGATTAAAGCATGTGAAAAAACGGAACAGCATTCGTATTCATGGGACATGGAACATCCCATACTGCAAGGTAAGTTATTCTCAGATGCAGACACAGATGGAACAGCTTGGATATGACAATCAACTGAGAGGGTGAGCTGACTCTGCGGAAGAGGCAGTGATCGAGAAACTGAAAGAAGCAGGATATAAGAAAGTAATCCTTCGTCCGCTGATGGTTGTTGCAGGAGATCATGCGAACAACGATGCGTCGGAGATGACGACGATTCCTGGAAGAGCCAGCATGAGGCATCAGGAGCATTTGATGTTACTACAGATTGCAGGTTTAGGAGAAATCCAGGCAATCCAGCAGCTGTATGTAGCACATACACAGGCTGCAATTGATGGAGTAATTTGTAAGAAGATATTGAGAAGGTCATGCTTGTCAGAGAAAAGGAATTGCTGACCTTTTGAATCAATGAAAGGAAGTATTTAGATGAAAAGAAGTTATTATGGGTATTAATTTCTGCGATCGCATCTGGCTTGTGATGAAATAGCACAGAGACGAAAGACAGTGGAAAAGCACAAACAGAACAGGCGGATACAAAAGAGGATTCTGCAGATAAGGCAGATGAGGAGCAGGCAGCACTGGAAGACGGAACATATACAGCAGAGTTCCAAACAGACAGCTCTATGTTCCATGTAAATGAAGCAATGGATGGAAAAGGAACACTGACAGTAGAGGATGGGAAAATGACAATTCATATCAGTCCGGTGTCTAAAATATTGTCAATCTGTTCGAAGGAACTGCCGAGGATGCACAGAAGGACGGCGCAGAACTGCTTCAGCCTACAACAGATACTATTAATTACAGCGATGGAACATCTGATGAGGTCTATGGATTTGACGTTCCGGTTCCGGCACTGGACAAAGAATTTGATCTTGCATTGATTGGAAAAAAGGGAACATGGTATGATCACAAGGTCAGCGTGACAAATCCGGTGGAAGTAGAAGAATAAAATGGATTTGTAACCTTTACAAACCGGCAAAGAAGGGATAAGATACTTTTATAAAACAATTTATAAAAGGAGCCTTGGATATGGCTGGAGCGAAAAGAGAAATATCACAAAATCAAAATAGTAAACTATATTATAAATCACGAAGCAACGTCTAAAGTGGAATTGTCGAAGGACCTCAATCTTAGTATGCCGACTGTATTGTCGAATGTGAATGAGCTCTTGGCTAATGGAATTGCGGTTGAAACCGGAGAATATGAATCTACAGGCGGGCGAAAAGCAAAACGAATCAGTATTAATCCAGCGTATCATTATGCAGTTGGAATAAGGATCACTGCGAAGCATGCAGGGTTTGTACTTTGTGAATTTGAGCTATGAGATAGAGAAATATGAAAGGATCCGCTTAGAATTTTCAACAGAGGCCGCTTACTACTTACAATTGAGCGAAGCATTGGAAAGATTTCTTTCAGATGTAGAAAACAGAGAACGAATCTTGGGAATCGGAATTACAATTCCGGGAATTGTTAATTCGAAAGAACGAATGCTGATCAAATCTCATGCGCTCCAATTGGAGAATTATAGTTTAAGCTTTTTGGAACAAGTCTTTTCACTTCCGGTTTATTTTGAAAATGATGCTAATGCGGCAATGATGGCAGAGGATTTAAATAACTATAGAAATGCATTGTATCTTTCATTGAATAACACACTCGGGGGAGCATTTTGCATTGACGGGAAATTGATTCCGGAGCGAATCAGAAAGCCGGAGAATTTGGACATATGATCCTTGTTCCGGGCGGAAAGAAATGTTATTGCGGAAAACAAGGCTGTGCGGATGCTTACTGTGCGGCGAGCGTGCTGACAGATGATACCAAAGAGACACTGGAACAGTTTATGAAGAAGGTGGAAGAGCAGGACGGACAGGCTGTGAAGGTTTGGAAAGAGTATCTTAATAATCTGGCAATCCTTATTTCAAATCTGAGAATGGCATATGATATGGATATTATTCTT
>SCPO01000292.1_pt1 | contig 30500 bp, 41 predicted proteins | sample 6106821 | NCBI WGS metagenome assembly SCPO01 (sample SAMN10720448, study PRJNA508395) | human gut metagenome | isolation source: Participant 2 stool, 0 month | host: Homo sapiens | collected 2017 | reverse complement strand
TCGATGATCTTTCCAGCGGACTGATCTACTAACTGATGATCATAAGCTTTTAATGTGATTCACATTACTTGACTTGCCATAAAAGTCGCCTCCTTTTCGCACTTTATAAACCAAGTACGACAAGCGGTGACTGTACACGTTTCCGTGTGTGTCCTCACGGAACCCCACACTGATTCTGCTCTCTTTGCTGCAGTTTCTTTAATTGGTACAGTGACTTGTCGCCAGTTTCCTAACTTGACATTCGCTCCACGGAAAACCTGCCTTATGGTGGGCAGCAACCTCTCGCTTCTTTGCTATCATGTCACAGCTTTTCAAGGATAGCATATGTTTACAGGAAATGCAAGTACTTTTATTTTTTTAAATTTCCCCCAGACGGGGAATCAGCTGAAAAAACTCCCTTTCTGAAGGATCCCGGCTTCATCTCAGATCTTCCGTTCCATCAAAAAAAGGAGTTTCTTCTATAATAATGCATTTCTCTTTAAAATCAATCCTCAAGACACAGCGGCTCAAGAGGCTCTGTCACATAGGAGTCAATATCAGGATCATCATCTGCCGTACTTAAGATTCCCGATGAAGTCGTCTTAAACTTTACTCCGTCGCTATTCTTCACCGTGGTTCCCTTCATAAGCTTTCCCGAACCGTTGACTACATAATTTCCACCGTCCACCCGATAGCAGACATACTTCTGGCCGTCCTCAGCCGTTTGAAGCTTTCCTTTATAATAGAGGCGTCCGTCCCGTACTCCGGTGTAGCCCCGTCCATTGTCACTGAAATAGTAGTCTGCCTTGGAGCCATCATCCTCCTCTACGCTCATCTTTCCCTTCTGCACGCAGCTCTCGCTCTTGCTTCCAAAATAATAAGCAGTCCAGTCATCCTCACCGGAGCCTGTATAAACCTTTCGCAGTCCGTACACCGGATTTCCCTTTTTCATTAAACAGATAAGTCTTTCCATTGATACGCGTCAGATCCTGTGTATCCAGACGGTCCGAATCTGCCGCCTTTGGCTTTCCGTTATTGGAAAAATAAAACCATTCCACATCGCCGTCATATCCGTCCAGATTCTCCGGCGGCTCGATGGAATACCAGCCGATCCGCGCCTTTCCGTCAGAGCCAAAATACATATAATCCTGAATCCCGCCGTCCTCATTATCCCGGACGTCCTTCCAGCCGATCTGCAAAATGCCGTCCTCGTCAAAGCAGTAATACGTTCCGTCAATCTTGCGGGTACCGTAATCATCTCCGGAATTGTCATCACTGGGAACATATTTCTTTCCATTGGTGCCAAAATAGAACCAGTAGCAGCCGTCCTCCCCGTACTCCACATTTCCCGTATCGTATCCGGGAACTACCTTGTTGATCTCTTCATCATATTCATCCGGAGGAATCAGCTTCTGCCAGCCTGTACGCATCACGCCGTCATCACCGGTATAATAGGTGTCATCCAGGATCCACCCCCGCTCCATGGCGCCGTTGCTGTCAAAATGATACCACTTGTCCGAAATTTTTTTCCAGGTATCCTCTACCTTCTTTCCGGAAGCCGAGAAATAATACCATTCGTCTTCTCCATCGTCCTCGGGCACATGAAGCCATTTTTCTGTAACCATGATACCGTTGCTGTCTACATAGTATTCTCCGTCCACCCAGGAGTTGACCGCCATGATCCCGTTTCCGTCCAGATAACGCCACTGCCCGTCTGCTCCCTTTTTCCAATCGTTGTAGACTTTATTTCCATTGCTGTCATAATAGACCCAGCTTCCCTCTGCTTCCGCCCAGCCTTCTGCCCACGCTGTCAGATTGACTGTACCAGCCGACAGAAGAACCGCCGCAAGACACATTGCCGTCATCTTCCTCTTCATACACGCCTCTTTCTCCTTAAACGCCCTTCTTTCTTGAAAGAAATGCTTCTTTAAGGCCCTCATCTGCCTTCTATTGTATCAGGGGTTCTGCGTTCTTTCAACCTGATTTACCTTTCAATTCTATTACGAAAACATCTGCGGCATTTGAATCTCCCCTGCGGCCCGTTTTAACATATTCCCTTCAAAGAAACGGGCCGGACTCCCAGACGGAAGCCAGCCCATTTTCTATTAAATACTTTGATGAACGATTCGATTATTTCAGCATCTTCTTCATCTCATCTGCAACGAACTGTACCTTTGTACCCACAATTACCTGAATAGAATTCTTACCAGGGCGGATCACACCGGCTACGCCTGCGGATTTGATCTTCTTCTCATCTACCACACTCTGATCCTTGATCTCCAGTCTCAGTCTTGTGATGCAGTTTTCCAGAGATTTTACATTTTCCTTGCCGCCAAGTCCTTCCAGAATCACAGAAGCAACCTCGGTATAATTGTTGTTTGCCAGAACAGCAGACTTCTCAGCCTCCAGATCGTCATCATCCTCGCGGCCCGGAGTCTTTAAATCAAACTTTACAATAGCAAAGCGGAATACCACATAGAATACCAGGAATGCTGCGATACCCAGCGGAAGGATCATCCATGTCTTCTGAGCTGCCGGAAGGGATGCGGAGAAGAACAGGTCAGTTGCGCCCGCGGAGAAGCTGAAGCCTGCGCGGAATCCAAGAATAGTTGTAACTGTGGTGAAAATTCCGTACAGCAGAGCGTATACTACATACAGTCCAGGAGCCAGGAACATAAATCCAAACTCAAAGGGTTCTGTAACACCGCAGACAAATGCGCTGAGGGCTGCAGAAGCAACCAGACCGATCGCAACTTTTTTCTTTGTACTCTTTGCTGTCTGAACCATAGCCAGAGCAGCACCCGGGATACCGAACATCATACATGGGAAGAATCCTGACATGTACATACCAAGGCTCCATGTAACATCTGCTGATGTCTCGCCTGCCCAGAAGTGTGTCAGATCTCCAAGACCGATCGTATCGAACCAGAATACGTTGTTCAGTGCGTGATGCAGACCGGTCGGGATCAGCAGACGGTTCAGGAATGCATAGATACCTGCGCCGATCGCGCCCATGCCTGCAATACCGTTTCCGATTGCAACCAGAACGCCAAACAGTACCGGCCATACGAACAGCAGGATAACAGAGGTGATAATTGCCACTACGCCTGCAATGATGGTTACGCAGCGCTTACCACTGAAGAATGACAGCCAGTCCGGAAGCTTTGTTCCTTAAATTTGTTGTAGCAGGTAGAACCGATGATACCGGAAAGAATACCGATAAATGGGTTTGCGATCTTGCTGAATGCCAGAGTCGTCTGCTGATCCTCAGCGATCGACGGCATCAGGGTAGTCACTACGCCTGTGGATAAAAGAGAGGTGATCATCAGCCAAGAAGCCAGAGCTGCAAGTCCACCTGTACCGTCATGATCCTCAGATAACCCAACACCCACACCGATTGCAAACAGGATCGCCATATTGTCGATCAGAGCGCCGCCTGCCTTTACCAGAAGGAAACCAATCTGCTGAAGGATTCCTTCAACCTCGCCGCCCTGCATGGTAGACGGGCAGAGATAATCCGATTCCCATCAGGATACCACAGATAGGCAGACATGCTACAGGAAACATCAGGGCCTTACCCAGTTTTTGTAAATACTTCATACTATGTACTCCTTTCTTTTATGGGAAATTTCCTTTTCGAATACTCTCCCATACTTGACCTAATGGATGATCCATTTGTGAAAATAAAAAACCGTTTTGTCTGATGGACGGACACGAATTAACAATTCATTTATAATTCCTCAACAAATACGGCCTTTTTGCATTGAAAAAATTTTCTTTTTAATCAATAACTTTCACTGGATTTTTCCATTTCTACTGACATAATATCAACATTTTATAAAAAAGTCAATCTGATTTTATACTTTTTAATAATTCATACAGAAACTTTCAATTGTCTTTTCTTTATCTTTTGAAACCCACAGCACAGCGCTTGACGATGCAGTATTATTTGGACTATACTCATTAGGAATCAATCACAAAAACAGCGCCGTGCGCCGACACGGGCACTATATAATTCTGAAAGAAATGAGGTTTATCAATTTATGTGGCTTGCAGATGGATGGAACGATTATGAAGTGATCGACTGCTCTAAGGGCGAAAAGCTGGAGCGCTGGGGACTATCTCTTAGTGCGTCCCGACCCCCAGGTAATCTGGGATACGCCAAAAACTCACCGCGGATGGAAAAAAATGAACGGGCATTACCACCGCAGCAGCAAAGGCGGAGGCGAATGGGAATTTTTTGACCTGCCCCAGCAGTGGACCATTAATTACAAGGAACTGACCTTCAATTTAAAACCCTTCAGTTTTAAGCACACTGGCCTGTTTCCCGAGCAGGCTGCAGGGACTGGTTTGGTGAAAAGATCCGCAGGGCCGGACGCCCTGTCAAGGTATTAAACCTGTTTGCCTACACCGGAGGCGCTACCCTGGCAGCCGCCAAGGCCGGAGCCAGCGTCACTCATGTAGACGCTTCCAAGGGCATGGTAACATGGGCCAAGGAAAACGCCCATTCCTCCGACCTTGCAGACGCCTCCATCCGCTGGATCGTAGATGACTGCGTTAAATTCGTAGAACGCGAAATCCGCAGAGGGAACCACTACGACGCCATCATCATGGATCCGCCCTCCTATGGGCGCGGTCCAAAGGAGAAATCTGGAAAATCGAGGATGCGATCCATCCTCTGGTAAAGCTGTGCGTACAGCTCTTATCCGAAGATCCCCTTTTCTTCCTCATCAACTCCTACACCACCGGCCTTGCCCCTTCCGTTCTTTCCTATATGATGGGCGTAGAAATCGTACCGAAATTCGGCGGAACCGTCAAAGCCGACGAAGTAGGACTGCCCGTATCCCAAAACGGACTCACTCTCCCCTGCGGAGCTTCCGGACGCTGGGAGAAGTAAGAGAAATGCTGGAGAAACGCCGGAAGAAACATATCTCCGTTCAGGCGCTCTCGCTCGGGGAAATACGCAGCGGTACTAAGCTCGAAAAACCTCGCTAAGTACCGGCGTCTTTCCACGGCCATCACCAGAGATATGTTTCTTCCGGCTGGTGGCTCCTTGAATAGAGTAATAAGGTGCTCTCTGGCATAGGTTTTCAGAAAGTCAAGGGAATTACCATCCCTCCCGAAGGGTATTCCCAAGCAGAAGCCATCCTCTCCAGGCGCATTGCGGAGGGGCGTGTCTGTCTTGGAGGGGATGGCTTCTGCGGCCCCTACTGCAGCAGCTTCTGCACATCCAACGCCCCCATCCCTGCTGATTTCTGGGAAGACCCAGATCTATGGCCCGTTCTCTGAGGCGGAGTTTTACATCCCGGTTGGTCATATCTGGGTATTTTTCCAGCAAAGGGCAATGGCTCCTGATACCAAAGGCGTAGACATACTGGTGCCTGATTTGGCAAAATATGCTCCCGCCTCGTTCCCGCAGCTTACGATCCCGCATCCCGGCGCTACGATATCCGGCTTGCAAATGCAGCTGGCAGTAGGGCCACGGCCGGAGTAATCTACCATCCTGTTTCCCATCACCTCTACTTCCTTATGGTCGTCTGAACAGCCTACCGTTATGACTTTTCGGCTGATTCCCGGCGTGGTGACTGTCATAGGCCGGGGCCGTGATTTCCGGCTGCCACAACGACCACCAGGCCATCATCCCAGGCCGCGTTTACCCTTTAACAAGGGCAGAATTTTCCGTCATATCTCTCTTTGACAGAGAACCTACCGAAATATTTACAATCCGGATTCCCAAAAACTCTTTGTGGGAGCGGATCCAGCGGAGTCCGGAAAGCACATCTGAAGCATATCCATTTCCCCGATGGTCTAATACCTTTACGGAGATAATAGAGCAGCCAGGAGCCACTCCCCGGTATTTTCCTTCCATGGAAGCCCGCTCCCTCCGATCATGGCGGCAACATGGGTTCCATGGCCATTGTCATCATAGGGTCTGTCTTTCCTGCGGACAAAATCCGCAAATCCCTTTACTCTATCCTTTAAATCCTCATGGAGAAAGATTCCCGTATCCAGGACAGCTACGCCTATGCCCCGTCCTGTGATCCCCATGGAATAAACCTGGTCGCAGTGAATATCCACTCTGGCTCGATTCACATCTTAAATACTCCTTTTTTGTTAGCCTATTCCACAGAGACATTCCATGTGCAGCCTGCACTGTTCCCTGAAACAGAAAAAACTCCGTACACCTGGTACGGAGCTTTTTTCTTAGGATTTAGGATTTTCAAAAAGGGTTGAAGGATAGTTATTAAACTTTCGTGCATTTCTTATGTACTTAGTATATCATGCCATCCCTGAAAATGTTTGAATGTTCTTTGAATAGATTATTAAGAAAATCTTAATTATCCTTTCTTAAGGGAAGCCAGACGAATTTTCAGCCGCTCTCTGTCACCGTCTGCAAAACAGTATCCATCCATGCCACAGGCTTTTGCACCCTGAATATTCCGTTCCAGATCATCGATAAAGAAACATTCCTCAGGCTTTAAACCAAAACGTTCAAAAAAATGCTCATACATTTCCTTCTGAGGCTTCATGCATTTTACTTCTGCGGAAAAGAAAATACCGTCAAAGCAGTCAATGGCCGGGATTACCTGATGATAGCAGGTCAAAAGGCGCACCGATGCATTGGAACAAAGATAGATGCGGTACCCCTCTTCCTTTAATTCCCTAACAAGTTCTTCCATCCCCTCTTTATGGTACATATTGTATTCATGCCAGTGGGCAAAGCTTTTTCTCGCCAGTTCCTTCTCCTCCTCCGTATCCAGCCGCGTCAGTATCTGGCTTAAACCTTCTTCCTCGGAAATAATCCCCATATCCAGCATAAGCCATTCCGGAGATACAAATACAGCCGTGCTGACCTTGCGGATCAGAGCCTCGTCTTCTGAAAAATGGCGGCAGACCCGGTCTCCCTCATATTCCACCAGTTTCCCATATCAAATACGATATTTTTGATCATGATTCCTCTCCTTATTTACGTAAAAAGGGATGCCGAAAACCCGTAAGCTTTCCGGCATCCCCCTCAGTGACATTTATTTTGTCTCCGGCTTTTCAACCTGAACGATAGCAACCTTCTGCATCGGAATACGGCAGTTTTTGTTGCTGCCAAACTCTACGATCACTGTGTCATCGGTCATATCGATGATCACTCCGTAAAATCCGCTGCTTGTCAGGATGGTATCTCCAACAGCAACGCTTGCAAGCAGCTCCTGCTGTTTCTGTCTCTCTTTTTTCTGGGGACGAATTGCCATAAAATAAACAAGTGCTCCCAGGAAAATAATATAGAGAATAATTCCTCCCATTCCAGCCATGGTGTTTCCTCCTTCATACCTGCTGCTACATTGCCCCAGCAGTTTCTTTTATCAATCCTTCTGACCTGCCATGCCGGCCAGCTTAGCGGCTTTGTACTCGCTGTAGCGGTGTTCTTCAATGGCTTCCCGGATCTCTTCCATCATTTTATTATAAAAATACAAATTATGCAAGGTACATAATCTCATTCCCAGCATTTCTTTTGCCTTTAACAGATGGCGTATATATGCACGGCTGTAGGAACGGCAGGCAGGACACTGACAGCCTTCCTCAATCGGCCGGTGATCCAGCTCATATTTCTGGTTGAACAGATTCAGTTTGCCATGATTGGTATACACATGACCATGACGTCCGTTTCTGGACGGATAAACACAGTCAAAGAAATCAACCCCTCTGTCTACAGCCTCTAAAATATTGGCAGGAGTACCTACTCCCATAAGATAAACCGGTTTTTCCTCCGGCAGATGAGGAACAGTTACATCCAGAATGTGGTACATTTCCTCATGAGTCTCGCCTACGGCAAGTCCGCCGATGGCATAGCCGTCCAGATCCATCTCACGGATCGTTTTGGCATGGTCAATACGGATCTCATCAATCACACCGCCCTGGTTAATACCAAACAGAAGCTGTTCCCGGTTTACTGTATCCGGAAGAGAATTTAAACGGGTCATCTCTGATTTACACCGCTTCAGCCAGCGTGTTGTACGGTCTACAGACTTTCTGATATAGTCATAATCTGCATGGCTTGGCGGACATTCATCAAATGCCATGGCAATGGTGGATGCCCAGATTGGACTGGATCTGCATACTCTCTTCCGGTCCCATAAAAATCTTATGTCCGTCAATATGAGAGCTGAAATATACACCCTCTTCCTTTATCTTTCTCAGATCTGTCAGAAAAATACCTGAAACCCGCCCGAATCTGTCAGAATCGGCTTGTCCCAGTTCATAAACCTGTGCAGTCCTCCAAATTCCCGGATCAGCTTATCTCCAGTACGTACATGGAGATGGTATGTGTTGGACAGCTCTACCTGAGTGCCGATCTGGCGCAGATCGTCTGTAGATACAGCACCCTTGATCGCGCCTACTGTTCCTACATTCATAAACACCGGAGTCTGGATTGTACCGTGAACTGTTTCCATCACCGCACGCTTAGCCCGCCCATCCTTTGTAATTACCTGATATTTCATAAATTATTCCTCGTCAGCCAGAGCTGCTTTGATCATGATCGCGCACTCGATCCGTTTTCTGCATCTCGCAGCCGATCTCATATGCGCCGTTAATGGAACCGCTGAAATTGTAGGAATTGGCACTGCAGCCGCCGCTGCAGTAGAATCTGGCAAAGCAATCCTTGCAGCTTTCCTTTGCATATACGTTGCAAAGCTTAAACTCATTGCGTATTTCCTCATTTACAATGCCCGTATCTACGTTGCCCAGAAGGAACTCCTCATTTCCTACAAACTGATGGCAGGGGTAGAGATCACCCCATGGAGTAACTGCCAGATACTCTGTACCTGAACCACAGCCAGCCATACGCTTTGCAACACAGGGGCCTGCATTTAAGTCAATCATAAAGTGGAAGAAGTTGAAGCCTCTTCCTTCTTTTTTACGCTTGATGTATTCTACTGCCAGCTTATCATACTCCTCAAGGATCTGGGGAATATCTTCCTCACGGATAGCGTAGTCCATCTCAGGCTCTGCAACAACCGGCTCCATGGACATCTGCTTAAAGCCCAGATCTGCATAGTGAAGCACATCCTTTGAAAAATCCAGGTTGTTTCTGGTAAAGGTGCCGCGGACATAGTAATCCATCTGGCCTCTGCTCTCAGCAAACTTCTGGAACTTTGGTACGATCAGGTCATAGCTTCCTGAACCGTTTCGGAAAGGACGCATCTTATCATTGACCTCCGGACGTCCGTCCAGGCTGAGAACCACATTACTCATCTCGCGGTTGCAGAACTCCATAATCTCATCATTCAGGAGCACGCCATTAGTAGTAAGCGTAAAACGGAAACGCTTATTGTGAGCCTCCTCCTGGGAGCGGCCGTACTCTACCAGCTGCTTCACAACCTTCCAGTTTAAAGAGGCTCGCCGCCGAAGAAGTCAATCTCCAGATTCCGTCTGTTTCCAGAATTGGCAATCAGGAAATCCAGAGCCTTTTTTCCCACCTCAAAGCTCATAAGAGCACGGCGGCCGTGATACTCACCCTCATCTGCAAAGCAGTAGCGGCAGGCCAGATTGCAGTCGTGGGCAATATGAAGACAAAGGGCTTTTACAACTGTCTTTCTCTTCTTAAAATCCATTACAAAATTCCTGTAAATATCCTGGGTCAGAAGCTGCTCTGCATCAATGAGCTGCTGGATATCCTCCAGAGCCTCTGTGACCTCTTTTTCACTGTAGGTACCATCCAGGGCTTCATGAACCCTGTCGGTCACTTCTGCCGGAAGAGCCTGTGGCTTTTCCAGCTCCGGAATCTGCTCTGCCACCGCCTTGATGGCGTCATAGACAACCGGATCTACCACATGGACGGAACCGCTGTTTACGTCCAGAACAATATGATAACCATTGTTAATATACTGATGAATCAAAATTTATACTCTCTCTTTCTAAGGGCTGTCTGCCCCATATCTTTTACAGCAAAGGAAAGCCCCTATAATCCCGGTGACCATAGGGGCTTTGCAGCATAGGAAACGGACGCCGGATCAGCGGTCAGCGTTCTCGCAGCTCTGGTTTCCAACTGTACAGGAAGTCTTGCATGCAGACTGGCAGGAAGTCTGGCACTCGCCGCATCCGCCCTTCTTCATCGTATCCTTTAAGGTATTGGTATTCAAAGTCTTAACGTGCTTCATATCAGAGTACCTCCTTTTTTCCTTGTTTCTGTCCCTGAGGATATGCCCCAGAAACCGTTATCGTATGAATTATAACACAGCTTTCAGGGGCTTGCAATGGGATTTTGCTCCTGCCTGTCATATTTGTCTTCTCAATGGGATATATTTACACCATATCAATCATACCAGGAGGGATCCCTATGGAAAACGGCATTGTAAAACCCATGCTCCGCTCCCTTTTGATCTCCTACGTCCTCTCAGGGCTTCTGCTCGGCGCTCTGGCCTTTGCCCTGTATAAGCTGCGTTTAAAGGAAGGACAGGTAAATCTCATGGTCTATCTCGTCTATCTGGCCGCCTGTCTGGCAGGCGGAGCAGCAGCAGGAAAACGTCTGCGCCAGAGAAGGTTCTTCTGGGGACTGCTGTCAGGACTTTTTTACTTTCTCATCCTCTTCGCGGTCTCCTGGGCCATGAACCCCTGGTCCGCCCTTGACACAGAACGCTCCGTCACCGTAATGGCTGTCTGCGCCCTGGGAGGGATGCTTGGCGGAATGTTTTCTGCCTAAATCAATCTACTTTCTTTTTAAACTCCTCTCCCATTTCGCCTAAAAGAAACAAAGCTGTACCCAAAAATACAAACAGATCCCCAAGATTAAATACCACCTTCTTAATCCCTGGTAGTGAAAATGAAAAATAGTCCACCACATATCCCCGTTTAAAACGGTCATACAGGTTGCTTAACGCGCCTCCCAAAACCATAGAAAGCCCCACCTTCTGAATCCCGCAGCCCTTTCTCACCAAAAGCATGGAAAGCGCGCCGGCCACAGCAGAGGAAACAGCCAGAGGAACCGCTGTTACCAGCTGTGGCTTTTCCTAAAAACCAAAAGGAAACCCATAATTATGATTCCTGTGAATACGGATCTGTCCCTTCGCTCCCGGCAGATCTCTTGGAAACTCCCCATCCGTTTCCTGCTCAATCTCACTCTTCATCCCCTGATCCAAAGCCGCAATCCCTCCCACAAGCCAAATCAGATACTTCATGCCAATCCCTCCTCTGTCAAATTTAATCTCTATCCTCATTCTACAATATTTCCCCCAAAAAACATCTACCCATTTCCCCACCAATTTCAACCCTCCCACCTCCCCAGCCAGAAGTGAGGTTTCTATCCTGCCTTCTGAGCGACTTTGCAGGCTGTTAGAATGACTTAGGATAAAATTTTTCGTTAAGAGCCATATCAAACCTGTCCGAGCGCAGCGAGTTTTTGATATGGCTCTTGCTTTTAGAAAAATTTCAGCCTCTTAGACATTCTTGCAGCCGGAAACCGGAGCTCAGAAGGCAGGACAGCGGACTCCCGCATATACTAATCAAAACCCTCTTCCGGAGCCGTCCTTCCCATGCCCGACTGCCCTTTTAATCCCGCCGCTGAAAACATAGCCGATCTGATCTACCGCTTCGGATCTCTGCAATCTGAACGCTGGAACAACACGTCCTCCCTGTGTGCAGACTATGTGAGCAGCGATTATATCATTCTCCATATGCCTCTCACTCCTGATGCCGTATCCATGCGTGTACACCCCTACTATATGATTCCCTCGCTGTTTTCCCCTTTGGATTACAATGCCATGGAGGCATCAGGAATCCTCTCAGCCTTTAACTCCCCTGCACTTAACAACCAGGGAAAGGGCGTTCTCATTGGCCTGGTAGACACAGGAATTGATTACCGCTCTCCCCTATTTCAAAATCCCGACGGCACGACCCGTATTGCCGGAATCTGGGATCAGTCGGTTCCCATCGAGGAAGATGTACTGCCAGCCGGTGTGCCGGATTACTATCCAATGGGAGGATCCTCCTACGGCACGGAATACACCAGAGAACAGATCAACGAAGCTCTCGCCTCTGACGATCCCCTCTCCCTGGTTCCCACACAAGATACTATAGGACACGGCACCTTTCTGGCCGGACTGGCTGCAGGCAGCTCCATACCTCAGGAGGATTTTACGGGAGCAGCGCCAGAGGCAGAACTGGCAGTTGTAAAATTAAAGCCTGCAAAAAAATATCTCCGCGACTTCTATCTGATCCCTTCGGATGCTCCCGCCTTTCAGGAAAATGATATTATGATGGGGATCAAATACCTGCGCATGATGGCAGACCGTCTTAAAAAGCCTCTGGTGATCCTTCTGGCTATGGGTTCAAACTCCGGTAGCCATATCGGCACCTCCCCATTAAGCCAGGTCACTCAGAATTACAGCGGTTTTTGGCATCATCACCGTTATTGCAGGCGGAAATGAAACCGGAGCGGCCCATCATTTTTACGCTTCAATCCCTGCGGGCACTGAATATGAAGATGTGGAAATCAGAGTGGGAAAAGAAGAAGCAGAACGCGGCTTCGTGCTGGAGCTGTGGGCTGCGGACGCTGATACCTACACCGTGGGCTTTATCTCTCCCAGCGGAGAGCGGATCAGCCGTATCCCTATTATCGCCAATAATGAAACTTCTATCCCTTTTCTTTTAGACGCTACAACTATCACTGTAAACTACCAGCTCATTGAGGCCGAATCCGGCAGCCAGCTGATTTTCATGCGCTTCCAGACGCCCGCAGCCGGTATCTGGACGGTGCGTGTATACAATACGCAGCGTTTTAAGGGAACCTTCCATATGTGGCTTCCTGTACAGGGAATGATTTCCGAGGAAACCGTCTTTCTGCGTCCCGATCCCTACTGCACCATCACTGTTCCCGGCAACTCCCGGCTTCCCATTACCGTAGGCGCCTATGATACGTCCACCGGAGGCATCTACATCCACTCCAGCCGCGGCTTTACTCCCAATCAGATCGTCAAACCGGAGCTGGCCGCTCCGGGCGTCAACATCCTTGGCCCTTCCGTCGGCAGAAAGCCAGGAAGTGATACGCCCATGACAACGCGCACCGGAACCTCGGCAGCGGCGGCAATCACCGCTGGAGCGGCCGCCAATCTTTTAGGCTGGGGCATTGTAGAAGGAAACTATCCTACCATGAGCGAGGCATCTGTAAAAAGCTACCTTATACGGGGAGCACAAAGAAATCCAGCGCTCACATACCCGAACCGTGAGTTTGGATATGGAACGCTGGATCTGTTTCAAACCTTTCTTCGTCTGCGGGAATAGCCATCCTGCAGCATGAGGGCAATATTGTATGCCAAACGCTAACCTCTCATCTGCACCAGAGGTCCTCCATTTTTTTCCAGATACGGCCTGGTAACTACCACGGAACCAATATTGGGATCTTTGGGGATCTCATACATGATATCCAGCATGAACTCCTCCAAAATTGCCCGCAGCGCTCTGGCTCCGGTGCCGCGCCGGATTGCTTCCTCTGCAATCCACTCCAGAGCATCATCCTCAAAGACCAGCTTCACCTCATCCAGTGCCAGAAGCTTCTCATACTGGCGGAGAATAGCATTTTTCGGCTCCTGCAGAATACGGATCATCATATCCTTATCCAGTCCCTTTAACGTTACCGTTATGGGAAGACGGCCCAAAAACTCCGGAATCATGCCGAAGGTTCTCAGATCCTCGTTGGTTACATGGCTCAAAATGTCAGGATCATGATCAAAGGAATCCTTAAGCACTGCTCCAAAGCCCATGGCGGACTTCTTCGCAAGACGCTCCTTAATGATCCCCTCAAGGTCAGGGAACGCGCCTCCGCAGATAAACAGGATGTTGTCTGTATTTACCGTTGCCATGGGGGTCATGGCATTTTTCTGATTGGAGCCTACAGGTACCTCCACTGTGCTTCCTTCCAAAAGCTTTAAAAGCTCCTGCTGAACAGATTCACCGCTTACATCCCTGGTATTGGTCTGCTTCTTTTTGGCAATCTTATCAATTTCATCAATAAAGATAATCCCCTTCTGGGCCCGCTCCACATCATTGCCTGCAGCCGCCAGAAGCTTGGATACCACACTTTCGATGTCATCGCCAATATATCCGGCCTCTGTCAGAGAGGTAGCGTCTGCGATCGCTAACGGTACATCTAAAAGCTTTGCAAGCGTCTTTACCAGATAAGTCTTTCCGCTGCCCGTCGGTCCGATCATCAAAATGTTGGACTTTTCAATCACAATATCGTCACTGTCAGAGCCTTCTTTTCCCAGAAATGCTCTCTTATAATGGTTATATACGGCCACTGCCATAACCTTTTTAGCCTTTTCCTGTCCGATCACATAGGCATCCAGCTTTTCCTTAATCACATGAGGCGCAGGTATATCCTTCATGGTAAGCTGAGGCTGAGGCTCCTTACTCTTTTTAAGCTTCTGCTTTTTTTGGGGATCTCAGCCTTTGGAGGCATCTGGGACAGATCATTAAAGTTCAGATTCATATAGGGCATATTGGGAATCTGAGAAAGATCCATCCCGTTTTTCATCACAGAATCAAAAGCCTTCTGCATACAGTCATGGCACAGGTTCATGCCTCCCGGCATGGAAATCATGGGGCCCGTTTTACTCTCCGGCCTGCGGCACATATAGCAGACCTTTTCATATCCCTCATCCTCGATCCTTTCCTTCGGACCGGGAAACGTCATTTTTCTCTATCTCTTTCTCTTCCAATGTAAATCTCCTCTCTCATGGGCAATATAAACTATTGCTGCCCGGATACCGCTGCCTGTTCCTCCGCAGGCATTGCTGCCAGTGTTACGGTAACCGTCAGCTCCTGGTACACTCCGTCGATCTGTCTCTGAACAGTCAGTTCTACCTGCTCTCCGGCCCGGTAGCCTGCTAAAATCTCCTGAAGGCCCTCCATGTTCCGCACGGTCTGGCCATCTAATTTGGTAATAATATCCTTCTCCCACAGCTCAGAGGAGGCTGCTGCGCCGGACTCCAGGATCTTATATACATAAGCGCCTCTCGGCATGCCAAAGGTCTTTGCCGCATTTTCATCTACATTCGTTCCCTGGATTCCCAGATATCCCCTTTCCGCCTCAGGAATATCAACCTTTGATCTGCGCTTTGTAAGCTGGTCAATAATATCCTGGGATTTTGAAATAGGGATGGCATAACCAATGCCCTCTACCTCGGTAGAAGCATATTTTGCCGCATTAATCCCAACTAGCTCACCCTTCATATTTAAAAGAGCGCCGCCGCTGTTTCCAGGATTGATCGCCGCATCTGTCTGAAGAAGTACGCGGGTATTTCCCTCTTCCGTCTGCACTTCCCGGTTTATGGCGCTGATATAGCCGACTGTCACAGACTGGCCGTAACCAAGGGCATTTCCAATGGCGATCACACCCTGTCCCGGCTTTAATTCATCCGAGTTTCCCACAACTGCCGGATGGATCTGCGCTTTGGTTTCTTCTTTAATCTGATCTAAAGGAATGGCAATCACTGCCAGATCCGTTTCCGGATCCGTTCCCTTTGTCACAGCATCTACCGTTTCCTCATCAATAAATGTAACCTTTAAGGATGTGGCTTCCTCCACCACATGATTATTCGTTACAATGAGAAGCTCTGTCTCATTTTCCCCGATAATAATGCCCGATCCGCTGCTTGGCACCTCATAGGTCTGTCCGCCCAGTCCGCCGCCGAAAAACCAGTCATAGCCGAAATCACGGCTCTGATATACGGCTGTGCTTGTGATAGCCACTACCGAAGGCATTGCCTCCTCCACGATGACAGACACATCTGTAACCGGAGCAGCGATATAAGACGGCGTCGCAGTTTCGGGCCCGGCGAACGGATCTGCCGGAGGCTTTTGCCCTTCGGGCGCCTTCCAGTCCCCTGCTTCCGGTTCCCCTGAAACAATGGCATACAGATTCTTAAAAACGCCGGAGGACGCGATCTGTACTCCCACCATCACACCTCCTGCAATGGTACCAAACAGCAGCGCCCCCGCTGTGATCCAGGCTGCCTTCTTTAAAATGCCTCCCTTTTTAGGTCTCTCTTCTTCAGGCTCTCTATTCCAATTACGATCCTTATCTTCTTCGTACATTTGCTGTATCTCCTTCCTTCACTTATGTGACTATCTTATAATGAAACAGAAAAAATATCAAATAAATAATTGATAAACAAACCGCCGGGGAAATCGTCATTTTTCCCCGGCGGTCTGCCGTATCATCCCTTATTCTCAGGCTCCCGGACCGATAATTACATCGTTTTCCGGATTTCCTTCAATAATCACATTTCCTGCTCCGGGTATAACTCCTGAGGCGGAAGACTCCGTCTGTCCCGGTTTTGACTGTCCTGCTCCGGAATTGACCGGACTTGTCTGAGAAGGCTGAGACGCTGCTCCAGGCCCGCTGTCTGCATCTCCCGATTCAACTGCACCGGGTCCCTCAGAGCCTGCATCTGTACCCTTAGCGGGCTTTGTCACTGCTTCCGTCGTGGCAGAAGGCAGTGTCCCGCTGGGTACTGTCGGCTTCAGGCTGCCCGAAGACTCTGTCGATGCTCCCGGCTTTGACTGGCCTGAATGCGTGCTGCCGGAGGACTCAGACGGGAGCATCCCAGGACCGTAATTCTCCGGCGGATCGATCACATTTCCGTTCTCGTCTGTCTCAAGCTCCAGTCCCCACGGATATTCACCATCAATCACATCCTCATTCCCATGCTTCAGCTCGCTGCTGCCCTCGGAGGTTTCAGTAGTCCCTTTTTCTTTCGTTTCTTCCTTTGTCTGAGCTGCCGTAGTAGCCTTCGGCACATAGCCTCCGTCTGTTCCCACGCTCTCGACAGGCTTTCCTTCCTTGTACATACCAGTATCAGCTGAAATTTTGGCGCTGATCTTTTTTACCATTTCACTTGGTACATAATTCTCATCATCGAATAAGAACTGATGAAGCTTGATCACATTGCTCTCCAATGTCTGTGGAATGACGCAGGCACCCTTTTTGCCCAAAATCCCGTCACTTCTGGCCTCTGGGAATCCTGCTGTAGCTGCAATGTGGTATTTGGTAAGGTTTTTAGCCATAGGAATCATATCATTTAAGGTAATACTGGTAAGGATCTGCGGAAATACCACTTCCATTACATTATTTACAACTGCAAAGTCCGCTTTCTTCAGCTTATCAAAACTGAGCTCGATCACCTTTCTCTGGCGCTCTGTACGGGCATAATCCGTATCCATCTTGCGCAGTCTGGCATACGCTACCGCCTGAACACCGTCCAGATGGTTCGGGCCGGCCTTCTTTAAATGATGGGAACCGACTCCGGTGGATTCTACCGTTTCTGTAATATAAGAATTGATATAGTAAAACTCTGCCTTGCTCAGCTCTACATCCACACCGCCCAGAATGTTGATGGAATCTGCCACAGCCTTCCAGTTAAAAGTCGCATAATCATCAATCTGTAAATCCAGATTCCGGTTCAGGGCCCTACCGCCTGCTTTGGGCCGCCTCTGGAATAAGCTAAATTGATCTTATTATAGGAATTTTTCTCGTCTATGTTCAGATAGGTATCTCTGAATACGCTCACCAGCTTGATGGCGCCCGTCTCCTGATTGACTGTACAGAGTATGATAACATCAGACATATTCCCCTTGCCTACAGAGTTGTTCCGGCTGTCCACGCCGAAAAGAGCCACAGTCCAGTACCCCTTCATCTGCTCCTCTTTTTCCACAGAAATATAGGGATTTGTCATATCTGCCTGATTAAACTCCGTATCCGTCTGCATATTGGACCACATCCGCTTTCCCCACCAGACACAGCCAATAACTGCAAAAGCCGTAATCTGAGCTGCGATCAGAAGGATAAGCCCCCTGAGGGTAAGTCCGCCAAAAAACCGCTTTGGCCCGCCGCTGCCTCTGCCGCCTGCCCGTCTGCTGCGGACTTTATCCGTACTTCGTCCCGCTCTGTACCCTGTGCTTTTTTCGCGCTCTGGAACGGTTCTCCGGCCGGTACTCTCCCTGTGGCTTCCCGCCCCAAACTCTATTTCCTCTTCTTCGTCAAAATCACTGTCCAGATCCATATAGGAATCCTCTTTCCTGCTCTCTGCGGAAAGCGGTGCTTCGTCTGGGACGTTTTCCCTCTGTCTCAGCCTGACGGAAGGCAGGGACAAAGGTATGACCTGTGTTCCCTGCCTTTGGCCTGCGTGCTTCCTGTTCTTCCTCCGGATCAAATCCGAACTCAAATTCATCGCGATTCATATGTTCATCCTCACTGCATCAGTATGCATTTTTATTGATAAAGCCTTTAAAGATTGTCAAAAACATAATCTTAAAATCAAAACCAAGGCTCCAGTTTTCGATGTAATACAGATCGTGCTCGATCCGCTTGGTAATGGAAGTGTCCCCCGATAGCCGTTTACCTGAGCCCAGCCTGTCAGCCCGGGCCGCACCTGATGCTTGATCATATAGCGGGGAATCTCCTCCTTGAACTTTTCCACAAACAGCGGCCGCTCCGGCCTTGGCCCTACCAGACTCATATCCCCGATCAGGATATTGTAAAACTGGGGCATCTCGTCAATACTGGTTTTCGTATAAAGCGGCCCACCGGCGTTACCCTTGGGTCATGGGGCGTAGTCCAGCGTGTTTTTTCCTTTCCCGGATCCTGGACCTCCATAGAACGGAACTTGTACATCTTAAAGGGCCTGTTGTGGAGGCCGATCCGCTCCTGACTGTAGAAAATGGGGCCCGGAGAGGTCAGCTTTATGAGCCCTGCCGTAAGGAGCATCACCGGAGAGAACAAAAGAAGGCCGAAAAGAGCTCCTCCAATGTCCACAATCCGCTTTACCGTAGCGTTAAATACGTTCGTCAGAGGCACATGGCGGATATGGATCACCGGCAGTCCCTGAAGATCCTCCATATAGGGAATCGTAGGTATAATATTATTGTAATCCGGAATGAATTTGGTATGAACGCCGGATTTCTCACAGACTGCCACGATTGATTCCAGATTTGAATACTCATTGATACTCAGGGTAATGGCAATTTCATCCAGCGTATTTGCTGCCAGAACGCTTTCCAGCTGGTTTATGGTTCCCAGGATCCTGACATTTTTATAGGCATATCCTGACGGTCTGCCGTCATCCAGGATCCCCTGGATATGATATCCCCACTCAGGATTTAAAGCCACCCGGTCAATAAAGCCTTCCGCCGCCCGGCTGTAGCCCACTAAAAGGATGTGCTTCTGATTATAGCCGTTGGTGCGCAGAGAGCGCAGAAAAAGGCGGATCGCCATACGTTCCGCTTCCAGCAAAAGGATATTTAAAACGAAAAAGCAAAGAAGCATCCTGGTGGAGAAATATCCCAGGTGGATAATGATATTTCTTCCGCCAAACAGGATCAGCGTAAAGAACATAAGGCCGATCACATTGGCCTTGCAGATGTTGGCAAACTCTGATCTGCGTCCCTGGATCCGCTTCGGCACATAAAGGTGAAAACAGGCATTTAACACCAGATACACCGGTATGATAAATATAAGCGCCGCAAAATAAACGGGCGGTTCCAGAGTTTTCACATTGTATTCCAGAGGGATCACTTTTCCGCTGACTATGATCAGCCAGGCAAGAAAATATGCCAGAACCGTCATAACCACATCCAAAAGGACATGAATCCGGTTCAGCTTCTTTTGATTATCTTTTATCATGGAAAATCACCTGATATTCAGTCTCATCCGGCAGAACCCTTTCTTCAGGCACTCTGCCGGGTGCTCCTATTATAGCTTATTTAAACTCAAGATTCTATAACATTTATCTTAAAATATGATAAAATTCGCCTTTTTACTTCCTTTTTTCCAGCTGCCTTAAGGAAAATTCGTAGAAATATAGAAGAGTACCTGTAAATAATTCCCATTCGATTGCCAGATAGTTTTTCAAATGCTCCGGTCTGTATCCTACCTTTTTACATTTCCCTGCTGTTGCCAACCCTTCCTTCACGCCTGCAAGATAATCCGCTCCAAAGCCGCGCTTTTTAAAAAACAGATATTTCACAGTCATTCCTGCTCCAATGGGGGACGTTGACAAGCAGCTGCAGGAAAGGCATATTTTTATAATTTAGGTAAATATTATTCCGGGCCGCCAGCCGCACCTTAAAGGAATTATACTTGGAACCGCTGGTGCCGCTGCCCACATGGTACACAACTGCGTGAGGACAGTAAACATTATCATAGCCTGCAATCCTGGCCCGGTAGCCTACGTCAATGTCCTCTAAATAAGCAAAATGCATCTCGTCAAAATACCCGATTTTTTCAAAGATCTCCCTGCGGTAAATAGCAGCTCCGGCGCAGGCGGAAAAGACTCTGCAGGGGTGGCTGTAGCCCCCGGAGGAACGTCCTACGCCCCTCTGATACGCCCAGCCAAGGAGGCTGTACATATCTCCTGCATCATCCATCTTATCCTTGTGATACATCTGGATCATCTTGCTGCTGACAGAAAAAATCTTAGGCGACCTCTCAATGGCCTTAACCATTTCACCGGGATATGGCAGTCCGGCTCTGTATCATTGTTTAACAGAAGCACATAGGGCGTCTTTGCCGCCCTGATCCCCACATTAACCGCCCCGGAAAAACCGGTATTGGTATCCAGAAAAATCGTGGGGATCTGATGCTCCTTAAGCCACTCCACACTGCCGTCCGTGGAGCCGTTGTCCACCACCAGGATCTGAAATTTGTGGTAAATCTGCAGCTCCAGCGCCTTAAAGCAGGGTTCCATGAATTTTAATCCGTTATAATTGGGTATGATCACAGTGACCTTGATTCGATTGCTCATTTTCCTTCCTTTTCCTCCGGCCCATAGGCATCGTACACAGACAGGTCATAGGGTTCTCCGATCTTCTCCTTCAAGAGATCACGAAGGGCAAAATTAGACTTGCGGAGCGTGAGATTGGGGTTGTAGTAAGGATCTCCCTGCTCCAGGATCTCCGGCCATTTTTTATGGAACATGGCAACCTCCCGGTTAAAGCGGGCCACCTTTTCCGGCGTGTCCTCCAATCCCCTGGACTTGGATTCATAGTGGTAAAGGCAGGCATAAGGCGCATATACTACCAGTTTCCCAGCGCCCGCACTTTCATACAGTAATCAATATCATTAAAGGCGACTGCCAGCTCTGTGCTTAAGCCTCCCACAGTCTCAAAGACGGATTTCTTTGTCATCAGACAGGCTGCAGTGACTGCGCTGTAGTCCTGTGCACACATGGCACGGTGGAAGTAGCTGTTCTCAGCCTTGTGAAGGCCGATAAAGGTATGGCCCGCAATCCCGCCAAAGCCCACTACCACGCCTGCATGCTGGATGGTGTCATCTGCATAAAGCAGTCTTGCTCCCACGATCCCCACATCCTCACGCTGGCAGAAGCCCAGCATCTCCTTTATGCTGTCCGGCTCTAAAAGCTCTGTATCATTATTTAACAAAAGAAGATACTCGCCGGATGCAAAGGATGCTCCGAAATTATTGATGGCTGAATAGTTAAAGCCCTCCTTCCATGTCACTACCTTAACATTGGAATGAGCCTCCTGAAGCTTTTATAATATGCAAAGGTCTCCGGACTGGTACTGTTGTTCTCCACAACGATAAATTCCAGATTCTGATAGGTGGAACGCTCCATCAGAGAACGGATACAGGTATCCAGATCCTGGCTGTGGTCTTTATTGGGAATGATCACAGACACAAGGGGTTCTCCCTGAATCTTAAAATGCGTGTGGTAAATGCCGTAATCCACACCCTTTTCCACGGATTCTGCCGGGATTCCCACTCGCTCATAGTGAGCCATAACCGCTCTGGAGCCTGCCTCGAAAGCGTACATCTTACTTTCCGGATTGCTGGCTGTGGACCCTGATGGCAGCGCCAGTGGTAGAGCACCTTTGGAATATGAACGATTTTGGCGGCTTTTTCCGTACACCGGAAAATAAAATCATAATCCTGAGCACCGTCAAACTCCTTCCTAAAAGCCTCCCACCTGATCCAAAAGGCTCTTTTTTACTACAAACAGATGGCAGATATAATTGACACTGGTAAGAAGATCCGGGTTAAAATCAGGCTTGAAATGCGGATCAAACAGCGCCTTTCCATCCATATCCAGCTTATCCTCATCGGAATAAAGGACTTCACAGTCCGGATGCTCGTTGACTGCCTTTACCACCTCATAAAAGGCGTGCTCCGGAAGGGTATCGTCGTGATCAGCCATGATCACAAAATCGCCGGAAGCCATTTCAAGAGCCGCATTGGTATTGCCGGAAATGCCCCTGTTTCCGCCCAGCACCGCATAGCGTACTCTGGGATCCTTCTGGGCGTAGCGCTTTAATACCCGTTCCACGCTCTGTCCTCTGGGACTGCCGTCTGCAATGCACAGCTCCCAGTTGGTATAGGTCTGATCAATGATGGAATCGATCATTTCCCGAAGATAATGCTCCGGGGTGCGGTAGACGGGTATAACCACAGAAAGAAGGGGCTCATATTCAAAACGCGCTTCCCTCTGGACCTTTAACCTCCTCTGTGGGCTTTGTAAGCTCATACCACTCGCTGTAGTCATAGTCATTATCAAGGCCCTGAAGCTTGTGACAGGACTTCTTTATCAGAGCCTTAAGTCCATTTTCCTTCCAGAAATCTGCAGCCACACGGACGGTCTCCATGTTCATCAGGTCCTTAATCTTTTCCATCCGCTTATGAGCCACGCTGGAACGCTTTGCGATCAGCTCTTCATTATACTTGATCTTTGCCTGGCGTCCCTCACAGCGGATCAAAAGCCAGTAGGTCTTTCCTCTCTCATAGGGGAACTGGATGTCAAAGCCAAAGTCCCTGTCATACGTCTTTTTGAAATAAATCTGGCTCACATCATCTCTTCTGGTCGTAACCAGCTTATATTTCACCGGGTTATGGCGTTCATCCTCTACCCGGAAGGTCGCCCTGCTTTCCGGAGATTTTCCCAAAACCCATCCGTTTAATGTAATGGAATTTTCACGGATCCGCACAATGTCTATCTTATACTTCATCCTTTTTTCCTTCCTCTTTCTCTTCCGGCTTCTCATCAAAATTCAGGCGCTCCGCTTCAATCACCAGAGGCCGCTTCATGACTCTCTGATTGATGCTCATAATGTATTCGCCCAGAAAACCGATGAAAAAGAGCTGGACAGAGCCCAGAAACAGCATACCGATCAGCATGGGAGCCATACCGGCCGGAAAACGGTCCCACCAGATCAGCTTCATTACCAGATAAACAAGAGCGATCAGCATACTGACCGCGGCGCAGACCCCTCCGAAAATCGTAGCAAGGCGCAGCCCCTCTTTTGTATAGGAAGTAACGCTTAACATGGCTGCGTCGTAAAGGCGGTAAAAGTTATTATGCGTCTTTCCTGCCCTTCTCTTTGGCTGCTCGTAGGAATCTCCTTGCGCTTATAGCCAAGCTCTGCCACAATCCCCGCAAAAGGGCGTAGGATCATCCAGACGGCGCAGGATTTCAATAAACTCCCTGTCATAAAGGCCGGAGCCGGTAAAATGCTCGATCTGCTCCACATCTGACAGCTTTTTGATGGTCTTGTAGTAGCAGGTACGGAGCCAGTACATAAATTTGTTCTCCTGACTGCTGGTCTTGATCCCGATTACGATCTTGTAGCCGTTTTCCCACTCACGGACGTATTTGGGAATCATTTCCACCGGATCCTGGAAATCTGCCACCATTTCAATGACGCAGTCTCCTGTCACCTGGAGCATACCATAGTAGGGGGAGTTAAACTGTCCGAAATTGCGGGCATTAAAAATCGCCTTGATCTTCGGATCACTGCTGCACAGAGTCCGCAGCACCTCCCTCGTTCCGTCCGTCGAATCATTGTCAATAAAGACCAGTTCGTAATCGTACTGGGGAAGTTCATTTTTCAGGATATCTGTTACCGCCTGGCTGATGGGCCCTACATTTTGGACCTCATTGTAGCAGGGGATCAATATGCTGATCTTTTTCATTTGGATGTACATCTCTTTCTAAAATAATCTTGTAATGGTTTATGGGAGCATCTGGCGGATGCCCTGGGAAAAGGAATACGCTTCCTTAAAGCCTCCGGTCAAGGCCGCCAGCTTCTCTACGGAAGGCCGCACAGACAAGGCCCCTTCCTTTGCCTGAACAAAGGAGCCGTATTCCAGACTTCCTCTTCCTCCCGCCTCTTTCCAGACCTCCTCCACACAGGATCGCAATACCCGCGTATCCCTGCTGGCAACATTGACAATCTCGCTGATTTTCGGGCTGTCCTTTTCAGACGGAAGATGGCGGTACAATTCATATACTGCCTGAACTGCGTCTTCTATATACATAAAGTTCCACTGATGAAGGCAGGCGCTTAGGGAAACGCTCTTTCCCTGGGGCAGCTCCCGCACCAGAGTGGAGATGATCGACCAGGGGTGATCCCCGGGGCCGTAGACGCTGAAAAACCGCAGATGGAAATAGTGAAGCCCCAGCTCTTTGCACAGAGGAGCCGCCTTCTGGTAAAATTCCCACTTGGCCTTTCCATACTGGTTAATGGGGCGCATTCCCTGTCCTCAGACATGATTCCGTCCGTAAGTCCATACTCCACCCGGGAGCCTGCATCCATAAAACAGAGCAGGAAAGGGCCTTTGCAGCCCGGATACATTCCAGAGAACCTGCCACATTTTTGGCCTGAACTTCCGGAGAATCAATCTCCTGACGGTTTACACCGCCCCAGGCAAAATGGAAAAATGCGTCTGCAGAACCAATCTGTGAAACACAGTCTCCGGCCCGGTCCATGGACCAGGGAACGATGTGCAGGTTTTCGTGAACCGGAAGTGCCCTTAAGATTAGGGAATCCGGACGGGACAGGGCAAAACCTCTGCCCCTTCTCTCAAAACAGGGTCGCAAGGTAACTGCCGATAAAGCCGGTTGCCCCTGTGATAACGATTCTCATAAGCTGTCCTCCTAGAGCATTTCCAGATGATTGGAACGCATGGCCCGGATCTCCACCTCAGGACCAAATTTCTCCCGGATCAGGGCCGCAATCTCATCCGTATAGCCGGGAGCAGTGATAATGACGGCGTCCACCGGATGCTCCTCAAAATAGGACGGGGCTACGATGGGAAGATGGGAGGCCGGAGCAAATTTTCCCTGTTTAAAGGGAGCGGAATCAATGATATACTCTGCCTTCTTTCCAAGGCTGGTTGTAGCTGCCAGCGTAAAGCCCTGATGACTGGCTCCCCAGATGGCTGCTTTTTTCTTCCAGGCATCCAGATACTTCATATAGGTATCCATCTCCCGGCGCAGATTCACATAGCAGTCCAGCAGATTGCCTGTTTCCATCTGGGGACGCTTGCGCACAATAACGGCAAGCGTATCCCTGTTTATCACCTCTGCTTCCTCTACCACAAAGCCCGTACGCTCCAGCAGGGAAGTCAGCGTATCAAAGGTATAGTAGGCAATGTGATCCCGGATCAGCTCATAATAGCTGCTGTGATCCATAATATACTCAAAGCTTGGAACGGTAAGAAGTCCCATCCCGTCATCTTCCAGATTATTGTAAATACAGCGCAGCATCCCTGCCGGATCCGGCTGATGCTCCAGAAAATTAAAAGATAAAAATACATCATAAAAGCCGCCTGGGATCACCGTATCCGCATGTTCTGTAAATCCCTGCTCCACTGCAAGGCCCTGAGCCCTGGCAAGCTTAACCAGCGCCGGATCATGCTCAATCCCGTGACCCTCTACCGGAAATTCCTCTAATACTTTTAAAAATTCTCCCTGTCCGCAGCCTACCTCGATAAACCGCTTTCCTTCTAAATGGTAAGTTTCGATCAGGTGCCTGTACTGTTTTCTGCGCAGCTCCGCCATAGTGGTGGAATATCCTCCGGCGCGAATCACATCCCGGTAATAATCCACCGGCTCGCAGTCAAACTGCACCAAGCCGCAGCCCATGCACTGGCAGAGATCCAGAGTAAGCCCTGATCCTCATCTACATGATCTTTATCCGGCATATGCTGGGCAGAAGCCGGCATATTGTCCAGCGTAAGAAGCGGCGTCTCCCATAAAGGAGCACCGCAGGCAATACAACGTTTCATCTAAATTTCTCCTTTTTTCTCCTGTACCATCCGGCGGATCCCCTCCGAAAAAGGAATCTGCTGGGTAAAGCCCACTGCTGCCTTTAATTTCGTCAATTCCGGCATCAGCGATACCATGCCCTCCGCATTGGGCGGCCTGTCTCCGAAATGATAGCTTCCCAGACTGCCGCAGAGCCGGTGCAGCTCTTCTATATAATCCCGCAGCGGGCGGGTATCTTCCCCCGCCACATTATACACGCCGGCCGGTGCTTTGCCAAGAAGAAGTTTTACCAGCAGCTCTGCGGCTTCGGTCACATAGAGGAAATTCCACTGCTGGGTACAGGGTCCCATTTCCATATGGCCTCCCTTTAAAAAGGTGTCAATGCAGGTGGAAATCAAAGACCATGGGTGATCTCCCGGGCCATAGACGCTGAAAATACGGGTATGGATATAATCCATGTGAAGCTGGCCGGCCTGTTCCCCGGCCTGTCGGCAGACCAGCACCTTATCCTTGCCGTACTCAGATACCGGATGGCAGGGCTGATCCTCCCTCATGGGAGAATCGCAGATCCCGTACTCCGCCTGAGAGCCTGAAAAAAGGAACCGGCTGCAGCCAAGGGCTCCTGCTGTTCTGACAGCCGAAAGCGCATAGCCGATGTTTTTCGCCTGAAGAGCCGGATCCTGCCGGTTGGCGCTTCCCGCTCCCTCCCAGCCAAGATGCAGCCAGGCAGAAGCGTCTGTGATATCCATCTCCTTCAGGCGTTCTATCTCGTTTAAATTACATTCCAGAATCCTTACGCTTCCCACAGCCCCCTCTCTCCGGCCTTCCTGTCCATTAAGAGGCAGCGCCTTTAAAAAGGACAGGCCCGCTGAACCGGGCCGTGCCACAGCATACACCTTCTGTCCCTGTTTTAAAAGTTCCTCCACTACAGCCCTTCCGATAAAGCTGGTAGCTCCTGTGACGATCACTGCCATATGGCTGTCTCCTTTTCTGTCTGTTGTTCTGCCGGTTCTCCCAACCGGGAATTATTCCCTGATTCTGGGAATGATCATATTCCGATCCATCTCCTCCTCAGGAAGGAAGGGAGCCAGATCCTCCAAAGGCGGGGATACCAGAGTTCCGTCCGGCAGCCTCTTGGCTGAGGACTTTGGCTCAAAGTTCTGATCCATGGATACAAAGATCTCGCAGATCACCGGGCCTTCGACAGCCAGCGTCTGCTCCACTGCTTTTGCAAGCTCACTGTTGTGCTCTGCCTTTATATAAGGATATCCGTAGGCGCCTGCCAGCTTTTCCATATCCGGGAAACTTAAATCCCCGCTGTCCACTCCGATGCCGATCAAAGGCTCTCCGAAGAAATTCTTCTGGGTCTGGCGGATGGAATGATAGCCGCCGTTATTGATTAAGAATATTTTAATTCCCATTTTATGGTGAATGATGGTCTGAAGCTCCTGAAGGTTCATCTGGATACTTCCATCACCCGTTACAAGGATCAGATCCTCTCCGGAGCGATCCCTTCCCTGGCTGTAGCAGCGGCTGTCTCTGGAGGCAGTCCAGGCGCCAATAGCGGCTGGCAGATCATATCCCATGGCTGCTACGGCAGAATTGGTGATAAACCGCTGTCCCTTCTTGATCACATACGCATGACCGCCTACCACGCAGGCAGAACCATTTCCCACTACCGTAATCTGGTCTTCCTTTAAGCGGCTGCTGATGGCCTGGATGGCCGCATAGACATTAGCCGGCTCCTGATCGGTGAAATTCCAGTGTTTTTCCTGTACCACCGGATAGGTTTCCTTCCACATCCTGCAGGTCTCTGCTCCAGCTCATGCCCGGAAGACCTCTCCGCCTCCAAAGAGCTGCTTTTCTCCCTTTTTGCTCAGGCTTTCAGCCAGCTGGTTTCCTTCTTTTTCCAGAATTTCATCCAACGCTCCGTCCAGCTGCTCCAGCAGATCCTTCGCATCTGCATGAACCGCCAGATCTGCATGCACCGAAGGCTTCTTTAATTCTTCACTGTCAATATCATTTGCGATCACAAAGGCGGCTCTGGCCCAGGTCTTATAATTGTAGCCCACCTGCCGGATACTCAGACGGCTTCCCACAGACAGCACCAGATCGCTGTTCTGAATGGCAGTTTCCAGCCCGGTCGCCCATATTGCCGGCCCGTCCTGTATACAGCGGATGCTCATCCCAGATGCAGTCCTCACTGTCCCAGCCTGTAATCACGGGAATACCAAGCTTCTCTGCCACCCGCATAAACACATCATGGGCTCCGGCGATGCGGATGCCGTTTCCCGCATTGATCACCGGACGCTTTGCAGCCCGGATCTTTGAAAGGATCAGATCAGCTTCCCTGCTCACCTCGCACGGAAGCAGCTGACGCTTCTCACCCTTTCCGGCCTCATCCTCAGGAATAGCATGGATATTTCCCATTGTCCCCCAGCCGGTTCCGCCATTTTCATAATCCTCCGGATCAAAGCCCTCCAGATCCTCCGTTTCCACAAAAGCCCCCTGGACATTCAGCGGAATATCCAGCCAGCAGGGTCCGGGACGGCCGGACTTTGCCAGATACAAGGCTTTTTCCAGACAATACCGGATTCTCATGGGATCGATCACCATTTCCGAATACTTTGTCATGCAGTCAATGGACTTACAGATATCAAACTCCTGATCTCCCATTGCCCGGATTCCCAGACCGGACCATCTGGCTGTGGTATCGTAGCGCACCTGACCGGAGAGAACCAACATGGGAATGGAATCCAGCCACCCTCCCAATACGCCTGTAATCGCATTGGTGCCGCCGGGACCTGTGGTAACGCACAGAGCGGCAATCTCATTGTGAATCCGTGCGTAGGCCTCTGCCGCTATAGCGCAGGCCTGCTCATGGTGATCATAGATGCAGCAAAGCCCTTCCTGATGGCCCAGGGCATCGTCCAGATGCATCGCTCCGCCGCCTGTTACCATAAATGCCTGACGGATTCCCGCCTTTACAAGCATTTCCGAAATATAATTTGAAACCTTTATTCTCATATCTTCTCCTTTGCCGTACCGCAATCCGATATCAAAGGGGACAGCACATCTGCCCCCAACATCATACGGTGAGTATATCACAAAACCATTAAAAAGCCTACTACCATTTTCCCTGGCAGGGGTTCCCGGCTGCCGGGAAAGTCCTTCCATTCCTTCCAGTAAGCCTCACTGGAAATCCGGCCGCTCACCCGCTATAATGAGCCTCGTAATGCAACAACGGATTTTCGGCCGACACACACATTTCAAAAGGAGAGAATTATTATTATGAAAAAACAGACAAAGCTTCTGGCTGTATTATCCACCGCAGCTCTTGCTGCAGCCCTTTCTTTTCCTGCATATGCCAAAAATGCAGGCTGGGCACAGGAAAACGGCAACTGGTACTACTTATGACTCCTATGGGGAGCCCCTTACAGACACCTGGAAAAAATCCGGCGACGACTGGTACTATCTGGATTCTGACGGAATCCGTGCCACTTCCACTCAGATTGACGAATACTATGTAGATGAAGACGGAAAACGCGTTACTATGAAATGGATTTCCGTAGAAAATGAAGATTACTGGTCTGAACAGGATGAGCCGGAGTTTCTCTACTATTATTATGGAAGAGACGGAAGAGCCTTAACCTCCACCTGGGCCTCCATTAACGGACAGTGGTATTATTTCAACGAGGATTCCATTATGGAAACCGGCTCCATTCAGGTAGACGGCTTCAATTACTATCTGGGCGAAGATGGAAGCCGTGCACCGGCTGGGTGCTTTTAGAAGATGAAACAGACGATCCGGAGATCATTGAATCCTGGTACTACTTCGATAACAGCGGAAAGCGCATCGAACATGCGGTTGATAAGAAAATAAACGGCAATTACTATACCTTTGTAGACGGAAAGATGCAGACCGGCTGGTTTAAGCTTCCCGCAGCAGAAAACGCCGCCACCGCTTCCGAGGCTGTCAAAGCCGACGCCTCCTCTATTTCCGGTTATCAGTATTATGATGAGGACGGAAAGCGTGCCTCCGGCTGGAGAACCATTGAAGGCGCTGAAGGCATCAGCGAGGAAGCCGAGGTTTACAAGTTTTACTTTAAAAACGGCGTTCCCCATCACGCTCAGTCCGGCCTGGAGCTCTTCTCCATCGACTCCAAGAAGTACGCCTTTAACACAAAGGCGAAATGCAGACCGGAAAGCAGTCTGTAAACATCGGCGACGGCGCCTCTGCCAACTTCTATTTCGGCGAAGACGGCGCTATGAAAACAGGGAAGCAGACAATCTATGACGAAGACCTGGGTGAAACCCAGAACTGGTACTTCCACACCGACGGCTCCAAAGGGACAGGGATATCACGGCATCAAGGATAACACCTCTACATTCACGGACTCCGTCAGGAGGCTGATCCCGACCTGCGTCTGGTTCCGGCTGATCTGGACGGTACTCGCTATCTGATCAATACCAACG
>SCPO01001263.1_pt1 | contig 30511 bp, 53 predicted proteins | sample 6106821 | NCBI WGS metagenome assembly SCPO01 (sample SAMN10720448, study PRJNA508395) | human gut metagenome | isolation source: Participant 2 stool, 0 month | host: Homo sapiens | collected 2017 | reverse complement strand
CTTGCGCTGCTGCAGGTGAAGCTGTTACTGATCAGGTTCTGGCTGTTAACAACGGTGAGATGAAGATCGATGTCCCGACTGTAGAGGGTGCTACTGTATCCGCAACAGTTGTTAAAGAAGGCAAAGGCAAAAAGTTATCGTTTACAAGTATAAGAGCAAACTGGCTACCATAAGAAAAATGGTCACAGACAGCTCTTTACAGAAGTTAAGATCGAAAAGATCAACGCTTAATTGAAATGATTCAAGTAGACGTATACTCCGATTCCAAAGGATGTACCACGGGAGTGGAAGTAAAGGGACATGCTGGATATGATGAGTACGGCAAAGATATTGTCTGTGGCTGTATCCGTTCTGACTGTCAATATGGCTAATTCGGTGGAGAAATTTACCGATGACAGTTTTAAGGGCAGTGTGGATGAAAAGACAGGTCAGTTTATTTTTCATTTTACCGGTACTGTAAGTGCGGAATCAAAACTCCTGATGGATTCGCTGATACTTGGACTTACCGATATCGCGGAGAGTTATGGAGATAAATACATTAAAATTCGATTCAGGGAGGTGTAACGATATGTTTAAGATGAACCTTCAGTTATTCGCTCATAAGAAAAGGTGTTGGTTCCACAAAGAACGGTCGTGATTCTGAGTCCAAGAGACTTGGTGCGAAGAGAGCAGACGGACAGTTCGTATTAAGCTGGCAATATCCTTTACAGACAGCGCGGAACAAAGATTCACCCAGGTGTGAACGTAGGACGCGGAGGAGATGATACATTATTCGCTATGGTTGACGGCGTCGTAAAGTTTGAAAGAAAGGGCAGAGACAAAAAGCAGGTTTCTGTTTACCCGAGAACAATTAACGAATAATTAAAGAAGCTCCATACGGATTGTATGGAGCTTTTTTCAGATCAGAAGGAGGTATTTATGTTTGCCGACAGTGCAAAAATTTATATCAGATCCGGAAAAGGCGGTGACGGTCATGTCAGCTTCCGCCGGGAACTTTTCGTAGCTGCTGGCGGTCCGGACGGCGGCGATGGCGGTCGCGGCGGCGATGTCATTTTGAAGTGGACGACGGACTGAATACCTGACCGATTTCCGTCATGTCCGCAAATATGTGGCTGGCGACGGAGAGCAGGGCGGAAGCGCCGCTGTCACGGCGCAGACGGCGAGGATCTGATTGTCAAGGTTCGGGAAGGAACCGTTATCAAGGATTTTGAATCCGGTAAGGTAATCGCGGATATGTCCGGCGAGAACCGCCGAGAAGTGATTTTAAAAGGTGGCAAGGGCGGTCTTGGAAATATGCACTTTGCGACCTCGACGATGCAGGTTCCGAAGTATGCACAGCCGGGACAGCCGGCACAGGAACTCTGGGTACAGCTGGAATTAAAGGTAATCGCAGATGTTGGTCTGGTTGGTTTCCCGAACGTCGGTAAATCGACCTTGCTTTCACGCGTTTCCAATGCACGTCCGAAGATTGCCAATTACCATTTCACGACGCTGAACCCGCATCTTGGCGTGGTTGATCTGCAGGATGGACAAGGCTTTGTCATGGCAGATATTCCGGGCTCATCGAGGGTGCTTCCCAGGGAATAGGTCTGGGACATGATTTCCTGCGCCATATCGAGAGAACCAAGGTTCTCGTTCATGTTGTGGATGCGGCATCCGTCGAGGGACGTGATCCGGTTGAAGATATCCGTACCATCAATGCGGAGTTAAAAGCATATAATCCGTCGCTTTTAGAGCGTCCGCAGGTGATTGCTGCCAACAAGGTAGATTCGATTTACAATACCGGCGAAGAGGACTGGGAAGACCCGGTAGAGCGCTTAAAACGCGAATTTGAGCCGGAAGGCATCCAGGTATTTGCCATTTCTGCAGTTACCGGACAGGGTGTAAAAGAGCTCCTTTACCATGTAAATGATCTGCTGAAAACGGTTGACCGCAAGCCAGTTATTTTCGAAAAAGAATTTGAGTACCAGTATCAGGGCGAGAATCTTCCATATACCGTGGAACGCAATGAAGATGGTATTTATGTGGTAGAAGGTCCGAAAATTGAAAAGATGCTTGGTTACACGAATCTGGATTCTGAAAAAGGCTTCCAGTTCTTCCAGAAATTCTTAAAAGAAACCGGTATTCTGGCTGAGCTGGAAGAGGCTGGCATCGAAGAGGGCGATACAGTTCGTATGTATGGTCTTGAATTTGATTACTATAAATAATTGACATTTACAATATTTCAAACTCAGAAATCCACACTGGATCTGAGTTTGAATTTTAACAGGAGATAGATTTTATGACAAGCAAACAGAGAGCTTATTTAAAAAGTCTGGCTATGACCATGGATCCGATCTTTCAGATTGGAAAATCCAGCCTGACGCCAGAACTGACCGCTGCCGTGGCAGAGGCGCTGGAGGCCCGCGAGTTAATTAAACTGAATATTCTGAAGAACTGCGTCGATGACGGCAATGAGCTGGCAGCCGTTCTGGCTGAGCGTACCCACGCACAGGTTGTACAGGTTATCGGCAAAAAAATCGTTCTTTATAAAGAGGCAAAGGACGAGAAGAAACGTAAGATCGTTCTGCCAAAATAAAGGGGCTGCATTCTGCGAATGAATCTCTGACAGAAAGGATACGGATGACGATGAAAAAGATCGGTATTATGGGGGGAACATTTGACCCGATCCATAATGGACATATCATGTTGGGAAGACAGGCGTATGAAGAATATGATCTTGACTGCATCTGGTATATGCCCTCCAGGATCCCGCCGCATAAAAGGATCATACGATCACAGCGGCAAAGGACCGTTTGGCAATGACTGCAGCTGCGATCGCGTCGTATCCTTATTTTAAGCTGTCTGATTTTGAACTTCGCAGGACCGGCGGAAATACCTACACAGCAGACACGCTTCGCTTATTGAAGAAGAATATCCGGATGTGGAATTTTTCTTTATCGCGGGCGCGGACTCAATTATGGACATTGAAAAATGGTATCATCCCGAATATGTTCTTCCAGCCGTCACATTTTGGCGGCAGCAAGAGAGCATGAGGCGGATCGTTCGCTGGATGAGCAGATTTCCTATTTAACCCAGAAATATCAGGCGCATATTCTGCGTCTTCACTGCCGTGAAATGGATGTTGCTTCGGCGGAGATCCGCGCGGCTTTCCGGGCGGGACACGCAGCAGACGTTCGTTCCCTGGTGCCGAAGGAAGTCTGTCAATATATCGAACAGCACGGCTTGTATCAGGAGGTAAATGTGTAATGGACGAAAGAATTACAGAGATACGGAAGCATTTGAAAAAGAAATTGAACCCGATGCGCTATGAACATACGCTGGGTGTTTCATACACATGCATGGCTCTGGCAATGCGTTACAGTGCTAATCTGGATCAGGCGGAGATGGCTGGACTTCTCCACGACTGTGCAAAGCGCTATGATGATGCGACTATCATCTGCAAATGCCGGAGCATGGCATTGAACTGACTGAAGGTGAACTGCGGGCTCCGGCTGTGATTCATGCAAAATTAGGCGCATGGATGGCAGAACACAAGTATGGTATTACCGATCCAGAGGTCTTATCTGCAATCGCCTGCCATACGACCGGAAAACCGGCGATGTCCCTGTTAGACAAGATCCTGTACGTAGCCGATTACATCTAACCGCGCCGTGATAAGGCGCCAAATCTGCCGAAGCTCCGCCGTCTTGCATTTGAAGATCTGGACGAAGCGCTGTATCAGATTCTGGACAGCACCCGCAATTATTTAAAGGAAACGGGCACGGCAGAGGATGATACAACCGAACAGACCTGGGAATACTATCATGAACGTCATGTTCATCAATAGACACATTAACAGGATTTAAATAAAATAATGAGGAGGATAATCCCCGTGGAAGCAAAAGAGCTGACCAAACTTGCCGTAAAGGCGCTGGAAGATAAAAAGGTGAAGATATTCGCGTCATTGATATTCATGGAGTATCTGTACTGGCTGATTACTTTGTCATCGCAGACGGAAGCAACGCCAGCCAGGTAAAAGCAATGGCAGATAATGTAGAGGAAGAACTCGGCAAAGCCGGTCATGAGTGCCGTCAGATCGAGGGCTATCAGACTGCCGGATGGATCCTGATGGATTACGGCGATCTGATCGTACACATTTTCTCCCGCGATGACAGACTGTTTTATGATCTGGAGCGCATCTGGAGAGATGGAAAAGTAGTTGAGAATGTGGAGGAATTGTAATAGATTTTTGTTATTTTCCCTTCATTTCTTAAATATTCCCTTTAAACCTTAAATAAGGGATCAGAATGAAGGAAATTTTTCCCTTTATATCTTAAATAAGAGTGTTAAAATGAAAAACGTGTTTTCTGTCATACCTTAAATAAGAGGTATGAAACCGGAAAGCACGTTTCCCGTTATATCTTAAATAAGGACGACGCCAAGTCAATTTTTCCCTTTATATCTTAAATATATGTAGTTTCTTTTTACTTCTGAAACATCTGATTATCTGAAAAATACCCTCTTGCAATTTAAAAAACATGATGATATAGTGGCGACAACGGTTTGGCGAATGCTGAAATGAACGGAATACCGGTACCGGAATTATGATAAAGCGCTTTATGATTTCAGGCAGGAACGTCTGAGTGAAAATTTGACTCAAAACGTTATCCGCAGAAACCGCTAATTGGAAATTCGAATTCAACAATGATATAGTTGCAACGAAAAAATTGAACTGGAAAACGAAACCGTAACAACGAAGACGGAAGAAAAACCGTTGTTTTGGAAGAAAGGAGAAATTCATATGATGGAAAATTATGTTTATCCGGACACTCATGAGATGTTTGATTTGCACGACACATTGGAAGAACTGATCTCCAAAGAAAGCTATGATATCGGGTTGGGGCTCGGTTCAAGAGTGGACTCGGATCCCGATTTGGAGTATCTGCTGGAGGTGCTGTTCACTCCGGTAGAAGCCCGCTGCTCATATCTGGATATCTGGGGAAGCAAGAAGTATCCAGATATCATCACTGACATTAAGGATGGCAAATTTATGGATATGTCCATGGAAGAATTTGAGGAAAAGCGGGAGAAATGGGTGAAAGAGATCCGCGAGACCGATCATCCGATGCTTCGTATTGTGAAAGCGATTAAGTATGGCCGTGAGGTCAATGATTGGGAAATCAAACTGCATCTGCAAAATCTGGTTTCCAGACAGAAAAATGTACTGGTTTATATGCAGGTGTGCCAGAATATGATCACTCGCGGCTTCTCCCTTACTCAGATTTCTCAGGCTGTGTCGTGGGTCGATAAATCGGATATCTACGGTCTTTCCCTGATGCTAGATTTATCGATGGAACTGACTCAGGAGGAGTGGGCCGAAGTGGAACAGGAATATCGCAGGACCGGGAAGCCAAAGGTATTAAAGGAAGTGTTCGGAGAAGAATAGAAATGAAAAATGAGTTAGTTTTATTTACAGACGGCGAAGTGAATATAGAAGTTCAGATAAGCTCGGAATAGGAAACAGTTTGGTTGACACAGAAGCAAATGGAAATTCTCTTTGAAGTTAAACATGCCACAATCAGTGAACACATATCAAATATTTTGTCTTCCGGAGAACTTGACGAAACTTCTGTCGGATTTTCCGACAAAAGTACAGGTGGCAGAAAACCTAAAATATATAATTTGGATATGATTCTTTCTGTAGGATACCGAGTAAATTCAAAACGTGGTATCGCGTTTCGAAGATGGGCGAACAATGTTTTGAAACAGTACATTATTCAAGGGTACGCAATCAACGAAAAGCGATTAGCTGCTCTACAGAAAACAATTGATATTCCAGACCAGGATGCTGGCATGCACTTTGAATGTTGAGGAAGCAGACATATTAAGAGCTGTAAATCTGTATACGGATGCCTTAGTATTATTGGATCAGTATGATCACCAGACATTGGAGAAGCCAAAAGGAAATCAGCCGATTTACAGGATCACTTATGAAGATTGCCGTCATATGGTCGATGCTATGGAGAATTCGTTTCATTCGGACGTCTTTGGAGTTGAAAAAAAAAGGTATATTGAGGGAATCCTTGCTGCAGTATATCAAAGTATATTCGGCAAGGATGCATATCCATCATTAGAAGAAAAAGCCGCAAATCTATTGTATTTTATGATCAAGGATCACCCTTATGCAGATGGCTGCAAGAGAATTGCGGCATCACTTTTTCTTGAATTCCTGGATAAAAACAACGCTTTATTCCAAGATGGAGAAAAACGACTCAGCGATGGAACCTTGGTGGCCGTTACGTTGATGATTGCTGAATCCAATCCAGAAGAAAAAGAAGTAATGGTGAAACTGGTGATGAATCTACTGAATTTGCAATAAAAAGCACGGATTGCAATACTTGTCCCTGAGATTCTCACTGGCAAATACTGCTGTGAGAAATGCTTGTGTTTTATCACGATGAATTAACAGAGGAAGATATTAAAATTCTCTCTCTGGTTTCGGAGATTACAAAGAATGAGATAGCGAAAATGCTGTTAAGATTTGCAAAGAATTCAAAGTGAGTGAAAATCGAAAGGAGACCAGACTATGGGAAGGCTTTATAAAATCAACCCGCCGTGTCCCAAGTGCCATGAGGAACATAATTGGTGGCATATCCAGCTGACGGATGAGGAACAGGCGAAGATGGATGCGTATGTGGCAGCCAGTGAGGGAAAATCATCCTTGGAGTTACTTCTGGGCGAGCCGGGAATTGTTGTTACACGAAAGCTTAAGTGTTGTTGCTGCGGTCACGTATTTGAAGTGGAAGCCGGGCTACGGAAATTCGACGAAGTCGGATACCGGGATCAGGATTTTATTGCAGCGGTCGGCGAAATACCCGTGTGATAAGATTAAGGAGTTGATGAGATGCATTTGGATCAGTCGGCATTGGGAATCCTGCGTAAAGCAGAAGATAAGATGCGGTCGGAAATACATGGATTGGCGGATACCGTATATGGATCAGCCCGGGCTTATCATGGTTTATAAATCCGACAGCCGGTATGAGAAGTATCAGGTGTATTTCTTTACGAGTCCGGCAAGCGATTGCCCGGGCAAATACCTGCATACAACCTACGGAAGTATCCAGGTGGAAGATGGTTAATTGACAATCAGAACAAAGAACAGCGTCTATGAATTTGATCTGGATGCATCATGCGTATCAGAGGTGGATATGATTTTGCTGTTACATACGGTAAACGAGGTATTTTCGTGATGATGGCACGTGAGGCAGACAATGTCAGGTACTGGGCTGCGGGAGCGATTCCGCAGCCGTTTTCATAGCGTTAGATATGAAATTAACAAAGAGAAAAAGGAATGATAAACATATGAGCAGTTTTGAGAATGTAGATTTTGAAGATACTCAAAAGGCTGTGGAGACAAACGGAAAGATTAAGGAAGCCTTGCACAGTCGGTGAAAACCAGAAACTCATCCTGGAAGAAGAGGAGCTGTCTGCTGTGGATAAGACGCGTTTCTCGGATGAAGCGAAGATCATCGTATCCGCAAAACGGACTTTCGAGGCGGCTGCAGGTTATGCGGGGCAGAAGTTGGCGGTACATAACTTTGCCTCTGCCACAAATCCGGGCGGCGGCGTGACAAGGGTTCCAGCGCACAGGAGGAATGTCTGTGTCGGTGTTCCGGCCTGTATTTCTGCCTGAGCGTACCGGAAATGATGAAGGGCTTCTATTACCCTCATCGGAATGCGAAGAATCCGATCAACAATGCGGATATCATCTATACGCCGGATGTAACCGTATTCAAGACGGATACGAACACGCCGAGGCTGATGGATGAGAAGGACTGGTATGATGTGGATGTAGATCACCTGCGCAGCGCCGAATCTGCGAGAGCAGCCGAGTAATCGGTTCAATCAGGGTAACGGTGACCGGGCGGTAAAAGTCAGTGACCGGGAACTCCTGGAAATCCATAAGAAGAGGCTGACCAGGATTCTGGATGTTGCCGTACTGAATGGTGACGAAGTGGTGATTCTGGGTGCTTTCGGATGCGGAGCGTTCCAGAATAAGCCGGAAGTGGTGGCGCGTGCTGCCAAAGAAGTGATTGCGGATTATCTGCACGCATTGAAAACCATTGAATTTGCTGTGTATTGCCCGCCGCGGGATGATACGAATTTCAAGGTGTTTAAGCGGGTGATGGGAGCGTATAATAAGAGCATTTTGTAATGGAGGAATTGTGGTATGAAGTTTAAGAAATGCGGACCGGAGCATGAGGCATCTTATTTGTTTGAAGTTGATAAAAATTGGATGCGGAGCGGAAATGATTTTCAGAATTATTGGAGTCTATGCGCAAAGAAGCCTACCTCAAAGGATTCCGGAGAGGCCAGGAAGAAGTCAGTTATGGATTCTGGAATAAGGATTGCCGTAAAAAATTCAGGGAAGATGAAGAGACAGACAAAATTATAGAGCACGAGCATTTTGGACGGCACATGACGAGTGGTCACAGTACATTGAAAAACCGCGTCGAATCTGGCAGCGTCTGCATACCGGAGTTATGCGGATGGAGAAAATGCCATTGACGGCGTGATTGAGACTCTTTCCGTTATGATGCGTATTGAGTTTGAAAATACAAAGCAGAAAGAGGACGCTGAAAGTATTGGTGCAGCGTTGCCTGTTACCCAGATGGAAAAATGGCTGAGCGATACGGAAATGCCGGATGGTGTTTGCATGTTGTCAATGACGCGCAAGATTCTGGAAGAGGGCGTAAGGAAGGATTCGATATTGATATTTGAAAGGACTGATGGCGGCGCAGTCAAAAGAGTAGGCATTACAGTGGAAAGGGGAGTGAGAATATGAGACATCAGGACAATACCGGAAAATTCATAGCATTTATTTTACGGCATCACCCGGAATCCATTGGTATTAAGCTGGATGAACACGGTTGGGCCCGTACGGAAGATCTGATTGCCGGGATAGCGAAGAGCAGACCATTTGACATGCAGATGCTGGAAGAAATTGTACGGACGGATTCCAAGCAGCGGTATTCTTTCAATGAGGATAAAACACTGATCCGGGCAAACCAGGGGCATTCCATTCGGGTGGATGTGGAATTGGAGCAAAAGACTCCGTCGGATGTTTTGTGGCATGGAACGGAGAGAAGTATGTGGAATCCATCAATAAGATTGGATTGATTCCGAAATCCAGGCTGTATGTGCATCTGTCAAAAGATTATGAGACTGCCAAAGCAGTCGGGAGCCGACATGGAAAGCCGGTTGTATACCAGATAAATGCAAAGCAGATGACCGAGGATGGTTATCCGTTCTATTTATCTGTAAATGGGGTATGGCTGACCAAAGAAGTGCCTGTACAGTATTTAAGCATTTTATAAAAACGTTCTGCAGTAAATAATATAATAAGGACTGTGTGAAACTTTTTCTGTAAAAGTCCTATGAAAGCAACGGTGTACAAGGGGTACAAACAAGATTAAAAAGAAAAGATAGATTTGAAAGTAAGTAGAGTGGGATAATCCAGAAGTTAGAGCTTAGATTTTCCACTCTACTTGAACGTGGTCGCTAGTTGCGCTGATTGAAATAATCAGGCCGTCAACGGCTTTCCTTTTGTCGTCAAATTCAATGCTGTCCCAATGGTCGAGGTAATAAGAGAGTTCCTGCTCCTTTTGGGGTGACATTGTTTCAATGGACATTTCCGCAATCTCCTTTGAAATGGTCTGGCGGCGAGTGTCCAGTTCTTCAATTTTTTTGTTAGCATAGGCAAGAAGTGTTGCGTTGGCTCCGGTTAGCGTATCAAGTAGTTTTTCAATCTCGGCTTCAACTTGCGCCAGTTCAATTTGATGGGCGGTCAGTTTGGGATTGACTTTTTCCTCCCGGCTATGGCGGACTTGAAAATTTTTAAATCTCGCCCGCATAGCACTGAAAATAAATTCCTCAAATTCAGATTTACGGATTTTACCACAGCCCGGGCAGCCTTTATTTTCAGTCCGTTTACTACAGCGAAAATAGCCTTCGCTGTTCGGAACGTGTGTTGCCTTTAAGGCATATCCGCAACACCCGCATTTAACTTTTCCGGCAAGCCATGTATTTTTCGGCTTACGTCCTTGTTGAAAACTCTTATTTGTCATTAGCTTCTTCCTGCATTTCAGCCATACATCAGACGGTATGAGCGCTTCATGTGGAGCGATTACAAGTATCTGGTCTTTCAGGCTCCTGTCTTTATCCTCCTTCACGTCCCGGCCCTGATAGAGATAACAGCCGTTTGTTCCGGCAAAATCGGAAGCGTCATTGACAATAGCCGCCCCCTGGCTTTTAAAAATTCGTAGAGTTCTAAATCTGCTTGTGCGTAAACAGGATTTCTTAAAAGCTGTGAAATAAAGGTACGGAATAGCGATTTACCGTAAACTTTGATGTTCTGTTCCTCAAAGTACCGTGTAATGTCACCAAAAGACGTTTCCGGCTCGGAATACATTTCAAACATGAGCTTTACATATTGGGAAGTTTCGGGGTCTGCCACCATCTTTTTTGTGCGGATACCCTCTACCACAGTAGGCTCTAACTGATAACCGTATGGTGGCCTGTCCGCTCATGTGAAAGCCTTTCAGGCACCGTGAATAGTAGGCGTCTGTGACACGCTTCTGAATTGTCTCACGTTCAAGCTGGGCGAATACAATGCAGATATTCAGCATGGCCCGGCCCATCGGGGTCGAAGTATCAAACTTTTCTGTGGATGATACAAACTCCACATCATACTCTTGAAACAGCTCCATCATCGTTGCAAAGTCCAGAATGGAACGGCTGATTCTGTCCAGCTTATAAACGATTACCCGCCGCACCCGGCCCTTTCGGATTTCTCCTAACAGCTTTTGAAACTCCGGCCTGTCCGTGTTTTTACCGGAATAGCCTTTGTCCTTGAATACTTTACAGCTTCCGCCTTTCAGCTCATACTTGCAAAAGTCGATCTGACTTTCAATGCTGATACTGTCCTTGCGGTCTACTGACTGTCTTGCGTAAATACAATCTTCTCTGATAAATTCCATATTGGGCTCCTTTCCTTGTTGCTGGAATGGAGCTACCAACCTTACAACTATATTATACCATCAGCAGCCCCGGACAACAATGTTGCGGTTGATTAGTAAAATCTGTCCGTGTATTTACTGAACACATCATATAAGTGATTTTCGATTTCTCTTTTCGCTTGTTCTTTTCATCCGGGGATAGTACCGGAGTTAGATTTTCCAATACGATAAGTTTCCCTTGAAAATATACGGATTGTTTTTCGCTTTGGTATGTAACAGATTGAACCATCGAAAACCTCCACTTTTCAGTACGGATGAACAGCGGCCAGCTTCCCTCTTGTCTGCTGGGGAAACCTAAAAAAGCGGCTCCCTGGAAGGAACTGCCCTTTGAGCTTTCAGCCTCGGGCCACGTTGGCCCGAAGCTAATAATCGCCGTTATAATATTTCTGTTCAGCCTCGTTGAGTGTGTATAAGTCAAACACTCCATAAAGCTGATTTACTACACGGCTAATATCTTTATGGGTGAATCCGCAGTCCTCCATTGCCATAATGACATAACCACGGCAGGCGTCATTGCTCCATATATTCAGCGTTAATTCTGGACTAGATATATTTTCCTTCATAAAATTCTCCTGTTCATAGAAAAATATGGGGCCCAGCCAGAACGGTTGCCCTATCATCAGACAGTAATAGAGGAAGGGCCCCACAGGTTAGAAAGTTTTTCAGATAGACCGGACGGACAGTTGGCTTTTGTCCCATAGTATTTCAACTCTCCCCATTCTGATGGCAAGGCGTTCTCATTGCCTGCGACGGCTCACGGTTCGCAACACCGCTGCACGCTCGGACTGTGACTAAACGCAAGTATCCGGGTTTTGTGTTTTGTCCTGCAGACCTGCCACAGTCTGCCTACGGCATGGGCCTGGTCGCTCTCTCTAGTGTAAAAATAGAGGTCATGGCGGGCCTGTCACTGGACACAAGCACCCTTCGTATCCGTCTATCTTTTATTCAGTTTTCAATCTGCGTGAGGCGTGTCCCGCTTCGGGCCAATGTGGCCCGAGGCTTTGACTGCCTCTCATAAGCCATTTCATTTTTGAGGCGAAATCGGTACACCTTATAAAAATTTTTTTAAAATTTTTTCCAAGTTCCGAAGGCCGCGCTCAATGGCGAGCCGCACGACCTTTTCATCCACACCCTCTGCCCGGGCAATGTCCTGTTTGGTCAAGCCGAGAATGAAATGAGCGTAAATGCGCTTTGCCTGTTTGTCGGGCAGTCGTGAGATGGCGGTATAGAGTTCTTGTATCGTCACTTTACGCTCATACAGTTCATAGGGAGAGAACGCAACGAAAAGCGCCTCATGCTCAATTCCATCATTCCGATCCAGGGAGTAATAGGCTTTGTGCCGGTATGTACGCAGACGGTAAGCGGCTTCCTTCCGGTCAAACTCCTTGAACATTTCAACAACATCTTCTGGTACTTCCATAAAGTAGTCTGACGTATAAAAGGGTAATAGTCCCGCAAATTGATAATAGCCATATTGAACCTCCGCTTTGTTTTGTGATGGATGGACAACAAAACAGAAGCGGCGGGGAGCGTATATGTAGGCTGAAATTTCTGAAATTTTCAAAAAATAACAGTGAAAAATCTATAAAATAGTAAAGATGGCTACTCGTTCTAAAAAAGCCTCGACAGCTTATCTCAAGACTGGCTCTGTTTCGATAGCAAATCCTGAAATAAGGTGTCGAACATAAAAAAAGCTCAAACAAATAACAGCTTGTTTGAGCCTTAAAAAGTTTAAATTGAATAAAACTCCTCCCATCTAGGAGGAGGTAAAGCAAAAGGGGCGTTGCTTCATCTATTTTTTCTCAATAATCTAACTCATGTTATTAGCAACCTCCGCGTAAAAATCTCGTAGTTCTTTTATTATCATATAATGTATTTTTTGCAAAATTTGTCGTAGATAGGAGGCAAAAATAAAAAAATAGAGTAGAGGATATGTTAATGGTTAACGTACCTCTACTCTATCTAATTGTTACTAAAAATTTTCTTTTAAAAAGGTTGTTACAAAACAGACTCAATTTACTATATATAGTATATGTCAATTATTAAATCTACCATATACAGAACATTACTTTTCTCTTTGCAACAACCCTTTTAAATTGTATAATTGCTTTCACTTAATCAGCATTATTTTTTATCTGATTGAATAGCCATCCTATAATTCGAGCTATACAGTATAAAACACCAAGTCCAAGGACGGAGCATACAACTAGAAAAAATATAGACATTGCCGACATATTTACATCAACACCTTTTTGAATAGGACTCTACTTATATTATTCTTAATTTAATACGGTAGAAACTTCTCCATTAAAAACTTCCGTTCTTAAAGCGAAAGAAAGTGTTCCTACTCCGCCGACTACATTTGCTCTCATAGAGCCAGTCACTTCGGCCGCTTTGCTTGAGGTAGATGTTGCACGGCCAATGGCTAAACTTTCATCTTCAACCGTTCCGCCAACACAGTAGGTATTTAAATCACGTGCATTAGAAATTTTCCACTGGCTACCACTCTTTGATAAGTCAAATCTGTAATCCATACCTGCGACACCCCAAAATGCATCCGATTTCCACGTTCCTTCAGTAGCAGGATCACGAGTTAAAGGAGGCGTATAGCTAAGTGTCACTGTTACCGGCTGACCGTCCTTCTCGAAATGTAATGTTTCCGAATAGGGCTGGCTTTCGTCAAAATTATTCAGATCGACACTGAATGTTTGTCTCTGTTCTGGAGAATCAGCAGCAAGAGCACTAAATGCGCTACCAACTACCATGAGACTCAGCGCTACCAACAGACCCAATGCCTTTTTCAAACCTTTCTTCATAAATGACCTCCTTGAGACTTTACCATAGTAACAAACTCAGATTTTTTAGCGCCCACCATTATGTAAGGCACTATTCTCTCAAATTCTCCTCCTCTATAGCCCCAATGGTATCCCTCCCTTTACTAATCGGTTATGAGCTTTTTATAACTAACTGTAGTATACCACAGAATCCCTATATATGCAATATAATCTAAAAATGGTAAATAAAACTTAATAAATTGTTAATTATCAACATATATCGTATATTTTTCTGATATAAAAACCGGGTATTCAAGTTTTGTGTTTTGATGTTTGAGTTAAAACGATAAAAAGAAAGAGAACTTGTTGATATAAAAAAAATATCATTCTTTTGCATAAACATATAAAAACTCGAAAAGCGATTGATAAATCACCGAAAATTTGTGGCGAATTTTCTTAATATAGATATTTTAAGGAGGTATTGCGTAAAACAATAGATGTTGTATAAACTCAATAATCTTTTTTGCAGTATATTGCTAAATAGCTAAATGGCAAGCAATGCCTCTGTGGCCACAAGTGGCACAAAGGCGGCTTGTTGGGGCTCGCCCCAAACCCGTATCTTCGGGCCAACATGGCCCGAAGTGTCAGCGTCGCTTTGCTCCTTGTTTTCATAACCTTAACGCTCCTTTTCCTGCTTTCTTCCCGGTTCGGTGTAGCCCATCAAAGTGTCAATGTTCGCCTTGATCGTGACGATCTCCTGCATATCCCGTCGTGCCTTCTGGTATTCTCCATAGAGCTGTTTTTTCTTTGCTGTGAGCTTGCGGCCTTCCTCCTTCAGCACATCCATTTTAGGGAGCTTCGCCCCGCCCAGCAGAGAGCGCATTTCCGCTTGTGCAGCCCGGTACAGTTCAAGATCGGCCTCATGCTCCGCAAGAAATTTCCGGCTGTACTTCGTCGCCTTATACTGCTCAAAGACTGGGCGGGTTTTGGCATACTGAACCGTTGCGGCCTTTAGCCCGGCATTGGTTTTCATGGCCTGTTCCGTCTGCTTGATCTGCTCGGAAATGGCATGGAAACGGTCTGCCGCCTCGGTGGCTTTCTTCGCCAACTGCTCATAATCGGTCAGGTTATTGTCCTGTATATAGGCAAGAGCGGCGGCCATCTGCTTAATGTTAAATACCTTCGCCCAGCGTTCATATCCCGGCCCCTTACCGGCAGCCAGCTTTGCTTGAATATCCACCGCCAGACTGATTTTCCGCTCCGAGCGCCCGGGGCGTTTTTCTTTGCCCTCAATGGCGGCCAGAACATCTTGCAAGTCGTAGCCGTCCCCCAGCGTGGAGGCCCGCAGACGGGTAAAGCGTTCCTGTCCCTGCCCGGTCAGCCGGAAACTGATACCGCCGCCCCGAACCGTCTTGACCTCATACCCGGCCCGCTTCATCAGATTGAGAAATTCGTCCAGATCAGCGGGGCGTTCCGCCAGCGCAGTATCAATGGCAAGGCGCAGTCTGTCCTGATAGGAAAGCGGCCCTTTCCGGTCTTTCTGCCACTCCCCATAATTCCGATACTTGCCCTTGCTCCGGGGCTTCGGGTTCTCCACGATGGATAGCCCGTTTTCAAGGCACAGCCTGTCAGAGAGCCGCCGAAGGGCGAAGCTGGAGCCCCAAAAATTTCGGAATTTCCGGGTGCAGTCAAGGGTGGTGGAGTTGTAATAAATGTGACAATGGATGTGCTGCTTGTCGGTATGTGTGGTAACGATAAACGCGTGCCGCCCCTTTGTCCAGCGCATAGCCGATACGGTTCGCCTCCTTCGGGGTGATCTCGCCCGGATAGAAGGATTGTCGTATCTGATAGCACAGCACATCATTTTCTTTTTTCTGTTCCCGACCCGTCATAGCGGCATAGCTGGCCTTTGCCAAAAGGAACTCGTCTGCCACGGTGGCCGGATCACATTCATAAGCGGAGATATACTTTCCGCTTTCTGTTTTCTCCGGGTCCTTGCCATAGTCCAGACAATCCCGGATAGCCTCAGCAATCGTTTCGCCTTCGCCCGCATGGCGCTGTAACAAAGTTGTGGTAGCCAAAAATCATCCCTCCTTTCCATGAGAAAAGGGCGGCCCATTCAGACCGCCCCGACTTCGGGCCATCATGGCCCGAAGCTGTTTAACTTGCCAGAAACCGATACAGAGCGGATTTGCCTCCGTCCAGTGCCCAAAGAAGGGAGCCCGCCGCCGCTTGCAGTCCATACGGCGAAAGAAGGAAGGCAAGAAACAGAAATACAATCCCTCCTATGGGCGTCGGCGTGAAAAAAAGAGCGACACCCAGCACCGCCAGGATCACAGAGGCAATCGTCAGCAGGACGGCACAAATCTCAAACAGAAACACCAGCAGAGCCGCCAGAAGGGACAGCGCCAAAGCAAAGGGAGCGACCAATATTTTCAGCAGTATCTTCATCTTCAAAACCTCCTTTATCTATCCTTTCTACCTCTATTTTATCATGCTTGCCCGGGGACATAAATGTTGCGAAAGATTAGTAAATCCTGTCCCAAACTTTTGGGTCATACTGGCCCGAAGTGGTAAAAAAAGAGCAGGGCGGCAAGCCCCGCAACGGAAGCCTGCCGCCCTCGTCTTACTTTGCCACCAGCTCGGAAAGCTCCCGCAGCACCTTTGACACCTCGCCCCACAGTTTTTCATAGTCCCGCTTCAATCCGTCGATTTCCTCCGGGTACACGCCATAGGTATGCGCGTGTACGGCGACCTGATTGAGATTGTTGGAACAGCGCCGTTGCAGAGAGATCAGCTCTTTTACGGGCGCAAGGTCGATGTGCAGGATATACCCGTTCAGAGCCATTTTCCGTACATAAGCCCCGGCGTTGGAAATGCCCGCCTCGGTCATCCGCTCATGGATGGCTGCCAGCTCGTCCGGCGTTACCATGACGTGCAGATGGACATTCCGCTTGCGGTTCTCCATCAGCGTTCCAGCTCCCGGCCTTTCCGGCGCTCTTTGGGCTCCTTTACCTTATCAAGCGGTTTTGCGTCCAGCTCCGGGGGCGTGGGCGGGATGGGCGTGTTGTTGGGTACGCCGTCGATCATGTTGCAGTTCTGCTCCGTGGAGAGCTCGGCGGTTTTCAGATAGTTGTCTTTTTCGTGCATGGCGATCCTCCTTTATCGGTCCTCATGGTTTTTATGGCTCCGCTTCTGTCCGGGCTCCTTCGGGGGTTCCTGCCCTCTGGTTCCTTCTTTGAGCCGGGCGGTAATGGATGGGCGCACCCGGTCAGGATTGCCCGGTGCTGGTTTCAGTTCATAATCCCCCATCTGCTTTTCGGTCAGCGGCTTTGCGTAGGTCAGTTCGCCCCATGCCATCAGCCTGCCGTCTGCCACAGGACGCCGCCTGTCGTCATCATAGTTGACGATGGAAAGAGGCTGGTTATCCGGCGGCTTCGGGTAGGTGCCTATGTCCACGGGCCGCTGGGTGGAATAATAGCGGTAAACGCCCTCCGGTCCCAGCTCGGTATGCTTGACCGCCGCATGGTAAAGCTGCTGATAGTCGTCCACCCGGCGGTCAAAGTCCCTCTGCGCCCACGCCTGACTGGTTCCATAGCGGCCCCAGTAGTAATCCCGATGGCCGTTTTCCCCCTCGGTAAACTGCCAGATCACAAAGGGGCTCGGCGCTCCCGGATTATGCCCCAGCGCAAAGCCGTGTCCGGTTTCAAAGGTGGTAGCTTTCAAAATCACATATCCTTGTACTGTCTCCAAGAGATACCTCCTTTCTGTGCCTCGGGCTAACATGACCCGAAGTGCTGGATGTTACGAAATAAGAGGGCAGACCGGGGAGGAATGTAATAAGATATTCCTACCCCGGAAACACCCTCAAAAAAGCCCGGAATGTCAAGCCTTTGGAGGCGGCAAATCGTAACAGCCGCCCGGCCTTTTCTCCCGCATTTTCCTCATGCGTTCCCGGCTTTTCCGGCGGTTCCCTTCGGCCTTGCAGGCGTCGGAGCAGTAGGCTTGACGCCCCTCGGGCAAAAATGCCTTTCCGCAGACCGCACAGGCCCGCAGCTCCGGGGAGATGCCTTCCGTTGTCAGCGCCGCTTGAAGCTCCGGGTTAAGGGGCAGGACAGCCTCACGGAAATAACGGCAGTACGCCCCTGTCCAGCACTTGTGCAGCATATAGCAGGCACAGTCAAGAGGAAGGCACAGGCCGCTTTCCCGGTCATAGTTGGCGCACATCCCCATGACAAGAGAACGGATTTTCTTCTTCTCGTCACGGGTCAGCTCCCGGGCGTCCATTTATGACTTCGGGCCACGATGGCCCGAAGGGCGGGGCTCCACGATCAGCGCCCGGAACTTCTTCCGGCACTGTTTTTTCTTTCCTTTGCACTCCTTGTAATAACGGCATCCCTTACAAGGGTCGTCATTGTCCCAGCCGGGGTGCGGTACTTCTTTCATCATTCGTTCAAAAGGGCTGCTTGTAAAATTCATTCTCATTCCTCCGTATCTTCCTCCCACGGCGGGGTATCTTCGTCCTCGGGTTCCTCTGCGATCTCCTCCAGCTCCCCGTCCTCATATTCGCAGTAATCATCCTCCAAATCCGGGGCCTCATGCTTCGGCTTGTAAATCTTGAAATAGTAACCAATTCCACCGCCGACCAGCACCACCGCACCAATCAGGAGCAGAGAGAGAAGGGGGCGGTCCTTTTTCTCCGGCTCGGGTTCCGGTACTTCCTCCACCGGTTCAGTGGGCTTTGGCTCTGGCTCCGGGGTCACTTCTTTGGGCGGTTCCTTACCCTGTTCGGCAAGAGGCAGAAGGTCATCTGTGGTAACGGTATTGAGGAAATAGACGTTCTCGCTGGTTTTCTGTTTGTCGATCACCAGATAAAACACGCTCTCGTCTGCGGTGGTGATGGTGTAGAACTCCTTTCCATCCTCGTCGGTGGCGTTGTCCACCACGGTTCCCGTCCCGTCCGGGGTAAAGGGGTTCTGGGTTTCCGGCTCCGCTTCGGTTTCCACCGGGGCGGGCGTTGTCTCCGGCTGCGGCTCGCTGCTCTGGGCGTAGGCCGGGACCGTAAAGATCAGGCAACACAAAAGGCTGGCAGCCATCGCCGCCAGCCTGCGAAATTTAGTTTTCCTCATGGGCTGTGTCCTCCTTTTCGGGTGTCCTCCGGCTTCGGGTCAGTATGGCCCGAAGTGGTAAGGCTGTTTTTGGGGTCATTCAGAAATGCCATCAGCTGGGCGGGCGTCAGTTTAAGGGAGCGCACTGCCTGCACGATCTGGCTGTTTTCTTCCTCCTGTTTCTGCTTTTCCAGCTCCCGGATTTTGGCCTGCCATTCGGCGGCCTTCTCCCGGGCTTTTTCCAGTTCCTTATCGAGCTTGTCGATTTTGTTCATGCAAGGACTCCTTTCCTCTGGCTCACAAACGCCCGAAGGCATAGAAATGTGTCTGCCAGTAGCTTGAATTGATGTTTGCGTATTGGATGGGCGGAACCACAATGGAGCATCATCCCGTCGCCCACATAAATTCCCCACATGGGATACAGGGCCGGGGTTGTCATAGGTTCCTGTGAAAAAGATAATGTCGCCGGGCTTTGCCTCGGAGGGGAGAAATGATAGCACACTGGTTGTAAATGCCCTGCGCCGTGGTACGGGGCAGGTTGTGGACGCCGCTGGCCGTGTACACCCAGCAGACAAAGCCCGAACAGTCAAAGGAGGTGGACGGGCTGGAGCCGCCCCACACATAGGGCCAGCCGATGTACTTTGTGGCTTCTTCCATGAGCGCCGCAAAAGCCGGGTCATCCAGCGCCTCGCCGGGTATCTCATAGCTGGGGCCGGTATCTTCGCCACCGTTGTAAATCCCTTCCCACAGATAGGGTTTGTTGCCTTTGAGCTGCTGCATAACGGTGTAGATTTCCCGCTGCTGTTCGTTAAGCCTCGGCAGGATCACGGCGGGCAGCGTCTTGTTTGTGAGGGTCACATTGAGAATGTAATACTCATAGGGGACTTCCTCGGTGGTGGTTTCCCCGGTCTCCGGGTCGGTGCTGGTTTCGGTGCGGTAGCGTATCTCGACTTCCTCCGTCAAGGTCAGCTCATACTGTGCCTCGAAGATCTCCCGCAGTTCGTCCTGCACCTGTTCCCGGAAATACACATGGTACTTTGCCGAGAGATAGGACGCCAGTTCATAGGGGTTATGGCCGATCTCGTCCACGGAATAGCGGTACTCGTCATAGCCGGGATGGGTGCTTTCAATGTTCGCTACCGTCTGCGCCAGCTCGTTTTCCAGTGCCGTGTAGTCCTCGTCCACGCCCAGCAGGTCCGTATCCTCCGAGGCGTAGGAGGTGCCGGATAACGCATTGGCAAGGCCGCTGCCAAGCGTGGGAAAGATGGAGTTTACCGCCGACACAAGAAAACAGAGCAGCAACAGCAGGAGCAGGACCAGCACTGCCACGGGATGACGGGTCACAAACTGCGCCGCCCGACGGGTCGCAGTTCCCGAAGCGGCAGCGGTTTTCTTTGCGGCCTTTGCGCCCTGTTTTGCAGCCGCCTTTGCTTCTTTGGAATACCGGCGTTTCAGTTTCCATTTCTGCTGCACACGGGAAAGCGGATTGCTGGCAAGTTCCGGGTGCTCGGAGGCCATCTTTTGAAAATCCACATTGGCCCGGGCTTTTATGTCCTTCCGTTCCCACTTTGCCACCTTCCGGGCTGGGTGTTCCCGCCAGCGGCGTTTGGCATAGCGGGTCAGTTTCCGGGCTCCGGCCTCTGCGGCCAGCTCGGATTTATGGGCTCCTTCCACACCCACATTTTCATGCTCAACCTCGTGTATCTTGTTGTGGACATAGAACCACGCTTCTGTACGGGCTCCCCGGACTGCCTTTTTTGCAAGCCCCGGCGGCTTCTTCGCTGCCCGTTTTGCCTCGGTCTTGTCCAGTTTCTCCCGGGCCTTTCCCAGCTTTTCCCCGGCGTGTTCCGCTTTTGCCTGTGCTTTCTGGTACTTGTCCTTTTTGCTCCCGGCCTTCTCGGCGGAGCCCTCCGGCTCCTGTGCCTTGCCGGTATCCTGCGGCCCGCCCGCTTCATCTTCCTGCCTCATGCGGTCAGAGGGACGGCTTTTCCGGCTGTCCTCTTGAAACTTGCCGCTTTTGGACTTCGGGCCATGATGGCCCGAAGGGCTGTCCTGTCCGGTATCCTCGTCCTCAAACCGCAGACGTCGGGATGGTGCGGGGGAAGGTCTTTCCCGTTCAGCCGGTCCGGGGCGATTGCCCCCGGTATCCTCCGTCGGCCCCGGCCTTTGAAAATTCCGTTTGTCCGGTTTCTTTCCGATGATGTATCCCTCCTTTCCAAACCTCGGGCCATCATGGCCCGAAGTGTGTTATGCCCGGTTCATTTCCTGTTTTTTGTCCTCCGGGCGGGTGGTCATAATGGCGTACAGCTCGGTATTCTGCGGGAAGCGGTCAACAAACGGGATGGTGGTATTCCCGAAGAACAGCAACCCTTCGCCGGAATTGGTATGGGTCACATAGGAAAGCTGGTGGGGGCTGATCCCAAGCTGTTTGGCTAAAATCTGCCGGTCGCCCCTGTGCCTGCGAGAGAAGCACAAGGAAGTCCGAGTTTTCAAAGATGTTCTCAATCTCCGGGCTTGCCAGAAAATCCTTCACGTTCTGCGTTAAAGCACTGGGAACGCACCCTTTTTTTCGTAGCATTTTCCAGATCGCCACACAATAGCTTGCCGTCAGACGGTCACGGAGCAGCACATGAAACTCGTCGAAGTAGCACCATGTAGCGATACCGCGGAGGAAATTCATGGACACCTGCGAGTTTACCAAGTCCTGCATAATGAGCATGGCAATCGTCCGAAGCCCGGCCCCCAGCTTTTTTAAGTCAAGGCATACCAGACGGCGGTTTAAGTCCACATTGGTTTCATGGTTGAACACGTTAAGGGAGCCCGACACATAGATTTCAAGGGCAGTTGCCAGCCGTACCGCCTCGCCCTCCGGCTGGTAACAGAGCAGGTCATACAGGGTTTGGAGGGTCGGCATTTTGCTTGTTTCCGGGTCCTGCAAGTGTTCCCGGTACATCTGGCGTACACAGCGGTCAATGACGGTCCGCTCCACCGGCTGCAAGCCGTCCTTGCCGCCAACGATCAGCTCCATCAGCGACAGGATAAAGTCGGCTTTCAGCGCCATCGGGTTTTCCTCGTCAAAGCTCAAATCAATGTCCATCGGGTTGATGTGGTGGGGGCTGTCCGGTGGCGATCTCGATGACCTGACCGCCCAGCCGCCTGATAAGGGGCGAATATTCGCCCATCGGGTCAACCACAATGATCCGGTCACGGGTGGCAAGGAACACGTTCACAAGCTCCCGCTTTGCGGCAAAGGATTTGCCGGAGCCCGGCACGCCGAGGAACAGGCCGTTGGGGTTTTTGAGCTTTTTCCGGTTTGCCATGATGACGTTATGGGAAAGTGCGTTGAGCCCGTAATAGACGGCTTCGCCATCCATGCGGAGCTCCTGCGTCATAAAGGGAACGAAAATGGCCGTGGAGCTGGTCGTCATGCCGCGCTTGATCTCAATGCCGTTATGGCCCAGCGGAAGGCTGGAAAGAAAACCGTCCTCCTGCTGGAAGTCCAGCCGCTTCAAGGTGCAGTTGTATTTCTGGACGATACCCGACACCGTGAACAGGTCGTTGTCCAGCTCCCGGCGGGTCGGGGCCATGTTTACCACAAGGAAGGTCAGAAGGAACATCCTTTCATTCCGGCTCTGTAAATCTTCCAAAAGGGTCTTTGCGTCGTTGCTGTACGTTACAAGGTCGGGCGGAAGTATGTCCATGTCGTACCCTGACCGGGCTGCCTTTTTCTTGTTCCTCCACCTTCATCTTGTCAATGTCGGAGACTTTGGCCTTGATGGATTTTACGGCGGCGGCCTGATCGACGGTCTGGATATGGAGGGTAATGGTCATTTCCGCATCCATTTCCAAAAGCTCCGCCAGCAGCTTGTCCGAGAGCTCCGAGGCCAAAATCTGCAAGTAAGAGGCAGCGCCCCAGGTCGTCCCCACCCGGAACAGTCGGCTGAAACGGAAATCGAAGCTGTCCGGGGCGATAAAGTCTTTGGTGGAAAGCCCGGTTTTGGGGATCATATCCCATGAAAACCGGAAGGGGGAGCCGCTGCCGGGGTGGAGCTGCCCGTGAAGGAGCTCCAGCCGTTCCAGCCCCGAAAGGGAGCGGCACTTGACGCCCAGCTTTTTGAAGTTTCCGCAAATGTCCGCCTCTACACGTTCCAGCCTTGCCCTGGCGGTGGGAAAGGTCATCCACGTTTACGCCGAAGGTCAGGAGCTTTGTGCGGACAATGCCGTTGTTACTTTTGGCGATCTGGTTTTCCAGCATTTCCACATACTCGCACCGGACGCTGTTGTAATCGTCATCCTGCATGGGGATGTTCACGCTGTACCGGCTGCCCGGGCGGCTCCGATGGTTGAGGAAGGAAAGCTGGAACGGAAGGCTGCTGTCAAAGTAGTTGAGGCAGGCGCTCCACCCATCAAAGATGGCCGCCTGATCTTCGGACTGTGCGAGCTGGTAGTTGATGTCCTCGTATTCAATGGTTTTGGTGTAATAGCGGTCCGCTACCCGGCACACCCCGTCCCGGTACATTTCCCGGTAAGGGAGGGTCTGCTGGGCGGTGGTGGGAATGTTCTTTCCTTTCGTGAACAGGCCGGTAAGGCCCTGCTTTTCAGGCTTTCTGCCTGCGGGCTTTCCGGCCCTTCTGCTGTTTCGCAATCGGCTGCGCCTCCTTTCTGGCGCTAAGCAGCGCATAGAAGTTTTCGGTTTTGTAAGGCCGCACCCGGGGATAGAGGAGCCGGGTGCGGATGATGTTTTTCAGCACTTTTTCCAGCGGAAGGCCATCCCGTTCATACATAGCCAGAAAGAAGAACGGGAGCATGAGGCCGATCATCAGGAACATGGCGGCGCTGTTCCCGATACTGCCACGGGAAAACAGGTAGGCCGGGAGGCCCACCGCCGCCGCGCTGGAAAAACAAACAAGCTGGCGCTTCGTCAGATTGAAGGCCAGCTTTGTCTTGATTTTGGAAAGGTCTTTTGGTACTGGTACATAGGCCATTTTGGTACACCTCCTTTATTGCTTCGGGCCAGCATGATCCGAGGTTATCTTGCGGCCTCTTTGGCCGGGGCTGTGCTGCGGGCAGCTTCGGCGGCCTCTCGTCCGCTCTGCCTTGCCCGCCAGTATTCGGGGTGATACTGCCGGATGGACTGATTGAGTTTTTCTTCAAACTGTCCTTTGTCCTTAATGCGGTCAGGGATTTTCCACAGCTTTTTTGTCCAGCAGCTCCCGGAGCACTACGCTTTCCTGTGCGTCCTCCTCATAGCAGATATAGCCCTTGTCCTTGAAGCCGCATTTTTTGGCCGCCGGGGAGAGAACGGCGGCTACCTCGTTTGCCACCATCGTTCCGCCGTGGCTGGCGGTAGATACCAGAAACACCCCCGGACAGAGGGTTTCACAATTCTGCACCTCGCCCCACGGGGAGCTTTTCGGCGCATGGAACATTCCGCCCGTCCGGCTCCGGTCCGCCTGCATGAGCGCCGCCTTTTCCAAGATGGCTTTCAGTTCTGGGGAAAAATAGGCATATTCCCGAAGAACACGGGCAGCCTCCCCGCCGCAGGCGTTCATCAACAGGGTATAGGCATCGCTGTCCGCTTTGGTACAGCGGCCCAGCAGTTTTCCGTCGTAATAACAGGCCGCGTCATAGCCCGTCCGTTTGCGTGGCATGGTTCCCGCCTCCTTTCTGCTTCGTGCCACCATGGCCCGAGGTCAACGCTCTGCGCTGCGGCTGGGCTTTTCCTTCGGAGGCCGCTCTGCCTTTGCCTGTTCGGCAGCCGCTTTTCCGGCTTTGAGCTGGTCGCTGATGGACGCACGCCCCACAGAGCCGCGCTCCGCCATCTGTTCCAGCTTTGCCTCATAGGCTTGTAGAACAGCAGTGTTGAGCTGTTCCCGGAACTCCTTTGTGACAGGGTAGGCCATATCCCGATAGCCGCCTTTGCCGTCGGGCTGGCTGGGCATCCCAAGAAAGAGGCCCTTGCTGCCCTGTACGATTTTCAGATTTTCCACCACAAAGCAGTCATTGAATTTCACGCTGGCAAAGCCCATCAGATTTTTCACAGGTTCGATGACCCGCACGCTTACATCCAGCTTCAACGGTGCGGCCGGGGTGGTGTTTGCAACCTTTTCCTGCATTGTTTCCTCCTTTCCGGCGGGAACAAGGTTCCCGTCCTTGTAGTCATAGCCTTCCGCCCGGAGTGCCGCCAGCGTGTCCGCCGATACGCACCCGGACAGTTTCAGATCGGTTTCCACCATAAAGCGCATGGTGTCTGCTTTAGAAAATTCTTCGGGGAGCTTTCCATAGAAAGCCGGGTGCGGCTGTCCGTCCGCACCCTGTTTGTAACGCCGAGGCATACCGCCTCCTTTCCGCTTCGGGTCAGCATGGCCCGAAGTCTCTTAATGGCAGCCGAAGATGGATTTTGCAAGACTGCCTGTTTTGAATAAGGTAAAACACAGCAGCACCGTATATCCCACGCAGCCCCAGATCGCCCCGATGGGGTCGCCGTCGGTGGCGATACTCTGGATCAGCACCGCATAGATGGCGACACAGACTAAGATCAACAGGCCTTGAAAGCCCACAGCAAAGAGGGAGCGGAAATAGTTCTGCCCCATGTGTCCGGCTTCCCTGTTGGGGACTGTGGCAAACGGGATAGGCGCTAAACTTGTGAGTAAATAAATTTCAATCATACGGCCATATACGATGACGAAAATCACGATGTTTAAGGCAATCATGGTAAGCTGGATCAGGAAGGACTGGAGCCAGAGTCCGAACAGAGGGCCTAACTCCATCGCCTCAAGCTCTGTCCGCAGACTGTCCAGCACATCCGGCGTGATCTCTGTCCCGTTCTGGATAATGCCCGCTGACTGCTGTATCACATGCTGGCTCACATCAAAGACTGCCAGCACGATATTGAAGGTGTTCGTCAGGATCATCACAGCCACAAAGGTTTTGAACACCCACTTAAAAAACATCCATGTGTCAACTTCATGGAGGTTGTTGCGTTCTATGAGCATCTGTATCAGTTCATAGGTCATAACAAAAGTGAGGATGACCCCGGCGATTGGCAGAATGGCAGTTTCGGAGATCTGTCGTATCATGGAAAAGACCCCGGCGTTCCAGTCCGCCGGGGTCGTGCCTACCTGTGTGGCGATCTCGCCAACGCTCTGATTGACGTTATCGAAAAGGCCATCCAGATTTCCCATGATACCATCGACGAGCAGACCTTTCAGCCATTCAACGATTGCGTCGATGATAAAGTCCATACATCAGCTCCTTTTCTGGAAAAAGGGACAACGGGTGACACTTAGCTGAACAGGCCCGGACAGCAGAGGGATAAGCTGAAGGCCGATCAGAACGACACCGCCGCCAGCCATGAGCTGTTTTATCCCCAATTAGGTGTAAAACTCTGCTCGATGGCGGGCGGCGGCGTACAAAAAATCTATATGGTGTTTTTTAAGAGAACCGTCCCGGCGGGACAGGTCAGTCACTGACCTGTTCCACCTCCGGGATGGGTTTGAGATTAAAATGAATTTCGATAGAAATGTGTCTTGTTTTATCCTCGTCAATGCGCTCATGCACGACGATTTCTTTGATTAAGCGGTTGAGGGTGGCTGCGTCCAGCTCTGTGATATTGGCGTATTCCTGAATGGCTTCCACCCATTGTTTTGCGTCATTGGCAAGCTGGACTTCATCAGACAGCCGCTTTCTGCCCTCGGACACTCTGGCTTTAAGCTCCTCTTGCTCGGTCTGTGTCTTTTCCAGCATGGTGTTGAAATTCTGCTCACTGATACGCCCTGCAATCATATCCTCATAAAGCCGCATGACCATTTTATCCAGAACCTCAATCCGTTCCTCGTCCCTTGTAAGGGAGCGTTCCATTGCTTCCCGCTGTTCCGCTGCTCGGCTTCGCAGGTATTGGTCAGGCGGTCGGCAACCGCTTCCCCGTCCATCAGGGCGGCTCTGGCACATTCCCGGATTTTTCGCAGCACATGGCTGTAAAGGGTGTCATAGTCAATCCGGTGCTGGGTGCAGTGGTTCTTTCCAAAGGCATTGTAGGTCTTGCAGGAATAAATTTGCTGGGGATGTTTTGCGTTTGTGTAGCGTATCGTCAGAGATTTCCCACACTCGCCGCATTTTATCAGTCCGGCAAACAGGCTGATTTCATTGGTCTGCCCCGGACGCTGGCGGGATTTCAGCTTGTTCTGCACAATATCAAAGCTCATGCGGTCAATCAGCGGTTCATGCTGTCCCTCCACCACAATCCAGTCCTCCGGCTTCTTTTCCCCAATCGTGCCGATTTTGAAACGGTAGTCCTTTTTTCTGGGAAGCAATCGCCCCGGTGTAGACGGGATTCATCAAAAGGTCTTTGATAACGGAGAAGTCCCACATATACCGCCCATTTTCCGGGTCTTTCTTTTCCCATTTGGTGCGGGTATTGCGAAGCCCCCGTTCCCGGTTCCACCATGTGGGGCAGGGGATTTTTTCTTCCTCCAGCCGTCTGCGGATATAGTTCGGACCATGACCGTTTAGGGCATATCCGAAAATCAGCCGCACAATCGGGGCGGTTTCCTCGTCAATGAGCAGATGGTTTTTGTCCTCCGGGTCTTTCCGATACCCGAACGGGGCAAGACACCCGGTAAACTGTCCTTTCTGCGCTTTCAGAAGATAAGAGGAATGGACTTTCTTGGAAATATCCTTGCTGTACATCTCGTTCAGGATATTCTTGAACGGAGCAATGTCATTGTTATCCCGCAGGGTGTCGATACCGTCATTCATGGCGATATAGCGGACTCCGTTTCTTGGGAAAAAGTCCTCAATCAAATGCCCGGTTTGCAGATAATTCCGCCCCAGTCGGCTGAGGTCTTTCGTGATGACAAGGTTGATTTGCCTGCGCTCAATGGCTCTCAACATTCTCTGTAAATCAGGACGCTCCATATTAAGACCTGTGAAGCCATCGTCCTGATAGACTGCCACAACCTCCCATCCCTGCTTTTCGCAGTATTTTTCCAGCATATCACGCTGGTTTGCGATACTGGCACTTTCGCCTTGCAGGTCATCGTCCTTTGACAGTCTGCAATAGACCGCAGCACGATACCCTCCGGCAAGTGCCGAACCGATTGTTCTGTATTCCATTTCGTTCATCATAGCCATTTACCCACACAATCCAGACGGTATCTGGCTCTTTTGAACCTCATCTTCATTATACTCATATCTTTCTTTTAGCAAGATATTCTTTCGTATTTGTCTTACCGTATTTCTGGGAAATCAGGCTGACGAACACATCGGTTGCGTCCAGCTCCCCGTCAAACACCGTTGTAACATGAATCTCTGTTTTGTTTTTTGCCATAGGCAGTTATCCTCCATACATGAAAATAACCAGACAGAGGGTGTCGGCAACGAAGTCCGGCAACGGGCTTCATAAAGACCTTGCAAACAATCTCAATCTGGCGATGGTTACTATTTATACTTTTCTTTTATTTTTGTTGTTGTTTGTCATAGGGGAGAAAAACCGACAGTTTCGGGATTTTCCCCGGCAACCGGCTCGGCAACGGGATAGCAACAGGGGGTGCAACGGGCTGCCATTTTCAGAACGGAAGCTCCATCTGTTCTGTGACCTCCACAAAACCGTCCATCGTTTTTTCAGACGGGTTGCCGGAGTCCGTTGCCGGGTTTTCACGCTCCCAGCCCTTTTGTCTGCCATATTCGGAAAACATTCTTGGGTTCGGAAGTACCGCCAGCCAGAAATGCACTGGTTCATAATCTCGTTGATTTCCCGGATTTCCCATTGCTTCGGCTCGTCAAAGGCATGGTTCAAGGCTTCCTTATAGAGCTGCTTGGAACAGACCATGCTCCCGGTGTACTTATCAAGATACGCCTGTATCATCCGGCTTTGGTCCTCCGGCATAAAATCCCGCTGGTGTTCTTTGAGATACCGCTGCATGGCGGGGCTGAAAGCCAACTTGAACCTGCCGCTTCGGTAAATCTCCATCGCTTCTGCCCACATCTGCTCGATATAGGCTCTGGAAGCAGCTTCGTCCTCAAAATGTGAACCTCGGCTTGCTCCGGGTACACCATGACAGGGATAAAGCGGCGGTTGCCGGAACGGTCAAGGGGCAGGAAGTCAAGGGCATTGGAAGTGCCGCCAAACACGCACTGACGGGGGCGGTCTGCCGGGTGGGTTTCATAAGGTATCTTGTAAACCTCTTTCTGCCGGCTTAAAAACGACTTGATTTCCTCAATGCTCTTGGCGTTTGCGGTTGCCATCATTTCCGACATTTCGATAATCCAGTGACCTTGCAGCTTGCGGTACACATTGTCATCGTCCAGCTTCCGCAAATCATCGGAGAACCACTCGTCCCGGACTGCCAGCAGACGGAAGAAGGTGGACTTTCCAGCCCCCTGACCGCCTACCAGACAGAGCATGATTTCAAATTTTGGCTGAAAGGCTCGTGAGATTACCCAGCAGGAACAGCTTCAATGCTTCATAGGTGTAATCATCTGCGTCCGCCCCCAGAAAGTGCCGCAGGCAGAAACGGATTCGCTCTGTCCCATCCCACACAAGAGTATTGAGATAGTCCCGGATGGGATGGTACTTGTTTTCATTCGCCACAATCCCGATGGCATTATCAATCTTTTTCTCATTGGTAAGCCCATAGGTTTCTTCCAGATAAAAAGCAGATACTTCATGTCCGTATCGTTCAGGGCTGTGCTTTCTCTGTGAAACCGATGGGCTTTATGATGTCCTTGCGGTCGGTCAGGATGTTGTATGCGATAGCCCCGGAAAGCAGAGGGTCACGCTGGAATACGGTCAGGCAGTTCCGTATGCTCTGACGGACACCGCCTTTCTCGGTAGTTTCCAGCCTTTGATTTCCTCAATGCTCTGGGGCGGCTGCATGGCGTTCATGGTGTTTTAGTTCTTGCTGCGTCTGCGGCTGCAAGCTCTGCCATTCGCTGTTCAAGCTGTATCACATCCTTTCCGTAGTCCGCAATCAAAGCTGCTTTTTCCTCCGTTTCCCCGAACAGTAGCACATCCAGCAGATATTCCACTTGGGTTGCTTCTGTAAGGCTTCCACAAACCGGGGATGAACGGCTTCCTCCGGGAGTGCGGGCATAATCCTTTCTCCATGCCCGAAGCAGGTGGAGATAATCGGCAGGATACGGGAAGCAGCGGTTCTTTGCTTCCTGAAACTGTTCCTCCGGGGATTTCTGCCGGGGCTTGGGCTTTTACCTTTCCGGCGGTTTCCAGTCCTCATAGGAAAGTCCTGTGCCAGTTGTACGGCGGCTTCTTTCTTTCCCAGCCTATACAGGGCGGCGGTAAAATCAATCACATCCCCATCAGCACCGCAGCCGAAGCAGTGGTAACGCCGATCCAGCTTCATGCTTGGGGTTTTATCGTTATGGAACGGGCAACAAGCCATCCCGTTCCGACCTACACGGATTCCATAATGCTCCGCAGCCTGTCTTGTTGTAACGGACTGCTTCACAGCTTCAAATACATTCAAATCTATCCCTCCTTGAAAAGCACCTGACATTCTCTGATTGAAAAGGCAAGTGCCTGTTAAAATTCCATATCCTGTTGTCTGTGTTT